>ERZ857629.2629-NODE-2629-length-16614-cov-2.999456_pt1 | contig 16614 bp, 10 predicted proteins | sample MGYA00519700_ERZ857629 | MGnify/ENA primary metagenome ERZ857629 (study PRJEB31778, sample SAMEA3449351) | human gut metagenome | biome: human gut; feature: human-associated habitat; material: faeces | place: United Kingdom | collected 2010/2012 ...
ACTTGCAGCCCACAGCACAGCAATACGCTCGCAGTTGTTGGCAGCCTTGAAGTTACGGATATCCTCACGCAGTTGCTCCATCATTTCCCAACGGGTGGCAGCCTGCTTGATGTATGTACCATTCAGACGTTTTGCAAAGTTGTGGTCAAAGGCAGCAGGCATCGGTTTGATGGCTTGCAATTCCTCTTTTACCAGATTTAAATCTTTCTCTTTCAGAACTTCTGCATACATCGCAGCTTCGTATGCATTATCAGGGAAGATATCCCATCCGCCGAAAACAATGTCGTTCAAATCTGCCAAAGGCACTACGTCCTTAATCAGCTTTTCGTCGTTGTTCTCCATGCGTATTGTGGCCATCTGTGTAATAGACCCAATAGGTTTTGCCAGTCCCTTACGAGCAGCCAATGTACCCGTGATCATGGTGGTTGAGACCGCGCCACCCACTCCGACTACCAGTACACCCAAACGACCAGTTGCCGGCTTAATGTTTTCTTTCATTGCCATTGTATCTTTTAAAGTTTAAAAAATTGCTCAAATTTAGGCTATTTTGTTCAATTGAGACTCGTCATTTTATCCGATTTAATGTTCTGTTAGTAAGATTTAAGTTAAAATGTCATGTGCAGACTGATTCTAAGACCGGATTTATCAATTCCAGGCAGATTTCTGTAAGTTAATCGCCATACATAGTCGAGGCGGATTACCTTCAAAATATTCTCTACACCGACACCCACTTCCATATAAGGGGTATCCCCCATATAAGAGGTTGTGACGGGAAAACGAAAAAGGTCATTGCTGACTGTCGGGTTATTTTTGTCGCTCAAATTCCCGTACAATCCCCGAAACGAAAGGACTTCACGCCATTTCAACTTTTTCAGCAAAGGTACGCGGTTGAACAAAAAGCCATTTAGATAGTAAGTAACGTCCCACGAAGCATATTCATCATTCATAAACTCCATGGCATTCATCAGGGAGTAAGACTCCGGCTGAATGGTATAAGAGAGGTTGGCGTTCGGAATAATCAGTAACGGGAAAGGTACTTTATTCCAAACTTTTCCGGCTTTCAGGATAACGTCCGTATAGCCGAAGGCCGAAAACCAGAAACGTTTCTGAAAACCTGCCTCTGTATATTGATAGGTATAATCACCGCCCAACACTCCTTTTGCAGCCATCGTGTGCGAAAGCGAGAAGACCGGAGCATCCAGCGATACCGGGAAGCGGTTCCATTGCGTCTGAAAGAATTTTTCATTCGGCGCATAACGCAATTTTACTTCAAACTCGGTATTCGATATATTCTTCACGGGCGTTGCCATCTCATCTTGTTTCAGGAAAGGGATAAGATACGAAGACTCATCCTGCCGGAAGCGGGAAGTGAGCTGAAAGGAGAAACCGGAATGGAACTCATTGGTGTAAGTCAGCTCCGCCTTGCGCTGATAGCCTATCCGGTCATCCTTCTGGCGCTTCAAGCTCAGGAATACGTTGTCCTGACTGGTATAGAGGTAATGTTGCCCGTATTGGTTTACATCCGAGGTATATCGTGCTTTCAAAGAGTGAATAGGAAACTCGTTGGCATACTCCTTCTTCTTATGGAAAGAATATTCCACTTCCGCCATTCCCTTCATCCGATGGTCTTTGAAACCGTAAGCCATGTATCCTTTATAAAATAGGTGTGGATTGAGCCACGCCGTAGTCATACCTCCCGCACGCAGACGCACACCTTCCAGCGTATTACCGCTTATGGTGGTATTCATCATACCTATATAGAACAGGGGTTCTTTCTCTTTAGGCGCGGGTATATATCCGGTAAACAGCACTTTCAAGGTCTTCTCCGTCCAGTAATAGACAGGATACGTGCGAAGCTGCGCCATCATTTTATCAACGGAAGTTTCTTTCTTGCTGACTTCCACCTGACGGTTATCGTCCCAGTAAGCTTCCGTGCGATGCGTTGCTTCGGCCGGCTCAATCACTTTTTCCGGCTTCTTAAAGGCCGAAAGGGCATCCGCAGAAGGTTCATACACATAATTCCTGTAATATACATCCCGCTTGGCATAGATACCGTCACTGTTGTCCACCAGCTTGAATTCGGTAGTGATATGTTCGTCAGCCAACTGGCGCGTACCGTCTGCCCCACGGGTAAAGTTCTGTTCAAGAGACATATAATCCACAAAATTCAAATTGATTTTCTGTGGAAAGTTCATGGTGGCACGACGCACAAAATAGGTACTATCCAAAGTAACGTACAAGTGTCCCGTAAAACCGAATGACTCGGAATTGAAGGGTACGAACGTCAGGTCCACACAAGGCTGGCCCGCTATCGTAATCGTGTCCATCAGATAATATTTATAGAATGAAGGGCCCAGGGAAGAGAGCGGGCTCACGAACTTATTGGTAAACAGCGTGATGTTGTTCTCATAAATATCGACATCCGTCATCGTCACACTGATGGCTTGCTCCATGCCTTGTTGCGAAAGCATCTCATCCACACCGGCCTGTTTGCGGGCATGTACGCGCTGTTTCTGACTTTTGGGAGATTTGCGGTAATAGTCTGTAGCCAGCAGTTCACGGTTGGAAACGGCAAGCACAGGCTTTCCCGTAACGGCGGAAGTATCCACGTAGTCCGTCAGGAACTTGAATTTACGATAAAGCCACTTCTGTTGCTTTACGCTGTCGAAGTTGTTGATGGCAAAGGTCATCTTCTCATAACGATCCCGTTGCCAGAAGTCCAACTCTTTGGGCGAATAGTCATCCCGATGTTCTATCATTTGTCGCACAAATTCCACGGCGGGATTATCTTTTTTCTTATATCGCTCCCGTTTGGGCTTTACCACCACTTCATTCAGGGCATACGTTGCCGGCGAAAGGGCGATGGTAAGACGGATACCTTGTGCCGGATGAATAAGACGGGTGTATTCATTATATCCAATGGCAGAAATAACCAGCACGGCTTGGGGGCGGTAGGTCTTGAAAGAAAACTGTCCTTTGTCATCGGTCATACCTCCTTCGGTAGTACCTTTCAGATACACAGATGTATATGGGAGAGGCTCACGGGTTAACGAGTCTGTAACAACACCTTGTACCACATATTGTGCTTGCAGGGGGAAGCTCATCCAGCAAAGGCTGATGAACAATAAAATCCTTAAAAAAGTAAACCTCATACCTATTTTTATATTAAGTGACAAGCTACGAGCTACAGGCTACAAGTGGCTGCGCTATACCGACAAGCGCAAGTTATTGCCACTTGTAGCCTGTAGCTTGTAACTCATCACTTCTTTCTTCCTTCTTTAACGCCCGCAAAGGTACGCAAGAAAACTATTTTAGAAAGTTCAGTTTTACTGAATAAATGTTCTAAAAAACCACTTTTGCACGAAACACTTCCTTTTGCAGGCTGTTGTATATATCTTAAACGACGCGAAAAGCATCGAAAACCAATTAATAACCTAAACAACTTAATTATGGAATGGATAATAAACCAGCTCAGGGAGCGCCCCGAACTTGCCATATTCCTCACCCTGTTTCTGGGGTTCTGGCTTGGCAAGCTACGCATCGGGAAGTTCAGCTTGGGGACGGTCACAAGCGTATTGCTTGTAGGCGTATTGGTAGGACAGTTAAAGATCGACGTACCAGGCCCCATCAAATCCGTGTTCTTTCTTCTCTTTCTGTTCGCCGTCGGGTATAAAGTAGGGCCGCAATTCTTCCGCGGACTGAAAAAAGACGGACTCCCCCAGGTAGGCTTTGCCGTACTGATGTGTGTATCCGTATTGGTAGTGACCTGGCTTCTCGCCCTCGTAATGGGCTACAATCCCGGCGAAGCCGCCGGATTACTGGCAGGTTCGCAAACCATCTCCGCCGTCATCGGAGTAGCCGAAGACACCATGGCAAACATGGGACTGGACGAAGCGCAACGCCAAAGTTATATCAATATCATCCCCGTATCATACGCTGTGACTTACGTTTTCGGTACGGCAGGTTCAGCCTGGGTGCTCTCCTCCCTCGGTCCCAAACTATTGGGCGGACTGGAGAAAGTAAAAGCTGCCTGCAAAGAACTGGAAGCCAAAATGGGTAGTTCCGAGGCAGACGAACCGGGTTTCATGCACGCCGCACGCCCCGTAACCTTCCGTGCCTACAAGATAGAAAACGAATGGTTCAAGCAAGGCCGTCGGGTGATAGACTTGGAAATGTACTTCCAGAAAGATGGCAAACGCCTGTTCGTAGAGCGCCTGCGCAAGCAAGGAGTCGTTCGGGATGTGTCCCCGAATACCGTATTGAATATAGGAGACGAAGTCGTTCTCAGCGGACGCCGTGAATTCGTTATCGGCGAAGAGGACTGGATAGGCAATGAAATACAGGACGCACAATTGCTCGATTTCCCGGCAGAGACGTTACCTGTCACGGTCACAAAGAAAACGTTTGCCGGAAAGACAGTGGCGAATATCCGCCGGCACAAATTCATGCATGGCGTCAGCATCCGCAGCATCAAACGTGCGGGAATTGAAATACCCGTATTGGCACAGACCAAATTGGATGCCGGCGACGTCATCGAAGTAGTGGGCACCAAGCAAGAAGTGGAAAGTGCCGCTGTACAAATAGGATATGTGGATCGACCTACCCACCAAACGGATATGATATTCGTTGGATTAGGAATTCTGATAGGTGGTTTGTTCGGTGCATTATCCATCCACATCGGTGGTGTTCCCATCAGTCTGAGTACGAGTGGTGGCGCATTGATAGCCGGATTATTCTTCGGTTGGCTGCGCAGCAAGCATCCTACGTTCGGACGTATTCCCGAAGCTTCCTTGTGGGTACTGAATAATGTAGGGCTGAATATGTTCATTGCTGTAGTGGGAATAGCTGCCGGACCGAGTTTCGTACAGGGTTTCCGGGATGTCGGGCTCAGTTTATTCATTGTAGGTGCCATAGCCACTACCCTGCCGTTAATCATCGGTTTACTACTGGGTAAGTACGTCTTCAAGTTCCACCCTGCAATAACACTGGGATGTTGTGCCGGAGCACGTACAACGACAGCCGCACTGGGAGCAATACAAGATGCGGTGGAAAGCGAAACGCCTGCGCTGGGTTATACGGTAACGTATGCTGTGGGCAACACCTTATTAATAATATGGGGTGTCGTCATCGTACTGCTGATTTAACCTGGCGGATATAGCATACAACTGATATACCGTATGCAAGAAACTAATCGCCGCGATGCGAAGAATTAATCTTCAGAATGCATATTATTATTCTTACAACAGCTATTGTAAGAAAGAAACATATCTATCGTAAGAAAGTAACACATCTGTTGTAAGATACAAAAACAATTATGGTATGAATAATTTTATGCATTTCCGAAAATAGATTCTTGCATCCCGAGAGTTAGTTTATCACACTCCCAGGATTAGTTTATTGAACCAAAAGATTATATGATAACAATTAAAACTTAACGATATGGATACCAAAAACTTAGAAAAGAAAATGGAAACGATCAGCCCATTCGAGCTGAAAAACCAATTGATCGATATGGCCGATGAAAGCCTGAAGAAAACTGCCCGCACGATGCTGAACGCCGGACGTGGTAACCCTAACTGGATAGCTACCACCCCTCGCGAAGCCTTCTTCCTCCTGGGACAGTTCGGACTGGAAGAATGTCGCCGCGTCATGAACCTCCCCGAAGGCATCGCCGGCATCCCTCAAAAAGAAGGCATTGCCTCCCGTTTCGAAGCCTTCCTCAAAAAGAACAACGCCGCCCACGGTGCCAAGCTCCTGGAGCAAACTTATAACTACCTGTTAATGCAACATGCCGCCGATCCCGATTCCCTAGTACATGAATGGGCAGAAGCCGTCATCGGCGACCAGTACCCTGTGCCCGACCGCATCCTGCACTTCACCGAAATACTGGTGCAAGATTACCTGTCGCAAGAAATGTGCGATAACCGCCCTCCACGCGGCACATTCGACCTCTTTGCCACCGAAGGCGGAACCGCCGCCATGTGTTACCTCTTCGACTCCCTCCAGGAAAACTTCCTGCTGGATAAAGGTGACGGTATCGCCCTGATGGTGCCCGCTTTCACCCCCTACATTGAAATTCCGCAACTGAGCCGCTACCAGTTCAACATGATAGAACTGCATGCCGACCGCATGACGGACGACGGATTCCACCTCTGGCAATACAATGACAAGGACATCGACCGCCTGAAAGATCCCGCCATCAAAGCGCTCTTCGTGACCAATCCCAGCAATCCGCCCAGTTACGCCCTCAGCCCGGAGACGATGGCACGCATTGTCGATATCGTAAAGAATGATAACCCCAACCTGATGGTTATCACGGATGATGTATACGGCACATTCAGCCCACACTTCCGCTCATTCATGGCTGAACTGCCGCACAATACGCTTTGTGTCTATTCCTTCTCCAAATATTTCGGAGCTACCGGTTGGCGTGATGCCGTCATCGCCCTGCACGAAGACAACATCTACGACAAGCAAATCGCCCGTCTGCCGGAAGATAAACGCAATGCGCTGAACCGCCGTTACTCAAGTCTGACTCTGCATCCCGAAAAAATGAAGTTTATCGACCGCATGGTAGCCGACAGCCGACAGGTTGCACTGAACCATACCGCCGGCCTGTCATTGCCCCAACAGATGCAAATGAGTTTATTCGCTTCCTTCGCCCTGCTGGATAAGGAAAATAAATATAAACTGAAGATGATGGAAATCATTGAAAAGCGTCTGCATGCCTTGTGGGATAATACGGGATTCACATTGATAAAAGATCCGCTCCGCGTAGGGTATTACACAGAGATCGACATGCTGGTATGGGCAAAGAAATTCTATGGAGATGATTTCGTAGAATACCTGAAACGTACCTACAGCCCGCTGAACGTCGTATTCCGCCTGGCAAAAGAAACGTCTCTCGTCCTGCTGAACGGCGGTGGTTTCGATGGTCCGGAATGGAGCATACGCGCCTCGCTTGCCAACCTGAACGAAAAGGACTATGTGGTCATCGGCCAAGGCATCAAACGGATTCTTGACGAATACGCAAAGGCATGGAAAAAGACTACGGAAAAATAATGCGGAACCGTGTCAACCCATCACTATACGTACGCAAAGAGAACGTACACCCATGACGGGTAAGCACCTCGCGAATAAACACCAGACCGATTCCCTGCCCGTTCGGTTTGGTGGAAAAGAAGGGACTGAAGAGCTTTGCTTCAGTCTCTTTTGTTATACCGGGGCCATTATCTACCACTTCAATCGTGGTAGGAGCGATTGTACGGACTACAACCCTACCCTGCTGGATCGTTCCTTCGGGTGCATGTTCGATACTTTCCGCAGCATTCTTGATAATATTCACCAATACCTGTTCCAGCAATGCCGCATCAAAGCGTACCGGTTCCAACTTCGGATCACATTCCAGCCAGAGAAGGATATTCCGGTCGTTGCACATACCCTCCATAAAGCGTTTACACATGGAAGCCAGTTCATTCAGTTTGCCCGTAACCAAGGCGGGCTCAGGAATCTTCACGACATCGGCAAAACGGGTGATAAAGCGGCTCATAGAGAAGCAACGTTCTGTACAAACGCGCATTACATCGCAGATATCCTCCATATCCTCTTCAGTGGAAAGAGCTTGCTCCACGGTATCGAGGGTAGATGTAATACCCGCCGTCGTATTGTTCACCTCGTGGGCAATCATGCGAATCACCTTCTCATACGCTTTCTTTTCAGCACGCATCACCTCGTCCGTCATCTTCTCTATCAGATAGAAAGGGTGATGAAAACCTCTGTCGATAAAGGAGGAATGGGTACATTTATAGATATTCGCGTCATTCAGACGCACCACTGCCGTCTGATCTTTTGAGATATTCGCCAGTTCTTCAGCCAAAGGAGAGTCTATATTCTCAATTTTCTTTCCCATAATCTCTTCCAGGCGTACTCCCATCATCTTCAATCCCATCGGATTGAGCTGGGATATTTCACCGTTCAGTGTGGTAATGACAACTCCCATCGGTGAAGCCTGGATAAGCAAGTCCAGGAAATGGTTTTGCTCGCGCAGACGCAAACGTTCGTTCTTCAATTGCTCCATCATACGGTTGAACACATTTACAATGCGGTCCGCCTCGTATTGCCCTACTTTGCTGAGCCTGCTGCTGAAATCCTGTTCGCGCAGCAATTCCATACCGCTGCCGATAATATTCATCGGTTTCACAATCTTACGATAGAAGATAAACAGGAACACCAGGATAAATGCAATGATTCCCTCTACAATGTAGAGGTGCAACGGCTTCATCCCCTTCGCCAAGTAGAGAAGCACACCACCTAAACCCAGAAGGAAAAGGACAAGTATGGAGAAATAGAACTTTATTCTCACTTTTCTGTGACTGTTATATTAAACTTTTCCAGTCGGCGATAGAGCGCGGCACGACTGATGCCGAGCGTCATAGCTACCTGACTGAGATTTCCCTTATGGCGATCGAGCGCCTGCAAAATAGTCTGACGCTCTATTTCATCCAGCGTCATGCCTGCCAGAGACGATGCGTCCGAAGCCTTCACCGGTTCATTAGGACGCAGATATTGTGCGTCGAAATCCGAAGCATCCAGCGTCGACTTTCCGCTGACGAGGATTGTACGCTCTACCAGATTCTTCAATTCACGAATATTTCCCGGATAAGGCAAGCGGGAAAGGAAGTTCAAGGCATCTGCCGAGAATTCCGTGCGGGGCAGTCCGTTAAGCTCTGCCTGGCGGTCGGCAAAGTGGCGTGCCAGCAAAGGAATATCTTCACGGCGTTCGCGAAGGGATGGCAACTTAACGGTTATCAGGTTGATACGATAAAACAAATCTTCGCGGAATGTACGTTCCGACACCATCTTGCGGAGGTCAGCATTGGTGGCGGATACCACCCGGATATCCGTCTTGCGGGGACGGCTGTCACCCAGCACTTCAAACGTCTGATCCTGTAATACACGGAGCAGTTTCACCTGACAAGAAGGATCGAGGTCACCGATTTCATCCAGAAAGATAGTACCCTTGTTGGCAAGTTCAAAGCGCCCTACACGATCTGTTGTCGCATCCGTAAAAGCGCCTTTCTTATGGCCGAACATTTCGCTTTCAAAACGGCTCTGCGCGATACCGCCCAGGTTGACCTTTACAAACGGCTGTTTCACCCGCTGGCTGTTGATGTGGATGGCTTCGGCAATCAACTCCTTACCTGTTCCACTCTCACCGGTAATCAGTACCGAGGCATTGGTACGCGCAATGCGTGCCACCGTATTCAGCACTTCCATCAATCCCTGAGATTTTCCGATGATATGGCTGCGGTTCAGCGTCTCGCTCTGTTCTTCCGGTGCATCTTTTGGGACAGCAGTCAGTTCAAGGGCTGTCTCGATACGTTGCAGCAAAGCGGCATTGTTCCACGGCTTCGTGATAAAGTCGAACGCGCCCGCCTGCATACCCTGCACGGCAAGTTGTATACTTCCCCACGCCGTCATCAGGATAACAGGTACATCGGGGCGGAATATTTTCACTTGTTTCAGCAAAGTCAACCCCTCTTCTCCCGTTGTGGAAAGGGTGAAGTTCATGTCCATCAAAATGAGGGCAGGTGCCTCGGCACGCACCACATCCATTGCTTCGCGCGGTCCGGGAACAGTTTGCGCTTCATATCCTGCACGTTTCAGCATAAAACTGAGGGAAGAACGTACGGCACTATCATCGTCGATTATCAGTATCATAAGATTTCGTTGTTTTATGGTTTGCAAAAATAAACGATTTCACACAGAAAGCACAGAATAACACTGTTTTTTTCAATAACAAGCGAAAAACAGTTATGAGTTATAAGTTATTATTCATAACTCATAACTCAAACTCAGTCTCTCACAATTTCTTCAAAATCCGCCTCCAGTTCGCAATTCCGTTCAAAATCCCAAAGTGTCAGACTGCGGATTTGATAGAAATAGTACCAATAATAATAGAGCTCGGAAATATGTTTCTGTCTTGCTTCATCTTTTGATTTCTGTGCGTCGTTCAGGTCCAGCGTACTGATTTGTCCGATCATAAAGGTTTCCACACTGGTTTTATAACGTTTCTCGGCAATGCCGTCAGCTTCCTGTGCAATACCCAATTGTTGTGCCTGATTATTGAAGTTCGCTACGAGCAGGAAAATATCCTGATTGAAGTCCATCTGTTCCTGCCGGATTCTGGAAAGCACCACTTCACGATTACTCTTTGCCACACGTACTTTTCCGCGACGTTTTCCCCAGTCCAAGATAGGTACTTTCACACCTACCTGCACAATCTGATTATCAAGCAGCCCCTTGTAAGCGGAAGTCAAATCACGATCCTGCCCTGTATAACCCACACTGGCAAACAGGTCGATACTGCGCAAATTGCCGCGAGCCGTAGCCACTTCATAGTCCGCTTCCAACTGGCGACGACGGATATTCTGTGCAAATGAGTTCCGATCCAGAGCCTTGCTCAATACAAGATTATATTCCATCTTCATATCCGGTGCAGAATTCGGCAACATCGGATTCAGATTCTCATCTTCCGACAAACCGAGGAACGAACGCAACTGGAACATTTTCGCATTCAGGTTACTCTCCGCTTCCGTCACATCCGCCTTACCTTGCAAAGCATTCAGTTTCAACTGTAACAGGTCATTTTCAGAAATCTGCCCCATCTTGCGCTTTGCCACTGCTACTTCATAGAGGCGGTCGGCATTCACTTTATTCTGGTGAGCAGTTTTCAAATTTTCTTTTGCCAGCAGCAGATTGAAGAAATAAGTGATTGTCTTCATCGTTACCTGTTCCGTAGCAGTGATAAAAGCAGCTTTTGCTTCTGCATATCTCACCGGTTCGATACGGCGGTTCCACTTCAGGTTGTTCACTCCGAAAATAGGTTGCGACAATTCCAGGCTGACGGGGACGGACATAAACCGTTTATCTCCTCCGGATCCTAATTGCTTGATATATTCAAGAGAAGAAGCCAGTGACAGTTTACCGCCCGTAAACCATAAGTTCTGGTCTATGGAGAGCGTTCCGGAAAGCCCCAGCGTATTGTTACGCACGAATGAGTAGGAACCGTCCGAGTTTTGATATCTGCTGTAAGATTTATTGTAATTGGGTAAAGTACCGTTCAGATTCACTTCCGGTAACAGGTCTGCACGGAAAGTACGATATTCCCAGTATGAAGTCTTCAATTCATTCAGCGCTACGGCGGCATCCACTGACTGGGTACGTGCCAAAGCTATCGCTTCATTTAAAGTGATGAGACGTTCACGTTCGTTTGTCAATGTATCGTTCTGTGCAAAAGCGGCGAACGAAAATAGCATCCAAGCTGCGAGTAAAATATTCCTTTTCATGTTTATCAAAAATAGTTGTAAACAGAAAAGCAAAGAGCGTGCCAAAGCGCCAGGATGCTTCTGGACAGGGGCAGGTGTTCATTATCGGACAGTGGGGATGTTCAGAAATGGACGGTAATTAGTGATTAGTGGGGTAGTGATTAGTGATTAGTACCCCACTAATCACTAATTAAAGCACTCCCTTCGAACTCGGCAATTCAAAGTGATAGATATCCCTCTTCACTGCCATCTTTATTGCGCGGGCCAGCGCTTTGAAAATACCTTCTATCTTATGGTGCTCGTTCTGACCTTCTGCTTTGACATTCAGGTTCATCTTGGCGGCATCGCTCAGTGATTTGAAGAAATGCAGGAACATTTCTGTCGGCATCTCACCAATCTTTTCACGATTGAATTCTGCATCCCATACTAGCCAGGGGCGTCCACCGAAGTCCAGGCAAACCTGGCAAAGGCAGTCATCCATCGTCAGGGCATAGCCATAACGCTCGATGCCACGCTTGTTTCCCAATGCCTGATAGATGCAATCGCCTAATGCAATCGCAGTATCTTCTATGGTGTGGTGCTCATCCACTTCCAAATCGCCTTTCACATGGATTGTCAGATCCAGACCTCCATGCTTGCCTATTTGCTCCAGCATGTGGTCGAAGAAACCCAGTCCGGTATGGATGTCGCAAGCACCATTACCATCCAGATTCAGAGACACGAAAATATCCGTTTCCTTTGTTGTGCGGCGTACTTCCGCTTTGCGTTCTCCGGCGAAAAGGAATTCGGCTACTTTATCCCAATCTTTCGTGACAAGGGCACATACCTCTTCCAGACCTTCGCAGGCAGCAGCTCCACCTTCTGATTCCGGTTTCAGCAATGCAGTATCATCCTGCAAATAAATAGCCCGGCATCCCAGATTCTTAGCCAGTTCCACATCCGTCGGACGGTCACCGATAACGAAACTTCCGGCAAGATCGTACTCCGGATTATTCAGATACTTCGTCAACATCCCTGTGCGCGGCTTCCGGGTCGGTGCCATATCTTCCGGCATACTACGGTCGATGAAGATTTCATCAAACGTAATCCCTTCACCTTCCAGCGTCTTCATCATCAGGTTATGCGCAGGCCAGAAAGTTTCTTCCGGGAAAGAAGCCGTGCCCAACCCATCTTGATTGGTCACCATCGCAAACTCGAAATCCAATTTACTACGGATGAAGCCCAGGTTACGCATCACTTTGGGATAAAACTCCAACTTTTCCAGCGAATCCAACTGGTAATCTACGGGCGGTTCAAGCACCAAAGTCCCGTCACGGTCTATAAATAATACTTTCTTCATGTACTCAAAAATTGTACTTTGTAAATTATCAGATTATAAATCCCTGCAATGCTTCTATCAGTTTATCATTCTCCATTCTCGTTCCTACCGTCACACGCAGGCAGTTGCCACAAAGCGATATAGAATTACGGTTACGGACAATGATCCCCTCTCCTACCAGATAATTATAGATTTTCACCGCATCCGTCACCCGTACCAGGAAGAAATTGGCATCAGACGGGAATACTTCCACTGTCAACGGCAGTTCGGAAAAACGTTTCTCCAAATCCTCGCGTTCCTCTTTCAGCCTCTTCACCCAACGCTCTATCTCATAGTACTTATGCAACATCTCTATTGCCTGTTTCTGAGTCAGTTGGTTCACATTATAAGGGTACTTTATCTTGCTCAGGATACCGATGATTTCCGTAGAAGCAAACGCCATTCCCAGACGGATAGCCGCACAGCCCCATGCTTTAGAAAAAGTCTGGAACACAACAAGATTCGGATATTTATCTAAATCCAGCAAGAACGACGAGGATTCTGAAAAGTCACTATACGCCTCATCCAGTATCACCAACCCTTCAAACTCACGCAGCAACTTCTCTATCTCACTGCGCAACAGATCGTTTCCGGTAGGATTATTAGGCGAGCACAGGAAAATCAACTTCGTCCGTTCATCCGCAGCCGCCAGCAACTTATCTGCCGAGAATTGGAAATGCTCGTCGAGCAGGACTTTGCGATACTCCACATTATTCACATCAGCACACACCTGATACATGCCGTAAGTGGGATCGATAGCCACCACATTGTCCACTCCCGGCTCACAGAAAGCACGGAATACCAAGTCGATAGCTTCGTCGCTACCATTGCCCAGGAAAATATGCTCGGGAGCCACCTTCTTTATCTTGGAAAGTTCCGTTTTCAATTCCCACTGCATCGGGTCGGGATAGCGGTTGTGCGGCAGGTTGTACGGATTCTCGTTCGCATCGAGAAATACCGATGCCGTTACACCTTTATATTCATCACGTGCCGAAGAATAAGGTTTCAGCTTCCAGATATTCGGACGGGTCAGTTCTTGCAATGTTTTCATGATCTATAATATGATAAAGTATTGAACACTGATTACGCGAATTACACAAATTTCATCTTTACCCTTACTCGTGTAATCCGTGTAATTTGTATTCTATATTGTTTTTAATCTCACTGTTACCGCATTCTTATGCGCATCCAGATGTTCGTTCGCCGCCATCTCTTCAATAGCAGGACCGATATTCCTCATACCTTCCGGACGGATTTCCTGAAACGTTATCTTGCGGATAAAGCTGTCCAGGCTCACACCGCTATAAGCTTTCGCATATCCGTTCGTCGGCAAGGTATGATTCGTTCCCGAAGCATAGTCTCCCGCACTTTCCGGTGAGAGCGATCCTAGGAAGACGGAACCCGCATTCACCACACGTTCTGCCACCTGCATATAATCCGCAGTTTCCACAATCAGGTGTTCGGGCGCATATTCGTTCGTCAGTTCGATGGCCTCTTCCATATCTTTCACCACAATAAGCTTACTGCTGGCAAGGGACTTCTCCGCAATTTCCTTACGGGGCAGAAGTTCCAACTGACGTTCCACCTCCTCTTTCACAGCCTGTTGCAAATCCTCCGAAGTGGTAATCAGCATTGCCTGACTGTCCACACCGTGTTCAGCCTGGCTTAGCAGATCCGCAGCTACAAATACCGGATTCGCCGTTTCATCCGCCAGCACTTCCACTTCCGACGGACCGGCAGGCATATCAATCGCCACATCACGCAGACTGACCAACTGTTTCGCAGCCGTCACATACTGGTTTCCCGGACCGAATATCTTGTAAACCTTCGGCACGCTTTCCGTTCCGTAAGCCATCGAAGCAATAGCCTGTACGCCACCTGCCTTGAATATCCGATTCACCCCTGCCACCTGTGCAGCAAAAAGAATAGCAGGATGCACCCTTCCTTCTTTATCCGGCGGTGTGCAAAGCACAATCTCCTTACAACCCGCAATCTTTGCAGGCACAGCCAGCATCAGCACCGTAGAGAACAGAGGAGCTGTTCCTCCGGGAATATACAATCCCACCTTTTCAATAGCCACCGCCTTTTGCCAGCACGTCACGCCCGGCATGGTTTCCACCTTCTTGCCTTCAAAGCGCTGTGCAGCATGAAAAGTCTCTATATTCTGTTTAGCCAGACGGATAGCCGCCTTCAGCTTTTCATCCACCAGCGTCTCCGCTTCTTTCAGTTCCGCCTCCGTCACCGCCAGCGATGTCAGCTCCGCCTTATCAAACTTTACCTCCATCTCCAGCACCGCACGGTCACCGTCCGACTTCACGCGGTCTATAATCCCCCGCACTGTATCGAACAGATTCTCAGTATTCATCACCGGACGTTTCAGTATCTCCGCCCACTGTGATCTATCCGGATTATTTATTAATTTCATACCCTATTCCATTTTTTATATTCATTCTACACCATCACCCCTACACTATCACTCCGAATGGTCTCCGGCCTCACTGTAGGAGCGTCAAACGCAGGTAGTATTTTCAGCGTCAAGAAGGGCAGGCTGTTTGAGCGTAGCGAGTTCCTGCCCTTTAGCTGAAAATGCTACCGGAGTAGCTCCGGAAGTGCAGCCTTGAGTTTTTCTTTTGGTATCTTTTCTTTTGTCTCAAGACAAAAGAAAAGTACATCACAATATCATTTTTTCAATCGGCAGCACCAAAATTCCTTCTGCCCCCAGCGACTTCAGTTTTCCTATAATCTCCCAGAAGCACTTTTCATCCAGCACCGTATGTACCGAACACCAGCCCTCCTGTGCCAACGGCATCACCGTCGGGCTCTTCATACCCGGAAGCACCTGGATAATCTCTTCCAAACGTTCTTTCGGTGCATTCATCAGCACATATTTCTTATCTTCCGCCGTCTTCACAGCATCCATACGGAAAAGCAACTCTTTCAGGATTTCCTTTTTCTCATCGCACAGATTCCTGTTACCAATCAGCAGTGCTTCCGATTTCATCACCACTTCCACTTCTTTCAACCGGTTGCTCACCAGCGTAGAACCCGAACTAACAATATCAAAAATCGCGTCCGCCAGTCCGATGCCCGGTGCCACTTCTACCGAACCCGTAATCACGTGTATCTCCGCACTCACATTCTGTGTTTTCAGGAATGTGCTAAGAATGCCCGGATACGACGTCGCAATCTTCCGTCCTTCAAACCACTGTACACCCGGATATTCGATATCCTTCGGAATTGCCAGCGACAAACGGCATTTGCTGAATCCGAGACGCTTTACAATCTCTGCATTTTCATTCTTCTCCACATATTCATTCTCGCCTACGATACCTATATCCGCCACACCTGTTGCCACTGACTGCGGAATATCATCATCACGCAAAAATAATACCTCTACAGGAAAATTAGACGATTGTACCAGCAATGAACGTTTCACTGCATTCAATTTGATATCCGACTCTCCCAGAAATGACATCGTCTCGTCATAAAGACGACCTTTAGCTTGTACTGCAATTCTTAATAACATAATCTTATTTATAATTTTACGATTTAACTACTCACAAAAACTAAACTAGACTTAACTAAACTCTTGAAAACAAAAAACGAGGCTTGCCACTATCCGGCAAGCCTCGTCATTTATATGTTTATTCATTATGCACATACAATCATACGCCTACCGATTATTCGTCAGGTAATGATGATGGTGATGATGTGCAACAATATTTTTCATACAATTCTTTTGTTTTGATGCGACAAAAGTAAACTATCCGTTTGAAACTTCCAAAGATTTATCACAAAAAGTTTCGTTTTCCTATCATTTTCTTAGTTTACGTTACAAATTACACTGATTTGCATAGATCAATTTATTACGGGAAAGTAATGAACTAAATGCTGATAATGATTTAGGCGCGGATTACGCGGATTACACGG
>ERZ857629.2637-NODE-2637-length-16585-cov-10.595281_pt1 | contig 16585 bp, 15 predicted proteins | sample MGYA00519700_ERZ857629 | MGnify/ENA primary metagenome ERZ857629 (study PRJEB31778, sample SAMEA3449351) | human gut metagenome | biome: human gut; feature: human-associated habitat; material: faeces | place: United Kingdom | collected 2010/2012 ...
CCCTTTGGTATTCTAAGCGTTGCGCTTAAAATATCCGAATTGTTGCCACCTTATGTCAGGCGGCTTCAATTCGGATATTTTCGTTTTCTAACCCGAATCGGAATTCAGCGAAGTAAATCCGGGTCGGAATCGAGGAGTAGCAGAATGAGCGCATTCTGACTTTTTGAAAAAAGTCGGAGCAAACGATAGAACTTGCAGCAATGTGGATAAGTCTCAATCAAATGCTGTATCTAAATAAATACCAGTTACAAATACTTAATTCGAAGGCTATCTGGCAAGTATTTAGCCAATGTTTGCACAAGCAGGTGAACTTTAGTAGCCGGAACAGATGCTGTATCAGTTAATCCCTTGCACGCCTCTAATCGTCTTTGAGCCCAGATAATTGCTTGTTTTGGGTTTCCTTTTTTTGTCATAATATTGAACAACTCGTTATTATTTTTCTCGTATTTTTCCCATCCAAGTTCTTTAAATTTTGAATGTAGAAATTTTCGACATTCTTTTCTGTCGTTATCTGCATCATAAAATGCGAAGTGTAAGATAAACCAATATTCAATGCATTGATTTGACCACGCAACATTATAGATGACATCACTTTGCTGTCTGTTTAATGTATTGGCTCGTTCAGAAACTGCATTAAAATCTTGCTTAGGAAAACTATCTTTATCATATACACACCAAATATTGGCATTTTTAGGTTTGTTCTTTTTTACATACTCTTCTGCCGCATAGATTACTCTTAGGGTTTCTTCGCCAACACCTTCTACATGAATATCCACCAAATTTTTATATATAGCATTGCTCGTTATTGCTTTCTCAAACCCTTTAAAATAAAGCGGTTCTGTTTGCTCTCCTTCGCAAAATATATAAATTTTTTCACGAATAGTCTCTAAATGCTCGACCTTGCGGGGTTTCTTTTTGTTTTGGGGTGTAGGCATTAATACTCACCCCAATCAATTATTCTTCGAAGATACGGATCTGCTCCGTAACGTCCCTCCAGATATCGCTTATCATATCGTGCATCTTTCCTTTCGGTCCGACCATCATCGCTTTTAAATTCAATTAGCGAATACAGTTTTGATGCATTGTTTTCTCCTTTTGCTATAAACCAAATTTCGTCCCGTCGAAAAGTATCACTGTTCATTGTTGAAAGATCATGTGAAGTGAAAATTAGTTGCGCGCCTCTCTTATTAATATCTGGATTGCTAAATAAACCTATAATATATTTTAACAATAACGGATGCAACTTGGCATCGAGTTCATCTACTACCAGAGTAGTTCCAGACAATAAAGCATCTGCAATATAAGGTAATATGCCAAAAACTTTAATTGTGCCATTAGATTCTTCTACTAGTTCTAATTCGTACTTTCTGTCATCTACAACATGTTCGGTATACACTTTTGGGTTTTCTTCTTTTTGCTCCATTCTATAATTTGAAATACCCAAATCCATTTCTGTCATCATCTTTAGTACTAAAGACTTAATCTTCCCTGATTCTGCGATAGGAATATTGGCATCTTCTCTGGGATTACTATAGTTAATGAAGTCAATACTATTTTCAAACCAATTAACTATATCTTTAACTATAATATTTCGTCTATGTGTAATCCCCAAAAATGATAACAGGGGAAGATTATCAGAAATGCCGTCACAATTATAATTCCTGAATGATCCCTTAAGTTCAATACTTACTCCGTTCTTTCTTTTAAATAGGGCAGAGTATCTGCTGCCAGTAATAGTCTTTCTATATAATTCTTCATTCAAAATTCTATCTTTGAGAATAGTAATTTGGTACTGATATTCATTCTTTTCTGTTCTAAAAAACAATTCGAATTCTGTTGGAAGATTTATGGTATCTTTTGCAAAGTAAAACGGTTTAATGTGTGCATTCCCGCTTCGCTTAATACATTCTTGATTATCGCATCCTACAGCGCAAATTGGACGCATTATTTTAGTTGCCAAACTATATAATGCGTGCAAGACAGTAGATTTTCCCGATCCATTTGGTCCATAAATTACACCTAATGGCAAAAACCTTTCGCCATCGATATCTGTAATTAGACTTTGTTCATGCTCAGAAATATTCGTTGCCTGCATATCAAAAGTAATCTCATCTTTCAGACATTGAAAATTCTTTACTGTAAACTGGCAAATCAAGATGCATCCCCCTTTAATCAATATATTATAGTATTTGCAAAGTTTCCCCTTAATAAACCTTTTGTGAGATTTTTTGTCACAAACATCGTACTATGTCAAGTGCAAAAAAGCAATCATTTTTTTATTTATGCCGAGCTTTAAAAAAATCGGAATAAACGATATATTGCATACTCAAGTGTAATAGCGCGCTGCCTTCGGTATTTCTACCTTAGAAAAGCAGAAAATTGTTCGTTAATAAGCCATCAAACACTTCTGAATATTTGAAATTTTAAGTTTAGTAAGCTAAAGAACTTTAATTTACGCTTTCAAACAACTCTCTACTCACAATTGCCGGATGATGCTCTTGAATCAAATATTTTTCCAACTCGCCGTTGTTTTTGATCTGCTTCCCATAAAACAAATCTTTGACAAATGTTTTCTGCAGCATCACATCGCCGGTGTACTTTTCGTTTTTCAGCAATTTGCTAATCGTCTCTCTGCTCCAGCACTCTTTCCCTGTGGGCGAAGAGATTCTGCTCTCATATAGCCAATCAGATATTGTCCCAAGGCTTTTGCCATCTGCCCGCATTTCAAATATTATCCGAACAATTTTAGCGTCTGGTTCATCAATAGCTAACTTGCCATCATCGCCTCGTTTGTATCCGAAACATACAAAGTTGGCATAACCAGATGTGCCGCTTTGGAAACTCCGCTTGATGCCCCATTTGATATTGCGGCTCATGTCCTCACTTTCTGTTTGAGCAAACGCACAGTATGCGGTCAGGACTATTTGTAGATCCCTCTCATGGAGCCATAGGTCTTCTTTTTCAAAAAAGACATCCACATTGAGTTCCTGCAGCTCTTGTAACACACGGAGTATATCCAACGTGTTGCGGCCAAAGCGGCTGATAGATTTTGTAAGGATTAGGTCTATTTTTTCTTCTCTACATTGGTGCATCATCGCTTGGAAAGCAGAACGCTCTTGTAGATTCAGTCCAGTGGCTCTTTCGGAGAAAACACCCGCATTTTCCCAATTTTGGTTTTCTTCAATCATCTGTCTGTAACGCAATTCCTGCAACTCTATACTGCTGTCCTGTTCTTCCTGGTCTGTGCTGACACGGCAGTAAGCGGCAACGCGGAGGTGCTTCTCTTCTATAGGAACAGTTTCCTGTATGGGAGGTATTTCTATAACGTTTCCCAAGTGCTCACCCCCTAACAGCTTTATTTTATCAAAAATGCTGTTTTATAGAAAGCGTATTTTCAGAGGATTTTGAGCGGCGAAGCTTTTCCTGCTGTACCGTCTCAAACATTTCATCAGAAATAATGGCCTCATGGGTTCCGGTATGAAGATACCGATCCATGAGGCCATCGTTTTCGATTTGGACAGCGCCGGTGCTAATGGTTTTCTGGAGAAGCACACGACCTGTATATTTTTCGTTGGAGAGCAATTTATCGATTGCTTCTCGATTCCATTTAGGCTTCCCTGTTGGGGGGAGAATGCCTTGCTGCTCCAAACCAGCAGCGATTTTGCCAAGACTCTTTCCGACTTTGTACTGCTCAAAAATCCATACGACCACTTTGGCTTCTTCGGAGTTGATAACCAGCGCGCCGTCTGATGCTATGTCATATCCATAGCATCTGCGCTTTGCCATTTTGGAACTGCCATCCCGAAAGCCTTTCCGGAGGCTGGCTTTAATTACTTCACTTTTTTCAAATGCGTTCATTGGTATCTCCTTTCAAAGCAGAATAGCCACAGAGAAAATCACTGCGGCTCAAGGGATTGCCCAATTCTATATAAAAGAAAGTTGACAAATTTCTTGCCGAAATTTGTCAACTTATCTTGGTGGAGGCGGCGGGAGTCGAACCCGCGTCCGAAAGCGCTTTAACAGGACTTTCTCCGGGCGCAGTCAGGTTTTAAGCATTCCCTCCACGCAAGGACACCTGACAGACCTTGCGCTTGAGTAGAGTCATGATGCGTGGGCGTGTCAACTCTTTCACGCCTCACGGACGCCACGTTCACGACGCCTTCCCCGGTCCGTGGCCTCCCCGGTTCAGACGGCTGCCTACTTAGGCAGCGACAGCAACTTCGTTGTTGTTCTTTAATTTATAAGTTACCCGTTTTATAGAGGTCAGGCGCCTCTGCCCGCTTATCCTGCCTCCACGCCCCCGTCGAAACCGGTACGCCCCCATATCGTCGACATGGACTTCGTATCGCTCGCTCCGCCATGTCTCCTCTTCAAACGGCAAACGCTTCGCTGGTTTGCCGTTTGAAAAAGGACGAAAGCAACGCCTGTGCGCCGCGAACAACAACAGGGTCTGTTGCGCGAAAGCAAAAGGAAAATAGAATTACATCTTCTCCGGCTCAGGATAATCAACGCCCTGCGTATCCACGCGGATGGACTTGATGACCTGCGGCTTTTTCGGCATGTCGTTGTACATATTGCGCATCACGCGGGAGATGTCGACCGCGGCCTGCGCGTTCTCGGTGATCTTGCCGAAGGCGGCGTACTGGCCGTCGAGATGCGGCGCGTCGGCCACCATGATAAAGAACTGGCTGCCCGCGCTGTCGGGGATCATCGTGCGCGCCATGGACAGAACGCCCAGCGTGTGCTTGAGGTCGTTTTTGAAGCCGTTTGCGGAAAACTCGCCCTTGATCTCATAGCCGGGGCCGCCCGTGCCGTTGCCGTCCGGGTCGCCGCCCTGGATCATGAAGCCGGGGATGACGCGGTGGAACACCACGCCGTCATAAAAGCCGGAATTCGCCAGCGCGATGAAGTTGTTGACGGTGTTGGGCGCGATCTCGGGATAGAGCTCGCCGCTCATCACCGCGCCGCTTTCCATTTCGATGGTCACGATGGGGTTTGCCATAATTCCTCTCCTTATCTCCGCGCGCGCATCGCGCGGTCGATCTCGCGCTTGGCGTCGCGCCGTGCGGCGTCCTCGCGCTTGTCATAGTTCTTCTTGCCCTTGCACACGCCAAGCTCGAGCTTCACGCGCGCGTCCTTGAAGTAGACGCTCAGCGGGATGAGCGCATAACCGTCCTGCTTGACGAGCGCGTAGAGCTTATTGATCTCCCGCTTGTGCAGAAGCAGGCGCTTGGGCCGGTCGGGATCGTGGTTGAAGATGTTGCCCTTGTCGTAGGGAGAGATGTGCATTGAAAGGACGTTCGCCTCGCCGTTTTTGATGATAACATAGCTGTCCTTCAAATTCAGCGTGCCGGCGCGGATAGACTTGACCTCCGTGCCCTTGAGCTCAATGCCCGCCTCATAGCGATCCTCGACAAAATAGTCATGGAACGCCTTGCGGTTCTGCGCCATGACCTTGATCCCCTTTTTCTCCGCCACGGCGCACACCTCCCTTCGCTCGGCGAGAGCCAGTATAGCATGATTTTACCCGCCGCACAAGGGCTGTAATCAAAATGTAATAATTTCGATTTCCCTGTGGCAATCTCCGCCGGTTTGTGGTATTATATAAGTTGATTTTATATCGCTCCGCGGGAGGTGTCACAGCATCAACGTTACGCTTCATATCTCGATCCCCGCGCCGCTGCTGCGGGCGCTGGCTCTTTTAACGCTCAGCCTGCTGTGTCTCTATACCGTGTCGCTCTCCCCGTCCGCAGCCGAGGCGGAGCCAAGCCTCTCCGCCGTGGAGGAGCCGATGGAAAAGGAGCCGCCGGAGGGCGCGCTGAGCGCTGGGGACATTCTCGCCTCCTCCCGCACCATCGTGCATGGAATGGGCCAGCTTCGCAGCGTCACCGTGCTCAACTGCCGCGAGGGCTTCGAGCGCTATTACGCGCAGGGCTCGCGCGTATTCGAGGTCGACCTGCGCATGACGAGCGACGGGCAGGTCGTGCTGCGGCACGACTGGCGCGCCGGCTGGCAGAGCGGCATCAGCGAGCTGATGATCCCGACCTACGATAAATTCATTTCAACGCCCATCCTGAACGAGTACACGCCCATGAGCTTCCGCGACCTGCTGCTTCTGATGGAGGAATACCCCGATGTCTGCATCATCACCGACACGAAGTTCATCGACGCCGAGATCGTGACCGCGCAGTTCTCCGCCATGCTCGCCGACGCGCACGCGCTGGGGCTTTCCTACCTGTTCGACCGCATCGTCATTCAGGTCTACTCGCCGCTGATGTTCCGCGTGGTCGATCACCTCGGCCACTTCCCGCACTACATCTACACGCTCTACGCCGAAGGCTTCGACCGCACCGACGACACACTGCGCCAGAAGCTCGCCTTCTGCCAGGAAAACGGCATCCATGGCATGACCATGTGGGCCCACTGGTGGAGCGAGCATTACGCCGTCATTGCTGAGGCGTATGGCGTGCGCTGCTATGTCCACACCGTTGACGACGCGGATGAGGCCATGTCGCTGCTCGGACGCGGCGTCTGCGCCGTCTATACCGACTGTCTTGTCCCCGACGATCTGCAAGGAGATGACGATCCATGGAGCTGAAGGAGGCTTTCCTCCGCCGCGAGGAGATCTACCGCGGCCGCATTCTTGACGTACACGTCGACACCGTGCGTCTGCCCAACGGCAGGGAGAGCACGCGCGAGGTCGCCGACCACCCCGGCGGCGTCGCCATCGTGGCCATCGACGATCATGACAACGTGCTCACCGTGAAGCAGTACCGCTACGTTTTCTCCCGCGTGCTTGAGGAGATTCCCGCGGGAAAGCTCGAGCGCGGCGAGGATCCGGACGTGGCCGCGCTGCGCGAATTGCAGGAGGAGACCGGCGCGAGGCCGAAGCGCATGATCCCTCTCGGCGCGCTCCTCGTCTCCCCCGGCTGCTACAGCGAGGTGCTGCACCTCTACCTTGCCGATGGTCTCAGCTTCGGCGAGCAGCATCCGGACGAGGATGAATTTCTGGAGCTTTACCGCACGCCGTTCGACGAAATGCTTGCGCGCGTGATGCGCGGCGAGCTTGAGGACGCAAAGACCGTCTGCGGCATTTTGAAGGTTCACGCCCTGCGCACGGCGCAAAAAGAGAGACAGGAGAACGAAAACTGATGGAACAGAAAAAAACGATCCTCATTGTCGAGGATGAAAAGAATATCGTCGATATCATCCGCTTCAACCTCCAGCGCGCGGGCTACGATACGCTCGAAGCCTACGACGGCGAGGCGGGCCTCGCCGTGGCGCGCGAAAAAAAGCCCGACCTCATCCTGCTCGACGTGATGATGCCCAAGATGATGGGCTTTGACGTCTGCCGCGCCCTGCGCGGCGAGGGGGACAACGTCCCCGTCATCATCCTCACCGCGCGCGAGGAGGAGGAGGACAAGATCCTCGGCCTTGAGATCGGCGCGGACGATTACATCACCAAGCCCTTTTCCATGCGCGAGCTGCTCGCGCGCGTCAAGGCCAACATCCGGCGCACCGCCATGCTCTCCGCCCCCGCGGGCGAGGAGAGCGCCATGAGCGCCGGCGGCGGCATCACCATCAACACCGACAGCTTCCAGGTCTACAAGAACGGCGCGCCCATCGACCTGACGCAGCGCGAATACGAGCTGTTGACATTCCTCGCCAGCCACCCCGGCAAGGTCTTCTCGCGCGTTGACCTGATGGAGCAGGTCTGGAACTACGGCTACGTCGGCGACGACGCCCGCACGGTGGACGTCACCGTCCGCCGTCTGCGCGAAAAGATCGAGGACGATCCCGCCTCCCCCGCCTATATCCTCACGCGCCGCGGCGTCGGCTACTATTTCTCCGCCCAGTCGTAACGCACGCCCCAACGCTCAGCGAAAGGAGTACCGCCCATGTTCCGCAGCCTGCACATGAAGCTCGTGATGATCATGCTGCTGCTCGTCACCTCCCTGATGGCGGTGGTCGGCGCGTTTCTGATGACCAGCGTCACGAACTTCTATATCGACGACTTCTACGAGCAGATGAACGAGATGTTCGGCGAGTCCAACGCCGCCTTCGTCAACACGCTGCGCGAGGAGGCGGCGCAGGAGGACGGTGCCGCGCGGCTGCAAACGATGCTCGAGGCCTCCTCCGGTACGCTCAGCATCGACTCGCGCAACCGCAACTACTATATCCTCGACGCCAAAAGCGGCGCGGTGCTCGCCTCGAGCAACGACAGCGCCGACGCGCTGGAGCAGACGGAGAACATCCTCACCGCGCGCAACGGCGCCGTCGGCGACCACAGCGACCTTGCCTCGAGCTATATGGACGTTGCCATCCCCATCTCCGGCGGCGACAACAGCTTCATCATCTACATCCGCGACAACCGCACGACGGTCTCCTCGCTCAATTCCGAGCTGCTGTTCATCATTTTGCAGGCGCTGCTCGTCGGCCTTCTTGTCTCGGTCCTGCTCTCGTTCCTGCTGGCAAAAACGATGATCGACCCCATCGAAAAGCTGACCGAGGGCGCCGAGCGCGTCGCCGCCGGCGACTTTGACGAGACGCTCGCCGTCGAATCAACGGACGAGATCGGCGTGCTGACCACCACGTTCAACGACATGGCCTCCGTGCTCCACTCCACGCTTGAAGCCGTGGAAAACGAGCGCAACAAGCTCGATACGCTGTTTCTCCACATGAGCGACGGCGTCGTCGCCTACGACGGCACGGGCAGGCTCATCCACTGCAACCCCGCCGCCTGCGAGCTTCTGGGCCGCAGCGCGGAGGAGTGCGTCTACAGCGAGCTTTTTGAAGCCGTCTGTCCCTTCTCCCACGTCGTTTCCATGCAGCGCAGCGATTACGTCGAATCCGAGCTGACGGTCGGCGAGCGCAGCGTGGAGCTGTACTTTGCGCCCTTTTCCGACGAGGAGAGCGGCGGCGTCCTCATCGTGCTGCACGATGTCACCGAGCACCGCAAGACCGAGGAGCGGCGCAAGGAATTTGTCGCCAACGTCTCCCACGAGCTGCGCACCCCGCTCACGAACGTCCGCTCCTATGCCGAGACCATCCGCGATGCGGGCGGCGAGCTCAGCCGCGAGACGGAGAATGACTTCCTCGATGTCGTCATCAGCGAGACCGACCGCATGACCCACATCGTGCAGGATCTGCTGACGCTCTCGCGCCTTGATTCCGGCCGCAGCGAGATGAACATGGCGCGATTCCCCTTCTCCGCCGCCATCGACGCGGTGCTCCGCTCCATCGAGCTGGAGGCCCGCCGCCACGGCCACGAGCTGACGCACGACTACAGCGAGGATCTGCCCCTCATCATGGGCGACCGCGGCCGTATCGAGCAGGTCATGCTCAACGTCCTCGGCAACGCCGTGAAGTATACGCCGGACGGCGGCCACATCCGCGTCACCGCCGGCAGCGAGGGCGAAACGGTCTGGATGGAGGTCGCGGACGACGGCATCGGCATCCCCGAGGCCGACCGCAGCCGCATCTTCGAGCGCTTCTACCGCGTAGACAAGGCGCGCTCGCGCGAATCCGGCGGCACAGGCCTCGGCCTTTCCATCGCCACCGAGATCGTCCAGCGCCACCACGGCACGCTCGCGCTCGTCGACCGTCCCGGCCCCGGCACGACCGTGCGGCTCGTGCTGCCCATCACCCAGCCCATCGGCGGGGAGGCGTCCCATGAAGGATAAAAAGGCCGCGCTCATCCGCCATGCGCAGAATATTGCCATCGCCGCGCTCACGCTCTCGGCGCTGTTTCTGCTGATGCAGACGCCGCTCGTCGGCGGCCTTGCGGGCAAAACGCCCTACGAGCTTGCGCGCGACTGGTTCACCGACGACGCCGTACCGGAGAGCGCCGTCACCGCCGATCCGACCGAGCTGGCGCTTCCCGTGCGCGTGGTCTTCACCAGCGAATATGCCCGCTTCGGCCTTGACGCCATCACCACGCTTGATACGGAATTTGAGCAGGCGGGCGTTTTCTTCAGCGAAGCGCTCGGCTCCGCCGAGACGCTTACCTCCTGCTCTGACGATGAGCTGCTTGCCGCGCTGCCCAAAAGCGGGCTTTACCTTGCGCTCGGCGCCGACACGCCGCTCCCGCTCCTTGCCGGCATCCTCGGCGTCACCGCGCCCGACACGCCGCTGCTGCGCGTCTGCCGGCTGCTGCTGCTCCCAGCCGAGGACGGCGGCGCGCTCCTCTACTTGCAGGACCGCGACGAGGGCTGCTTTTTCAGCCGCACAGCCGTCAGCAGCAGCGCGCTGTCCGAGAGCCTTGCCGCGCTCGACGGCAACGGCACCGAATTTTCCTTCGCCCTCTCCGGCGGCTACGAGCAGCTCTCGCCCTACACGCTCATTTTCAGCGAGCCTGCGGCGCGCTGCACGCTCTCTGCCGCGAACGCGCTGACCGATCTGCCCACGTTCCTGCGCCTTGCCGAGTTCAACCCCCACACCAGCGGCTACACCGATTCCTCCGGCACCACCGTCATTCAGGAGGTCTACGGCACGCTGCGCCTCCAATCCGATGGCGTCGTCTCCTATCAGGGCGACAGCGCCGAGGCCGGCTCGCTTTATTATGTCTCCGCCGCCGATGCCGGCAGGCCCACCCTGATCGAATCGGCCGCCGCCGCGCAGCGCCTGGTCTTTACGCTGCTGCGCGATCTCTGCGGCGACGCGGAGCTGTATCTAAGCGGCTACGAGGGCAGCTCCAAGCTCTGCACCATCACGTTCGACTACGCTGTAAACGGCACGCCCCTTCGCTTTTCCGACGGCACCCACGCCGCGTACGTGACCATCGAGGGGCAAAGCATCACGAGCTTCACGCTCCACTGCCGCAGTTACACTCTCAGCGATTCGCCCGCGCTGCTCCTGCCCGCGCGTCAGGCAGCGGCCATCGCCGCCAGCCGGTACCCCGGCGCGGAGCTTTGCGTCTGCTACGACGACCGCGGCACGGACACTGTCGGCGTCAGCTGGTTCAGCGCCTGATCGTCTTCCTCATCCTCACTGAAAGGAGCGCGCACCATGAAAACCTCGCGGCTCAAGAACATCGTGATCGTGATATTGCTGCTGGTCAATGCGTTTCTGCTTGTCCTGCTGCTCAGCCGGCGCGCCGAGCAGCGCGCCGCCTATGACCGATCCGTCGAGCAGCTCGTTACGTTGTTCGATGCCAGCGGCATCACGCTCGAGCCCGCCGTTCTTCCGCAGGATGACGCGCTCCTCTCCTCCGCGCTCGACCGCGATCTGGAGCGCGAGACCGCCTTTGCCGCCGCGCTGCTCGGTACGGCCAGCGTGTCCGACTCCGGCGGCGGCGTGTGCCTTTACAGCGGTGAATACGGCCTGTGCTCCATCCGCGCGAGCGGCGCGGTGGAGGGCTCCGTCTCCCGTCCGGTGGAGGATCCCGACCTTTTCTGCCGCGACCTCTTCAAGTCCTTCGGCTATGAGCGTACTGTCACGCAGCTGACGGACGGCAGCGGCAGCGTCACCGGCGTGCGCACGACCGGCTCCTCCCCCGTTTTCAACGCCGCGCTGACGCTCAGCTTCTCCGGCGGCCGCCTCATCTCCGTTTCCGGCGTCTTCCTCTCCAGCCTGAGCAAAGGCCGCAGTGGTGACGGCGTCGACGCCGTCACCGCGCTCGTGCGCTTTCTCGACTATCGCGCGGCCTCCGGCCTTGTCTGCACCGAGATCCTGTCCGTCGAGAGCGGCTACCTTCTCCAATCCTCTGCCCCAGCGCCGCTGCGTCTGCTCCCCGTATGGCGCATCGTCACGGATGTTAACAATTATTATGTCAACTATAAAACCGGCGAGATCACGCGGGAATGAGCTATTTTCCCCCGCTTCGGAAATTTTTTCCTCGCGGGATTGCTTTTTCCGTTTTTTTTGGTATACTGTTGATGTATTATGTGAATACCATGGACAGGCGAGCCTTTCTCCTGCCATTTCTCAAATAGCCATCGTCTCTTTTTAAGGAGTTTTTATGACGAAATATATCGTGGAGGGCGGTCATCCGCTCTTTGGTGAAGTGCGCATCAGCGGCGCAAAGAACGCCGCCGTCGCCATCATTCCCGCCGCCCTTCTGGTCGACGGCGTCTGCCGCATCGAAAACATCCCCCAGATCTCCGACGTGACGGCGCTGCTCAAGATCCTTGAGCAGCTCGGCGCGAGCGTCCGCTTCCTCAACCGCAGCGACGTGGAGATCGACTGCCGCCGCATCGTCACCACGCAGGTCTCGCAGGAGCTGGCGCACAAGATCCGCGCCTCCTACTACCTCATCGGCGCGCTGCTCGGCCGCTTCGGCGAGGCCGAGGTCTCCATGCCCGGCGGCTGCAACTTCGGCGGCGTGCGCCCCATCGACCAGCACGTCAAGGGCTTCGCCGCCATGGGCGCCGAGGTGCGCGAGGGTGACTTCATCTGCGCGAAGGCGTCCGGCGGGCGCATGAAGGGCGCGAATATCTATCTCGACGTCGTCTCCGTCGGCGCGACGATGAACATCATGATGGCCGCGGCGCTGGCCGACGGCACCACTGTCATCGAAAACGCCGCCAAGGAGCCGCACATCGTCGACCTTGCGAACTTCCTCAACTCCATGGGTGCGAACATCAAGGGCGCAGGCACCGACACCATCCGTATTTTCGGCGTGGACAGGCTCCACGGCGGCACCTACGCCATCATTCCCGACCAGATCGAGGCCGGCACCTACATGGCGGCCGTCGCCGCCTGCGGCGGACAGGTGCTCGTGCGCGGCATCATTCCCAAGCACATGGACTGCATCACCGCCAAGCTGCAGGAGATGGGCGTGCAGGTCGAGGAGCAGGATGATACGCTGCTCGTGCGCCGCGCGGATCGTCTGCGCCGCACCAACGTCAAGACGCTGCCTTATCCCGGCTTCCCCACCGATATGCAGCCGCAGATCACCGTGGCGCTCTGCCTTGCCGAAGGGACGAGCGTCGTCACCGAGGGCGTGTGGGACAATCGCTACCGCTACGTCGGCGAGCTGACGCGCATGGGCGCGCAGATCCGCGTCGAGGGCCGCACCGCCGTAGTCGAGGGTGTCGACCATCTGACCGCCGCCAGCGTACAGGCCTACGATCTCCGTGCCGGAGCCGCAATGGTCATTGCGGCGCTCGCCGCCGAGGGCGTGAGCGAGATCACTAACGTCCATTACATTGAGCGCGGCTACGAGGATATCATCGGCAAGCTCCGTGCGCTCGGCGCAAAGCTCGAATGCGTCGAAACGGAGGAACCGTCCGACGTTCGGCAGATCGGCTGACCCAACCGGATAAGCGCCTTTGCCGCTGGCAAAGGCGCTTTTTGCTGCAAAAGGAGCGATTTTCATGGCATATACCGACCTTTACCTCCCCGCGCTGCCGCCCGCGCTGTGCGCCATGGCGGAAACGCCCGCAATGCAGCGGCTCCGCCGCGTCGGGATGCACTGCGGCTGCGAATACACGGCCTACCCCCTCTACCGCGCCGCCCTCGCCCCCTACTCCCGCTGCCTCCACTCGCTTGGCACGGCGGCGCTCGTCTGGCGCTTTACGCACGATCTGGCTCAAGCCGCCGCCGGACTGCTGCACGACATTGCGACGCCCGCCTTTGCCCACGTGATAGACTTTCTGAATGGCGATCATATGATGCAGGAGTCCACCGAGCGCCGCACGCACGCGATGATCGCCTCCTCGCCGGAGCTGACGGCGCTGCTGGCGCGCAGCGGCCTGACGGTCGCCGATGTGGACGACTACCACCGCTACCCCATCGCCGACAATGACTCGCCCCGCCTCTCCGCCGACCGGCTCGAATATACGCTCGGCAATGCGCGCCTTGTCTTCCACGCGCCGGACACGATGATCCGCGCCATCTGCGGCGATCTCTTTGTCGGGCAGAATGAGGATGGCGCGGACGAGCTGTGCTTTGCGCACGCGGCGCAGGCCGATGCCTTCACGCGTCTTGCGCTGCGGCAATCGCAATGGTTTGTCTCCGACGACGACCGCTTCAGTATGCAGTATCTCGCCGACCTGCTGCGCGATGCGCTGAATGCCGGCGCGCTGACGATCGACGACCTCTATACCGACGAGGAGACCGTCATCGCCCGCCTCCTTGCCGTTCCCGCGCTCGCCGCGCGCTGGCAGGACTACCGCCGCATCACCGGCACGGTCAGCACGGCGCACAGACCGGAGGGCGTCTATGCCGTCCGTGTCGCCGCCAAAAAGCGCAGCATCGACCCGCTGGTGCGGACGGGCAGCGGCCTTCGCCGCTATACCGCGCTCAGCGCGACCTACGCCGCGCAGCTTGCCGCCTTCCGCGCCGACGGCTTTGACCGCTGGGTACAGGCGGTCTATGAAAGTCCCTGATATGACGTGCAGCGCCCCGCGCGGATGCGCGGGGCGCTGCTTCTGTCTCTTTTCAGCCGACGCGAAGAGAGAGCGCCTCTCTTTCCGTTCCAGCATCGAAGCAAAAAAAGCAGCAGGCCAAATGGCCTGCTGCTTTTATGATCCTTTGGATGACCCTCAGCGGTTCAATTAGGCCTCAGTCTCGATGACGACGCCGGAACCGACGGTACGGCCGCCCTCACGAATGGCGAAGCGGAGGCCCTTCTCGATGGCGATCGGGGTGATCAGCTCGACCTTCATGTCGACGTTATCGCCGGGCATGCACATCTCAGTGCCTTCGGGCAGGGTGATGACGCCGGTAACGTCGGTGGTGCGGAAATAGAACTGGGGACGATAGTTGTTGAAGAACGGGGTGTGACGGCCGCCCTCGTCCTTGGTCAGAACGTAGACCTGACCAACGAACTTGGTGAGGGGGTGGATGGAGCCGGGCTTAGCCAGAACCTGGCCGCGCTCGATCTCGTTCTTGGCAACACCGCGGAGCAGGGTACCGATGTTATCGCCAGCCTCGGCGTAGTCGAGCAGCTTGTGGAACATCTCGATACCGGTAACGACGGTCTTGCGCTTCTCGTCGGACAGACCAACGATCTCGACTTCCTCGCCGAGCTTCAGCTGACCACGTTCAACACGGCCGGTAGCGACGGTGCCGCGGCCGGAGATCGTGAAGACGTCCTCAACGGGCATCAGGAAGGGCATGTCGGCCTTACGGTCGGGCGTCGGGATCCACGTGTCAACAGCGTCCATCAGTTCCTTGATGCACTGATACTCGGGCGCGTTGGGGTCGGTGGACTCGGAGATCAGCGCGTTCAGAGCGCTGCCGCGGATGATCGGGGTGTCGTCGCCGGGGAAGCCATAGAAGTCGAGCATCTCGCGGACTTCCATCTCGACCAGCTCGAGCAGCTCTTCATCGTCGACCTGATCGCACTTGTTCAGGAAAACGAGAACGGAGGGCACGTTGACCTGACGGGCGAGCAGCAGGTGCTCGCGGGTCTGAGCCATGGGGCCGTCGGAGGCGGCGATAACGAGGATCGCGCCGTCCATCTGCGCAGCGCCGGTGATCATGTTCTTGATATAGTCGGCGTGGCCCGGGCAGTCGACGTGAGCATAGTGACGGGCAGCCGTCTCATACTCAACGTGGGCGGTGTTGATGGTAATGCCGCGCTCGCGCTCTTCGGGAGCCTTATCGATGGAGCTGTAGTCGGTGTACTCAGCGCCGCCGGTCAGGGCGAGATACTTGGTGATCGCAGCGGTCAGGGTGGTCTTACCATGGTCGATATGACCGATGGTACCAATGTTTACGTGGGGCTTAGTACGCTCGAATTTCTGCTTAGCCATTAGAGTGATCCTCCTGTAATCGAATTTTCGTTGTTTTCCGATGCCATTTTCATAACATCGGTATTTTACAGTAAATTCCGGTATTTTGCAATACCCATTTTATCAGCCGCGCATACCGGTGCGCTGGCTGATGATCTTGTCCTGAATGCTCTTCGGGATCTCGATATAATGCGACGGCTCCATCGTATACTGGCCGCGTCCCTGCGTGCGGGAGCGGAGATCGGTGGCATAGCCGAACATCTCGGCGAGCGGGACGAACGCGTCGATCTGCTGCGCGCCGCTGCGGGCCTCAAAGCCTTGGATCTGACCGCGGCGGGAGTTGAGATCGCCGATGACGTCGCCCATATACTCGTCGGGCACGATGACGCAGACCTTCATGATCGGCTCGAGCAGCGTGGCGCCGGCCTTCTGGCAGGCCTCCTTGAACGCCATCGAACCGGCGATCTTGAACGCCATCTCCGAAGAGTCGACCTCGTGATAAGAGCCGTCGTACAGCGTGACCTTCACATCGACCACCGGATAACCGGCGAGAACGCCGGAGAGCATCGCGCCCTGAATACCGGCGTCGACCGCGGGAACGTATTCCTTGGGGATCGCGCCGCCGACGAGGGCGTTGACGAACTCATAGCCCTTGCCGGACTCGTTGGGCTCAACGTGGATCTTGACGTGGCCGTACTGGCCCTTACCGCCGCTCTGGCGGGCATACTTGGTGTCCTGATCGACGGCCTTTTTGATGGTCTCCTTATAGGCGACCTGCGGCGCGCCGACATTGGCCTCGACCTTGAACTCGCGGAGCAGACGGTCGACGATGATCTCCAGATGGAGCTCGCCCATGCCGGCGATGATCGTCTGGCCGGTCTCTTCATCGGTGTAGGTCTTGAACG
>ERZ857629.2639-NODE-2639-length-16575-cov-4.541586_pt1 | contig 16575 bp, 18 predicted proteins | sample MGYA00519700_ERZ857629 | MGnify/ENA primary metagenome ERZ857629 (study PRJEB31778, sample SAMEA3449351) | human gut metagenome | biome: human gut; feature: human-associated habitat; material: faeces | place: United Kingdom | collected 2010/2012 ...
AAAAATTTTTCCGCTAATGTACTTCCTTTTAAAAATAGTGGTAGTAAGAAATAATATAAAACTATTATTAAAATAATTATGTATTTATTTTTGGTAAATAAAATTGTTAATAATAAAATTATACCTAATATGAATAAGTCTAGAATGAATGTTGTTGTTCTTCTAAAACCACTTATTATTTTTCCTTTTTCTATAGCATTTTCATTTATTTTTTCTCTATTTGGTAATATTTTAGTAAATGGTTTTGCAATTACATATCCTAATAATCCACCTAATGTATTTAACATTAAATCGTCAACATCAAATAATCTATAGCCTCTTGGATAAATAAAATATAAGCCTGTTAATTGTGTTAGTTCAAAAAATAAACTTAATAAAAATGTATATAAACATGTTTGTTTTAAATTACATTTAAAATAATATCTTAAATACATTCCAAAAGGAAGAGTTAAAAATATATTGTAAATTGGTACATAAAAACAACTTTCACTTAGTGTTTTTACATATGTAGAAGGTATTTTTATATTAAATGATGTTTCCTTAATAAAGTCAATTACAAATGAAAATGGTATTAATTGAGTTGTTTTAGTTGTAAGATTTTGTACTTCTTCAATTGAAGGAAGCGGTAGTATTACTAAAAAATACGCACAAATTAAATATAAAACAAACGAATATATAATTAATGATTTCAAAACTGATATTGAACCATACTTATGGTATTGAAGAAGGATAAAAGGAATACTAATTAAAAATGCAATTAATGGAAAAAACAAAAATGCTTCCCTTATTACTTCTATATAATTGTTCATTTTAAGTTTCCTTGTACTTTTGTTATATCATCTATTTTAACTGCTAAATAAGGTTTTTCTTTGTCTTTTTCTTTCAAGAATAAAGCGAAAGTATTATCTAAATAAAATTTCCTTTTTTCCTTTTTTATTGGCTTTTCAGTACTATAATCTTTCATATCAATTGCCGCTTCACTTTTTACTTTACCACCTTTAGAATTAATACTAAAAGTAATAGTTTGAATTGCTTTAATTATTTTTGCTTCGTTATTATCATAAGTTAGAAATACTTTATTAGCTAGTTCATCATATTCTCTTTTTACATTAAAATCAATTACAGGCATTTTAAATGAATCATTTTCACTAAATTCACTATTTCCTTTAAAATCATTTTTTAAATTTAATAGATTTTCATATATTTCATTAAATGTATTACCTTTGGGATTTTTATACAATATAACTTCATCATTTCCTTTAGTTTGAATAGATATAGCAAAATCATTTTCATTATTATAAAATATTACTTTTATCTGTTCTTTCATTTCTGCATTATTTTCTACTCCAAAAAAATTAACATTTTCAACTTCTTTAAATGTTCCTGTTGTTTTTGTAAATTCTTTTTCAAATTCAAATTCTTTATAAAGCATTACATAAAAGAAATAATTTACAAAATTATCATCTTTTGGATTTTCATCCCAGTCAAATTCGTTTAAAATGTCACTTTCTTGGTTGAATTTTTCTTTGATTTCTTTTTCTATTTTTTCTTTTAATTCTTTACTCTTAATTCCATAAATTTTATAATAAGAATCTTTTGATAACATATTTTCATTAAAATCTTCTTTATTTAAATTATTAACCATAGTTATTTGTGGATTAAAAACAATGTCTTGTTTTACTACTTCGTTTTTCATATCATTCCATACCAACTGAAACGTCCCACACCAAACACTATCATTAGTTATTAAATCATTCATAGTAGGTAAAACGCTAATTCCTTGACTAAATTGTTTTTGTTTTATTTTTTTGTTCGGTAAAAGTAAAATTGTAAATGTGAGCATTAGTATTAATGCTATAAATATAATTAAAACTTTTCTTTTCATAATTTCTCCTATTTTATTAATTTATTTTTTATACAATATGGTATAACTTCATTTTTTAATGTATTAGATAACAAACAATCATTTATAGTTGTATCGTACCACAAATGATTAGCAATTTCTTCTGATGTTGTAAGTTCTCCTTTTAGTTCTCCATTATATTTAAATACATAAAAATTAATTGGAGTTGTTCCATCACTAGTAGCTATTTCATTAAAGTTCATTACTAATTCAAATAATGTTTCATCAAATATAGCATTTTTTCCTAATTCTTCATGGCATTCTCTTATTGCTGCTTCAAGTGGTGTTTCAAAATCTTCTACTCTCCCACCAATCATTTGATATGTAGGTCTTTTTTTTGGTTTATCAATTAATAGTTTTTTGTCTTTAAAAAACATTGTTCCAACGACATCCATATATTCCTCCTTTATCTTATTATTTTTCCTTTTCCGCCACAATATTTAGTAGTTAAAGTAATAATTTGATTACAAACTAATTCTAATTCTTCATAAGTAGTTTCTGTATTTCCAATAATTAAATATAAAATATTTTTGCTATCACTAGTTACTTTTGTTTTATCTACTTGTCTTATATCTAACCAACATATAACATCATTATCATCATCTACGAATGAATATTCACCTGGTTTGATTGGTTTTGGTTCATCATTGCCAAGTGGTAGGAATGACTCACTACCATCAGTTATTTTTAATGTCACTTTTCCACTTACTTTATCTATGTCATGAGCTCCTAAACATAATTTAGATTCGATTGATAAAATATTATAAATATCAACTGCTTTATTTATATTTACTAAATCTTCTCTTTTAACTAATAATCTAATTAAATTTTCACTTGCAGGTAAATTTTTTCTTCTTGGAATACCTACTTTTTCGTGTAATTGATAAAATGCTTCAATTACATCATCATCCTTAATAGAATAGTCTTTATATTTTTTGATTAATTCTTCTATTTTTTCTTTTCTCCATATTTCATATTCTTCATTTTTGCTTTCGTTATCAATATCTTCCATAACAACTGCTTTTATTTTTAATCCTAAGTCTAAAACTCTTTCATCTACATTAAAAATCATTTTTACATCTCCTAAAAACATTATATATTTTTTTTAAAAATACTACAACTATTTTAAATTAAAAATTATTTTATCTATATTTTAAAAAATTAAAATAAAATCTAATTTTTTCTTTCTTTAATTAAATCATCTTTCTCTATTCTTCCTACTAATAGTGATGAATCTTTAAAATGACTATTAAAATTATTGTTTACTTGTTTTTCATCGTAATTAGCATAACAATATTTACAAAAGTGTTTACATGAATTATAAACTCCTATATCGACCATTTCTACACAGTTACAATTTGCTCCTTTTCTTGCTTTCCAAGTTTTATATTTTTTTCCTGTTAATTTATAAGCAAGTTCATGTGATAGACATTCACCTTTTATAAAGCCATATTCCACTAAATTTCTATTTTCAAAGCAAGTTTGAACAGTCATGCTATTTTCTTTGGCAATTCTACTAAAGTTTTTGCCTATTATTTCATAATCTTTTTCGGTAAATTCTCTAAAGTTTAAAATCTTTTCATTTTTTCTTACATTTTTATAATCATCTATAAATGAAACTATTATTTTATTAACATAACCATTTAATAAACTACATAATTTATCAAATGCTTTTATGTGGTAATCTAAATTATATTTGTCACTTATAAATATTGGGTCATATCTAATAGTTAAATTATCTATTCCAATTACTTTAGATAACTTTTTTATTGCTTCTATTATAATACCTTTTGGTAAAACATTGGGTTCAATATCTTTTTTGTACGGCGTTAATGTTACATGAAATAAAATAGGTTTATCTATATATTTTAATTTGTCTAAAATAGGAATAGGATTCTTAGTACAAAACAAAATTAAATCAACATTTTTAAAGTATATTCTACTTATTAATTTAGGATAAAAAGGATTTCTAACATCAATGTATCCTTCTTTATATCTTTCTATAAACCAATCACTATAAAAAGCAACTATATCTGTTCTTCCACTTACATTTAAAACCATATTTTCACTGCTTTCTTTATTTTTTATGAAACTTAAATTTGCTCATATCATTTTTTTCTAGTTCTAATAATTTGTATTTATTTTCTAATCCTCCACTATACCATTTGCGCCAATAACTCTGTGACATGGTATAATTATACAAATTGGGTTATAACCTACTGCTCATCCTACGGCCTGAGCAGACATTTTTTTATTCCTTTTGTTCTTGCTATTTTTTAGCTTAATTGTTATAAGTTACAACGTTTCCATATGGTATTTCATTCATTAGTATTGTAACTTTTTCTCTAAATGATATTTAGTCTAATTTATATTTTGGCTCTTCGCCATTAAAATAAATATCTAACCACTTACTAAAGAAAATATAGGTAAATCTTTTTCCAAAAAATTTTCTTTATGTTTTTTAGTATCTTTTGATTTTACAAATCATAATCCGGTTAGATGTTTGCTATCACTTTTCATAATAATATTTTCAAAACCAGATGGTTTATAATTTTATATACATTAAAACCTCTTTATATAATTATATCAACAATCAAATATATTTCAACTAAAAAGAGTTAGAATTTTCTAACCCTCAATTTTTCTTTTTTTTAAAACTATTGCACTAGTTAATACTACTGCTGATATAATTCCTGTTGTAATATAGTAAATAGTTTTATCACCAGTTTGTGGATTTTTTATAGTGCTTCCACCTTGATTAACTACATCATTATATGCGATTACACCATACGTACTTAAGTGAGTTGTTGTAAATACTACTTTTCCGTCAACCAATTTAGCATCAATTACTTCTTCAATATTTCCATCTTCATTTAAGTAAATAACTTTATAATTTTTGAAATTTCTTAAACTTTCATCAATAGCAAGCGAAATAGTAAACTTACCGTCTTCAACTGGCACAACTTCTTGACTTTTTAATAATGAAATATCGTATAAAGAAATTAATTTTAAATCTTTAATTTTCTCGTTTGATTTATAAGTTACATTTGGTACATATTCCCATTTTGCTTTTAAAGTAATATCTTTGGTTACTTTTGTACTAAAATCATATGATTTGCCATCTAATGTCCATTCTATAAATACGTAACCTTCTTTTGTTGGTTCTTTTGGTTTTGTTGCAACAGAAGATACTTCTTGTTTTGATACATTTGTTCCCCCGTTAGAATCAAATGTTATTTTATATTTTTTTTCGGTTTTGACAGTCCAATTTGCAACTAAAGTGATATCTTTGCTTACTTTAGATGTAAAATCAAACAATTCATTATCAAGCATCCAGCCATTAAATTCATATCCTTCTTTAACTGGCTCGGTTGGTTTTGTAATTATTGAATTTTTCCTTCCTTTTAAATTAAATTCAAAACTAAGTAAAATACACCTCCTTATATCCTTAGTTTCTATTACAACACAATTGTCCCACAAACACAAATCAAAATCAATTTTAACAATTTTTTTAATAAATTTTTTTTAAAAAATATAGCATAATATTTATAATAATTTTATGCTATATTTTTTGTTTATATTTCATTTGTATCTATTACAATTAATGGAATTAAGATTTCATCATCAGTATAACCAGCATGATGTGATTTTAAAACTTCATCACCTTCATACAGTATAGCTTTATCGGTTTTAGCAATTGCTATATAATCTCCTAAAATATCATCTACAGCTTTGTTTTTAATTCCATCACCAAATAATTTTGAATCAATTATATCTTTTTTAGTGTATAAAGAAAAATCTTCACTAAAATAATGTTCAAATAATTTTTCAAATTCATTTTGTTTGTTTTCTTTTATAAAGAAATTAACTGCTCTTGGTTCAAGTGAAGTATTAATTTTTAAACATGAAACTACTGAAGGATAATCTTTTAAAAATATATTTTCTACATTTATATGTCCATGATCAGCAATAACGAATATAATTGTATCTTTCAATTTTTTGCTTAATTCTTCAATTTTAAAATTAATTTCCTTTATTATTTCATCTACTTTTTTTGAATCACTACCTAGTTCATGCATTGAACTATCTGGTTCTGTATTATAAGCATAAATGTATTTTTTCCCTTCTTTTTTACATAATTCTTCTATTCTTCCACACATATCATCTAAAGTTTCATATGGCTCATTTCCAAATGGGAATAAAATATAACTAGAATCATTTCCTTTTTCATTTATTTCTTCCATAATTGATTTTGTTATCATATTTTTACGCTTATATTCTTCTGCTTCTTTTAATTTTATATATTTAGAATCACCTTTTTCACAATTTAAGAATGTTGTTATTATTTTATTTAATGGCTTATAATACATATTCCACCCAAGCATAGCGGTTTCTATTGGATTTAAACCTGTCATTGCTGATGTTGTAGCTGCTACAGTTGTTGCTGGAAAAACTGTAGTTATTGGCTTTATTCTTTGTTTTATAAGAAATGAATCTTTTGTTAAAATTCTATCTATTATATTTGAACCCATACCATCACATAAAATAGTAACTACATTTTTTGGTTGTTTTTCTTCTAATATCTTATCTATATATTCTATTGTATTGTGTTTATAATCTAATTTAAAATATTTTCTTATTGAACAAGCAAGATTTGTTATACATTCATTGTAATTGTTTTTTACTATCATATATTTCTCCTTTCATATTGATATTTTTTATCATTAGTTTTAAATTAATTATTTATTTTTATTATTAGATTTTATATTTTCTTTTACATCTATTAAATATCTATATTCCATAATACCTTCATACATAGATGGTACAAGTGATAGACTATTTCCTATAAAACTTTCCATAGTTTTTTTTGAAGCAATGTTGTTTTCACGACAAGTTACAAGTGCATTTTCAATTCCTAATTCATTCATTTTTTCTAAAAGTAATCTTAATTGTAAAGTCCCATATCCTTTATGTCTTTCACTTGGTCTAATAGCATATCCTACATTACCACCAATTTCATAAAGTTTCCCTTTTAATTCATGTCTTACATTAGCACATCCATAAATATGCCCATCTTCATCAATTAAAATATATGTTGTTTGATTAGCAAAATCAGGCTTTATTCTATCGATATGCTTATTTAAAGTTACTTCTTCAAGAAATTCTTCATACGAAGTTTGAACTTTTTTAAAATTACTTACTCCTTCGAACGGATATTCATCATTTGCTTTGAAAAATTCCTCTACCATTTCTTTAATTTCCTTTTTTTCTTCCATTGTAGGCTCTTTTAAATATAATTTTTTCAAAATATCACTCCTATAATTATTTATTTTTAATTACAAATAAACATATTCCTAAAGCAAAAATAATAGCTAAAATGTTTTTTTATGTTAAATATGATTTAAGTAAATTTATGTCGTCTACTTCATTATTTGATGATTTTTTTAATTTTATTTTGTATATTAAATCATACATAATTATATAAATCGGTACTATACTAAATATAATTCCAAATATTTTTTGTTCACCCTTAGACATGATAAAGCTTAAAATGCTTGGTATTAATATGACATAAACGATTGGTAATAAAAATAAATTTTCAAAATTACCTATTGGTGAATAAAAATTTAACCAATAGCTCTTTTTTCTTTTAATGAAAAATTTTTAATATTCCCACTATATTCTTCTAATATCTCATAAATATAGTTGTGTGTTTTAAGAACATAGTAATATTTGTTTATTTTTTTATCATATTTATCAATATAGAAAATTTTCCCTTTTTTGTTAATAAAAGTATGATTATCAATTAATAATAATATTTCTTTTTTTGGTTTTATTAAAACATTTATAATAAATGAAAACCAACAATATAAAGTAATAAAAAGGAAAAATATTCCAAAAATTATGATTATTTCATTCTTAGAAAATATTTGAAAGAATTCATCATAAGTAGTCACTTCAAATATACCAGTTAAATAAATGAATAATAATCCTAAACTACCTAGAATAGTTGCAACAAATAATCCACTAGTTAGATAATACTTTTTTCTTATTTCTTTTTTTTTTTTATTATATCTTGTTTTATCATAATATCATCTTTCATTTTATATTTAAATTATTAGGTTATTAAAACTTAAATTTGTCATTATTAATGTCATAATCTGGGTAATGATTAAGTTTATTACGAACAATATTATAATTATAGATTTTATAATTAAATTTATTTCTTAAAACTTTAAATAATTTCCAAAAACTTTCATTTCCAATTGTTATTTTATCTTTAAATGTTTCTTTTAATTGTATAATAAATTTAATAGTTTGACTAGGTGACATTCCTAATAATTTAAATATTTCTGCTATTTCAAGGATTTTTTTCTCTTCTTTTTTAGTCTCATCGTCAAATGATTCAAGTGTTAGGGTATCATAATTACTCAACATATAATACAAATATGAACAATATAAGATTTCTTGATTACTCATTAATTTAATCATTTTATAAAAGTCTATAGGACTGACAGTTTGTGGTAGTACATATTTATTTGAAAATAATGTAATTATTTTATTTTTAGCTTCTTCATTGTTGGCAATTAACTTAATTAATTCTTCAGACATCAAATGTGAATGAAATGATATAAATTGTTTAATTTCGTTTGGTAATTTAGAAATTTCATCATCAGTTATAGAAAATTTTTGTTCATTTTTAGGTTCTATTATAAATTGAGCTACTGCTCTAATTTGGGTAGCTAAGTGGTATAAAAACTCAACATTAACATCATATTGTTTTTGGCCTGAATATCTGGCTTCTTCAAATGTTTTTTTATGTTTTAAAATCCAACTAGTATATTCTTCTTCCGAAATTTGATTATCTATTTGTAGCACACCTTTTTCTAATAATAAATCTAATATAGATATAGAACTATTATTCTCAGTTGAACCCATTGGAATTGTTAACATTCTTGTTTCCAATAATAGATTTGAAGATGGCGATAGTAATTCTATTAATCTGTCTAATTGATGCCCACTCCTTTTTATTTTGGAACCCTTATTGTTTTCATTATAAGTGTTATTATCAGTATCAAAATATACTAACTTACCATCTTTATCTTTGATTGGTTCACCATTTAAATCATACTTAACAAATGTATATACCCCAAATGAAGTTATATAAATTAGGTTCCCATTACTATCCGTTTTGTACTCCTGATTTTTTAATTTTTCCCAAATATCATCAATTTTATTTCCAGGAATATTATGTTCAAATATATATATTGCTTTTAAGTACATTTCACAACATTTAGCTAAATCTGATGCAATCGCATGGCATTCATCATATATATCTTCTTCTTTTGAAAGTTCTTTTGATAAAATTCTTCTTTCAACATCTTTCATATATAATTCTTCTTTTCTATAAAAAGAATTAGCCTCACCATATGTTCGTAAAGAAGATTCTCTTATATCTTGTAAATTTGGATTATATGTATTTTTAATATCTAATTCTCTTGGTCCAAACAATTTAATCACCTCCATTTTATTAAAGTTTTAATGTTTGTGTTGGCGTAATATTTTTATATTCTTCATTAGAGCATAATTTAGTAATTGCTCCATCGCTTATTAAGTATGACTCTCCATAAACTATTATTTGTTCATCGGTTTCTAATATATGTGAACCATCACATAAAGCATAAATTTTTCTTTTTTTTGATTCATTTAATAAATGATTTCTTTGATAAATTTCATAATCATCAAAATTGGAACTATTCAATTCAAAGTGAGGTTCAACATTGATTTGACTTAAACCAAGTCCTTCAAAATAAATAGGTTCTGAATCAATGCCTTCTTCTGGACTATTATACGCGTGTTCTGCTAAATTAATAGCCCCAGCACTTTGACCTACAATTATTCCGTTATAGCAACTTAATAATTCTTTTAACCTGATTTTTTTAAAAAATTCATTTTCAATGTAAGTATCCCCACCACTTAAAAATATTAAATCTGCCTTTGAAATGTATTCACGTGCTTGTTCTATTGTTCTAGAATCTAATACTAAATTATTAGCAAATTTTACTCCTGATAAATTAAATCCTTCAAAAATAAGATTTGAGTATTCTTCGTTTTTTTTAAAATCATCAGGACTTGCCGCTATATATAAAATTGTTTCTTGTTTTTCCAACAAGTTTTTTATTTGTTCTACTATACCGTTTATATTATCAATTTCGTTAGCTACTTTTTTATTATTTATTTTGTGATAGTGTTTAGTATTGCTTGTTAAAAAAATAGTTTTCATAATATCAACCTCATATTAATTATATCATGTATAATGTTAAACATAAAGATTTCAAAGTTAGAATTTTGATTTTTTTATGTTTTTTGTTATTATAACAAACATCGGTAAAGACGGATTATAACAGGCACTTCGAGTGCGTATTTTTGAATGTCTGCCATATAATTATTTATTAATTTGGTTGTAGATAATGGAAACTAATTTTAATATTAGAGTTCGGATGATTAAGCATGTAGAAATATAGGTAATTCAATATGTTGTTAACCGAAATATTAAAGAAAGGAGATTTTTATGAAATATATTTTAAGTTTTGATATACGATATAATAATCTTTCAAAAAAATACATTTGCATTATATCTTGATGTTCTAAATTATTTTCATGTGCTTTAGTCTTAATTTTTATTTTTAAATTTTCTGCATCTAACACTACATTAACACCTCCAAATACTTGTTTATATCATCTTCGACATTAAACTTTTTAGCATATTCCATAAGCTTTGGTAAATCTCTTTCCTTTTTATTATTTAAATACTCAGTAATAGCATATTTTATAGTTTCAATATCTTTATTATCTTTATCTCTTAATAAATCACATATACATCTTTCTGCATTATAACAAAGGATATTTTGTCCTTGTGGACTTTTAATAGTCATCTTTCCTATTTCAAATATTTCCTTTTTTACATAATGTAATCTAACATTATCATATTTTTTTAAACTTCCATTATATCCTCTATTTACTGTAATATGATATGTACTTGGCACAGTCTCACATAAATTTAAAAAGTATAAAGCAGTTTCATACGAAAATACAGCATTATTTCCATAAGTTAAATTAAAATATTCATCACCCCAAGTAGAAGGCAATATATATAAACCATTTTTTACTCTTTCCAATTGTCTTTTATTAACTAATCTAGTTAAAAACACTCTGTTAATATCATTTTGAGCAATTTCTTTAGTTGTAATAACTCCATTGTTATCTTCTATAAGTTTTAAAATTTGTTCTTCTTTATTCATAAATATTAGTTCCTTTCTACATACAACTATAACATATATGTATGTTATTTGGAACAAATTTATATTATTTTCTTTAAATTTTACATTTCTATTTGTCAAAAGAAAAATGTTATCACGTTTTCTGTGATAACATTCCTTATTTTTCAATGATTTTAACAGTTTTTTTAATTTTTATGAGCACAAATTTTAATTATATACAAATTTTTAAAAGTTCAAAAAACCTTTTAGTCCCTTATTTTATACTACTTTCCGCAACATTGTTTATACTTTTTTCCCGAACCACAAGGACCTTTGTATTAGGAATTTTGAGAGCTTTTCTGAGCAATTGGCTCGTTAATTCGGTACTTGGGAGCACTCCATAGCACTCGACAAACCTAGCAGAACTTATCTAAAAAATAACGAATTTTAATAAATTACAATTATCTAATAATGCTTTGTAAGTGTCCTATGATATGGTTTTGTCATTTTTGATTTATCTTGACCTAACAACCAAATAAAATCATTTATATCCATGCGAGAATATTTTTTATCTAATTTTTTATAAATGTAATCAATTACTTTTAATGTATTTGCTCTAATTTCTATTTCCTCAATTGAGCCATCTTCAATTTCTACTTTATTATCTACTTTATTAGAAAGACTATCACTAAATTCTAGCATCCCATAACATCTCATGACTTGAGGTATTTTATAATCCGCACAACCAATCAAATGAGAATAATCAACAGCAGCTTTTTCCTTCTTTTCTCTTACGTGAAGAATATCAGAAGTTAATAACTGTGCTCTTTTATAAAATAATACTTCTTCTCCATCATATGTAGATACATCTTTGAAATAATCTAGATTACTAACTATAAATTCAAAAAGTTGACTATCGACATTTAAATCTTTAATAAGTTCATAAAATGATTTTCCACTTCTTTTAAGTAAATTATTCATTTCAACTAAATTACTATATCTATCTTCAAATAGTGGAATAGTTACATTACCTTTTAATAATTCTTTAAATTCATCAGGACTCATTTCAAAATTATTATTTGATTTAAACCTGTTTAGTATTAAATACATTATTGCATAAGAGCCATCCATTGTTCCTAAATCCGTTTGGATTTCCCATTTAGGATCTCCCCAAAAACAATAATCTCCTATTGCATGATATATAAATAAGAAATTAACTATACTTTCTACATCCATATCCATTAAACCATACGGATTTGAATCTAGCCAATAAGCAACCGATGAATTTCTAATTTGATCTATCATTTCATCAATCTTGCTATAATTAATTTTCACATTTTCAGAATTATCACAAACAAATTTATAGCTATTATTTAAATAATCTATTAAATTCATAGTATCAACTCCTATATAAATTATACCATATATTGCTACTATTAATTTTGGTTATTACCACTTTTGAGTAATAAATTACAATTTAGATAATTTTTAGATACGTTTTATATTCAATTTGAAAATTATTTTTTAATATGCGTTTAACCTTATTTTACAAGGATTTGCAAAGATTTAATTGCTTATCTAAAACTTATCTAGAATAAAAGACATACTTAAAATCACCTAAATATTGTAATCATAGAAAAACCCGCAATCCCTTATTTTATGCGGGTTTGTGAGTTTATTTACCACAACATTGTTTATATTTTTTCCCTGAGCCACATGAAGACTTTATTTGTGTATTATCAATACTATAAAATACTATCTATACTAATAATATCACGGATTATAGCCATTTATATTTATTGTATTATTAGTATTTATTTTGTATATGTTTTATTATTTTTTGCAAACAAAATGCAAACAATGTTTACATTCGATTTTAAAATTATAATAAAAATGCCTAGATTGCAACGTACTTAACATACGCTTAGCTTGTAGCTACATTGTCTAGGTCTTACTAAAAATATTTTACTATATCGAAACTTGTATGTCAAACATTTTTGCTAAAAAATATTAAAGGTAAAGACCTAAATCTCTACCTTTTTTACCGTTGGTTATTTGGCAGGTGTGCCAAATCCTGCATCTCTTTTGACCTTTTAAAGGTGTGTGGATGGCACTATTGTCCACTTCAAATAACCTAATTATATTGTACTTTTATTATACAACTTTTATTCATTTTTGTCTAGCATTTTTTAGATTTATTTTTCCATATGATTTTTCCGTCTATTTCTTATAGTTTGATTCCAAGTTCTTTTATTTAATTTCATTAATGTTATTATTGAGTTTTTATTATGCTCATCATCTTGTCCTAATGCTAACTTTATAACGACTCTACCATTCTTTCCTATATCATCAATTTCTTTTAAATATATCATTGTATCTTCATGTCTATTATCTTCAACTATATAGTCTGGATTTTCAATTATACTTTTAATATATGGTCTTAACTGTTTATATTCTTCTTCGTGGAATAATAGTATGTGTTCATATAGTCGTTCATCTGTTAAAATAACTTCTTCAGTTATTAACTTATCTTTATATATTCCTAATTTTTCTTTATCTAAATTTGTTATATATTGCAATTTATTACCTTCTTTTTATTATAATATTTATCTTACATATTTTGTATTATTAAAAATATCTAAAGAATATATTTTGTTTTCTTCAAAATCTTTGATAAACTGGATGCTTGTATCATATCCTCTTAATTCATTTTCTGTCATGTTTTTAACATCTTTGACATTTAACCATTTTACATCCAATATCTCATCAGTATCAAATTTAATATCTTCTTCTAATATATCAGCAGTAAATCTTACCATTACTCGTGTTTCTCCATCTTCTCCATCAACAGAACATATCGGTAATACCCCTGTGAGTTTTACTTTACAGCCCGTTTCTTCATAAGTTTCTCTTACTGCTGCATCTGTTATTTTTTCTAATTCATCTACATGCCCTGCTGGAAAATTCCATTGTCCATAACATTTCTTTTTTGCTTCTTTTACCATTAAAATTTTATTATCTCTTACTATTATACAACCTGCTATAACTACCATTCTATCTCTCCTAACTATAAAATTACTTCTTCTAAATCATTTGGAACATAAACATTACCTAAAAAGAATTTCTTTGCTTCTTCTATATATGATTTTTTTCTGTTTTTTACATCATTGTCTATTGTATGCCATAAAATCAAATTTTTAGCTTTCATCATTTCCATCTTTTCTGCCACATCCTTAACTACTGAATGATTTTTTTCACGGGCTTTAAAAATAGGTTCTTCTTTTTCTAAACAAAATGCTTCATGTAGTATCCAATCAAAATTTTTTATTCTATCACATATCTTTTCAGAGCAAGGAACATCTCCTAAAAATGCTATATTCTTTCCATTATTTAATATCGTTTTAAATCCATATTGAATACATTCATTAGAGTGTAAATCTATTACATCTATATCATATCCTATAATAGAAAACTTTTTATAATCTTTACAAAAGTTATATATTACTAACTCTTTATATAAGTCTATATGTACTTTATGAAATGTGGCTGACATGAAAGTATCTATTATTTCTTTAATTTCATCATCACAATATATATTTAATTTTCCATTATATCTTTTCATTCTATGTTGTTGCATTATATATCTTAATAGTGGAATAATGCCTAATAAATGGTCTATATGTTTATGTGAGATAAAAATATCATGTATTTTATCAATGTCTATATTTTTTGACTTTAATTGATTTAATATTTGATTACCACTACCTGTATCTACCAACATATACTTATCATCATTTTCTAGTAAAAAACATGTACTATAACAATTTATTGATATTCCTGCCCCAGTACCTAAAACTATAATTTTTTCCATCTATAAATCCTTTCTATTTATTCAAATAATATTCTAATATATTTCTATCCCTTAATGCTATAAATTTTGTGTGATATACAGACTCGTATTTTGATGCAATTAAATTATCAAAACATTCTGTAATTAACTTTAATCCATTTTCAGGAGTTTCCCATAATAATTTAGCACCTTCTTCTTTTTCTTTTTGAGTTACATTCAGTTGTTTTGTATCTTTTATAACTTTTCCTACAAATACATAAGAAATTTGTTTAAAATTATCAAATGTTTTATATTCTTCAGTTGTTCCTAAACATTCTATAATTTCTACTTCGCATCCTGTTTCTTCTAGCACTTCTCTTTTAAATGCTTCTTCTGGTTTTTCTTCTCCTTCTAATCCTCCACCAGGTAATTTATATTCATTTTTATTACTCTTATTAAAAATTGCAATTTTACCATCTTCTCTTATCACAATTCCTCTTGCACCTAATCGCAATCTTGGATTGTCCATTTCAATCGGCTGTTTTCCTATATCTTTATCTGTTATTTTACATATTAAATTCATATTTTTTATATTCTCCTCTTTTGGGATATTTTTAAGGAATTATATCATACTTTACTTTATTTGTCTCAATTTTATAAAAATTTTATATTTTTCTTATATTTTAAAGAGCCAGTAATTATACTAGCTCTCTAATCTAATAAGCAATTTCATATTTAATAATATCTTCAATCGTTTTAGAACTCATTAAATCGTCAAATACATTACTTACATCTTTCTTGTTTTCATCAGTACTTGTTATATAAAAGTTTTCAGTAGTTTCTATATATTTGTGTCCCAAAATATCAGCAACATCTCTTATTTCTATACCATTTCTTAAATTAATTGTTGCATAACTTCCTCTTAAATCATAAAATCTACAATTTTTAATACCAAGTTCTTTATGAATTATCTTAAATGGATAATTTAAAATATTTCTGCCAACATATTTACCATTAGGTCTTGTAAATACCATATCTGCTTTGTTTATTTGAAGGATATTACTTTCATTCTGCACAATTCGTTGTTCTACTACTTTTCCATATTTATTGAGTACATCTTCAAAATGATAAGTGCAATATTCTTTACCATATAACTTTTTCATATACTGTTGTTTCTTTTTATAATTCGTTAGAGCATTATATACAGTTTCACACATATTAATTTGTCTTGTGCCTTGTTTAGTTTTAGTAGTGCCAATATACCATCTTCCTTTATCATCTTTTGGCTTATCATATACTGTATGCCTAACTTTTATAACTCTATTTTCGAAATCTATATCGTCCCAAGTTAAGCTACAAACCTCTCCTGTTCTCATTCCAGTAAAACAACTTGTAATAAATGCACAAGTAAAAGTATCATCATCTTTAAATCTATCTAAAATTAAATCAATTTCATTTTTATTATATAAATGTTTCTTAAAAGCCTTTTCATCTTCTATTTTTGGTAGTTTTAAAGTCAATGTTGGATTATATCTTATAAATCCATATACATCTGTTGCTATTCTAAAACAGTTTTTCAAAAC
>ERZ857629.2644-NODE-2644-length-16549-cov-8.624712_pt1 | contig 16549 bp, 20 predicted proteins | sample MGYA00519700_ERZ857629 | MGnify/ENA primary metagenome ERZ857629 (study PRJEB31778, sample SAMEA3449351) | human gut metagenome | biome: human gut; feature: human-associated habitat; material: faeces | place: United Kingdom | collected 2010/2012 ...
TATTTCTTTTAAAATCAATAATACGATATTTTCTTTTTTCTCCTCCACCTTGATGTCTTACTGTAATTCTACCTTGATTATTACGACCAGCTTTATTAGATTTACTAACTAATAAGCTTTTTTCAGGTTTATTTGTTGTAATTTCATCATTAACAAGTGTACTCATACCTCTTCTTGCATTAGTGGTAGGTTTATAATTTCTAATAGCCATTTATAATACCTCCTTAACCTAATTCAATTGTTTGCCCTGGAGCTAATGTAACAATTGCTTTTTTCTTACGATTAGTAAGTCCAACATAACGACCTACTCTTCTTTTTTTAGGATGAACATTAATAGTTTTAATGCTCATAACTTTTACATTGAATAATTTTTCAATAGCAAGTTTAATTTCAGTTTTGTTACTTTTTGGATCTACATAGAAAGAGTAAACTCCATTTTGTCCTGCATAAGCAGCCTTTTCAGTAACAACTGGCGCCTTAATAACGTCTAAATATTTAGTATTCATTACTTAAGCACCTCCTTAATGCTTTCTAAAGCAGCATCTTCAATTAAAACCTTTTTAGCACTAACTATATCTAAAACTCCAACTTCATTAGCTTGTAAAAGCATAATATTTTGTAAATTTCTACTAGCAAGAATAACATTTTCACTATATTCTTTAACTACCACTAACAGTTTTTCACCATCAAGTTTTAAATTAGTAAGCATCTTAATCATATCCTTAGTTTTTGGAGTACTAAGTTTAATTTCATCTAAAACAACTAAGTTATTATTTTTAACTTTATATGACCAAGCAGATTTTAATGCTAACTTTCTTTCTTTTCTATTTTGTTTTTTATTATAACTTCTAGGAACTGGTCCAAAGGCTATACCTCCACCAACCCATTGTACAGATCTAATTGATCCTTGACGGGCATTACCTGTACCTTTTTGTCTCCATGGTTTTCTACCACCACCAGAAACTTCAGCACGAGTTTTAGTCTTATGTGTTCCTTGTCTTAATGATGCTTGTGCAAGCACTATAGCATCTTTTAATACTACATCATTAGGTTCTATTCCAAAAACTTCTTTTTCTAGATTTAAATCTTTAATTTTTTCTCCATTTACATTTAAAAGTTCATATTTCATGTTAATTCCTCCTAAACTATTCAGCATCAACAGTTACTTCTTCAGTAGCAGCAACTTCTTCAACTACTGGTTGTTCTAAAACTTCTTCTTTAGCATAAGAAATTAAATCAAATGCATCATTCTTCTTATTAGTTTTAACTGCAGATTTAATAATAACTAAAGATTTATTAGGACCTGGAACACTACCTTTTACTAAGATACAATTATCTTCCATATCCACTTTAATAATTTCTAGATTTTGAATAGTAACTTGTTCAGATCCCATATGACCAGGTAATGCTTTACCAGGTAATACTCTTTTAGGTAACATAGTACCTAGAGATCCTACACCTCTATGATATTTTGAACCGTGTCCCATAGGTCCACGATGTTGGTTATTTTTCTTAATAACCCCTTGGTAACCCTTTCCTTTACTAATTCCAGTAACATCAACGATTTCACCAGCTTCGAATAAATCAGCTTTTACATCTTGTCCTAAAGTATAAGCGCTGATATCTACTCCTTTAATTTCCCTTAAGAAGCGCTTAGGAGCAGTATTTGCTTTTTTAGAATGACCAACACTAGCCTTAGTAGCAAGTTTTTCTCTAATAGTTTCATAACCAAGTTGAATAGCTTCATAGCCATCATTTTCTAAAGTCTTAACTTGAGTAACAACATTAGGATTAACTTCAATTACTGTAACTGGTACTAATTTTCCATTAGTTCCAAAAACTTGAGTCATTCCAATCTTTCTACCTAAGATTCCTTTCATTTTTCATTTTCTCCTTTTTTTAATTATTTTTGTTTGATTTGGATATCGACACCACTAGGTAAATCTAAACGTTGTAATGCATCCAATGTTTCTTTACTAGGATTTTTAATATCGATTAATCTTTTGTGAGTTCTAACTTCATATTGTTCACGAGAATCTTTATACATATGAACAGCTCTTAAAATTGTAATTTTTTCAACTTCTGTTGGAAGTGGTACTGGACCACTAACTACTCCCCCAGCACGTTTAACTGTTTCAACAATTTTAGAAGCAGCATTATCAAGAATTCTATGATCATATGACTTTAGTCTAACACGAACATTAACTTCTGACATCTTCTTCCCTCCTTCGCCTATATCTAGTATAGACTTGCTCCGAGCAAAAACCTAATAACCAGTCAACTCAACCTGGTGTATCAGCAACCTTGCACATCTCAGCAGTCATAACATCAACATTTTACCATACTATTCTATGAAAATCAAGCATTTTTCTTACAAAAATACAATATTTTCTAAAAAAAAAATAGTAAAATTATAACACTTTACTATTTTCTAATATAACTTTTCAAATTTCCAGATCTTTTAGGATGTCTTAGTTTCCTTAAAGCTTTAGCTTCAATTTGCCTAATTCTTTCTCTAGTAACATTAAGTATCCTACCAATTTCTTCCAATGTCATTGGATGATCACCTTCAATTCCAAACCTAAGCATTAAAACTTCTCGTTCTCTTTCAGACAATATAGAAAGTGCTTTCATAACATCATCATGTAATCCAGAATTTATAACAGATTCCTCAACACATTTTTCCTCATCAGGTACAAAATCTACAAGTAAAGAATCATCATCTTCACCAAGTGGTGTATAAAGTGAAACTGGAGCCTCAGCAACCTTCTTTAAATCTAAAACTTTTTCAACAGAAACACCCAACTCATCTGCTATTTGTTGATTTGTAACATCACTACCATATTTTTCAGAAAGCATTGCTTCAACACGGAACATTTTATTAATTCTCTCATACATATGAACAGGTATTCTAATAGTTCTCGATTGATCAGCAATCGCACGTGTAATTGATTGTCTTATCCACCATGTTGCATATGTAGAAAACTTATAACCCTTATCAACATCAAATTTATCCAAGGCTTTAATAAGTCCTATATTACCCTCTTGAATTAAGTCGCTAAAGGAAATGTTTTTATTAGTTCTATTAGAATAATGTTTCGCAATAGAAACAACCAATCTAAGATTACTATTAGCAAGTTTAGCTCTAGCTTCCTCATCACCATTTTTCATCAAAATAGCCAATTCCTTTTCCTCAGCAGCACTAAGAAGAGGATAACTACCAATATCTTTCAAATATAATTTAATTGAATCTGGAAAATGTTTCAAATCATTAAACATTTCAAGTTCTTGATTGAATTTCTCTTCTTCCTCTTCAGCATTATCTTTAATAATATATCCACTACTTTCAATTTTTTTCTTTATAATATTAGTAATTTCAAATCTACAATCCTCAGAAATATCAAGCTTATCAAAATAATTTAACATTTTAGAATCAAAAGAATCAAGATCAATTTTTTTATCATTATCAAACGATTCAGTTCTAATTAAACTTTCAAATATTTTTGAAGAAACACTTTCAAAATAATCTTTTTTTCCCATGTAATCCTTCCCCCTTTAAATATAAAACAAATTATAACACATTTTGTTAAAAAATGCAAACATTTTTGCTATTTTTTTAAATATAACACTTTATTTTATCAATATTCTTAGATTTTTTCATCTTTTTTAAAGCTTTGTTTTGTATTTGTCTGACCCTCTCTTTAGTAAGATTATAAATTTTACCGACATCAGTCAAAGACATAACATTATTTCCACCTAGACCATATCTAAGCATTATAATTTCTTTTTCTCTATCAGATAAAACATCAAGTATTTCTAATATATCATCCTTTAAAAAAGAATTATCAATAGAATCTTCAAATTCAGAATAATCATCAGCTACAAAATCCATAAGTATTGTATCATCCTCATCATTTATTGGAGAATTTAATGACAAAGGTAATTCTGAAACTTTTTTAAGAAATAAAACCTTATCAACACTAATTTCAAGTTCTTTAGCAATATCATCATTAGTATAATTACCATCAAATCTAACAAAAAGATCAGCTTCTACACAAAGCAGCCTATTAACTTGCTCATGTATATTAGCAGGTAATCTCACAGTTCTAGAATTATCTGCAATATAATGACCTATAGCTTGCATAATCCACCATTTTGCATAAGATGAAAACTTATTACCTAAACTAACATCAAACTTATCAACCGCAGTCATAAGACCTATATTACCAATTTCTACTAAATCATCAAAAGAAACACCTCTATTTTGATATTTCTTAGCAATAGAAATAACCAATCTCAAATTAGCGGAAATAAACTTATCTCTAGCCTCCTTATCACCTTGACTAACTAGTTTAGCAAGCTCCACTTCCTCTTCTGAAGAAAGAAGTGGTATTCTACTAACTTCATTAATATAAATATCAAGATTAGTAGTATCCGAAGTAAAATTAAATTTAGAATACAAAGATCTTTCATCAAGTTTTTTCATAATGATATCAGTCAAATAAACTCTATCACTTTCTAAAACTTTAAGTTTATTGAAATATTTAGGTAATAATTCATCTAAACTCTTAGTACATTTACTATTAATTATACTATCAACAATCTTTGTAGAAATAGCTTCATAATACTTATTATCATTCATAGCTAATACCCCCTTCATAAAAACAATCAAGATTATACCACATTTGAAATAAAAATGCAAGAAAAAAAGAGCAAAAGCTCTTAATAAACAACAATATTACCAGTCATCTCATCAGGAATAACTAATCCTAAAACACTTATAATCGAGGGAGCAACATCACAAAGATTACCATTACGAAGCTTATAATCCTTATCACAAACAATAAAATAAACAGGATTTAAAGTATTACCAGAATAAACTTTATCATCTCTAACCATTTCCTCAATATTACCATGACTAGAACATATAATAAGTAAATAATCATTATTAAAACATGCTTCATATAAATTCATAACGCATTTGTCAACAACTTCAAGCGCCATCTTACAAGCATCATAATTACCAGTGTGTCCAACCATATCACAATTAGCATAATTAATAAGTATAAAATCATAATCATTCATCACATTAATAACCTTATCCGTAATCTCATTAGCACTCATTCCAGGATCCATATCATAACTATCAACCCTCTTCTTAGGAATACAAATATTAGACACATTATGATAAGAAACATCCCTATTACCATCAAAGAAACGAGTAACACAACTATACTTCGAAGTCTCTGCAATACGTAATACTCTTAACTTATTATCACTCAAAACATCAATCAAAGTATTATTGACCAAAGTACTAGAAAAAGCACCCAAACATTTAACCTTACCACTAATAGGAAACATACTAACACACTTAATATTACTATAAACATTAACATCTAAATAAGGAGAAAAAGAATTAGTAACTAAACTAAATAACTGCTCAAAACAATTATTATTAAAATTAGCAATAATAACTCCATCACCATCACTAAATATACCATTTCTATTAACAAGAGTAGGAACAATATAAGAATCAAATATTTCAAGATCATAAGAAGTATTAATTATACTCATTATATCATCATTAAAAGGTCCAACTCCCTTAAAAATAACATCATAACACAACTTAGTCCTATCAAAATCTTCATCATTATCCATTACATAATACTTACCACTTAAACTAGAAATGTAACAATTCTTATCAATAATATAAGAAGAAAGCGCTTCTAAATTATTAACTGCACTAGAAGAAACATCCTCCCCTTCCAAAAATATATGTAAATAAATAGGAACATCATACTTACTAATCATATCAATTAAAGTTAATAAATATGATAAAGACTCTTCAGACAAAACATAAAATAAATGAAGTCTAGACTTATTACCTTTAACAAAATTAATTACCTCTAAAACATTAGAATTATTATAAAAACTACCATCAGAAATAGAATTATTAAAAACATCAAAATTATTAAAAACTACTCTACCAGTCCCAATAGCCATATGACCAGTCTCACTATCACAAACATTTAAAGAAATTAAATCTTGCTTACTAAGAAGCTTGCTATTAGGAAATTCCTTAAGTAACTTATCAATAGCAAAAGTATCAGCATCCAAAAAAGCATTACCTAAAGATTCCTTTCTATAACCTAAACCATCTAAAACACAAAGCACTACTTTTTTCATAACTACATACCCTCATTTATACAACAACTAGCATAGTAAGGAACATACTTAATACCATTTTTCATATCAAAATTACCATTAGTAAGTCTAATAGCAAAAGATAAATTATACTTCTTAATAGCAAGCAACAAACTCTTAGACTTAGCATTATCCGAAGATATAATCTCCATAGGAATAATCTTACCAGTTCTAGTTTGAACAACAAAATCAATATATGCTTTTCCTTCAGAATGATAATGATAAATATTAAAACCATTAAGAACTAAAGAACAAGCAATACTATTCTCATACAAAATCATCATTAATTTGTCATTCATAAGAAGTCTATTACCACTTACATTCATCTTTTTATATAAAATTCCAGTATCATTATAATAAAGCTTAAAACTTTCTAAATCTTTACCCTTACTAATCGGAGAGACTATTTCACTAAGACGCGTACTTCTTATTACCATATTATCACTTTCCATATAATCTAAACAACGACTATAATCCTTACTTCTAGCACCACTTCTAACTAAACCATATAAAAACTTTCTATTAGATTTAAGAAGTTGAATAGAAATACTATTAAATATCTCATTACTACGTTTAATATCAATCAAATTATCCAAAGAAAACAACTTATTCTTTAATAAAACTATATTATTTTCATGAATTGAACTAAGTAAATTATAAGAAGACTCTAAATGATACTCTACAATTGCATTAGGATACCCACCACATATAACATAATCATTATAACACTCCATAGCCATCGCATGAAAAGGCATAGGACTATTAGTCTTAAAACTATCCTCAATAAAAGCAATAAGCTGTTCCTTACCAATAAACTTTAAATATTCAAAAAAAGTAACTAATTGCATCTTTTTTAAAACAATATTCTTACCCTTACATGAATCAATCATTGAAAAATCATCAGTAATCATAATAACATGATAAGAAGAATTATTAAACAAATTAATAACACTCTTAAGAACCTTTTCAGTAACATTATCAAAAATAATTAATGTTTCATCCTTAAAAATAGTTTCTAAAGAAATAGCACTAAGACCACGAATAAGTTTATCAAGAGTACTATTCCTATCAAAAACATAACTAAGTTCTAAATTATCATTACAATCAAAATAAACAGTATTCTTATACTCACTTTTTCCAAAAGAAAGAGTACTATAAGTCTTACCACATCCACTTATTCCATAAAGTAACATTGGTTTCTTATAAGCATCTATCTTCCATTTAAGTAACTCATTACTAATTTTTCGTTCCATAAATTGTATCCTCCCAACTATAATCATAACTTAAGTATAAAACAAACCCAAATAAAAAGCAAGTATAAACTTGCATTATCTAAACAGTAACAGTGCCAAACTCCAATCTAAGTTTATCCGCAATAGTAACAATAAACTCACTATTCGTAGGCTTAGCCTTATCAATATCAACACTATGACCAAAAATTTCTTCCATCAAATCCCAGTTACCTCGGTTCCAACTAACCTCAATAGCATGCCTAATCGCACGTTCCACTCGAGACACAGTTGTATCATAACGACTAGCAATTTCAGGATAAAGTTCCTTAGTAATACCACCAATAACATCAGGACGATTATATATAATAGAAATACCCTCCCTTATATACTGATATCCTTTTATATGAGATGGAACACCAAGTTCATGTAAAACATTTGTAATTGATATCTGTAAATTTTGATGATATAAATCAATAGACTTATTATCATAACTATTATCAAGCTCCATTATCTTCTTTTCCAAGAAAGAAAGTTCAAAAGGTTTAAGCATAAAGTAATTAACTCCAAGCTCTGATACTTTTCTAATCATATCTTGAGTATTATAAGAAGTAAGAACAATTACCCTCTTATCAATACCTTCCTTTCTCATTTCCTCTAAAACAGCTACTCCATCCATCTTAGGCATTATAAGATCAAGTAATAAAACATCATAATTACTAACATCTCTTATTAGTTCCATGCCCTCTTCACCATTTTTTGCAGTACCAACTACATCAATATCTGCGTGACTACTAAAATACTCCTTAATCATACCAACTAACTCTACGTTATCGTCTACTACAATTAAATTAATTTTTTTCATTTTCTCTCCCTTCATTTTACTACCACGCAACTACATTGTACTACAAAAAAATATTATTTTCTAGAGTTTCTTTTGTCTAAATATGTCGAAAGTGTTAAATAGTGTTAAGTACCTTCAAAACCCTATCAGGAAAAACACTAACACTACCAAGAACAAAACCATCTAAACAATCTATCTTAGACAAAGTCTTAATACTTTCTTCGTTAACTCCTCCTCCATATAAAACCCTAACATTAACCCCATAATTCCTAATAAAAATCATCTTAATAAAAGAAACAACCTCACTAATTTCATCATTACTTAAAATAACATCTCCATTAACAGAAAAAGTAGGTTCATAACAAATAATAATATCTTCTTTTACTGATACAGAAGAAAAATACTCTTTAATTTGCTTTATTAAAACATCACCAGTCTTCTTCATAGAATAAGAATAATAATCCTCCCCAAGAAAAACAATTGGACTAATTCCATTAGATATACAACTAATTATCTTCTCATTAATAACTTTATTATTCTCAGAAAGTCTATCCTTTCTTTCACAATGACCTACTAAAGCATACTTAACATCTAAAGATTTACAAGCATAAGCCGTAACATCTCCAGTAACATCAAGACCAACATCCTGACAACCAAGTAAAAAATTATACTTACCTCTAAAAAAAGGAATATATAAACTGTTCGGACACATTACTACATCAATATCATTTCTAATAAGATTATTAATATCTAAAAGATACGACTTAACAAGAGAAAACTCCAAATAATTCTTATGATTCAAAACAACCATCTTATTCATAATCTTTTTCTCCTATATTAACAAGGCCGGGTAAATCTTTATTAACAATATATTCAAGAGTAGCACCACCACCAGTAGAAACATAAGTAAACTTTGATGAACAAGATAAAACATTAGCACAACTAACAATATCTCCTCCACCAAGAATACTAACAACTCCAAGATTTCCTATAAAATTAAGCAACTTCTTTGAACCTTCAATATAATTACTAAACTCATAAACACCAACTGGACCATTCCAAAAAATAGTCTTAGCATCCCTCAAATAATTCATAAACAATGAAATAGTCTTATCCCCCATATCAAGTCCCATAAAATCATCATCAATAAAATCTACTAAACAATACCTCTTCAAACTATCATTACTATACTCATAAGAACCATACAAATCAACAGGAAGAACTATCTTATCACCATACTTATCAAGCATTAAAGAACAATACGAAACATAATCTTCTTCATATAAACACTTACCAACATTATAACCCTTAGCCTTTAAAAAAGTATAACTCATTGCACCACCAATAAGTAAATAATCAACCCTTTCAATAAGAGAAGATATAATACCAAGCTTATCAGATAACTTAGCACCACCCATAATAACCACAAAAGGTCTAACAGGATCATCTAGCCTACTAAGATTAGATATCTCATCCATAACTAAAAAACCAATACCAGAATCTAAATACTTAGCAACCCCACAGTTAGAAGCATGACCCCTATGAATAGTTCCAAATGCATCATTAATAAATATATCCCCTAAAGAAGCATAAAACAAAGACAAAGTATCAGAACAACCACTCTCTAACTTATCAGGAACATCATAAAATCTTGTATTCTCTAAAAGAATACCATTTCCATACGAAACATTTAAAACACTATTCTTAACAACATCAAAATCAGTATAAGGACAAAAACTAAGTTCAAAATCAACAAGTTCTTTAAGCATTTCATAAACAACAGATAAACTATTATTAACAAAATCAGACTCACTCTTAACCTTACCTAAATGAGAAAGAATAACAACCTTTCCACCATTATTAACTATATAATTAATACTTCTTAAACTCTTAACAATCTTACTATCATCAATTATCTTACCATCTTTAATAGTAACATTTAAATCACACCTTAAAACAACTACTTTATCCTTAAAATCAAAATCAAATATAGTCTTCTTCATATTATCACCACTATTATAATAACACAAATAAAACTCATTTTATAGTCATATTACATTTCTTTACAGCATCATAACCAAGTTTTTTATTAATATCAGACAAAACCTTATCTATCTTTTCACTATCAACTCTATCATTATTATCAAACAAAGACATTTGATACTTGTAATCACAAACCAAATCATCAAGCCTAATCCCAATAAGCCTAATCATATCACCATCACGCCACATTTCATTAAGAAGCCTCTTACTAACAGAAAATATATCTGAAGAATCCCTTATAGGATTTTTAACCTTAACCTGATGAGACCTTCTCTTAAAAAGATTATCCTTAAGTATTACACACACAACATTAGCATACTTCCCATCAGATTTAATCCTTGAAGAAACCTTCTCACTAAGATACGATAAATAATTATATAAATCAGACTTATTAACAATATCAACAGGCAAAGTTATTTCATTACTTATTCCCTTTGCTTCAAACAAAGAAGAATCAACCACGCTATCATCAATTCCATTAGCACGCTTTATTAAATCATCATAATTCTTAAAATACTTAGACAAAAAATAAGCATCACAATTAGCAAGATCCCCAATAGTTTTTATACCAATCATTCTAAGCTTAGAAGAAGTACTCTTACCAACCATAAACAAATCTTCAATAGGAAGAGGCCACATCTTAGAACCAACCTCATAAGAATACAAAGTATGAACTCTATTAGGTTTTAAAAAATCACTAGCCATCTTAGCACACAACTTATTATTAGCAATACCTATATTAACAGTAAAACCAAACAAAGAATAAATCTTATCCTTAAGTTTAGTAGCAAAAACCATCTCATCCCCATAAATATTCTTAATCTTTCCATAATCCATATAACACTCATCAATAGATGCAATCTCAATATCTGGAGTAATCTTTTTAAGAAAACTAAACAACTTATTACTCATCTCACTATAAAAAGAATAATTAGGCTTAAAAACCTGCAGTTTAGGATACTTTTTCCTAGCACTATACAAAGTCTCAGCAGTAACAATACCATATTTCTTAGCCATAGGACTCTTAGCAACAACAATACCACTTCTTTTGCTCTCATCCCCTCCGATTACAGAAACAATATTTCTAATATCTTCATGATAACCAGACTTAAGCAAATAAACAGCAGTCCACGATAAAAAAGCATTATTAACATCAATATGAAATATTATCCTCTCCATAGCAATCTCCTAATAAATTAATTATAGCAAACATTCATTCACAAAACAAGAAAAAAAAGAGAAAATTATTTCTCTTTAGTAATTATTATTTTAACAGTCTTTGTAGTAGGAGTATACCCTATCTTAAGATCATCACCAGTAACCTTAACAGTAACCTCATGAGTACCAACACCAAGACCCTTTAAATCAACATAAGCAGATATTGCATCAGTAGTAACAGCCTTAATATTACTATCAGTACCCTTAAGAACAACAGAAACTTTAGAATTAGCCTTTCCATCCGCTTTAGCAACAAGTCCACTACCTAAATTCTTAGTAGCAATACTTACATCATCAATAGTCTTAGACTTAGTATCACCAAGACTAACCTTAACAACAACAGACTTAGTACTAGCTTCATTAACCCCACTAGGAAGGGATAAATTAACATTATAATCAGTAGCCTTCGAAATACCCTCAACATTAATTGAAACCGGCAAATAATCTATCTTAGATAAAACATCCATATCTCCAAATAACTTAACATTAGTTTCACTCATAGTAATTGAATCAATAGACTTACCAAACACTACATCACCTTCAGGAATAACTCTAATAGGAACTTCCTTACTTGGAGAAGCAATCTCGATAGTGGCATCAACAGTCTTTGGAACTATTTCAACATCCATCTTATTACCATTCTTATCATAAGCAACAAGAGGAATATCCTTTAAAGTAGTAGTACCAACACTAGGATTTATAATATTAGTAACATCAAGTAAAGCCTTAACCATAGCAACTTGTTGTAACTTATACTCAGCACCCTTTATATAAACATCATCCCTACTAAATGAAGTATTAGTAATCGAATACCTAGAATCAAGCTTATCTTCATAAAGTATTTCCTTAGTAACCTTTCTAGATTCAGAAACCTTTTCATATATAGTTACATTTGCATAAGAAGGATCAATCTTATAATCAATTGAGGCAACTGAACTCTTATACTTAAGAGCAACCCTATGAGTACCAGGCTTTAATCCCCTTAAATCAACAACAACTTCATCCTTTTGATATTGATTAGCAAGATATAAATCAGCCCTTCTCCCAATAAGAGTAATATCAACAGTCTTTTCTAATCCTTCAACTACATAAGCCTCTTCATTATATAAAGCCTTAACTTCTTTCCCATATATAACATCCGCACTATCATTCATCATAGTATTTGCAATCTTATCAACAGAGAAAAATGAAATCAAAGCAAGAACTAACGATAAAGTAATAAGAAACATTCTATTATTAAGTAATCTTTCAAGAGGTTTATTATTAGTATTAAGAATCTTCATAATAGCCATCATAAACTTAGCAATTGGTGTAATAATAAATCTATCTATAATTCTATAAATATAAGCAAAGAAGTTAAAAATACTTCTTAAAACTTTCTTCCATAATTTAGTCTTTTTCTTTGAGGACTTTTTATTTTTCATCATATACTTCCTCCTCATCATAAAAATCTTCAAAATCTTCTTGTTTAGGTCTTAACTCATCAATAAGAAGAATTCTAGCATCATCAATAGTAATATTGTAATATAACTCACCCTTCATAGCAATTGAAATTCTACCAGTTTCCTCAGAAACTATAATAGAAATAGCATCAGTCTCCTCAGTAATACCCAGACCAGCCCTATGGCGAGTACCAAGTCTCTTATTAATCTTTAAACTGTTACTAGTAGGAAAAACTGCTCCAGCACAACTAATCTTATCACCTTGTATAATAACCCCACCATCATGAAGAGGATTATTAGGGAAGAATATAGATATTAAAAGTTCACTAGTAATATCAGCATACAAATTAGTAGCCTTAGAAATATATTCTTGTAAACTAACATCCCTTTCAAGAACAATTAAAGCCCCAATCCTTTGCTTTCTCATATAATCAACTGCATTAATAACTTCATAAACAAGCCTTTCTCTTTCATCAACAGTTAAAACCTTATGACGACCAAGAAGTTGTGTCTTTCCTATTTGCTCTAAAATATTTCTAATTTCAGGTTGAAATATAATAATAAGAGCAAGAGGTCCCCATTGAATAACATAATCAAGGAATAACCCCACAAGAGTTAAATTAAGCCATAAAGAAATCAACTTCAATAAGATGATAACTGCTATTCCTTTAAATAGCAATGACAACTTAACATTATTTTTTATATTCTTCAAAAGCACATAAATAAGTGCCCAAACAATAGCAACATCTAGTATACTTCTAAGAGTTGTAATAACTGCATCAAAACTCATAAATAAAATACCTCCATCAAAATTATATCATTCATTTAAAAATATGTAAAATCTACTATCTATACAAGTATACTATAAAAATTAAAAAATTGTAATACAATTATAAAAAAAAACTAAAGCAAAAAAGAAAACCAAGTAAAAACAAACATAAAAAGAGTAAAACACTTTACATAATAAAAAAAGAAACTAATTCAAAGAATTTTGTTCCTTTTCTAACATCTCAAGCTTTTCACTAACTAAAGAAGATGAAGCAACATCTAAACTATACCAACCCCTAGCAAACATTGCATTAAATATTCTTCTTTGTAAATCATCAACCTCATCAAACATATTTAAATAATTATCATGCAAAAACTCATTACTAGCCTCAGTAAGAGAAACAGCATAATTCTTAACCATACACTTTTCCATAGAAAGCATAATATTCATATAATCTTTATCATTCAAAAAAATTCCAGAAGGAACCTCAACCATAGGATTACTAATCTTATTATTCATAAATTCTCCCCTTTTCATCTAATAAATCAGTTATAATATTAAGATTATTCAAATGCACATTCTTAATATCAAGAAACAAATCTTTTAATTCTCCATCAGTTGCATTAACATAAGAAAAATTAGCAAACTTTAAAGCATCATAATTCCAATTAAACATATCAGTAAGATAATCTAAATCTTTACCACTTATAATCGTAGGTACTTCATCATATTCTTTATTCATATTAACCTCCACTACTATTATTAACAAAAAAGAAAAGTATATACAAAAAAAGAGTAAGAAAACTTACCCTTAGCAACAAGGTTTATTATTACCATTATTATAACTACCATTATTCCAGAATAATATAAAGAAAATTATTATAATAACAATAATTATCCAAAACCAACTTCCTTCAGCATAACCATTACCATAACTTGGATATCCATAACCGTACATTTAAAATCCCCCCTTTACTATATTATATAAAAATATAGATAAAAGAAGTATAATGGATACCTAAAATAAAATAAAAATAAGGAACCATAATGTTCCTTACCCTTCACTATCTACTCCTACTACCACAAAGTTCTTTTGCGTCCAAATATTGTTGATCTGAATTTAAAGTATCATAGAAATCAACAGCACTTTCAACCATGAGACCAGTATCTCTTTTCATTTCACAATATTTAACATAAGCTTCAGCTTCTTCATAGGAACCAATATCCGCTTCACGATAAGCTTGTTCAACAGCCTCAAGTTCTCCAGCCATTGGAATAGTTGTTCCAAAGTTTCGATTAACTGAATCTCTGAACAAATCGCCAGCCTCAGACAAATTGGCTCTTCCCTTAAAACACAATAAATCTTCAAATTTAATTCCAAGTCTACAAATTTGACTATGAACCCTTCCAATACGGTTTGTAAACCATTGATTACACTCAATAGGTCTCATACTATCATCTAAAGCAAACATTTTTTCACGAATCAAAGAGTCAAAATTTTCATAATATTCACGAAGATACCTGTCTCGTAAAAAATACATTTCCTCAATAATATCATTAGTATCCTTCCCGATTTCAATTTTTGTAGACTCTTCACTATTTTCAATTCCAGAAGCCCATCTTTTGCAGAAATCATTACTCCAATATATAGCACCAGAATCAAGCTTCCCAGAATTGATTTTCTGTGTTGTTTCTTTTATGCGGTCTGATAATACAGTAACAATACCTTTTTCCACATCTTCAAAAGTTTTCATATTTAATTCCTCCCTTACACTCTAATTATATATATATATATATATAGTCAAGCACTTTTCCCTATCTGACAAACAAAGTGTAAACCATTGCTTAAAATATTAAATAACCTTTAAAAATATGTTTGTTAGTGTGTTTGAAAATATTAAAGCATAATAAAACCCTTGATATACAAGGGTAACAAACTTAAATGGTGGAGGATGTGGGATTCGAACCCATGACCCCCTGCGTGCAAGGCAGGTGCTCTAGCCAACTGAGCTAATCCCCCGGCTAGTCCAATAAATTGGACACTTATAATTATACTAGAAAATAAAACTTTGTCAAGTACTAAATGCTATCAATGTTAATTTTTACAATTTTATTTTCTTTTATATAACTACTTGCTTGAACTAAAGTTCTAATAGAATTAATAACTTTACCATTCTTACCAATAACTTTAGGCATATCCTCATTAGAAACAAGCACTTCTATTTGAATAACCTTAGGATCCTCAGTAGGAAACTCTCTAACTTGAGCAATATCCTTATCAGTAACAACAGCCATAACTAATTCTTCAGTTAATTTTACTAAATCCATAACTATTTACTACTTCTTTCTTCATGAAATTTTTTCATAACACCAGCTTTACTAAGTAAATCTCTAGCAGTATCTGTTAAAATAGCACCATTTCTTAACCATTTTAAAGCAACTTCTTCATTTACTCTTATTTCAGCAGGTTCAACAATAGGATTATAAAAACCAATTAATTCTAAATACTTTCCATCTCTTGGAGATCTAGAATCAGTAGCTACTATTCTATAACTTGGTCTTTTCTTTGAACCCATTCTTGTTAATCTAATCTTTACAGCCATAATATTTCTCCTTTCAAAACTACAAATATTATACACAACAATTATATGCCTGTCAACCTTTTTCGTTGACAATTATAAATATTTAGACAAAATATCACTCATTTGCTTCTTATCATCATTTAAAATGATACAATCTTTAAATCCATCTTTTATAAAATGATCTTTTATAAATTCTTTTTCTTTATCTATTGCAATTA
>ERZ857629.2645-NODE-2645-length-16547-cov-8.568033_pt1 | contig 16547 bp, 15 predicted proteins | sample MGYA00519700_ERZ857629 | MGnify/ENA primary metagenome ERZ857629 (study PRJEB31778, sample SAMEA3449351) | human gut metagenome | biome: human gut; feature: human-associated habitat; material: faeces | place: United Kingdom | collected 2010/2012 ...
GCAGTGCAGTCTACTTTGCACATCCCTATACTTCGTGGGAACGTCCCCAAAACGAGCGTCACAATGGGCTGTTCCGAGCCTTCGTGCCCAAGGGTGCCTCCATTGAATCCTTCTCTCCAGAGTACATCTTGTCTGCTGCTGATGAGCTGAACGGACGCCCTCGCAAGAAGCTGGGCTACCGCACCCCGGAGGAACTGTTTGATGAGTTCCTCGACTCTGTTTACGCAGCCTCCGGCTGCGGCAGCATCGCCCAGAACGGAAGCCAGAGGCTTCCATCCTGACCGATGCTCTGATTAACTAATTTCTACCGTGCAGGTGTCCAACTTGCACTTGCAATTTGCGGTATGTTCTTAATCTTCGAGGAATGTGATTTTGCGATAATATACATCGAAGGTAAAATCTTTTACGCCGAGTTCTCCATCGACAACCCTATAGAACTTCTTATTTCCCTTCTTACACAACACCGCGAAAAGAGGCTTATAGATAAGCAGTGTGTTACGGAATTCAATATTGGGTAATAACTGACGCTTCTTGAAGATTTTATTTTTTATATAGTTTGAAACCTTTTCGTGGGCTTGTGCTTGTGTGATTTTTTTTGCAGCAATGTCTTTTAACGGTATGTCCACTGAATCGGTTTCCGGGATTCCTTCCATATAATGGAGATAACCAAAGCAGCCATCAACCACTAGCTTTTCGTATCGTGTAGTGTCCACAACATTTTTATAGGTAGGGGTTGATACTTTTACCAATATGCAATAGTAGGGGTAATAAAATTTACGGCAGGAAATAATCTCGTTTTCTGTGGGGCGACCCAAAAGCTTATCGCCTAGTTTTCCTAAAAGGCCGTTATTATCGACTTTACAAATATTACAGGCATCCTTTTCGATAATACGAAGTTTTGTAGCTTGAATTATCAAATTTTGCACCCCCTACTATTGCATTTCTTTTGTTTTATAATACGTATTCCTCTGCGAAGAAAGCTTCCTCTACATCCTCGGGAATCTTGGGTGTGGAAGAAGAAACAGCAAACATTACAATGAGAGAAAAGATGGAGCCAACGATTGCAGGCCAAATGCCCCAAACATAATCATTGAGGTTGCCGTGTTGGATGTAGCTTATGATGTACCAGATAAGGGTAGTAGTAGCACCGCCGATGATGCCCCAAAAACCGCCAGCCTGAGTGATCTTCTTGGACCACAGGCCAATCAGAAGCGGGAAGGTAAAGGCACCTGCCATAATGGAAAATCCCATAGTGATAATCCAAAGAATCGCATCCGGTGGATTGATGGCGAAACATATGCCCACAATACCAAGAACAATAACAACGATTCTACCTGCTTTAACAGCCGCCTTGTCATCGCTCTTGCGTTTAAGAGCTTTGACCCATATGTTGTTTACAAATACGGAGCTTGCCATCAGCAATACGGAGTCAATGGTGGACATCATAGCACCAAGTGCTGCAGCTAGAACTATACCACCGACAATTGGAGGCAGGAAGTTATTGATGAGATTAGGGAGCGCCTGGTCCGCCACGGCCAGATCGGGGAACAGCGCCATAGAACAGATGCCAAGAATGGTAACGCTAATGTAAATAAAACTCTGGAAAAAAATGGAATATATAAGAGATTTTTTTAGCGTTTTTGTCTCGGTTGTAGTTTGGAAGCGGGTGACGGCTGCCGGCTGGCCACCGATCTGGTAGAAACCCCAAACTAATAACGCGGAAATCACCCATAGCATAGGCTTGCCACCTCCGTCGAAAGAGGCAAAAGCAGGATTATTGATCCGATAGGCTTCCATTGCGTTTGTGAGGCCACCGGCGGCGGGAACAACGATAGGGAGCAGAATCGCGAAGCCAAGTATCATTAATATGCCTTGAACCAAGTCGGTCCATGCTACAGCGAACATTCCGCCTGCAAGCGTGTAGATGATAACGATGGCACCGAATATAAAGATAGCCAACAGATACGGAATACCAATAATGGTTTCAAAAGAAGTACCAGCAGCCTTTAACTGAGCGGTCAATACAGGAACGGTAGCAATAAGGATTATAATAGAAGAAACGATACCGGCCGATTTGCCAAAACGAGCCTCAAAAATATCGCTGATACTCAGCATCTTCAAACGATTGGAAACGCGACAGACACGGTCACCCACCAACACATAGCAGAACCAGGGAGCTGCTGCAGAGGCTATATTGACGGGAAGGTAAGGCAAACCGGTGGAGTGTACCGTACCTACACAGCCTAGGTAAGAGCTGCCACTCATTTGAGTTGCGGAATAACTGAAGCCGATAACGGAGGGGGGAAGCTTATCCTTTGCCAGAAAGTAGTCTTTTTCACTTTTAGAGGCATTGCTGAAAAGAAAGCCGATAAGCATCATAGCAACAAAATACATGGCGATGATAATAATGTACTGAACAGTTACGCTCATAATTAAATTTGCCCCCTTCTTTACTTGTTTGTTTTAGCATGATAAATGCATGCTAAGATGAGAAAAATATAGCCAAAGTAACCGATAATCAACGAAGGAATATCCATACCCCAAAGCACGGGAGTACTTGAAGGAATAAGGAGAAGCGTAGTGCCGATCCCAAAGTATACGATTATCATCAACAAGAACGACACGATGGGGAAATCTGAATTTTTCTTCATGAGGTTTCTCATTCCTTTCTATTTATTTCTCTCTTAGTGTTTGCCGTAATACCTTTAAAGAATAGTATTGTTTACCAAACCTGATCTAGAACACGAAGGATGTTGCCACCCATGACCTTTGAGATATCCTCTTCAGAGTAGTTGTGGGTAATGAGCCAGCGAATTATATTGTAAGAAGCCTCAGTAGTGTTTTCCAGATATTTTACATAGGGCACTTCGGGGAATTCATCAATTGTACCGTCAGCTTTACGCTTCGCAAAAGCGGTTGAAATGGACATATGTGCATTAAACGCATGGTGCAGTTCAACATGGTCGCCGAAGAGCGTATCGGGGCCGAACGCAACATGATCAATGCCCACCAAATCCTTAATGTATTCAAAATGTGCCATGTAGGAATCCAGAGAATGGGTGCGAATGGCCTCGGTAATGGTAGTGTGAGGAGCAGCTTCAATGCCGACAACACCGCCCTTTTTGGCACAGGCCAGAAGCACAGCATCAGACTGGAGACGGCGGCTGTTCCAAAGAGCTTTGGCTCCTACATGGGTAATAAAAATGGGCTTGGAAGATGCATCAATAGTATCCAGCGTAGTCTGTGGACCGCAGTGTGCACAGTCAATAGCCATGCCGACCTTATTCATACGCTCAACAACTTCACGACCAAATGCGGTAAGCCCTCCGTCGCGTTCCTCTTTCAAGCCATTTCCCAGAGCATTGGACTCACTGTAAGTAATGCCCATAACACGAACGCCGAAACCATGGAGAATATCTACACGGTCAACTTCATTTTCGACAATGGCGGCGCCCTCAATGACAGGAACCCATGCGATCTTGCCTTCGGCCTTTGCACGATGGATATCAGCAACCTTTTCGCACTTAACCAGAAAATCCTGATGAGCAATATCGGTAAGTCGCATACCAAGATCATAAATGACATCATTCCATTTCCAGCCGTGTTTGGAAGTGATAACACAGAAGCCATCCATGAGGTTATCGAATACGCAGTCCCATTGAGATTCTGCCAACGCCTTATATGCCGTGAAAGATCTTCCTTCTCTTGCATAGTCAAAGGTCTGCCACATGTCCTTGGGGAAACGGAACGGATGCTCATGCAGGGAGATCATCGGATACTTATCGACTATTTTTTTCTCAAATGTAGCCTGCTCTTCATTCAAAGGAATATATTCGTTATGACCAGCGAACATATTGTATTCGGGAGCCAAATCAAACTCTTTGTAGTCCTTGCCAGGGGTCAAATACTCATATGCGGTATAGCCCTTATATCCTTTTTTCATCAACTTTCCTCCTAAAATTTTAAAGAATTGTAATTACAAAAAATAGGCACACGGCAAACACCTAATAAAGTGATTATATAATACTTTTGCGTACACAGCATATTCTAAAACAGCAAGGGGTGTTGCATATTTTGCAACACCCCCATGAATGGCACTATGGACTTTTCTCCGCTATCCTTTAATAATTGGATGTCTCACTCATACAGCTTCATATATTCTTGGTCCATTTCAGCAGTTATTTTTCGAAAAAGACCAATATATCTTAAAACCGATGCATTATTTCTTATGTTCGCTAGATAGACAACAGAGGTTATTATTTTGGTACGGTCATTTGCTTCTAACGGAATCGCAACCAAATCATCAAGTTCCGAACAACTAGGACACCGATAGGTTCCGACATAATAGGCCTGGGTGGAATGGAGATATTGGAGAAGCTGTCCGCGATCCTTGATTAAAATTCTTTTTTGCACGATGGAAAAATCAAAGAAAGACCGATTGGTGATATCATTAAAATTGCTGAGTTCTTCATCCACATAATATACTCTTGCATACGACCATAAATCCTCATCACGGATTCGTTTTTTCTTTGCCAAAGGATGACTTGAGGAAATCAATATACAACATGGTGATTGATGAACGACCGTCTCCTGCAGGCGTTCGACCTGAAGTCGGTTAGCAATTTGCTTTGCTTTATCGCTGTTATACTGAATAACACCTATATTGTAGTGGAATTGGTGCATGGCGTTGAGAGTATCTTCAAGGCTATTATAAGAGTCGGCAATAATATCTATATAAGTATGCTTACCGCAAGTCTCGTTAATAAGATCTACCAATGCCTGATTTGCAGAGGAATTATGGTGAATTGCAATGCGGAAAGAAAAAGCTTCTTTCGGCATTGTACCCAGACGAAAGCGCTTTTCAAAATTCTCCATACTTTCCAAAACAGGCTTTGACCAGTTGACGAAATCCCATCCTTGCTTTGTAAGATTCATTCCATAGGCACTGCGTTCAAACAACGTGACCGAGAGTTGGCTCTCAAGGGTTTTAACCTGTCGGCTCAAGTGGGAAACTGAGATAAAATTTACTTGAGCTGCACGCGAAAGTGAGCCGTAGTTGGCGATATCATGTATGTATTTTATGAGCAATGTATTCATGAGGGGCCTTTTCTGGTAAATATTGATTCCTTTACTTCATGCAAGCTCTCTTGAGAAAATCGGTAAGAATTGCCACGCCATCATCAAGAGCCGCTGGGTCAAAGGTCATATCTGGGCAATGAAGTCCTGATGTCATATCTGCACCTAGACCGATATAGACGGTGCGTTTACCCATCAGAGTATGGTAAAAATGGAAATCCTCGCTTCCGATCGTGTACATGGGCGGCAACGTACTGCCAAGAATTGACTTGATAGATTCCTCTGCGATTTGCACTAATTCAGGATCATATTCCGCCGCATCAGCCCAAGCTACCTGTTCAATACTCTCACATGTGGCACCGATACCATTTACGGTATGATTCAGCGCATTTTCCACCCGTCCTAAAAGCTCTACAATTCCGGATTGGGTTTGACAGCGAAGATCAAACCAAATCTTTACACAATCTGGAATGGTGTTATTGGCCTGACCAAAAGACTGGATTCGTGTAGCTTTCACAGAATATGGGACTTTTGGATCAATATGAATTGCATTAACGGCATTGATGGCAAGCATGGCTGCATCAATGGCATTGATACCTAAATGGGGTCGTGCGCCGTGGGCATTTTTACCACGGATGGTAGTTAGTAGCATACTGGAAGCACCGTGACATAGCGCTGGTGTTGCTTCATGTAGTTTTGCTTCTTCCATAGGGCGGAGATGAATACCAACGATAATATCTGCATCATATATCTCGCCAGAAGCGATAATGGCTTTTGCGCCAACAAGGGTTTCCTCGGCTGGCTGGAATAAAAGACGAAGCTCACCGCGGGGAAGACCTCCTTCCTTTGCAATGGCTTCGCCAGCAGTCAAGACCATGGAGGCATTTGCGTCATGTCCGCAGCCGTGCTTTACATAGGGATTTCCATTTATATCATAAGGGAGTGCATCCATGTCAGCTCTGAGAACAATTATGGGACCTGTTTGCTTACCTGGAATTATGCCAATAACGCCAGTGCTTCCATTAATATTTTTTTTAACTGTGATTCCTGCTGCATAAAGCTGTTGCGCAATATATGTACTGGTCTGATATTCGTGCATAGCCAATTCTGGCATTTTGTGAAGAACAGAATAATGTTCATAGGCTCGTGATTTCATACGGTGAGGTATCCTCCTTTTATTAAATTAGATTTTATTTACTTTGAACATCATTAAAACTGTTTAATTCACATCTAATAGTGTGAATTAATGACAACACAACTTTTCTTTAACTACAAAGGATTATACCTCTAAATGAGATGACTGGCAATGGGTTATGATCCACTGCCATTATCGATATTCGCGTTGGTAAAACCAACGCCTACTAAAGTTATTACTTTCTTAATATCGCATCTATGTATGTGTAAATTGCATTTCACACTACCACTGGCATTATTCATCGAAACCGACGGCGATCTGCGGTACTAAATCGATCATATCTCATGAACCTTCGATTTTGGCAATGTTCCTTTGAGCAAACGAATAGCAGATTATATAGTTGTCACATTCAAAATAGATATAGCTTCCAGCTTTGCCTTATCTATTGTTTCTTTATAATGAATGGTGTTCGGTTTAGTGCTTTCCTTCTCATGGCTATAAAATCACTTCTTGGACGCGATTTTGATAACCATTTCGCCTCCGAGATCTTCATTATTGAAGATTGCTTTCAATACAGCATTGTCGGCTGTTTTCAATTCGGCATAATCGCTGACACCTAAAATACCGGCGGCATCTTCCAGTACATATCTTTTCAAGATTTTCTTGGGAAACAGTATGCCAAAAGTTTTATCATTCATCGCTTCTTCGGTGTCAATTCCACCTTGGACCCATTTTCAGTAATACCCTTATGGCGACAATGTAGCATGTAGCACAACAATACAGCAATTACAAAGGAGACTTATATATTTAGGAACAATTCTCAAGCCCGCAAGTGGACGCTGACTATCAACAACCCCTTGGAGGCAGGCCTCGACCATGATTCCATCCGGGATATCCTGCTACGTTTTTCACCGTCCTACTATTGCATGGCAGACGCGATAGCAACGACCGGCACACATCACACGCACATTTTCATGTTTTCGCCCTCGCCTGTCCGTTTTTCAACGATCAAGGCGCGCTTTCCCACGGCACATATCGAAAAGGCCTACGGCAGCGCAAGGACAAACCGCGACTATATCACCAAAAGCGGAAAATGGGCCGATACCGCCAAGGCGGAAACATCCGTTATCGGAGCCTTTGAGGAATGGGGCAATCTTCCCGCCGAAAAGGAGGAGGAATCGCCGGAAATGTTTGCGCTTATACAAGAGCTTCGGGAAGGTAAAACCATTATGGAGATCGTCAACGACAATCCCAAGCTTGCTTTCAGAATCCGAGACATCGAGATTCTTCGTCAAACCATTTTGGAAGAGAAATACAGCGCCGAAAACCGCAAGCTGGAGGTGACCTATCTTTACGGCGCGAGCGGAACCGGCAAGACATGGGGTATTTTTGCAAAGCATGACCCCAGAAGCATCTGCCGTATTACGGACTACGGCGGAAAAAACGGCGTCCGCTTTGATGCTTATCATTGTCAGGATGTACTGGTTTTGGAGGAATTCCATTCTCAAATCCCCATCAGCGCCATGCTGAACTACCTTGATATTTACCCGCTGACGCTTCCGGCGCGGTATACCGACAGGGTAGCCTGCTATACAACAGTCTACATCACAAGCAACATCCCTTTGTCCGAGCAGTATATGGATATCCAGAGGTATCAGCTGGAGACGTGGCGGGCGTTTCTCCGCCGTGTGCAGAATATCACCGAGTATCTGCCGGACGGCTCTACCATCCGGCACAAGGAAGGAGGATTGCCGCTGTGACAGAAAACGAAAAGCTCCGGATGCGGAAAAGGGACGCGTTCAATGGTTTGCTGCAAAGGCTGAATGGTACGCCGGATTTAACAATTAAGCTGGCCTTGGCTGCGCTGTACCTTGCTATCGCTATCTATCTTTGGGCACAGCAGGCATCGGCGGAAATCCCAGCGCTGAAGCACCTTATGCGGTATGCTTTGACTGCTTATCTGCTGTTTGGCGGCGCGGTGCTTCTGGCATTGCTGCTCTGTCCAATAGAGCGGCGGATGGCAAGGGACAGGCTCCAATGCATCGGCCTTACAAACCACGCCGGTATACCGCCGGATCTGCTCCACAAATGCCGCGACAGCGGCAATCCCCGCGTTACGGTATGGGAGTTTAATAACCGGAGCATTCCGCTCGAGGATTGGGAGAAAAAACGCCCCGCCATTGAGACGGCGCTGGGGATAAACATTGTCAAGCTGGCATACGCCAGGGGCAAGAGCCGCGTGCTGGTGTATGCCGTTCCCGCCGGAGAGGAATTGCCGGAGGTGCTGTGTTGGAATGACAGCTGCCTTTCCTGCGAAAGTTCTGTGCTGGTGCTTGGCGAGGGGTATGCCGGCTCCGTGACGGTCAACCTCGCGCACGTTCCCCATATCCTTTTGGGCGGTTCAACAGGCAGCGGAAAAAGCGTTTTGCTCAAGCTGCTGCTGATGCAGTGCATTAAAAGTACGCAAAGGTATTTATAGCGGATTTCAAGGGAGACGTGGATTTTCCCAAGGTGTGGCATGAGAAATGCCGGCTGTGCATTACGGAGGAGTCTCTGCTCGATACCCTCGACCGGCTTGTTTTGGCGCTGGAAAACCGCAAGGGCGAGTTTGCGGCGCTGGGCTGCCCGGATATCGACAGCTACAATAAAATCAGGCGACCTCTGCCGAGGCTTATATTCGCCTGCGATGAGGCGGCGGAGATGCTGGACAAGACCGGCGCAGACGCCGGGCGCAAGAAGCTGCTAGCACAGATCGAAAGCAGGATGTCCACCATTGCGCGGCAGGGAAGGGCGTTTGGCATTCATCTCATTCTCGCCACCCAGAGGCCGGATGCCGCCGTTATCCCGGGGCAGATCAAGAACAACATGGATTTTCGTGTGTGCGGCAGGGCAGACAACGTGCTTTCGCAAATAATCCTCGACAGCACCGACGCCGCCGACCAGATACCCAAGGACGCGCGGGGCCGCTTCATTACCGGCGACGGCACGGTATTTCAGGGGTATTTATTCGATGAGAGCGTCATATAAACAGGAGAGGTATTGCATGGCTCACGACACCGAATTGACGCAGGGGCGCATCGCGATCCCGGTCTGGGAACGGTACACCCTCTCCGTAGAAGAAGCCGCCGTATACTTCAGGATCGGCGAGAATAAGCTCCGCAGGATCATCAGCGAAAACAGGGATGCGGATTTCATCCTCTGGAACGGCAACAGACCTCAAATCAAGCGGAAGAAGTTTGAACAGCTTATAGACCATTCGAGCTTGGTGTAAAGGGAAAACCTTGAAATAGGAATCCGCTTGTGGTAAGCTGTTCACAGCCTATAAGCGGATTCTTTTCGTATGAAAGGAGCCGTAATGACAGGTAAGCGAGATAAAAAAGGCAGAATATTAAGACAGGGAGAGCGTCAGCGCGAGGACGGAAGGTATGAGTACCGTTATAAAGACGCACATGGAGAAACAAGAAGCATCTACAGCTGGCGATTGGTAGAGAATGACAGCACCCCGAAAGGCAGGAAAAACGGAAAGCCCTTGCGGGAGCTGGAAAAGGAAATTGTCCGAGATTTGGAGGATAGTGTAAACAGCTACACGGCGCACAGGACAACGCTGAATAGCTTTTATGATGCCTACATCGAAACCAAGTACGAACTCAAACAGTCAACACGGACAAACTACAAGTATATGTACGGGAAGTATGTCCGCGATGAGATAGGCATGAAAAATGTCGCTGAAATCAAGTACAGCGACATAAAGAAGTTCTACGTCCATCTTATCAGGGATATTGGGTTCAAGCCGAACAGCATGGAGATCATCCACACGATACTTCATCCGGTGTTCAATGTAGCAGTCCGTGACGGATTCATCAGAAGCAATCCTACGGATGGGGTTATGGCGGAAATAAAAAAGAGCCATAATTGGGAAAAGCCAAAGCGGCACGCGCTGACAGAGCCGCAGCAGGAACGGTTCATAGAATTTATCTCAGGATCATCGACCTATTGCCGCTGGAAACCGCTGTTTACGGCGCTGCTTGGCACAGGCGCAAGGATCGGCGAGGTCCTTGGGCTTCGGTGGGAGGACTGCGATTTTAAGCAGAATATCATCGACATCAACCACAATCTGATATATCGCCAGCAGGACAGTGGAAAGATGGAAATGCATATTACTACGCCAAAGACAAAGGCCGGTACGCGCATCGTTCCTATGTTTGCGGATGTTCGGGCCGCACTGCTTCAGGTAAGGCAAAGGCAGATAGAAAACGGGGTTAATCAATGCGTGGTCGATGGATATTCAAACTTTGTGTTCCAAAACCGCTATGGAGAAATGCTGACGCCCCATGCAGTCAACAGAGCAATCGAGAGAATTATCCGAGACTGCAATCGGGACGAAACAGAGCGGGCGAAGCAGGAATGCAGAGAACCCCTGCTGTTGTCGCATTTCAGCGTCCACAATCTGCGGCATACATTCTGCACACGGCTTTGCGAGAATGAGCCAAACCTGAAAATCATTCAAGAAATCATGGGGCATCGAAATATCGAGACTACAATGGACGTTTACAACGAAGCAACTAAGGAACGGAAAGTAGCGAGTTTTGCCAGCCTTGAAGGAAAAATCAAGATTAGTTAGCACCACTGGATTTACCCATGTATTTACCCATTTTGGGAAAAAAGTTATGGGAAGATATGAGCAGTTATGTGGGAGCAGCTATGAAAAAAGCCCGGAAAAGCAGGGATATAAGAACTTGTGAAACGATACGCTTCTCTAAGGCGATAATCCCAACGATGAAGCCTACCCTCTGACCAGCGAAAAAGTTCGTAAATTGTAATAAATAAACTAAGATCCTCGAGTCGATTGACACGGGGGTCTTTTTGATTTTAAGCTTTAGGGGCTGAATATAACGGCGTATGCATGACGGCAGCTGTAAAGAAAAAACGGAGGGTCAACATGAAAAGGACTAAGAGGATATGGGCGGCGGCGCTCATCATGGCGCTGTGCCTGCTGAACGGCGCGGCGTTTGCGGAGGGGGAGGAATACTACTGGCACAGCAAAAGCACGGAGGAAAACACCAAAACCTATTACCAGCGCAGTGTCCACAGAATATGCGAGGGCGGCTATATACCTGCCATATATAATATCGTGGATGGTGGGGGAGAACAACACAATGTATACTGCTGCGACTATGAGGTAAATATACTGAAAACCGGAGACAAGATAGCTTACAGGCGATTAACGTTGGAAAACTCAGGATATTATGATGAGGAAGCTGCAAAAAAGATACGCGCCATAGCCTTTAATTCATACCCCGTATTGTCCCTGGAGGAAATGAAGACAAGGATGGACAAGGCGGGCTATACGTTAAATGAGAGCGTATCCGAGGAGCAGCTCCTTTCCGGCGCGCAGAGGGCGATATGGCAGTACTCCAATAGCGATTCGGTAAACAATCAGGCGGCGTATAATTTCAGCCTTAAAATAAAAGACGGCTACGCGGACGTGATAAAGCCGCCGGAGGAAAAATATAAGGAAAGCAATGAGCAACATTATAATGAAATAAAAGAAAACGTGCAGAATGTCTACGATTACCTGATGAGCCTCGGCGAAAGGGAGGCCCCAAGCGGCGGTATTGTCCTCAACAGCGTGGAAGCTACTCCGCTGAGCGCCGGAACGAGCGGAGCGGTGGACGTGCTGCTTAGGTTCGAGCTGAAAAACGACAGGCACGGCGGCATAACGCTTAACGAAAAGGACGACCTTACCCTCGCGGCAAACGGCAAGACCTTCCCCAGCAGGGAATGGAGGGACGAGGGAAACGGCGAATACTCGGTGACGCTCCAAGGGGTGACAGCCGGAAAAAATATAGACGTTACCATATCCGGCGAGCAGTACCTCGCAAGGGACGCTTACTTCTATGAACCTGTGAGCGGCAGGAACGCCGCCCAGTGCTTCGTGGGCGTTGCGGAGGGCAGCACGCCGGTATTTGCCAGGGGCAGCTTTAGGATAGATGAAAAAACGGAGCGGCTGGCGTATCTCAGTGTGAAAAAGACCAGCAATAGAGCGGGCACATATAAATTCAACGTGTATAAGGCGGAAAACGACACGAAGGAGCTTATAAATACAGTAGAAATAACAACTGCTGAAGCTAATACCTGTGTTGCGTCTGAGAAAATACTCCTTCCCGCCGGTACTTATATAGTTGAGGAAGAAGACGCCATAAAGGCAGGATATACGCTTATCGTAACGGTGGACGGCAAAGAACATACTGTTAACAGCGAGAAGGTGGAAAATCCCTCGGTGCAGGTGACGCTGCAAGAAAACAGCGAAGCAGAGGTAACGGTCAATTTCGCCAACTGTTACGAAGAAATACCCTCATCCTTTGGCTTCAAAAAGACGGACGAGCACGACGCGGGGGTAAAGGGCGCGGTATTTGCACTCTTTAAGGATGAAGGCTGCACGGAGCCGACCGCATATAAACAGACCTCGGACTCCAACGGTGACGTGAAGTTCCCGCTGATACCCGTAGGCATTTATTATATGAAGGAGACTGCTGCTCCCTACGGCTATTATCTCAATAAGGAGGTATTCAAGATAGAGGTGCTGGTGCAGGAGGCCAGCGGTACCGACAACGTTGCCATATACCGCAAGGACGCACAGGACCAGTGGGTAAAGGTAGAGGGCAGCCTGGAGGTGGAGAACAGCCGTAAGCCGGAGAACCACTACACCCCCGAGGAACCGGTTCCCGCAATAGTGGTCATGCCCAAGACAGGCGACGGCAGCGTGCTGCTGAGCGCCGCAGGGCTGCTGCTGGCGGCTGCCGCAGTGTGCGGGCTGAAGCGCAGGATACGAGGCTGATGGGCAAAAACGGGGGAGACCTTCCGCCGTGTGCCGATAAGACAGTAATTTGAGAAAACTACAAAATCGGCATCTGCTAAGCAGGATTGGACAACAAAACAGGCGGCACTTAACTTCGGTTGGGTGCTGCCTGTTTTTGTACATCTAAGGGTTGAAAATCGCTTGTTTTCCCCTCTGTGTGGCATTGTTCAAAGACTGGCATATCAAATTTCATCCATTCATGTGATTTGATTTGGAAGTGTGAAAACAGCCACTTTTCAGCATATCGGCTACACAGATTAGAGAAGCACTATTTGATGAAATCTTTTTGTTATGTGGTGAACTTCCTTACCGAAGGCACAACAGCCAATTTTGCAGTAGCAAAAAAGCACTTTTCGTATCCACAACATATACTTCGCAAGAAATTGCGAAGTATAGTGATGAATTTCGTGAAATCTATTGATTTTTTGGTGAATTTGGTCTATAATATATTAAGACATATTATAGACAGGAGTGCGCGTATGGAAATTAGCTATAAAAAGCTGTGGATATTGCTTATTGAAAAGAATATTTCTCCTGCTACACTGAGAAAGGATTTGAACATTGCCACAGGAACAATGACAAAAATGCGAAGAAATGAAGATGTGGCACTTTCTGTGCTTTTGCGTATATGTGAGTATTTAGACTGCAACATCGGCGATATATGCGATGCTGTAAAAGCTGAATGCAAATGAGGTGGGATGATGAGCAACACGAATAAATACAAATCAGATGTGATTCTCGATTTGAGTATAGATGATGACGGTTTTGGATTTGCTACCTCTATTGATGACGCTTTGGTGCAAGCAGAAGCAGAACTAGTTGTGTTGAACGAAACGGTTGAGTCCATCAAGGAGCTTAAGCCGCAGTGCGATAAATTGGATTATATTTTGGCTGCAAGTTCCGGTGCCCTATGTGGTATTATCGATATTTTCCTTGTGGGAAAACCCGGTGAATCTCCTCTGGGAGACATTACCGATAAATGGTTCGCCAACAGGACAATGGATTTCGCAAAGCTATGCCACCCAGATAAGAAAGAATTTAACAGTCTTGATTCAGCACTTCGGTTCTTGGAAAAGGAGTTCAGAGTTCCTTATGATCAGACGGGTCTTGGTGATGCCGGGCGTGCAGTTTTTGATATGAATGCCAAGAATCATCATTTCAAGGCACTTGCTCATAATCCTAGTTTGCTGGGACTGTTTTTTTCGATATTGGATCAGTTTTCTAACACATCCCATTTTATATCGGACGGACAGCTTATTTCATTGCAGCAAGCAGATGATAAATGGGAGGTACAGGGTGGTAGCGTCCCAAGCAAATTATTCTGTGGTTTTGTAAACTGGTTCGGACACCTCATGTCAGATGTATCTGGTTCCAGTTCCAGTGCCAAAGCCGGAAATCGCGGTATGGGTATTCCGTCACCCCTGTGGACATGGACAAACGACATTATCGCAATAAAAGCAAAATTGGGGCTGAGTGTTGCCGATACAGATAGGGTCATAAATGAATTGGCATTGGAGATATTTGAGAAGGGCTATGACACTCGCTTTCAGACAGCACAAGCAATCCCTGTGTTTTTGAATGAACTACTTGTGCGCCTTATCTATGCTGTCAGACGCTTGTATAGATATTTCACAGAGACACCTAAAGCAGAGCGTTCTTTCAAACTGATGTGGAAGAAATGTGAGCCGTTCTCGAATCCGACAGTAAAACGAATGCTGACTGTCGCACATGGCACTTTCTGCCTGATTGATGCAGGAGAGGCTGTTGGCAGAGCATTCGTGGGCGGTGGCGGAACTTTCAATGTGGTTGAATTTGTTCTGCGGCTCAATGTAGTTGGTGTCGGTCGGTTTGCCATTTCTTTGTATGGCGAAACAAAACGTGCCATTTCTTATGGTCACGCAAAGAGAACGTCTGATTTTGCAGCTAAGGAAATCACCATTGTTGAGAATTACATAGAGGGGCTAAAGATCTTGTCCGTGAAATATGATGATGCCCGCCTGCTGACCTTCATTGCCGATTTCAAAAAGAGTGGTGCGTATATTGAGGTATTCGGGAAATCTGCGCAATTAGCAGAATTACGTAATGTTCCCGCCAACCGAGTGCTGAAAAGCAAAGCGGACATTGACAGATACTTTGGGGGAAAATGATATGGCTAAAAAGTTGTCAAAACTTCAATTGGCACAGCAAAAAGCCGAGGCTGCTGCGAAGAAGACAAATCAAAAAATAAATGAACTTGGTATTCATACAAGTGACCTTTACGCTGCCTTGGCAGGGATTCAGGCTGCATTTGATTGCATTCGGAATGTGCCAGAAGAAAATAGACTAACATACGAAAAGCTCAAAGCCATCCGTGTTAAATGGAAACAACAGGCTGAAAATATCGAACTGGAATACAAAAAAGCAGAGGTTAAGGCTGCCGGACAAGGTGCAGCTGGTATCGGTGCAGGTGTTGCTGTTGTTACGCTTGGCCCAACTACTGCTATGGGCATTGCAACAACATTCGGTGTTGCATCTACAGGAACGGCTATTTCCGCTTTAAGTGGTGCGGCTGCTACCAATGCCGCCTTAGCCTGGTTAGGTGGCGGTGCGTTGGCTGTTGGTGGCGGTGGTATGGCGGCAGGAAATGCTTTTCTGGCACTTGCCGGTCCTGTCGGCTGGACAATCGCAGGTTTGTCCATTATTGCAAGCGGTCTTATGTTTTTCAAAACCAAAGGTGATAAGGAAAGATTGGAGAATGTTTACACCCGCATAAGTAACAGGGACGTCAAATCCTATGAGCTTGCGATTGTAGAATTGAGTGAGCGTATCAAGAGAATCGATGATGAAACCGGGAAACTGGAAACTGCTATTAAAGAGATTGAAACTTTTGGGACAGATTACAGACAGATGACCGAAGAACAACAATATAAGTTGGGTGCGTATGTCAATCTTATGGAAGCATCCACTATGCTGCTCGTAAATCCCATTTTAGGACTTCAGCCTAAATTCTCTGAACAGGATTTTGACAAACTGTGTGCATCCGAAACAGAAATATTTAGACACTACTTTAAAGCTCACAAGAATATGGTCATTTCTATGGCAAACTTACTGTATAAGATTACTCTTGATGATAAAGACAAAAAGCTGCTTGCTAAGTCGTTGCGAAAGAACAAGGAGTTTTTATCCTCTGTTCAAATGACAAAAAAAGAGTTTGGTGTCGAAGACCTTGCTATGATTGAAAGAGCATTGAAACACAGATATAAAACCCAGAGCTATTAAAATCAGCACCAACGGTGCGCAGCCGATTTCTCTAAAATCGTTCAGGGGTTTGGGGCAATTTCCCAACAAGATTGCACGGGTGTATAAACACGAGCATTGCTTGCCAAGTGCGTTTCGCAGTTGGCAGGTAATGAGAAGTGGGTACCGCCGTGCATTGCTTGCCGGAATGGCAAGCTCCGGTGTGGGTACTCACCGGATTTGCTTGCTATTCTGCAAGGA
>ERZ857629.2647-NODE-2647-length-16542-cov-82.992722_pt1 | contig 16542 bp, 19 predicted proteins | sample MGYA00519700_ERZ857629 | MGnify/ENA primary metagenome ERZ857629 (study PRJEB31778, sample SAMEA3449351) | human gut metagenome | biome: human gut; feature: human-associated habitat; material: faeces | place: United Kingdom | collected 2010/2012 ...
AGGGAGTTCAATGTCGCCAGCCGCCCCGACGGAGCGGATTCGGAGGTGGAAGGGTCGAACTCGCACTGAAGGAGACAGTTAAGATAATCGGGGTTGTGTAATCTGGCGGCGACAGCCGACTGTTACACAACTAAGTTCCGATTATGTTTGACTTTCGGATTCGAGGGATAAGGGTTGCGCTGCACTTTGGGAGCGGAGTCGGTTATGGCCCCTGTGGGGCGGTGGGGCAGATGATGGTCGAGTCTTCCGACTTTCGGGAAAAGACGGGAGTCTCGACACCGCTACTTAATTCTGCATTCGTCCTTTCCGATTACAACATCACAGCAGGTACAAGAATTCCAAGTTCATATAACTGCCGTTTCTCATCATCAGAACAATCCAAACTAACCACTTCGTTTTCAGTCGTGGAGAGATTTTCATAGATTTTCCTGTTTACCCGTACGATTTTACCAGTCAACCTATTCATTATGAAATTATTGTCAGAAAGGACGAATAAGCCGACATAAGGTGAGACCTCAAGAGCCATCCCCGTAGAATATTCAAATAAAGGAAAGAACTCTGTTGTATCTATGTTAATCAAATACTTATGGATATGTAACCATCCTTGCCATTGATCAAAATAGGATGGAAGTAAATCACCAAGGATGCCGAATACGTAAGATAGGGATTCAACTGCATATTGATTTATTGGGTTCATTTTGTCAGGAAAGATTGCCTGATGAATTTTCCATCGAATTTCGTAATTGTCATTGATACTGCAAGTAATAGGAAGTATCGGAATTCCAGTGAAATAGGATAGGTATGCTGGACCTTGCCGTACAGAAATCGTTTCATTTAAGAATGGAATACTGACATTTTGTTCTTCATTTTTCATTCCCGAATTCCAATCAACATACAGACCTACTGAATATCCCTTTTGGATGAATGAAAGAAGTCTGATTACTGTGTCACTACTATCTGCAGCAAGAACCTCCATTTGGGAAGAAGACCCTTTAAAAAGTGTTTTTGACAGCTCAAGATTTGAAAGAAGAACTTTACGGATAGAATCGATATCATACACAGATGTATCAACAACGAAAACGATATTGATATTGTGTCTCACCAAAAGCATCTCAAAGGATCTAAATGCTCCTAAATGAAAAGAGGTAATGACAGACGACTGTTTTAGAAGTTCAATTGAGCCTTCTGTTTCAATAAAGGATTGATTCCAGTCCACCGCTGTGAGAAACTGTGGGGTATTCTCCAAAATCTTTAGTTTCAATAGTTTCTGGTAGATTGTCCTATGTTCCTTAATTGGAATTTGCGGCATCAGTCCCAATAAATTGGAAGACATTGAGCAAAAAGCCTTCAAGTTTCCGGAAAGAAACTCTCTCTCCACAATGGAACCGACAACTTCATCAACGGCAGAACCAACCAGTTTAAGAATTCCAGACTCATCCATTGTCATTTGTTATTAAGATGTCGTCGAAAAAAAGGTTTTGAGATTTTGAAAAGAATTACTGCCAAGATTCCCATCACCAAAATCCTGTTAAGAACCATAAACACAGTGTTGACATCCCACTGAATATTTCCTATGTTTGAGAAGAACGCAACCGACTTGATAATAGCTTGGACTGAAACAGCAAACAACATCAAAATCATGAAAAACACAAAAATAAGACGAAAGATAGAATAAATGGAGAGAACAAGTCTCTGCCAAAATGAAAAACTATTTTGTCTAACCTTAAATGGGCTTTTCTTGACGAAGAAACGGACTATTTGACCGTTAGACTCCTTAAGCAGGTTAGGAATATCAGTTAAATCTGAAAGAATCCAATACCCATCAAACTTAAAAAAAGGAATAAGATTAACAATAATAATAATTATATTAACTGTCGTCAATTTGAAAAAGATTCCTCTTAGAAATGCCCCGTCACAAATCAGAAATATAAATATAAGGACAATGTTGAAAATCATTTGGGTAGTTATTCCACCAAGATTAATTTTGACTCTGGACATCTTCGACAAACTCCAAGCCTCGGTCAAATCAACATACATCATCGGCATTATGAAATATAGCCCTGCTCCGATTTCCTTTGGGCGAAGCTTCTCTGATGAAGAAGCCGCTATGTGTCCAAGCTCGTGGCAAAATAGAATCAATGATAAAAGCAAATAGACAATAATAATCTGGAGAGTCTCCTCAGCAGGAAAAAGGGTGGAAGAATAATTGGAGAACATCCAAAGGCACGCAAAACAGTTCAACACCGTTATAGCAATGAATATGAAAGGGAAAGCACCCTTGAAAAGGGGCGTGAATATTTTAGCGATTTCTGTTGCCACATCTGCCTTCAAAAGGCGAGTTGTCCACCAGTAATTCTCCATTCCTGGAAGTCGGCTACATGAAGCATTAGCCCCCGAAGAAGACTCAAACAAAGGAAGTATCTTTTCTTTTATGATTTCAGAGACTTGATCGTTCGAAATATCTTTATCAGCAACAATGGAATACAATTGCTCGATAGTTTCCGCTTGTCGGGATGCCTTAAGAACCTCAAAGACGGATCTGCCAACTTGATAGTACTTTTGGTTAAAGCACAATAAGAGTCGGTCTCCCTGAACAACAAGTTCATAGTTATATCTGTTGATGACATTAATCATAGTAATCTTGATAAGGTCCCCTCTGAACCTTATACTAAGATGATAAGATCCAGAGGGGAAGTGATTGACTCAACTAAAGATTGATGATGACGGTATCAATTTCAATTGAGGCTTCTGATGTTGCAGCTGCGGCAACTACCGGCTCGAATCTGTTCTCGAGTTCGACGATGTTCATTTCATCAAACATAGCGAATGGTTTTAAATAATTAATAATTAGGTAATAATAAAGTACATTAATGAAATCCTTCATTCCGCGGTTAGTCAGGATATTCTTCAGTACTTGTTTATGATGTTCTTTAGTGATTCATATGTATTTGTTCCCCAATGAGGAATAATGGACCTCTTGTCTTCCTTATCAAGCAGTACACCTATTTTCTCAATCAAAGATGAAAAATCTTCATCCAACTGATGACCCGTAGACTTTGCCATATTTATTTTGAAAGCCAGAAGAAGAAGAAGCGCTCTCGGATTGTCAGAATTAATGACAAGAGCTCTATTGTAGGAATCAAGAACAGATGCATAATATGACCGCCCATTCTGAATAGGGTTTGCAGCTATCAACGCATAGTAATAGTAGCCTTCAACTGTACTGACCTCTGACTGGTCAGCCTCTTTCTCAAGCTTCAATTTATCAATATAATTCTTTGCGTCCTGAAGCAGAGCAGCATTGTCAGGATTTTTGTTGCCTATCGTGGCCTGAATTTCATAAAGGGCAATGTAATAGTCCGTAAGCCAGTTTCCATTAGGGAACATAGCTTCTATTCTCTTTAGTTCAGATATACATTCAAAATACTTGTCCTGTCTTGAACTCTGCTCGCATTTAGAAATAGAAGAAGTCATCAGTTCCTCATAACTTCCTGCCGGTGCTGTTTTTGTGGTATTTCCTAAAGCACCACAGGAACATAAACACATAGTTAAAATAAGTGCTGATAATAACTGGTTCATTTAATTATTGATTTTAATTGTTATTGATTTATCCTCATCTAACTTGAATTTGGATTGTCTAAAAGAAGGGTAACCCCGATGATTGTTAGATACTCCATATGGTTCTATAGGAAGAGATAGAAAATAGTCCATTTTCCTATTGCCGTTAATATCTTGAACAACAACTGAATATTCACCAGCAGGAAGACGGAAAGAAACACGTTCACTTGATCTCTTGACAGGTATAACCATTGTTGCAGACTTTTTCTTTTGTTTAAACGATGCTTCATCGTTATACACGGCAAAGCAAAGTTCTCCCTTTATTATTGCAATGTTCACTATATCAACTGTCAAGTTATAATTCGTGTCTTCAACAGAAGCAAGGGAGGGTAAAATAATAAACAGGAGTATTGTAAGATTAAAAATTAGAGACTTCATAAGCATGTGAATTACTGATTGATAAAAATATTCCAAGATAAACGAAACGGTCCCGTGAGGCTACGACCGGCACTCCGGAATAGTGTCCATTTGAGTCCGGAGTACCGGAATAAACATAGTTATAAACATTCCTTCTGCCTAAAACATTAGATATGGAGGTATAGACGATTATACGTGGTCCAAGAAGTATCGATGCATTCACATCAAGGCTTCCGTAAGGTTTGGTTTCGGAGTTCATATAACCGCTTAGATTCGGATTATGGTATGGTCTTCCGCTTGCATATGAATATGAGACCCCTATGTAAGTGTTGACAGGTGCAATGAAATATTTTTCTGAAACCGAGAAATTATGTTTAGTACTATATTGAGGTACAGATAGTTCCGGATAAGCCATATATAGTCTGCGGTTGTCATTCAATGAATAGGATACTGTTGTTCTGAAATGCGGTATCAAAGTGCTTTCCACATAGACATCAAGACCCTTGCTCCACCCGTGTCCTTCTGAGACGTAATCACCATCTCTCAACAAAGGAAGCTTCGAATATTTCTTATAGTATGGCTCTATACGTAAGTATATTTTCGGATGTTTGAAAGAAAGACTGGCAATCATATGCCTGGAAAGACCTTGCGACAAGGAGAATCTGTCATATGCCATCACATCATCCTTGGGAGTTTGGCTAAATAAACCATATATCAAAGACATCTGTAGGCAGGAAATAGGCAAGTAGCTGACCGAAAGTCTCGGCATATAGGTGTAATCTTTATTTGAGGAAAGATATTCAAGTCTGTGTGAAAAATTGAATAATACGTGATTGATCGGCATCAAACTGAAATTCTGGTAGGCTGCCAGAAGATAATAACTTAAATCATAACCATTTGAATCTATGTCTTTTGTAATACTATACTCTTTGAGACTCTTGCGTAGGAAACTTTCCGTTCCAACTGACATACGAAATATTCTTCCGAAAGTCTTGTCGAAGGATGTCTTGATGTGCAGTTCGTGGCGTTTGTTGGCGTATATGTCTCCTGAAGAAAGTGCTCCGGTCATTTTGGTGTTTACAAATGAGTATGCTGTTCCGATGAAGAATGTGGATTTGTCGGCAAAATTAGTCGTAATCGTTGAATTGACATAGAAGTTATTCTCACTCATATCCAATCGTCTCGGTGACATACCGGAAACGTTCTGGGTAAATTTAGTCAGATCGTAGCCAGCATACGTCTTGAAGATGCTTCTTCCACCGACATCAGCCTTGTACTGCCCCTGTACCGAAGCTTTCTGATAAGGTTTTTCCCAATTATATTTATCAGGGAATAACTTATTATAAAAGAACATATTCATATAGTCGGCATTGAATGATATTGCTCTTACACCAGAAGACTTAGTCCCCCCGGCATTGAAACTGAAAGGAGATAAACTTACTCCGAATTTGTCTTTGATAGATACATCAGTGGTCTCCATAGGCAGTACAGATGATAGAGCCTGACCATATTCAACATTATAGCCACCTAAAGAGAAGTTGATACCCTTGAAAAGAAAAGGTGAAAAGCGGCTTCTCTGGACACTGTTCTCAGCATTTGTGGTATATGGAACAAGTACGTGCATCCTGTTGATATAAGTCTGAGTTTCGTCACTGTCTCCTCCACGGACATAAAGCCATCCGTTCTCTCCGACTTTCTGGGATCCAGGAAGAGAATTCAAGGCTGCATAAATGTCTCCGTTAGAACTTCCGGTCATCACTACATCAAGCGAGTTTAACTTTTTGATCTTGTCCCCTGTGCGACCGAATATGAAACTACTGGCCGTAATGACAGCCTCGTCTATGCTTTGGGTCCTTTGCTTCAAGATGATCTTAAGATTCTCCATACAAGAAACACTATCTGAATATTCGTACTGGTCAAACCCGATATAGCTTGCGATAAGAGTGACGTTACCATAACAGGTAGTGGTAAAACTGAATTTTCCATCCATGTCGGAAAATCCTCCCTCAATAGTACCTTTAATAAAGACATTACATCCCACGATAGGTTGGTCGGAAGTATCAACAACCTGACCGCTGATTGTAGAAGGAATCTGCGAATAACAGCGCACATAACCGCTCATCAATAAGATCACAACAGTTACGACGAAATAAGTTTTATGATGGAATTCAATCATTCAAATACAGGTTTAATTGAGTTCAGGTGCAAGTATATCAAGTCTTTTTCGTGTTTTCAATACCTTTTGACATATAACTTGAAAAAGAGGATATTTTACTACATTCCATACTATTCAGCATTTCATCACACAACTTGCATATCATACCTGAGTTATAAGTTTCGCTATATAGTCAAGTGTCACCGCACTATTTTATATTAATTTTAGTTTTCGCAACTTTAGGAAAAACAAAAAATACAACACTTATGAACCACGTAAAAATGTTATTCTTGAGCCTTCTCAAAAACGATATCACTGTACAAAAAATGATCTACACTCTATCAGAAAAAAACGTATCAGACTACCTAAAACAGGAAGATATTACTGCCTATCAGGCCTACTGTTGTGCAGCACTTGCAAAGGAGTCCAAAAGAACACTTCAAAAAATCCAATATATCAAGGAATACAATACTCTCATTCAGCAAAGTCTATATATAGATAAAGAATGCCTGACCGCAAGGATCATTCGGTTCCTTGTCGAGAAGAATCTAACGAATGTGAAGTTTACTAGTCATCAAGATGAGGATCGCCAATTTCTATATGAACATTCCTCTGATGATGAAGATTATAAGGAATTAATTGAAAAAATGCTTAAATAATGAGTTTCCCGGAACTTTCATCTGCACTTGAGCGTAATGCCGAGTCAAGAATAATCGACACCTCTTTAGCTGTCGATATCTCATATGATCACTTTGCAAAAAATGCGGCCTCTATCGCAAAAGATCTGATCAGAATGAAACTTCCGGAAAAGAGCATTGTGGTCATATACAAGTTCGAATTTCCTATTGATATAGCATGCGTTTGGGTAGCCTGCACTAATGTCGACTTGATTCCATACATCATCGAAAACGATTCTCTTCCTTCTGCGTCCGACATTAACTATAAGGCAGTCATTTCGACTTCACTGAGTGTAAGTATTGAAGGAACTGAGTCTTCGACACTCTCTGACAAGTTTTATATTCATATAAAAAAGGACGGCTCCTTCTTCACAGGGAATGGCGACAGTTTGTTGATTGTCACAAGTTCAAAGACAACTTCCAACATCGCGAAGAAAATCCTACTCGGCAGAAAAGGGACAATCGCGAACATACAATCAAATATCACTGCACTTGGTATCAGAAAAGAAGATGTGACTTTGATTGTACTCCCGATGGAGTATTCATATGGTTTAATAGCACAATTTCTATCACACATATTTGTTGGAAGCACTATCGTCTTCGCACCGAAAATAATCGGAGTCATACATATAAGTGCTCTAATTGAAAAATATTCAGTGAGCAGCATTTTCCTGACACCCCTTTTGGCGCGCCTTATGATGCTTTACAATAAGGATAGGATAGAATCATTGAGTCTTAAATATGTTACCCTAGGTGGAGACAAGGCTATTCCTGAGGATATCCCAAGGCTAAGGTCAATATTCAACTGTCGCATCATAGGAACTTATGGATTCGCAGAAGTTGGACCAAGGGTCGCCACCAAAGAAATTGTTGAAGATGAAAATGAATACGACCTCGGAAACAGTAACGACGGTGTCTATATTGATATTGAAAATAGTCCTATTTATTCCAAACTAACAGGGAAAGAAGACATCGGGTTCCTCAAAGTAAAGACACCGAGTCTCTTTTTAGGTTATATTAACGGAAATATATTGAACAAGAAAAACAAGACTATATTCATTACCAAGGATGTCACATACAGAGAAAACGGAAAATATCATAATCTCGGCAGAGACGGAGATTATCTACTCTTAAAATCCAAACTGATATGGTTCATCGAAATAAAGAGAGAATTGTTCAAGGACATACACATCACTAAAGTCGGAATCAGAAAGATTGAGAATAGATTAAAAATGAGCATTTACGTCAGAGGTCTCAAAGACTATAAACCAGACATAGAAAACACTCTGTCCAAATGCTTCAGTCTATCTCCAGAAAAGGATTATATTTATGAACTACTTGATTTTCAGTCACAAACATATAAATAAAAGAAATGAATCTTTACTATACAAATACTAAAATATCACAAAGATCCGAATATCTAATCTCTCTTCTCGATTCTAAAGAGAGAAAAAGATTATTGAATTCATCTTCGACCAGATTGATGAGAAGGATTTCTCTTATTGAGATGCTCTTTATATTGTTCGGACCTTCGGGAGTCCGTAACTTTAGACATAATGCGGAAGGTAAACCATTTATTGGAGACAGCTTTATGAGTGTCTCTTATTCTGACACAAGAACATTTTGTGCCGTCAGTCAAAAAAATATAGGAATCGATGCTGAACGAATGGTTGCTGGAAAGGCTAGCGCCCTAATACCAATCTTTAATAATTTTTATAATTCAAATATAAGAGACAGCTTTTCATTCTACAAGGAATGGACCAGACTTGAATCCATTGTGAAGTATTCTGGCAATGCCAGTATCTTATCCTACATTCACAAAAAAATTGTCCACGATAATCTGATTACTGTATTCTGTCTGTTAAATAATGATATAATCACCGCTGTCTCGTCAGAAGAAGAACAAATGATAATACCTATAGAAATTAAATATGAATCAAATGATTGATATGACCTCATTTAAAGCACAAGACGTACTTCCACATAGGGGGAAAATGCTCCTTATTGATCGTATTGTAGAATCCGATTTTGATACTTACGCCATAGTAGAGCACAATTCCTATCCTGAAAGGTTTTATTTCGATGGGCATTTCATCGGACATCCGATAGTACCAGGAACTTTAATTCTTGAAATGATGTTCCAAGCTTGTGGAGTTTTAGTCAGACTGAGAAATTTGCGTAATACAGGAAAAATGGTACAGTCTTCCGGTGTTGCGGTAAGTGCCAAATCCGTATATTTTCTAAAAGAAGTGGATATGGATTCAACCATTTCAATCAAAGCTACAAGAAAGTTTTCAATTATGAATTTCAGTACCTTCTACGCAGTAGCAAAAGTCGGTGATGAGGAAGTATGCAAGGCTGAATTAACAATTTATACAAGTCATGAGTAACATCTACATAAGCGGTATAGGTACATATGTACACAAAGGATACGGGATCGATACCCTTTGGGGAAATGTTCAGACATCTTCTATCGCTGTCGGAATCAAGTCTGATTGGATAGATTCACGTATCGGCAAAATACGTTTTGGCAAACCAGAGGAGGTATCACTGAAGGAAGAACTCCAACTAACGGATGTTCTTCCTCCAATGAAGTATTCGTATTACGGCATGTTGGCTTGCAAGAAGGCTTTGGAAGATGCAAGGTTGACTAATTATCCAAAACAAAGTTCGATTGGAATGGTAATAGACACGGCTGCTGGTACATCAATCGCCGTTGAGGAATATCTTAACAGACTAATTTATCAAGGACTTCATAAGACAAGTCCGATACTATTTACACGAACTGTAGCAAATACTGCTCTTGGAGACATCTCCAGACTATTCAAACTACGTGGTCCAAGTTCCTTGTTATTCAATGAATGTAGTCTGTGCTATGGATTCGACCTTTTAAAGAAGGGTATGTGTGATATTGTGATCTGCGGTTCCATCGAAAGTTTTAACGAATATTATATTCTTTCTGAAAAAATGCTTTTCGGAGACGGATTTGGAGAGTGTTTCTATCTTGGCGAAGGGGCTGCATTTATCGTCCTTGAATCAGAAAAAAGTCTGAAAAAACGCATTGGAAAACATTATGCCTCCATAGTTGATTACTCGGTCAGTTTTGATGGAGAGAATGTCCATAACAGTTCAATAAGAAGCCCTGCGGTATTGAATAGGAATATACAGAATCTGAAGAATCATATTAAAAAAGAAGAATCTATCTGTTGGTCCAGTGCTTGTTTTTCTGAAGCTCAAGTACGTGAATATGAAATGCCAATTATCAAGAGAACTATGTCGGATAAGACAGTAAACCTATTTCGTCACAAACACTTGACTGGGGAAATGAAATCAGTCAGTTCAATTCTTGGTGTTGCTCTTTTATCAAAAAAAATGAGTGAGGAATCCATTTCTTTAGGAGTTGCTAATACGTATCAAGAAGGTGGTTCTAATACATTATTTCTTTTAAAATCTTAATCCAAAATATATGAAACACGCTTTGATTACTGGTGGTTCCAATGGAATCGGAAAGGAACTTGTATATAGATTCGCTAATTCTGGAGCGAAAGTCAGTTTCATCTACAACAAATCCATTGAAAAAGCTGAAGCTATAGTAAAGGACTTAAAAGATTTTTATGGTATCAATGTAAATGCTTTCCAATGTAATATTTCTGACGAGGATGCAATCACAGATTTGTTCAGAAACAATAAAACAATTTTTTCAGATGTAGATGTTCTAATAAATAATGCAGGAATAACAGGAACTGCGAAGCCTTTCCTTATGACATCATCTTCAGATTGGTGGAAAGTGATGGTCAACAATGTCGGTGGTGTCATCAACTGCACAAGAAAGGTCCTTCCGACAATGATCAGAAATAAAACAGGTCGAATAGTGAATATCACTTCTCTTTCAGGACTTAAAGGTAATCCAGGAATGTCAGCTTATTCAGCATCTAAAGCAGCGATAGTCGCCTTCTCCAAATCACTCTCAAAGGAGCTCAAAGGGACTGGTATAATCATTAACTGTCTTGCCCCTGGCTTTATCCAAACTGATATGACACAGGATCTTTCAGAAGAATACTACACACAAAGAATGTTAAACAGTATTTCTGGACGTATGGGGACTGTAAAGGAAGCCGCAGAAATGGTCTTATTCCTTGCCAAAGATGCCCCTGACTATTTTATCAATCAGGAAGTCATACTTGATGGTGGTATTTCATAAGAAACTTAATATGAAAAAACGAGTAGTAATCACTGGAATAGGATGTATATCTTCGCTAGGTAACTCTATTAAAGAAATGGAAATAAACCTAACGAAGGGGAACACCAGATACCTTAACATACCTACTGACAGGTTTTCAACTGAACATAGACTTTATAGGAATCATTCTGGTTTTTTGATGGATTCCACATTATGTAGTGAATCCTATGACAAAAGTAATTCGGTAATGTTTCCAATTGTCTGCCGAAGTATAGATGAAGCTTTGAAATCAGCCGGTATAGAAATATCTTCTCTGAGCAATTATAGAACCGGATTGTGTTACGGCACTTCCGTTGGTGCTAGTTATGTCGTGATGAAAAGGATAAGAAAACTTCAGAAAAATAATGAAGATGACTTCAACTTCGGGAAATATATGACACCTATATTGATAGGAGAAATAGCATCAAAATACAGAATAAACGGAATCGTATCTTCTATTTCCACTGCTTGTGCTTCTGGAACTAATTCTATAGGAAGAGCAGCCGATATGATTCTGAACGATAAAGAGGATATGGTTATATGTGGTGGAATAGATATCTTCACAGAACTTACTTATTCTGGATTCAATGCATTAATGGCATTATCAAAAGGAAGATGTAATCCTCTGTCTGAAGACAAGGATGGAATGTCATTAGGAGATGCTTGCGCCTCATTGATTCTGGAATCATATGAATCAGCCATATGTCGAAATGCACATATATTTGGAGAAATAAAGGGTTACTGCATCTTGAATGAAGCCTATCATGCGACTGCTCCAAAACCTGATGGTGAATATGCTTTCGAATGTATGAAGAGAGCTCTTGATAACAGTGGACTGAGTCCAAACGATATAGACTACATAAACGCTCACGGAACCGGGACATATAAAAATGACACAGCCGAAATATGCGGCCTGGAAAAACTTCTTGTAGGAAAGTCAGTGAAGACCGCAGTAAATTCTACAAAAGGACTTACAGGTCATTGCTTAGGCGCTGCAGGAAGCATAGAGGTAATAATCTGTCTTCTTAGTATGAAAAACAATACGGTTTACGCATACGACAGTGGTTCAGTTTTTCAGATGTCAGAAACGATTGACTTCGTTTTCTCTAATGGAAGACATTTTGAAATAAACAATGTATTGTCAAATTCCTTCGGATTTGGTGGAAATATGGCAAGCATAGTCTTATCAAAAATCATATAAACACTAAAATATAGAATTATGGAAAGAAAAGAACTCAAAAACAGACTGAAAGAAATCATCGTAGAAACTCTGAACCTCAAAATTGATCCGAAAGATATCGGTGATGATACTCCTTTCTTCGGTAATGCTAATGAAAGTGGTATTTTCGACAATTCTCTTGCTGTGCTTGAAGTAACTTCAGTACTTATCGGAGAGTATGACATTGACCCTTCAGATTTCAACAATAAAAGTTTCGAAAATATCAATTCTCTCGCCTACAGTGTTGAAAAAGCACTCAAAAAGAAGAATCCCTAAATAATGCCGTAAACAGGCATTATCTTCACGAATTCTTTGACATAGTTACGAGAAACTACAATCTGTGTATTAATGTTTTTCATCTTGATTTTGTAGCCGTTCGAATTACCTTTGACACTTTCAATCATAGTAGGATTGATTATGAATGATTTGTGACATCTGAACAGTCTCGTTGACTTTATGTTTTCGGCCACTTTAGTGATGGTTATCCTAATGGATTTGGAGACAAGTTCACCATAGTGGAGATAATAGACAATCACATTATTTCTCTGTGATTCAGCATATATGAACTCATCTATCGGAATCTTCACCTTCTTTGCATTAGAAAGACCGCTTGATATTTCGATAAATGTCTCCTCTTTATCCTTCGAGATAGGAATTCTCGAAGAAAGGTATTTATTGTACTTCACGAAAAACAGAATCGTAGACGGTATGATTCCGAATGAGAATGTATAATACGTCATTTTCAGCAGGATGATCAGACTGAATTTGAATTTAAACATCACGCAGGAGACATATATATAATTAAATATAGTAACAGCAGCAAGAAGAGAGACAATATAAAACAATTCTGTATATACCATCCATCTTCTAGTTTTACTTATTATCTTGTTCTTGATAACATTATTGAAGAAAAACAAGACAATAAAGGAACACAATCCGAATCCGAGTGAAAACAGTATTCGATTTCCATCATATCCGTCCATACCAAAAGGCATAAGAATATAAAGGAACACAGCTATGAATATGGAAATAACAAGCACCGAACTATTGTTGTGCTTTACGACGGGATATATATTTTCTCCTCTATTCATATAATCAGTAGGCAAATAAAATTATTCGTAATTATGTAACAATCACCAAAACGGTTAAATATAGCAATCTTTTACTGAAGATTGATAATTTTTTGACAATCCTTAGGTCTTATCTGACGCCGAACGCAAAGATGCAGTGACTGGTGTAGGTCTCACCCGGACGGAGGACGGCTGACGGCCACTCCGGCTCATCCCGGTCGCCAAGACCACCACCTCCAAAATCCGCCTCAACATCACAGAAGCGTTCGCCTGTCCGGTCCTAAACGGATTCGCATTGTATATGGATTCAGTCAGTCAAAATAAACTTTAAGAATATCAAACACATGCACAGAAAAAATCAATCCGAGAGATTAACAGAACAACATAAAAAAGTCATGGTGTCGTAGGGATATTCGGCGAAGAAGCGAAATTGCACGACATGGCCGTGGGTGAAATCTCCCGTCATCTTTGTAGAGAACGCCAGTATCATTCCGTATGGGGGAGACTGTCTTAAAAGTAAAAGTACCCCCAGTGAGGATTGAGAATTCGTTGTCGCCCCTGTATAGGGGTACAGACTTTACAACTCTCGCCGAGACTTTTCAGACAGTCTGGGGGGGGGAGGAGGTCAAATCAAACGATAAGGGGAAAGGTTGGTCACCCAGGAGTTCTCTTACGTCTTTGCAATTGGCTGGAACAGTCATGGCTGCCTGACGGCCCTACAGCCAGATTGTTGTTCCCGATGTCTGTTTTCTGCACAGTGTTGGGAACGGCGAACCGCATTACGGGTACCTGCATGGCCGATCACCGTTCCCGTCAATCGCAGCGTCGGAAACTCGTCTTGGAAGCAACAGCGAAAGACTATTCGTGGGGTTCCATGACTTCGGCGATAGTACATTCTTTCCACCTGCCACGTCGGTCTTCATAGACACCTCGGCCACTGGTCCTGTAGAATATGTTGAAAAATCCGGAGAGCCTCTGTTCTGAATTTTTGTAACTTGAAAAATCCAGGTTAGAGGCTCTCCGGGGTCCTTACAAAGTTGAATTGTTACCTTTTCAAAACGTATGTGTAGTCATTTCTGCAAAACAGCGGCATACGGTCACGCTTATGCGCCGTTGCGAGGCTCGGTCGTATGCCACCTATGGCTCCGGAAAGCACAGGCGGCATATCCGCAGGCTTCCGGTCGTGCTTAGGGCGGGTTTGTGTGCCGCCATATTCACAAAACGCGTGTGTCGCACCCCGTATGGAATTGTTCGGCGACTGCTCGCGTTCATGTCAGTCAACGGGTATACAGTCTCCAAAAACTGATTTTCACAAAACGCTTTCAGCCTTAACTCAACTGGAAGCTACCGCCGAGGCACATAGGTTGAATATCGAGTGCTCCAAGCTTTGACTTTTTCAGCCGATTAATGCCTACAGCCACTTATAAGACACAATACTATGAAAGCGTTTTGTAACTTGCGGCCAAATCACCGTCCCAGATTTTGTGGATTACTAAAGTAAGCGTTAAAAAATAAGTTGAACTAAATTTGTGTCAGATTTATGAGGATAGATTTCTTTTGGAAGAAGGAGTGTGCCGGTGGCACATGACTGATGAGAAAAGAAATATAGACCATAAAGATATACAAATTGTTCAAGTTATTTTTACTAAAGTCTCGACAACCGAAGCAAGCACGATTAACACTGCCGGAGAGGACTCTGGCGACCATTTACCATAACAGGGTGCTAAACACAGGTCGCCGGAATCCTCTCCGGCTGTATGGATCCAAACTAATTAGGATCAGATATATTCCTGAAAACTATCTGACGCCGAACGCGAAGACGCAGTGACTGGTGTAGGTCTCACCCGGACGGAGGACGGCTGACGGCCACTCCGGCTTGTTCGGGGTGTCAGGGTACTTCTGGGACTCCAGGCAGATGGCGGTACGGTGGCCATAGACAACGCCCTTCTTGCCGGTTACGGTGCCGTCAAGGAAGTTGCCGGCATAAACCTGCACGCCTGGCTCGTTGGTATATTCCTTAAGGACGATGCCGGTCTCAGGGCAATAGACCTCGGCGGCGAGAACGGTGTCGTCGCCCTTGGTGTCAAGGACCCAGTTGTGGTCGAAGCCGTGGCCGTTGCGGACCTGCTCATTGTCAGAGTCAATGTCATCCCCGATAAGCTTCATCTTCCTGAAATCAAACGGAGTGCCCTCCACGGAAGCGATCTCGCCTGTGGTCATGAACGTCGAATCCACAGGAGTATAGTTGGACGCGTTGATGTACAACGAGTCAGCGGTGACCTGATGGTTCGCCGGATCACCTGACAGATTGAAGTACGAATGATTGGTCATGTTGATGATCGTCGGAGCGTCCGTCGTGGCGGAGTACCTGATGTCGATGGAATTATCCTCAGTGAGGGTGAAAGTCACATCGGCGGTCACCTTGCCAGGGAAGTTCGCGTCCCCGTCAGGAGAGACAATCTCCAGTTTCAGGTGCGAGGCATCGGCCTCAAGAACATTGTAAACCTTGTACTGCCACCCGTCAGGACCACCATGCAGACAATGCCCGTAGTTGTTCTGAGGCAACTGATACTCAATTCCGTCCAAAGTGAACCTGCCGCCGTTGATGCGGTTGGCGTAACGACCGATGGTGGCACCGAAATCAGTCTGGTTGTTCTCCGGGAAATAGTCGGAAACCTTGTCGAAGCCAAGGACAACATCCTTGTAGTCCCCGTTCCTGTCCGGTACCATCACGGAAACGATCCTTCCTCCAAAGTTGGTGATGCAGACTTCCATTCCTGACTTGTTTGTCAGAGTGTAGAGAGCGGTCTGCGCACCGTCACGCTCTCCCCTGAAATTCTCCGGATTCAATCCTGACTTTGTGAGGGTCGGACTCTGGGCACACCCCATAACGAGAGCGGCCGCGGCAAATGAAGTGAAAATTTTTCTCATGATGTTTTGCGAATATATTAACCTACTATAGCTCCGTTGCCAAGCGCCTCCGCAGGAGTGATGAACCGCATCTTGCCGTCGCCCTGCTTTGCCATAAGGATCATTCCTCTGGACTCAATGCCACGGATTGTCCTCGGCTGAAGGTTGGCGAGAATGCAGATCTGCTTGCCGACCATCTCCTCAGGGGAATAATATTCAGCGATTCCAGAGACAATCGTCCTCTTGTCGATTCCTGTGTCAATGCTGAGTTTCAGCAGCTTGTCCGTCTTAGGCACACGCTCGGCGGCAAGCACGGT
>ERZ857629.2648-NODE-2648-length-16520-cov-2.732220_pt1 | contig 16520 bp, 18 predicted proteins | sample MGYA00519700_ERZ857629 | MGnify/ENA primary metagenome ERZ857629 (study PRJEB31778, sample SAMEA3449351) | human gut metagenome | biome: human gut; feature: human-associated habitat; material: faeces | place: United Kingdom | collected 2010/2012 ...
CTAAAACGATGGAGGGGAAAGCCCAGGGTATAATGAGGCATGTGCGGTAGACACCTGCCGCATGGCGGATGCGGTTGCTAAGGTCAATGAGGGCGTTTCGCAGTTGCCCTGCCTCCTCTTCCGTGAATCCTCCCACGCCGCCATTTCCGTCAATACCATACATTTTGTGCTGAAACCACGGCACAGACTTGTCGAAATAAGTACGTGCAATCTCTCTCCATGATACGGCAAGATAGATGTCGCTCATGCGTTGCTTCATGTCGGTTATTTTATCCGCTTTCTTCACTACTGTCTCCATTGTTTTTAGTTTTATGTTGTTGTTTTCACCCCTCCCCGGAGGGGCAGTAATTCATCTTGGCATATCCGTCATTCTGTCGAATAGATCTTGAGCGAACTCTAACAGGTGAGGGTAGCCGTCTGGATAGCTTTTGCAATAATTGCGGATGGATTCTATCAGTTCTTTTTCCTCAAACGTGACTTCCATCTTGAACATTTCTTTTTTCATGCGTTGGTTTTTTATTTGAACACTGCAAAGGTACTACCTTTTTGGATAGTAACCAAAGAAAAGACTATTTTTTTTGATAGTTTTTTTTTTAAAAAAAGCCCCTGATGTGTCTTTACAGTGCATCAGGGGATTATAGCTCTAAGCCAACTGCTTGTTTCTTACGAAAAAAAATGCTTAAATGTCTGCATATTCCTTTGCAGCATTGAAACATGGACATTGCTTGTGCCACTTACCGGGTGGGTCTTCACCCCAAATGGAGCGGTGGCCGAGGATGATGGCCTTGGGGTATCTGCTATGGATGTCGGCGAGGAGGGCGCGCAGCGCGGACTTCTGCGCAGGCGTGCGGGTGTCCTCGATATGGGCGCTCCCTACGTCACGGGGATTAGCCTTGTGAAGGCCTATTCCTCCGATGTAGGCCACATGGATGGCGTGGGCGTTGTAGCCCTTTACGCCGTTGGAGGCCTTGTCCTCGGGCTGGAGGCTGACGACTTCTCCGGAGGGCTTGACGACGTAGTGGTAGCCCGGGTTGCTCCACCCGATAGCCTTCCAGCCGGCGCGGAGCGAATCGACGGTGGCGGAGGGTAGTGTGGCCGTGCAGTGGACGAAGATGTGGGTGATCTGTCTCTTGTTCATGTTGTTGTTTCTTTGGGTTGGAAAGACCAGGGGGCGGGAGGGCCCGCCCCTGGTGGTGGTTACTTGGCAGCTGCGACGGCTGCATCGACCTCGGAGGGGGTCATGGCTACGTCGCCTCCGTCGATCTCCTTGAGCGTGGTGGCATCCACGGCGTAGTAGGCCTTGCCCGTGGAGGTGTCGAGGTAGATCTTGTGGAGATGGACCTGCTTCTTGGTGGCCTCGTCGGGCGTGGCGATGTTGAAATCCTTCCAGTTGCCGTAGTACTTGCTACCGTCGCTGGCGATGATGCTATCGATGGCCACGGCGCCCGGCGTGGTGCTGGGGGTGGCGGACTTGACGATGACGAGGGCCACGACGGACGTGGTCGAGGTCTGCTGGAGGGTGGGCTTGGAGGCGAGGAAGCCATCGAAGCGGACGACGTCGTAGCCCGCCACGTTGAGCTGGTCTCCCAGTCCGCCGCCTGTGCCTCCCGTGAAGTCTTCGAGGGCCGAGACGCGCTGGTCGAGGGCGTCGTTCTGCGCCTTGGTGGCGAAGGTGGTGCCCTTGGTGAGCGTGACGGTGTCGCCGCTGACCGTCATCCCCGTCACGGCGTTGCCCGATCCGCTGACGGAGGGCGTGCCGATGATATCCTGCTTCGTCCATGACTGCTGCGAAGCCGTGGAGCCGTCCTTGGTGGTGGCACCAATCTTGAGCTTCATGGTGTGGTTGTGGGCTGAGGGCGTGAAGGTGGAGGGCTTGCCCGTGACGCCCGACCAGGGTACGGAGGCTGCGGTGCCCGCAGCGTACTCCATGTAGCCTGCCGAGGTGGAGAGCTTGCTCTCATCGACGACGATATACATGCGTCCCGTGGCCGTCACCTTGACGGTGTCGCCGAGCTGGACCTGGGAGGTGGTGAGCTTGTAGCGGGCGGCGTCGTCTGCGACGGTGACGACACGCTCCAGGGCTCCCTGCGGGATGTGGGAGATGTCGATGACGCCCGTGATGCCCGAGGCGGGCACGGTGTCGGCTGCTTTGGCTGCGTTGACTTTGACGCTGGGGATGACGTCGGTTTTGAGTTGGTTAACAAGGCGGGTGACGCCTTCGGAATTGAGAAACTTTGCCATACTATTTTATGAATTTAAAGTGATGAATAATTATACTTTTGTTGTTGTCGTTTTGTTGTTATTTACGAGGCCGAGATGCGCTGCCATAGGACGTAGCCCTTGGCCAGATATTGGCCGCTGCGCCCATTGGTGCAGAGCGTGAACTGATAGACCGAGGCGGCCTGGAGCGTGACGGCGCCCTTGATGGACGTGATGCCTCCGAAGGAGACGGTGCAGGTCTGCGCACCCGTGATGACGCATCCACGGTAGAGGCCGTATCCGCGCGTGATGTCGGTATGGAGGAAATTGATCCAGAACTTCGCCCCGGCTGAATAGGTGGCGGCGGTGAGGTCGAGGATGAGCTCCTCGGAGCTGGTGAAGTTGGAGACCTGGATGGAGGTCGATGTGGGGCGCTCGTGGCGCACTGTCGGGAGGCTGGCTCCCTTGGTGAGCGTGAGGGTGTGGCCGCTGATGGATGCGGCAGAGACGGCCTGCCCCGTGCCCGTGACGGAGACGGAGGAGACGCCGTTGGTGATGCCGTAGCCGGAGAGGGTGGTGGCCTTGACGGCAAAAATCGTCTTTAACTTGGTAACGAGGCGCGTGACGCCTTCTGAATCGATGAATGATGCCATGGCGTATGTGTGGAGTGATTGGTTATCCTACTGTGATGATACGGGCCGATGGCGTGACGGTGGTCACGTCGGCTGATCGCTTGGACTTGTCGATGATGGTGGCCGAGCGCTTGGACTTGTCGATGAGGGTGGCGGAGCGGAGGGTCGTATCTACAAGCGAGGCGGAGCGGAGGGTCGTGTCGATGAGCTCGGCCGCCTTGGGCTCTTTCTCTTCCTCTGTCGTCTCTGCTACAGGCTCTGCTACTGCTGCGGGTGCCTCCTCTTGGAATGCTGCCTCCTCTGCTTCCTTTATCTCCTCTGCTTGGGCTGCCTCCTCTGCTGCTGGTGATAGCGAGGCGGGCGACTTGGCGGGCGAGGAGGAAGAGGGACGGGAGGCTGCCGCCGTGATGGCGTCTATCTCGTCGAGGGGTATGGCTTCGGCTATGACCTGGCCGGTGGTGTCGGTGACGATGGGTCGGAGCTCTGCGCCCGTCCACCAGTATGGGCGGTCGTCGTCCTGGCAGACGTAGAGGTTGCCCGCGGCGGGGGAGAGGCCGTCGTTGTAGAGCGAGCGGGAGCCCCAGTTGTCGTAGAGCTTAGGCGGTGCTGATGAGGAGACGGGCTCGGAGGAACGCTCAGCCACGGCGAAGCGTGCGGCTGAGCGGACGAACCACACCTCCAGCGGGAGGGCCGTGGCGGCTGAGGATGGCGAGATCTCGCCTGAATCCATGAAGCCACGGAAGGGGAGCACCCGTCGGTCCGTGGCCGAGGATGGGCCCGCGGTCCCGTTGAGGTAGGCACGGACCACCTCTGCCGTCACCTTCATCTGGCGGCTGCCGTTGGCCGTGGCCGCCTCGATGAGGAACTTGTCGCCGTCCCAGACGGAGGCGGTGAGGGAGAAGTCTTGCGAGATATTCATTTTTCTTTTTCTTCTTAACTCATGAACTACTGGAGCGTCTTGCCGACCCATCCGAAGGGCGAGGCACCACGCCCGACGAAGACGAGATAGACCATGCGTTTGGCGCAGGTGTAGGTCTTGTTTTTGAAGGTCGTGCCGTCGATGGTGAGGGCATGCGCACCAGGGTCGATGGTGAGATTGTAGGACCCACAGGACAGGAAGAGGTAGCAGTCGCCGTGCTGCGGGTTCTTGGGCAGGGCGACGGTGGCTGCCGCTATATTGACGAGGACGGCGCCCGAGCGCACATAGACCCGCTGGCCGTCGCCATAGGTCGGAGAGCCCTGCTGGAGCGGCTGGGGCACGTTGTAGGCGTCGCTGGTATCGACCAGCTGGACCGAGCCATCGATGAGGACGGGCTCGGGCCGATGGCCACGGGTGATGCCCTGGACGATGTCGAGCGCCGTGCCCGGGTAGCTGTCGTTGGGACGGCCCGTGAGCTGGAGGGCGACGGGCCAAAAGATCTCCTTTCCGCTGGAAGCCGAGATGGCGCCCACGATGTTGGACTGGGTGTCGAACAGGACGCGGCCCTCCTCGGAGCGTGAGGACTGGGCCGTGATGGAGGTCGGCGTGATGGTGACGCCGTTGCGCGCATCGTCGGAATTGGTCAGTCCGCCGTCCTGGATGGCGAAGCCTCCGATGGAGCCCGAGGTGGCGTGGATCGTGCCCGTGAGGTAGGCCGAGGTGGCGAAGAGGTTGCCCGTCTCATCGACGGCGAAGGTGTAGGTGGAGCCGTTGAAGCCCGAGCCGTCGGGGTAGGGCTGAGCAGCGCCCGCCCAGAAGGGGAAATCGCCACCCATGCCCGCATAGGGCGCCGTGGCGTGCTTCTTGCGGATGGCGATGGCGTTGCCCTGGAGGAAGTCGATGCGCGCATCGCGGGCGATGAGGAAGGAGAAGAAAGCCGAGTCGGCATTGACGCCGACGGAGCGCCAGTGGTCCGTATCGGCGGGCGGGAGGGCGTGCTGGGCCGCCTGGTAGATGTAGGACTGTACGCAGCGATAGACGTCCCATCCGCTCTTGGCCGCATCGGAGGGCACGGCGTAGAAGTCGAGGTAGCAGAAGCCGTCGGCGGTGATGGTGGTGCCGTCGTAGAGCTGCTGGCCGTCGTCGAGGCGCTGGTAGATGCGCGAGGTGCGCCCGTTGGTGCCCGCCTGTCCGCGGTCTCCCTTCTCGCCCTGAATGCGTCCGAGGTTGGCCCAGGCCGTCTCGGTGGCCATCCACACGTCGCCGGCGAGGATGTAGGCGTCGCCCTGGTTGGTGGTGATGGAGGCCCATGCGCCGCCCATCCGTCGGACGGCGACGGGCGTGCCCTCTGCTCCCGTATCGACGAGAAAGACGCCGTCGGGCGCTGGCGATGGGAGCGAGGCCATGTTGGTGACATGGCCGAAGGCCGTGCCCCTGAGGGTCCACGACTTGCCGTCCTTGCCGTCGAGCCCGTCCTCTCCACGCTGGCCACGGTCGCCCGTCAGTCGGACGTAGGAAGAGAGGGGCGAGAAGGTCTGGAGGCCTCCCGCCTGCTGCTGCCAGTCGGTGAGCTCTATCCATAGGTAGGGGCGGGCTTCGGTGGTAGCGAGGGGCACGTCCTGCCATGTGGCGACGTCGTCGGGCGGCGTATGGGGCGAGGCGGTCGTGGCGCGTGCTGAGAGCGCATAGCGGCGACGCGTGCCGTAGGCCGTGCCGTCCCTGCCCTGGTCTCCCTTGTCGCCATCGGCGATGACCTTGATGGTGAAGACGTAGGTGAGGGCGGCTCGCCCCTCGCAGTCGATCGTCACCTCGACGTAGGCCGTCTTGCGCGTGGCGTAGTCCACACTATCGATGTAGAGGGTGGAGTGGTCGAAGTGGGCCGTGCAGCCGACGGGCAGACAGAGAAGACGGTACTGACCCGTGGCGGGTGAGGCCGTGGCATCCTCCAGGCAGGTGAGCAGCGTCTGGCCGCGTCGGACCTGTATGGACGTATGGAGCAGCCACGACTTGGAACCGTCGGCGAGCGTGGAGACCACGGGCTGCTTGGGCTGCCCCTTGGCATCGAGGGCGAGCGTGTCGGCGAGGTTGTCCACCGAGTAGGTGTAGGGGTTGGGGTCGCCGAGCTCTGCGAGCTGCTTGAGGTAGCCGTCGAGGTAGATGTTATTCGCATAAACCGAGTAGCCCGAGAAGTCCATCCCGGGGTTGGGCGAGAAGGCGTTGAGGTCGCCCACCTGCAATTGTATCTGATTCGGCGAGAACTCCCAATCGGAGATATCTGTGAGGAATCGCTCGTAGGTGAGCGTGGAGTAGCGTGAGGACTGGCGGGCGGTGTCGGTACGGTTGCCGTAGCAGACGAAGTGCATGGCGGCGGTGGGGTGCATCTGGCGCGGATAGTTGGCAGAGACGGGGCGGAGACGGTAGGACACCTTTCCATTGTGGAAGGTCTGACCCGTCTCGCCGTCCGTGTAGTCTTCGACGGCGGTGATCTCCCAGTAGGCCGTGTAGAATCCGGCAAAACGGAAGTTGCCGTGGTTGTCGTCGCTATTGGCCTCGGCATTGTCGGAGGCGGTCTCGGAATGGTAGATGCCCATACAGAGGTCGCCGACGGCCACCGTGCCTATCTCCCCCGCTTCGAGATGGAGGAGGGCCGTGCCCGTGGCGTCGGCGGCAGGCGAGACGGAACGGATGATGCCGCCGCCCACTGGTTGCCCACCTGGACGGAGACCCGGTTGAAGCGCAGCTCAGGCACCTCCAGAAAACGGCGTAGCGTCAGCGAATCGAGCTCCGCCGAACCATCGGGACAGATGCGGGCGCCGTGGCCCGTGAGACCGTCGGCAAAGGTGCCATCCTCGGAGAAAACCACGATTCCCTTGTTGACAGCTCCGTTATTGAAGGTGATGCGGCCTTTCGCAGTGTCGTCCACATCTTTTCGAAGAAAGACATCGAGGAAACTCTGCCCAAAGGACAGCAGCGAGAGGAATGCGTCACCGATGCGGGTGGCCGTGTTAGCCGCCATCCGTCGTTCATCACGTATCGCCTCGTATTGCATTCGAAGCTGCTTGATTATATTGTCAATTCCAATCATTTCTTTTTTAAAGATTTCCTAACGTACGCTCTGTCGTCGTCTTTCCTTGTCCGAACAACGCATTCAGCGCATTACTCATCATTCCTTGATATGCTGCCCCGTAGAACCAAGCCTCTTTCTCATTTAGCCTATGGATGCTGTACATGTATTTGCGCGAGAACCAATCACGGGAAACGCGATGGCCTCTGCCTTTTTTCCACTTTCCACCGCGCATGAATTGCAGGCCCTCGTCATCATCCTTGCCCGAGTTACCCCTTCGGTACCCGTTGCCAGTACCCGCCGCCACGTAGAGGCCATATTCGAGGAAGTGATGCGTGATCGTCGTCACTGGCCCAGGATGCATCAAGGCGCTCAAGGAGTCATGGAGCATCCCCGTATCATATACTGGCGGCGAGAAAGCCATCATCTTCTCCTGCCAGAACTTGACCATGTTGTCCGCCCAAGCACGCTCATACTGCTCCAAGTCATCACGGGTCATATTACTCAGTCCACTCTGCTGCGTCATAGCTAAGATCGATAGGCTCGTCGTTATACACCATGAAATACAGTCCCGTCATTCCACTCATGAACATCCTGGGCAGCTCTGTGGAATATACCCTGTCCACTTGCAGATACTCTAGAGCGTCTCCGTAGCGCATGCCGTCACGGTCATGGATCAGGCGGGCGTGCATCTGCCGAAAGATTCTCCTGCACAGGTCCAGTTTCATCTCTCTATCCACCATATCGTCATGATGGTAAGCCGCGACGATGAAGATAGTATAGACATCCTTACGGAAGTAGCCTACGCCATTGCCGTAGGTACTCTGCGTCGTGGTGTCATCGACGAGAATGTAGTTAGGTGCTTTCCTAAAATTGACCATCATGGTCTCAAGTCCAGCAAGACCACTGCAAGACCCGGCAAGGAATTGATTCTCCTTGGCAAGCCTATTGGTCTCTGCGAGCTCCATGAAATAACCCCTTGCGTTAAATAGATTCTCCTGTGCCATTTCTATTTCCTTTCCCGTATCTTCTCCAGTTCTTCCGCTTCCCTGGCCTTGGCCTCCAGTTCAGTCAAGGCCCGCCAGCATTCGAGGCGCAACACTTCCTTTTCCTTCGTGACGTCCCCATCCGTGAGCGCACGAAGTTGCACGTTATATAGTTCGATGAAATTCACAACCCCAGGATCCTCATCCGTTTCCTGTGTTTTTCGGAAAAAGTGCGGGAACGAGTTCGCCATAACCCGTTTCACATGCCCATACCAGAGCATTGTCCCTACTCGTTCACCTGGGGTGAGCGTCATTTCCTCGACGACGCGTCCCTGGTCATCAAGTGCGTCCCCATATCCAGCAGCCCGTCCATCAGCGTCACGGTACAGCCACATGGCCACATTGTCCAGCCATTCCATGTTCTGCGTCTCGACAAACTTCTGGTAATACTTTTCCGCATAGAGGTACTCCTCGAAGGACACCCCGTGCCTGATCAGCGGGTCAGCCGCATGGAGGCCACAGACAACATCCAACCTATTGTCCATGTCCTCCAATTGGCTGATATACTCCAACTGCCCGATGAAATCCTGTATTTCCCAGGTTTTGAGATAGACGATGCGTTCCTTTCCGTCCACCGTCGTCTGGCATTTCCATCCGAAGCGCGTCTTCCTCTCTACGGTCAGACCGCAGAACTCAACTAGCAGAATGGTCTTTACCACTGTCATATCCTCGTGGACGACGAGTAGGTCGAACACCCTGCGAAGCTGCTCCTGCGTCAGCTGACTCCAGGAGACAGGAACGGTGAAATTCACCGTTACCGTCCGTCTTGACTTATCCACCGAAGAAGTAGCCTGGTTTGTCCTTTGTGTTCTCGAAATTCTCATGATGATTCGCTTTGTAGTTCGAACTGTTCCGATACTGTCTGAATGTATCCGCATGCTCGTCGGCATCGAGGAGGCGCATCATTTTTCTGAACAAGCCGGTTCCCCGGACATCCTTCGAGACAGCGTATTTCTCCGTCAGCGCGACGACACACCGTTGCACGTCAGTATACACTTTTGGCATCGAAGCGTCCGCACGCCTAAATGCGTCGATGAGGGTCTCCATCTGCTCGTCTCCCATCGCCTCACGCAGCACGTCGTCCGTCCCCTCGATTGCACCCTGAAAAGCAGTCCAGTCCTGATAAGTGCGGTACGGTGTGGCAGAGAAAAAGAACGCATAGGCGTCATAGAGATAGGGGACATACCTTTTCGCTTGGTCTGTTTTCCCCCAGTCCTCACTTCTAAGCAGGTTCACAGTCATGGACAGGGCCTTCATCCGCTCTGTTCTGAGCAAACCGTCCAGCGCATCGACGCGCTGCTTGCTTGCAGGACTCAGGTTGTCATTGCTGACAATCCCAAATCCCGTTGGCGTGAGCACGAGATCCAGTTGTCTGAGCACTGACAGGAACGCCGACAGACAGACGTATTTCTTGAAGAAAAGGACCAGCGGACTATCATTCTCCGCTGCATCCACCATCTTCTCTCCAGCCTCTCCGAGCAATGACCCCGTACTACAGACAAGCTGCTCCCCTATAGCCCCTTGCACGCTCAAATACACCTCCTCGTGAGAACTTGCCCCAACGGGTAGCGCACGCTCGAAATCCACCTTGTCAATCGTCACCATCTTCGCTTCCTTTCTTGTTTGCTTGTCCACTCACCACCTCAGAATCCTTGTTCTCATCGAGTGTCGTGAGCTGGATCATTGGAACATCTACCGTGTATTTCTCAGACCATCCGTTGTAGTGTAGAATCACATGATACGGCTTAGCCATCACATCATGAAACGCCTTCTCCACGGCCTGTTTCAGGGTGAAGAGCTCACGTTTGTCACTTCCACTGTTGTTCATCTGGCTCTTGCCCGGTGTGGCTCCCACGAGGTTGGGGTGCACGCCGAATGCAAAGCACAGGGCATTTGCTGCTTCCTGCATATCATCGCTCCAGTTGCCACCCTCTTTCTTTGACCCATCAGTGATGGTTGACACTCTCACCATGCGGTTCTCCTTGCCGTTCGGGTCGATGTAATACCCGCTCACCAGGGCCTTGCCAGCATTTTCCACGCCGCAGACAAACTCGATGATGTCGCGTTTCTCCTTCTCCTTTCTCTCCTTTCGCTTGTCTGGATCCGAGATCATCTCATTGTCGCACACGTTGTCCCAGTAGTCCTCATGGACTTCTATCTGTATCCGTGGCGCCGATGTGTTCTTAATCATGAAACGTTTCGAGATTCCTATGAGGCGGTATATGTCAAGCCATGCATCCCTAAACACGCTCGTATAGTATGGCATGGGGTAATACTGTAGGCCAGGCGTAGGCATACGACTTAGGATGGCAAACTTTCTCTGACCAGTGGGAAAGCGGAACAATCCCGTCTCCGGGTCAGGCCGTAATCCCATACGTACCTCCAAATCACCCAACGGATCCCAGAAGTCCAGAAGTGGAATCACCTCTATCTTCTGCTCGTCAAAATGGCCTATCCTAAAATCGCCGAAGAACACATGTTCGATATTTCCAGACTTCGTCGAAGGCGCATACTCAAAGCGGCAGAAGGACGCATCCTTGTTCCTGACATTGACAATCTTCTTCCCATCCCTGCTCAGTATGACGCATGTCACAGAGAAGTAGTAGAACTTCATATCCGTACACTGTTCCAAGAAGCACTCGTGAAGGGAATTGCGGAGGCAGAAGTCAAGGATCTCACGATTATCAGTATCCTTGAAGTCCTCCCTATTGACAAAGCGGATCCCCTGTCCGTAGCAGGTCATGATGTTGTACGCCTGACACTGCGCTGTGACCATATTGTCAAGAAGCGTATCCTTCACCTTGTAAGGAAGCATATTGTCAACACCAAACGGCACATATTGATAAGGCACGCCATTGACCGTGATAGAAATGACGTTTACGCGTCCGCCGTCCTCGTCGAACACCTCCGATGTATTTGAGCCAAATTCTGTTGTAAGAGAGTTCGCAGCGTTCCCGATTCCAGACGGGACGAGACGCCACTTTTCTACGCGTCCCTCCTTACCTATTTTTGCTAGCTCTAACTCCTTGTCACTCATAGATATACTTTCATTCCGTTAATCTCGTAAATAAACACTTCCGGAACCAACCGTATCTGTCTGTTCACGGGGTTCACCAATCTCACATATCCACCTCTCCAGTACTGGTGATGAATGATCCATCCACGATACTCCACCCGGTTTCCGTCAGACCGGAATGCCTTAATGTTGAGCGTCTGCCTGCGCTGATAGGCCGTATCCATCAAGCGTTGCATCTCGCTGAAATGAATAGGGTTAGGCCCTTTTGTTTCCATAATCAGTTGAATGTGTTGTCAAAAGTATTATCGAAAACCCTTCCCTCTCGCTCCATCTCTACTACATTGTGGTTCCGTTGAGCATACTGATAGCTGAACGTGAATCTGGTCAGCTCGTCGGGATCATTGCTCTGTTCACTCTTCGACTCGGTAATGACGACTTCCTTACCAACGTTTGGTTTCCCGTTAGAGAACGTTACGATACGGACGCATCCAGAGCGAAGAACCTCTCCGAACCAGTCGGCCATATCCTCCGTGAGGATGCCCGTGTCAGCCTTGAACGTGCGGGTCTCCGTGATGGCGTAGTTCCTGTTTATGCCCCTTATATAGGCACTTTCCCTCTTAAAGCTGGGAGCCTTCGTAGCGGTCCCCGTGCAGTATATAAGCTCATCCACGCCAAAGGAGTTGACAAAGAGCAGGACAGGTGCGCAGTCTGTGCGTCGTGAGTCCACCTCATACTCCTGGGATCGTCCGCCCGCCTTGACGGTGTACTCCATCAGCTCCGCTCCCTCCTTTGCGAAATGTGCTGGGCTGACCTCGATGGTAGTATATCGGCCATTACCTCCAACAGGATCCAGCTCGAAGGTTTTCTCCGTGCCATCATCATAGCGTGCCGTGACGGAAGCCTCTTCCGTCCCAGCGTAATGCAAGTATTCGAGTCTTCCCATCCCCGTTATTTTCACACCAAGGAGAAGCGAAAGGAAATGGTTTTTCGTAAAATCCTCGCAGCCTGTCGGCACGTCCGCTTCACAATAGACTACTTCGAAGGTCTGCTTCTGTGTGGTCAGCGAGGCCGATGCATCTCCTTCTGTCAGTGTCACCTCCACGGAGGCGACGAGGCTCTTCCGGGCGTAGGGAGTGAGAAGATCTCCGAGATCGGCTAGTTCCACCAACCCATCTACGGGGAAAAGCGTCTCTGAGAAGACTTCCGTCGCATCGACGGCAATCTTCACTCCTAGGCGGTCTCCTGTGCACCCGACCTCCAAGTCTGGGATATTACGTGAGAGATATCTTCCTGACAGCCCCTGTTTGATAGTAATGCTCATATATGTCTGAATATACGGCAAAGTTACAGAGAGAAGAACGGTTCATAAAATACGGCTTTGCCAACAGACAAAACGAAAAAGCCGCCGACGCTCACGCGCCAGCGGCTCAGAATTCACTAACTTCTTATTATTGAAGCATTCTATATTTTATCAAAGAACGGCCACCGTCTCCAGCTTCTCGGCGATCCTTCTGATTCCATTCACAATCTGTGCTTTTCGCTCATCGCTCGGCCTGCGCACACCAATAGCATACTGTCTCATTACAGCTGCGCTGATACCAATCTCTCTCGAGACTCCTGCTATGTTGATAAAGTCATAGAAGTTGAAGAGCGATGGCAAGTCAAAAGCATACTCCACTTCCAAATTCGGCACTTCCTTTCCATCTTCCATAAGATCCATCTTGACTTCCTTCCATCCCTTAAGCATATCCATCATGGCAGACTTGGCACTAGCACCATAACCAAGGGAAGACGCTTTCACACAATCTACCCTCATGTAGCAGGAATAGTTTTTTTCTCCGACCTGTCTTTGTACACTTGCAATTACCTTCATATTTCACTTTTTTATAAAAGTTCAAAAATTCCCGTTCCCATTCCAAAAGTAGGAGCCGTCCGCCTCTTAACGGACGGCCCTAGCTTATTTCAGTAGATCTTCAAGAATCCTCTTTGCAGTAAGGCTCTTGATTTCCTTGCTTCCGTGCCTTGGAACTGCAACTTGAGCCCCCGTTTTCGGATTGACCCAGATGTCGTGTGAGGCACCATGTCGTTTCAAAAGGCATCCAGCCTTTCTCAACTGTCTAATGAATTCAGAATGTTTCATGAAATTAGTGAACTCTTGTCGTTTGACGGTGCAAAGGTAACAAAAAAGTTAGCACCAACAAAATTATAAGCTAACAAAAATGATAACACGAGGCTTTTTTAACATTTCGCCAAGTGTTAAGATAAGAAATGCACCAAAAGCGGCCTTGCTACGCCGTTTTCCGCACTATCTGTTTTGTCCTTCCTGCCCGGTAGTCAAGGCACTTATGCTAGGCAACCGGGCGTTTTTCGCGATTTTCAACCCTCTGAAAGTCGCGAAGGGGAGCAGCGCAAAGCGCTTTTGCAACCTTTTTCCATGCTCACGAACCGCAAATCGCACGTTTCCAAGATATTAGCGATTTGTGGTTCGGGGTCTCCGTCACACGCTGCCTGTGCAGCCCCCACCGCCCTACGCCCCGCCCGCAACTGCCTTCCCTCGCTGGTGCGGAATATGTCAAGAGGTTTCCGATATTTGCAACCCCTAAACTGTCCTTTGGCAATTCCTCATTCTCGGTATGTGCGACCGTCGAGTCATCGTCGGTTGCCCATACTATGGACCATATGATCCAACCTATCTGCCCACGGCGGGGTGGCCGTGGAAGTTTGTCGTAAACGGTCTCCTCGCTGCGGGTGCTTATCCTTTGGTATGTGCGACCGTTGAGTCATCATCGGTCGCACATACCATGAACTATACCACCCATCCTGTCTGCCCATGGCGGAGTGGCCGTTGAAGCTTGCCGCAGATGGCCTCTCCGCCGCGGGTGTTTAAACCTCGCCATGATCCATGTGCTCTACAAGCTCTCTCATCATTCTCTCGGTTCTTAACGATTGGAAATGTAACGAGGGTTTTTGGAATCCGATAGTCGCTCCAAGAAAAAAGGCGAATGACAGCATACAGAGAAGGGGCATCCGGAACCCGGACACCCCGCATATATAGATGGAGCCCTTGCGGGCTACCTAGAATAGTCGTTGCTGGTCGTTGACCTGCCACCGATGACGGGGAACCTCTCTACACCGATGCATAAGGTGTCAAAAGCGTCGGAACCATCCGTACGGCTCTCCAGCTTATCCTCTTCCGTCTCAGCCAGCTTTTCACCCGATTTGTCCTTCTTACCGTTTCTTACGCCTGCTGACGTGATGGAGATAAGAAGGTCGGGGTTGTTATCCCTGTTTATCAGTACCATGTGTTTTGCACGTCCACGTAGCATGCGGTTGATGAGCGCATTCTTCAGCACATGATCCATCGGTTTCCCGATGTATTTATCCCTGACGCTCCACTGCTTGCGCTTGAGCGACGTGATGATTAGCCGATAGAAAGCCTCGCTATGCGTACCGTAGGAATTACCGACAAACGTCGCGTCGTAATAGAATATTACCTGTCTGTGCCGATGATACCTATAGTAATCGTTGAAATCATCGAGCAGTTCAGGGATCTTCCGCTCGTATTTGACGAAAAACGATTTGAGGATGCGAAGTTTCCCGTCCTTTCCCACCTGGCCAACCACCAACCAGTTGATGAGAGAATTGGCATCGGATGCCAGGATAAGCGGAAGGGTAGGATCGAGATCCGAATCCTGTCGACAATCATCCGAGACACCGCCCTGATTGAGCGCATCAAGGCACAATACGGATTCATTTGGTGCAGTGTAGAGGTTGACATCCTCCCGCAATCCGCCATAAAACCCGTCTGCACTGATCGCGATCCGCTTGCACATTATCGATGTGGCAAAGGTAAGTGGAGGTAGGTCTCGTTTGGCGCGACGGACAAACTCCTCGCCCAGCAGAGCGAGGTTCTGAATACTCGAATATTCCTTATACAGAAGACATTTCGACCTTAGAAACGACAGTTGGCGGTCGATGCGCATGATTTTTCGCTGTATGGCATCCATGTCCGTAGTCATAGTAGCCATACGCCGCACCGCCTTCCACCTCGCATACACCAGCCCCTCAATGGCCTCCACCAGTTCCCCGTCCATGTCATCCTTGTACCCAAGGAACCACGAGCCTTTCTTCGTGACGGGCATATCGGATGTAATGGTCATTCCATGATGCAATGGGAACTCGCGGAAATACTGCTCGTTACCTCGGTTCGCCTGGAAAGTCTCATCTTTGAGCTGTTCGAAGTTGATGAACTTCGCCTCGTCAATGATGAGATAGTCAAGCGACATGGAATTAGACGTTCCGGACCTGTCCTGGGATATGATATTGCACACAGATCCATTGTAGAACGATATGGTATTCTCCCAGTTGGCAGGCGTAAAGATTGGCGTTTTCCAATGGAGGGCTTTCCACGGTCTCTTTCCAACGACATAGTGGAGATCCCTCTTGAATCCCCACCGCTCCAGGTGGATGAGCATGGATGGTAGGATGTTCGTCAGGCACCGCTTAACCGATGGCGACACGAAGCCCCCCATACTACCAGGCATCCCCTGAAAGCAGAACTGCATCCGTCCTGCTTGTATCGCCCCTTTTCCCACGCCACGCCCTGCGACGATCACCTCGTCGCGGGTGTTCATGAGCAGGGAATACATCTGCGGGTCATTGAAGTACTGTCTATTCTCCTGCTCCGTCATCCGTCACCTCCTGGTATTCCGCATCCTCAATATCCCGTCCGTATTTTTTCTCCAATTTACGGATCTTATCACGAAGACCGACGACCTTGGCAATTCCAATAACCGTCGGATCATCGGTCGGAATGAAGTTTTGCGGTACAATTTTATCGAACTCCAGCTCTGGTTCATCATCCTTGTCCGTCCGGTTGTTGAGAATTCTCGCTTTCTCGATGCTGGCTACAGCACGCATGTCCCCCTTGCTCCTGGCAATCCTTAGGTCGTGTTCCAAATCCTGATTAATCTTCCATCGCATAAACTCCTTGGAAGCTTGCTGGAGGCTTCCAAGGAGAATCTGTGTGATATGAAGGTCGTCATAGGCCTGCGACCGTCCAATTCCAAACATCCTCACAGCATATTCCACGAGATCCTTGGAGGATTTCGTAGGGAACTGCAGCCAGTATGCGTACATACCGCGAAGCCGTTTCAACCGTTCACGTACGGCCACGGCGACACGTTGCTCCGCAAGCTCGTTGTCATCCATAACAACGAGTTTTGAGTATTGGTCTATGTTGATTGGAACACTCATGACTCTATCATGCCTTGGATAGTCAACGCGAAGTCACATACCTTCTGTATGGCGAATGGCGAGCCCGCTGCTGCCGCATCGAGCAGAGTCCTTCTTACCTGGTGGAGCGTCGTAACGGCCCCTCTCCTATAAACTTCATAAGCCTGTGTGCCGTTAGACCTGACTTCGTCCTCAAACCCCTTCTGGTCATACCCCAAAAGGACGCCAATCTCCGAGGGAGACATCAGATCCATCGCCAGCTCTTCTATCCGCTTTAGCTCTTCTATCGAAAAATCCATCCAGTTTAATCGATCTATGTGTTATGATGTTGTCCAGGCCGTCAAAAACTTGTTGGAAAGCCTTCTCCGACACTGTCACCATTGTACACTCCGCCCGGTCTCCGTATGTC
>ERZ857629.2649-NODE-2649-length-16507-cov-10.789023_pt1 | contig 16507 bp, 15 predicted proteins | sample MGYA00519700_ERZ857629 | MGnify/ENA primary metagenome ERZ857629 (study PRJEB31778, sample SAMEA3449351) | human gut metagenome | biome: human gut; feature: human-associated habitat; material: faeces | place: United Kingdom | collected 2010/2012 ...
GTTTGATGGTTTTAGTTCTCTCCTAAAACCCGAAAATACGTCTGAGTTCTCTCCTAGTTCTCTCCAAGTTGCGTCAGGAGAGAACTTTTGGGGCTTCTATGAAGCCATTGAAAAATCAAGAGGCAACCGCAAAAAGCTTGTAATTGCAATGCTTTGGGGCGACGGAGGACTGCGGAGTGCTGCGGTGGAAATACGTGGGCCAAGCACTCAAAATCCGCCGCTGGCGACAGCGTACCGGTTCGAGTCCGGTCACCGGCACCAAAGCTCACCGTAATTCTGATAGAATTGCGGTGAGCCTTTTTCATATTGGCAGGTGATACCGTGTCCGGCAAATCGGGAGTCGATGAGATCCGGAAATCCGTACACACATACAATTTACCTGAATTTTACGATGCCAAGATAGCGAGCGTGTTCGTGTAATGATACGATCAAGCCATCATGGCTTGTTGGAGGTCGGGCAAATGAAAAATCCTAATATATGCAGGTATATCATGTACGTATTGATCACTATTGGCTGGCTTATTGCCGGAATTGCCGGAGCTGTTTTTGGAGTAGAGCCTGTACATCCGCTTTTTGTGATGGGCTTACTGATTTCTTTGGGTGCGCTGATCTTTGGGATCGTCTTCGCTCGCTGCCCCTTTTGCCATAGGCAGCTGCATTTAAAAGGAATACTGCCAGATGAGTACTGCCCTCATTGTGGAGAAAAAATAGAATAATGCTGCAGCGTTCTTTTATTCTTTCAGAAAACACCGGCCGCACGCTTCCCGCTCCTCCTTTCAAAAGCGCGATCGCCTGCGCCGGTTCGGACTTCCGGTGCAAGCGGGGCGCTGGAAGCGGAGTCATCCGGATCAAAGCGCCCGACAAAAAAGGAAGCGGCCTGCGGGCCGCTTCCTTTTATGCTCTTTCCGCGCGCTTTTACGCGCCGAAGTATGCGCGGATCTCCTGCATCCGCGCGCTCTGATGCACGTGAAACGGGCAGCGGCGGTCGCAGTGGCCGCAGCCAACGCAGTCCCCCGCGCGCTTTTCAAGCGTCAGATAGTGCTCACGCGCCAGCGCGTCGCCCTGCCGCGCAAGATCGTAATACTTGTTGATCAGCGCGATATCCAGCCCCGCGGGACAGGGATGGCAGTGCTTGCAGTAAACGCATTTGCCCATCGTTTCGGCGGGTGCAAAGCCGCTGATGCAGGAATAGTCGCGCTCGGCCTCGTCCGCGTCGAAGTAGCTCAGCACCTCGCGCAGCTCCCGCTCGCTGCCATAGCCCGGCAGCACCGTGAGCACGCCCGGCTTATCGAGCGCGTACTGGATGCACTGGTGCCTGCTCAGCGCCGTGCCGAACGGCGACTGTGCCGCATCGAGCAGCTGGCCGCCGCAGAACGGCTTCATCACCGTGATGCCCACGCCCTCGCGCTGGCAGCGGGCATAGAGCGCATAGCGCTCGGCATTTTCGCCGATGCCGAAATCGCCCTTGCCGTAATCATAGATGGGGTTGATGCTGAACATCACCACGTCGACGATGCCCATGTCGAGCACCTTGTTCACGAGCGCTGGCGTATGGGACGACAGACCCAGATGGCGGATGACGCCCTGTGCCTTGAGGCTCTTGACATAGTCGAGCACGCCGTTTTCCTCATAGGCGCGCAGATCGTGCTCCTCGTCGATGCAGTGGATGAAGCCAAAGTCGATGTAGTCCGTGCGCAGCTGCTCGAGCTGCCACGCGACGGAGCGCTTGATCTCGTCGAGCTCCGTCGTCCAGCCGTATTCGCCGGTGGTATAGTCCGCGCCGAAGTGGATCTGCAGATATACTCTGTCGCGAATGCCCTCGAACGCCTTGCCGTAGGCGCCAAACACTGCGGCGTGTCCCGCGGCCAGATCAAAATAGTTCACGCCCAGCGCATAGGCCGCGCGGACGGTGTCGATGATCTCCTGCTCCGGCCGCTCGCCGATGACCGACGCGCCCATGCCGATCACGCCGATCCTCTCGCCCCCGTGGGGCAGCACGCGATATTCCATCGTTTCTCCTCCGATCTTCCGTTTTGCTGTCTTCAGTATACCCGTTTTTGCCGCGGCGCTCAAGCGGACAAAGCGCTGGCAAATGCGCGCGGACTGTGGTATCATGGTAAAAACGAACGACGGAGGGACATCGCTATGCATATCGAGCAATTCGTCATGGCCTACGGCGCGGAGCAGGACCGGCTGCGCGCCATGCTGCCGGAGGGCTTTTCCTCGCTGCGGCCCGTGCTGCGCATCAACGCGGAGATCCGCGGCGGACAGGAGGGTTATCTGGAGCTCAACACTGCCGCGGAGCACGACGGGCTGCGCGGCTGGCTGAACATCGCGCACTGGGAAAGCGTTCCTTTTACGCGCGAGGGGAAAACTGTCGTCTTCACGACGGAGCTGCTGCGCATCTCCTTCACCGGCGTGGGGCTTGAGGGCTCCTGCCCCGCCGAAAAGGACAACGCGGGCTGCTTCTTCCCCGACCGGACGCCCATGCTGCGCGCGAGCGAGCGCATCACGGCGAACAAGGAGTTCTGCGACTGCACATTTGCCTGGCTCCTTGACGGCGGGGCGCACGGCGTCAGCCTCGGCAAAACGCTGCCCGCCATCCCGAGCGAGGCAAAGACCGTCTATCCGCGCGAGGCGCTGACCGCGGAGAACGCCGCGCGCATTCCCTGCGAGCAGGTGCTCGGCGCTTACGCCGTGCGCTTTGAGCGCGGCTGAACGGATAAACAAAATACGGGCCGTTCCCGCAGATGCGGGAACGGCCCGTCCACTTTTTCTTACAGCGACGCGAAGCGCTGCGCGCCCTTCGTCTTGAGCCAGCGGTACAGCAGCGCCGCGGCGAGCAGCGTCACGGCTGCGAAGATCGCAAGGTAGACGCCCGCGCCGAGCTTCCAGCCCTGCCAGAAATACAGCCCCGCGAGCACGAGCGCATAGGCCCAGCCGCCGAGCATCGCGATCATCACCGCCATGCTCTGCTTGATGGGAACAAGCTCGCTCGTCCATGCAAAGTTGGCCCGCAGGACGCCGAGCGCCAGACCAAGGCAGGCGGAGAAGGCGATGTACGCAAGCGCCGTGAGCATTGCGAGCGCCAGCGCCGCCGTTGCGGGCAGGATGGCCGCCATGCAGATGAGCGGCACGAGCGCGGGGATCGCGGTCAGCAGGAGCTGCATACGGAGCTTGGCGTGCAGCACCTGCCAGGGCGCAACAGGCAGCGACTGTGCGAGCCAGAGGGACTTCCCCTCGAGCGAGACGGACGGCGTCGCCATGTCGTTCATCGACGCGATGGTGCATACGCCGGTGCACAGCAGCACCTCCGCGCAGCCCGCGCGGGACGCGAACACCGTGTTCAGCACCGACACGGCCTCCCCGCCCTTCCAGATCAGCACCACTCCCGCCAGCGGCAGCAGCAGAATGCCGAGTCCGCAGTTGAGCATATAGTTCGGGCTTGCGGTGAAGCGCGCGAGCTCCTTGCCAAGCATTGCCGCGGAAACGCTGCGGCGCTCGGCGCGCTTTTCATGGTAGACGGCGTGAGACGTGCGGCCCGTGGAGGTCACGACCTTCAAAAAGCTCCTTGAGAGCAGGTACCACATCAGCGCGAACAGCGCCAGCACCGCAAGCGTGACGAGCAGCATCGCCATGCCGTCGCCCTCGGCGACGCGGCCGAAGAGGTAGATAGGATAGGCGTTCGTCTCGACCTGCTCGCCGAGCAGGACGGCGTTGAGCAGCAGCTCGCTGATCAGGTCGCTTGCGCGGAAGCAGACAAAGTAATAGATCCCGATGCCCACGAGCGAAACGATCACCGTGATGATGCCCTTATGGCGAAGCTTGAGGCTGAGCTGCGCGATGACCCAGCCGAGCGCGCAGGAGAGCACCAGCACGAAAACGGAGATCAGAAACGTCAGCAGCACGCCGCCGAGGATCGTTGCCGCGGAAAAGGACACCGTGACCCAGTAAACGATGACCGCGGGAACGATGACGACCGCGGAGTACATCAGGCCCATGAGGTAGACCGTCAGCAGCCGCGCAGCCATCAGCGTGCGCACGGGAATGGGCATGGAGAGCAGCAGGTCGTTGTCCTTGGCGAGATACAGGCCGGAAAACGTGTTGAACACGCTGCCGAACGCGCCCAGAAACACCGCCACCAGCCCCATCAGCGCAAAGTAGAGCCAGCCCACGCCCATGCTGGCCAGCGTGCCGCAGAGCGTGACGGACAGGAACGTGAATATGCCGCCGAGCAGGCCGACCATCAGCAGGACAAAGAGCGCGATATAGCCGATGACCGCACCTCTGGAGCGCTTTTTATTCTTTTTTGCGTCATAGAAGTAGCTGCGGAAGATCTCCGTCAGCTGCTTGTTCACCAGCACTTTCAGCATTGCTCGCCCTCCAGCTCAAGGAAGACCTCCTCGAGCGAATCGTCGCCCTTGACCTCCTCCATCGTGCCCGAGCGGATGAGCCTGCCGCCCTTGATGATGGCGACCTTGTCGCAGAGCTTCTCCGCGACCTCGAGCACGTGCGTCGAGAAGAAGATCGCGCCGCCCTCGTCGCACACCTCGCGCATCATGCCCTTGAGGATATGCGCGGCCTTGGGGTCGAGGCCGACGAAGGGCTCATCCATCAAAATGAGCTTCGGCTCGTGCAGCCAGGCCGAGATGATGGCAAGCTTCTGCTTCATGCCGTGGGAATAGGCCGCGATGGGCTGGGCGAGGTCGTTCGTCAGCTCAAAGAGGTCGGCGTAGCGGCGGATGCGCGCCTGCCGCTCCTGCGCGTCCACGCCGAAAATGTCGGCGATGAAGTTCAGGTATTTGATGCCGGTCATGAACTCGTAGAGGTCCGGATTGTCCGGAATGTAGGCCAGCATCTTCTTGCACGCCAGCGGCTCGTCCTTGATCGAGTGTCCGCCGATGCGGATCTCGCCCGCGTCGAACTGCTGGATGCCGACAACGGACTTGAGCGTCGTGGTCTTGCCCGCGCCGTTGTGGCCGATGAAGCCGTAGATCTCGCCCGGGGCGATGTGCAGCGTCAGGTCGTCCACGGCCTTTTTTTCGCCGAAGGACTTGCTCAGATGGTCGATATAAAGCATAATTTTCTCCCTTTCTCTCTCTTGATCGATTTTTCACCGCGCTCAGCGGCGCTTGCGCGCGGCCAGCACGTTCAGCAGCACATAGAGCGCCGTCAGCACAAGCACCGCGCCGGCAAGGATGAGATACATTGCCGAAAGCGGCACCTTGTCGCCGTAAAAATAGAGGTTGCAGTCGATCGAGTCGCGGATCATCTCGATCACCTCGTCCGGAAAGCCGGTCGCGCGCATCTCCTCGTACACGCCGCGCAGCACGTGGTTGCGCAGAAGGCTCGTGCCGTAGGTGCCTGGCAGGAACGAAAGCGTTCTTTGCAGGCCCTCGGAGAAGTTTGAGATCGGCATATACGCCCCGCAGAGGAAGCCGTAGCCCGCGCTGACGATCGTTCCGACCGCCGAGGCCTGCCCGCTCGTGGAAAGAAACACGTTCACGCACGACGAGAGCGCCACGCCGAAAAGCGTCAGCAGCACCACGTCGAGCAGCAGCGCGAACACGTCCCCGACGGATAAGTACCAGCCCATGCGCCAAAGGTAGACAAGGCAGACGGCGTAGGCCGTGACGCTCACGATCAGCGTTGTGAGCGCCGAGGCGCCGAAGTAGGCGACCGCGAGCGTGGAGCGCCTGACAGGCGAGACCGTCAGGTCGCGCCGCGCGCCGCTCACCTTATCCTGCACCATCAGCAGGTTCGAGCAGAACGCCACCGTCACGCAGCTGACCGCCAGCAGCGACGAGGCGAGCTGCCCGCCGACCGTCGCGTCGATCAGGCTCTTGTCCACGCTGAAGTATCCAGGCAGCGCGGAGGTAAAGCTGTCGCGGTAAATGCCGGCCAGAAACGTGCCGTAGAGCACCAGAAGGATCACCGGCGTGATAAGCGAGGTGAAGAACATGCCCTTATCGTGGAAAAAGAGCTTGACATTGCGCCGGATCAGCGCACCGAGTCCCGTCATTTTTCGGCACCTCCCGTCAGCTTTTTGCCCGTAACGGCAAGGAACACATCGTCCATCCTGCCCTTGGTCAGCTCATAGTCCGTGAACAGCGCCGGATGCGCCATGATCAGCTTTGTCGCCGCGGCGGGGTCCGGCACGGAAACGCGCACCGCGTCACGGATCGTCTCGCAGGGGCAGCCCAGCGCCGCCGCCTGCTCCTTCGTCACGCCGTAGAGCGTGAGAAAATCGCCCGTCCAGGTGTTTTTCAGTGTCAGCGGCGTGCCCTCGGCCGCGATGCGTCCGCTGTCGAGGATGATGACATAGTCCGCGTCCGCGGCCTCCTCCATGTAGTGCGTGGTGAGGAAGACCGTCAGCTCCTCCTCGCGGCGCAGCCGCTGCACCACGTCCCACAGGAGCCGGCGCGTCTGCGGGTCGAGCCCCGTGGTCGGCTCATCCAGAATGAGGATCTCCGGCCGGTGCAGCAGCGCGCGGGCGATGTCGATGCGGCGGCGCTGGCCGCCGGAGAGCTTGCCGAGCGTGCGGTCGAGCAGCGGCTCAAGCTCCAGCAGCGCCGAGAGCTCTGCAAGGCGCGCGCGGAAGCGCTCGCCGGTGATGCCGTAGAGCGCGGCGCGGGAGCGCAGATTCTCGCGCACGGTGAGCACGCCGTCCAGCGCCGAATACTGAAATACCACGCCGAGCCTGCTCGAGATATGCGCAAGTGCGCTGTCAATGTCCTCGCCGCAGACCTTCACGCTGCCGCCGTCCTTCTCGAGCTGCCCGCAGAGGATGGAGATGGTGGTGGATTTGCCCGCGCCGTTTACGCCGAGAAAGGCGAACAGCTCGCCGCGCTGCACGTGAAAGGACAGGTCCTGCACCGCCTTGACCTCGCCAAAGCTCTTGCAGAGATGCTCGATCTCAATGATGTGTTCCATACGTTCACTTCCAGTCATATCTTTATAATATCAAAATAATATCAGACTTCCTGATTTTGTCAAGTGCGTCTTCCGATTTTTCAGGCGGGCTGCTTTATCTGCCGCTTCTGCCGCGCTGGAGAAGCGATACCACGCCCATCACCGCCGCGTATAAAACGCCGCCGATGGCCCAGATGAACCAGCTGTACTTTGCCTGCCCGTTGCCCATGGGGCCGAAGGTGTAAAAGAGGAAGATCGCCGTCACCACCAGCCAGTAGATCACGCTGATCGTGCCACGCACGCCGCTGCGCGCCTTGCTGCAGCGCGTGTAGTCGCCCTCCTCGAGCAGCTGATCCATCGCGCCGGTAAGGGTCCCCGTCAGCACGAAGATGGCCGCGCCGACGCCCGCGATCAGCAGCAGCGCGCAGACCGCCGCCACATAGCAGACGTCCGCCGTGTCAAAGCTGCCCACGACGAACAGAGGCACCGCCGAAAGGATGCACAGCACCGTTGCGATGATGCTGCGGCGCGTGTGGGTATCCTGATAGCCGCGGCGGCGCTCGCGCACCATGCCGCTCACGCCGTACTCTGTCTCAAACGGCTCCTTTTCCAGAAACTCAAATTCCTTCACCTTCGCCGCCTGCGCAAGAAAGATCGACACGCCCGCCGCGACCAGCGCCAGCAGCACGGACAGGCCGATGCCCGCCGCCGCATTTTCGGAGATGCCGAAGCGCTGCAGCTCGCTCATCGCCGCAAGCATCAGCAGGCAGATGGGCGAAACGACGCACAGGAACGTTGCCAGCGCCAGCCTCGGCGCGGCCTCGCGCCGCAGCGCAAGGTAGCGCGCGGCCTGCTCCATCGTCACGCGGCGCAGCGGCGCGCGGTCGTCGGACGGCGCGGAAACGATCCCCGCCTCCTCCAGCTCATCCTTGAGAAGATAATCGGTGCTCACGCCGAAAAGGCGGCTCATCTGCACCACCTTATCCATATCGGGCACGGACTGCGCGCCCTCCCACTTGGATACCGACTGGCGCGTCACGCCGAGCTGGCTCGCCAGCTCCTCCTGCGACCAGCCCGCCTTCTTGCGGAGCGAAATGATTTTGTCTGCCAAGATCATGGTATGTTCCTCCCTGTCTGGTATGCGCCGACGGCGCATGGAATGAAGATGGCGGCATCATACCGATCTCCCCGGTTGCGCGCAAGAAAGCGGGGCAGGAAATCTGTCAACCGGCGGTTGCAATGCCGGATTTTCCGGCATTTCTCGGCGTTTTCGGCGCAGAACGCGCTCACCGCGCGCCGCCGAGATCGGGATGGTTCCGGCGCACGAAGTCGCTCTCGGCGGAGCCGTGCTTCGCCGGACGCACCCCCGTAAAAAGCACGGTGTCGCTCATGAGAACATAGATCATGCCGCGGAAGATCTCGCCCAGGCGCTGCGCCAGCTCCTGCTCGGTGAACGAACAGATGCCCGTGGCGCACAGCACGCACAGTCCGTAGGTGTAGATCCACATCTGACGGAACAGGTGCCCCGCCTGCTCGGCGCTCGCGTGATAGTCGCGCTGGATGATGGCGATGTCCCGCTCGGCGTCGAACGCGCTCGCGCGCATGGCCTCGTCAAAGTCCGGCGCGCCGCCCGCGCCCTGCATGAACAGAAGCTGAAAGAGCCGCGGCTGCTCCTGCGCGAACTTTACCCACTGCATCCCGCGCATCTTGTAGGCGGGGTCGAAATCCTCGGCCACGGCCATGTAGGAGGCAAAGCAGGCGCGCGCCTTCTCGCAGACGGCAGCCTTCAGCTCCGCCATGTCGGCAAAGACGGTGAAGATGGGGCGCGCGGAGCTGCCCAGCCGCGCGCCGAGCTCGCGGGCGGTCAGCGCGCCGGCACCCTGCTCGCGCACCAGCTCATATGCGGCGGCGGTCACTTCTTCTCTGGTAAACTTCGGTCTCGGCGGCATACGATCACCTTTTTCCTCTTTAATTGAAAACGCTCGTTTTGCAACAAGCGTTGTTATTATAACAGCTTTTTTCGCTTTGTCAACCGGAACGCGCAAAAAAAGAGAGCGGCCGAAGCCGCTCTCCTGATGCAGATAAGAGATCGCTTATACAACAGCAAAGAACTTGACGAGGAACAGCGCGGAGATCACGTAGGTCAGCACGCTCACGTCCTTGGCCTTGCCGGAGAAGACCTTGACGAAGGTGTAGGAGATGAGGCCGAGACCGATGGCGTGACCGATGGAGCCGGAGATCGGCATACCGATGAGCATGATGGACACCGGCAGCATCTGATCCATATCGTCGAAGTTGACGTTCTTGAGGCCCTGAAGCATCAGGACGCCGACATAGATGAGGGCCGCGGAGGTCGCAGCGCCCGGAATGACGGCGGCGATGGGGGCGAGGAACATGCAGGCAAGAAAGAGGACAGCGGTGGTCAGCGCGGTCAGGCCCGTGCGGCCGCCGGCCTCCACGCCGGAGGCGGACTCGATGAACGTGGTGACGGTGGAGGTGCCGGTGCAGGCGCCCGCGACCGTGCCGATGGCGTCGGACAGCAGGGCTTCCTTCATCTTGGGCATGTTGCCCTCCTCGTCGACCATGCCGGCGCGGGAGGCCGTGCCGACGAGGGTGCCGATGGTGTCGAACATATCGATCATGCAGAAGGTGATGATCAGCGTGATGGCGGTGAACCAGCCAATGTTCACAAAGCCGGCAAAGTCAAACTTGAAGAGCGTGGTGGAGACCATGTCGGCGAAGGGCGGGACAAAGCTCGCGGTGGCAAGGCTGGCAAAGGGATTGACGCCGAGGAACGCGAAGCTGCCGATCCAATAGAGGACGGAGGAGAAGAGCATGCCGAGCAGAACGGCAGCCTTGACGCCCTTCTTGGCAAGAACGACCATCACGAAAACGCCGAGGAAGGCGGTGACGGCGGTGAGCACCATGGTGTGGTAGCCGACGTCGCCCATGCTGCCCTTGATGATGCTGGGCGTCAGCGCGCCGAAGAAGTCGCGCATGATGTAGAAGGGGCTGGCGAAGCCGTTGCCCTCGGCATAGATGCCGACGTTGGAGCCAAGGCCGATGTTCATGAGCATCAGGCCGATGGCGGGGGCGATGCCGTAGCGCACGCCGAGAGGAATGGCCTCGACGATCTTCTCACGGATCTTGAGGAGCGTGAGGATCAGGAAGACGATGCCCTCGACGAGAATGATGACAAGACCGGCCTGGAAAGCATTCTCATAGGAGCAATCGTTGACGACGGCGATGTTCGCCACGACGACGGCAAAGAAGCTGTTGAGGCCCATGCCCGGCGCCATGACGAAGGGCTTGTTGGCCATGAAGGCCATGCAGATCGTGCCGATGGCGGAGGCGATGCAGGTGGCGAGGAAGACGCCGTTCCACAGCGGGGTGCCGACGGCGAAGCCGGTGAGCAGGTTGGGGTTGAGCGCGATGATGTAGGCCATGGTCATAAACGTGGTAAGACCGGCAAGGATCTCCGTCCTTACGGTCGTACCGTTGGCCTTGAGCTTGAACAGTTTTTCCATAATTTCTCCCTTTCTTATGTTTCGACATGTTCTCCTGAAAGATTTTCAGGACGCAAAACAAATTTTGCAACTATCATTATAATGGTTCTGCCAAAAAAAAGCAAGCATTGTGTCGAGCTTTGCCGCAATTTCTTTCCCTCTCCCCTGCTCCGGAGCGTACTTGCTGTTGTGTTTTGCCGCGCATTGCGGTATACTGTATACAGGAAGATTTTGCATTGCAGGAGGGATACCGCGTGAAGCTGATGGTACTGGACGGCAACTCCATCGTCAACCGCGCCTATTACGGCGTTCGCCCGCTGACGACGCGCGACGGGTTTTTCACCCACGCGATCTTCGGCTTTTTGACGATGCTCGGGCGCCTGCTCGACGAGGAAAAGCCCGAGGCGCTGTGCGTCGCCTTCGACCGGCGCGAGCCGACGTTCCGGCATTTGGAATACGAGGGCTACAAGGCCACGCGCCACGCCATGCCGGAGGAGCTTGCCATGCAGCTCCCTGTGCTCAAGGACGTGCTCGACGCGATGAACATCCCGCGCTATGAGCTTGCGGGCTTTGAGGCCGACGACCTCATCGGCACGATCTCGCGTAAGTGCGAGGCGTCGGGCTGGGACTGCGTCGTCGCCACGGGAGACAAGGACTCGCTCCAGCTCGTGACCGGGCACACGACCGTCAAGCTCATCTCGACGCGCATGGGCCAGACCACGACGAAGGATATGACGCCCGAGAGCTTTCAGGAGGCCTACGGCTTCGCGCCCGCGCACATCGTCGATCTCAAGGCGCTCATGGGCGACGCGAGCGACAACATCCCCGGCGTCGCGGGCATCGGCGAAAAGACGGCGATGGCGCTCATTCAGAAGTATCAGAGCATCGACGAGATCTACCGTCTGCTGCCCGACATCGAGGCAAAGCCCAACGTTATCAAAAAGCTTGCCGAGGGCGAGGAGGGCGCGCGCCAGAGCTATCGCCTTGCGACCATCGTGACGGACGCGCCGCTGGCGTTTTCCCCGCAGGACAATCTGCGCAAAGCGCCGTCCGACGCGCTCTATCCGCTCTTTATGAAGCTGGAATTTACGAAGCTCATCGAAAAATACGGCCTCAAGCCGCCCGCCGACGTCCCCGCCGCCGAAGCTCCGGCCGACCTTACCGTGACCGCCGAGGCCGTAATCACCGCGGAAAAGGCCGGGGAATATCTTGCCCTCTTCCGCAAGGCGGAGCGCGTGACGCTCTTAACGCTGCCCGACCTTTCGGGCGTGATCGTGGACTGCGATACGGGCGAAAATACCGCCGTTTCCGCCGAGTTTTACTTCAGCCGCTACGAGGGCGACTGGAACGCGCTGCTGCGCGCGCTGTTCTCAGACGATATCAGGAAAGTCAGCCACAACGTCAAGGATCTCCAGCGCACGCTGCTGGAAAACGGTCTTCCCATCGAGGGCTTCGTCTTCGACACAGCGCTTGCGGGGTATCTGCTCGACGCGACGGCGGGCAAATACGATATTGCGTCGCTTTTTGCCGCCTGCTTCCACCAGACGCTCGCCGAGCCGAAGCATCTCGTCCCCGACGCCTTTTCGATGCTCGGCGACACAGCCGAGGCCGAGACGGCGTTCCACATTTACACCAGCGCCGCCGGCGCGCTGTATGAGACCTTTGCCCCCGAAATTGAAAAGCGCGAGCTGCACGAGCTCTATTATGACGTTGAGCTGCCGCTGTGCGCGGTGCTCGCGCGCATGGAGCACGCGGGCATGCGCGTGGACGCGGGCGCCCTCGCGGCGTTCGGCAGCGAGATGGAGACGCAGCTCCAAGCGCTCGAGCAGCACATCTACGAGGAGGCGGGCGGGCCGTTCAACATCAACTCCCCCAAGCAGCTCGGCGAGGTGCTCTTTGAGAGATTGCAGCTCCCGCACGGCAGGAAGACGAAGACCGGCTGGTCGACAAACGCGGACGTGCTCGAAAAGCTGCGGTGGGAAAATCCCATCGTGGAAGAGGTTTTGCAGTACCGCCAGTACGCGAAGTTCCGCTCGACGTACTGCGACGGGCTGCTGAAGGTCATCGCGCCCGACGGGCGCATCCACACGAGCTTCCAGATGACCGTTACGGCGACGGGCCGGCTGAGCTCGACCGAGCCGAACTTGCAGAACATCCCCACGCGCACGCAGCTCGGCAGCGAGTTCCGGCGCATGTTCATTCCCGCGGACGGCTGCGTGCTCGTCGACGCGGACTACAGCCAGATCGAGCTGCGGCTGCTTGCCCACATCGCGGACGATGAAGCGATGAAGCAGGCGTTTTTGACCGGCGAGGACATCCACACCGTCACGGCCGCACAGGTCTTCGGCGTGCCGGCCGATCAGGTGACAAAGCAGATGCGCTCGCACGCGAAGGCCGTGAACTTCGGCATCGTGTACGGCATCTCGGCCTTTTCGCTCGCGCAGGACATCGGCGTGAGCGTGGCCGAGGCAAAGGAATATATCGAGACCTATTTTGAGCGCTTCCCCGGCATCCGGCGCTATATGGACGAGGTCGTCGAGCAGGCGAAGGAGCGCGGCTACGTCGAGACGCTGCTGCACCGCCGCCGCGCGCTGCCGGAGCTGACGGCCAGCAACTTCAACACCCGCTCCTTCGGCGAGCGCGTGGCGCGCAATATGCCCATCCAGGGCACGGCTGCGGACGTGATCAAGCTCGCGATGGTGCGCGTGGACGCGCGGCTGCGCAGCGAGGGTCTGCGGGCAAGGCTCATTCTGCAGGTGCATGACGAGCTGATCGTTGAGTGTCCGGAGGGGGAAAAGGAGACGGTCGCGCAGCTTCTCACCGAGGAGATGGAGGGCGCGATGCCGCTTTCGGTTCCGCTGACGGCGGAGGCCCACTGGGGCAAAAGCTGGCTGGAAGCCAAGTAAGCGCGGAGGATCGCTATGGAACATTTGAAAAAGCAGGTGCGCATCGTCCCGATGACGACGGAGCACCTTGACGACGTGGCCGCGCTCGAGCGCGAGTGCTTCTCGAGCCCCTGGTCGCGCAATATGCTCTCGGAGGAGCTGGAGAACGCGTGCTCGGCCCTTCTCGTTGCGCTGGACGCGTCGGATGGGAGCGTCGCCGGCTATGCGGGACTGCTCGCCGTCGCCGACGAGGGCTGCATCACCAGAATGGCCGTCCGGCCCGAGAGCCGGCGCGGCGGCGTGGCGGGGCAGCTTCTTGATGTATTCGTCCGTTTTGCTGAGGGAAATTCGCTTGCCTTTCTGACCCTTGAGGTGCGCGCGGGGAACTATCCCGCCATCGCGCTCTACGGCAGCCGTGGCTTTCGCGGCGTGGGACGGCGCAAAAACTACTACGACCACCCGAAGGAGGACGCCATCATCATGACGAAGGAATTCGGCGCGGACGAGGGGACGGAGGCGCGGCAATGAAGATCCTTGCTTTTGAATCCTCGTGCGACGAGACGGCCGTCGCCGTCGTCGAGGACGGACGGCGGGTGCTCTCCGACGCGATCGCGTCGCAGGCCGACCTGCACGCGCTCTACGGCGGCGTCGTGCCGGAGATCGCATCGCGCAAGCACATCGAGGCCATCGCCGCGCTGACCGATCAGGCGCTCAAGGAGGCGGGCGTTGCCAAAAGCGACATCGACGCGGTGGCCGCGACCTACGCGCCGGGCCTCATCGGCGCGGTGCTCGTGGGGCTGAACTTTGCCAAGAGCGCGGCTTACGCGCTCGGCGTGCCGCTCATCCCCGTGCACCACATCCGCGGGCACATCGCGGCGAACTATCTGGCTTTTCCGGAGCTGGAGCCGCCGTTTCTCGCGCTGTGCATGTCCGGCGGCAACACGCTCATCGTCGACGTGCGCGGCTATACGGACTTTGCGCTGCTCGGCGCGACGCGCGACGACGCGGCGGGCGAGTGCTTTGACAAGGCCGCGCGCGTGCTCGGGCTTCCCTACCCCGGCGGCGCGGCAATGGATAAGCTCGCGCACGAGAGCGCGGGCGGCGTCTACGATCTGCCGCGCGCGAAGATCGACGGCTGCCCGCTCGACATGAGCTTTTCGGGGCTCAAGACCGCTGTTGTGAACCTTGCGCACAACGCAGAGCAAACAGGAAAGCAGCTTGACCGCGCGGCGCTCGCGCGCGACTTCACGCAGGCGGTCGTCGACGAGCTTGTGCCGCGCGCGATGCTCGCCATGGAGCAGAGCGGACGGAAAACGATCGTCGCCGCGGGCGGCGTGGCCGCAAACTCGTTCATCCGCGCGGCGCTTGAGCAGGAATGCAGGAAGCGCGGCTGCACGCTCTACCTCCCGCCGCTGAAGCTCTGCGGCGACAACGGCGCGATGATCGGCGCACAGGGGTATTACGAATACCTTGCCGGTGCGCGGGCGGACTGGTCGCTCAACGCCTATGCCACGCGCGACATCGACGATCCGATCGTATGACGAACAAAGCGCAAAGGGACTCCCCGCACATACGGGGAGTCCCTTTTTCGTATTCCGGCCGGACGCCGCGCTCAGCGCCGGATGATCTTCGCGTTTTCGAGCGCCATGACGAGGATCGGGATGAGCACGATATGCAGGACGATGCCGGGCAGGGCCGAGGTGAAGCCGCCGGCGAGGAATGCCGCCCATGTGAAGGCGCCGCCGTTCGCGCTCATGATGACGACCATGGCAGCGCCCCAGACCACGCGGCCGAGCAGCATGGCAAGGACGAGAGAGAGGTAGATATTGCTCTTTTTCTTCGGCAGCAGGCGGTAAAAAACGCCCGTGAGCACACCGTAGGCCAAAAGCTCCGCGCTCATGGCGAAGGCCATGGGAAACGGCGGCATAGCAAACATCGCATGGCGCAGCAGCGGGGCGACGAGGCCGACCGCGCCGGCCCAGACGGGGCCGCAGAGAAAGCCCGCGAGCAGCACGGGGATGTGCATGGGGCAGAGCATGGAGCCGATCTGCGGGATCTGTCCCGTGAGGAACGGGAGGACGATGCACAGCGCAAGGCAGACGGCGGCATAGGTGAGATCGTGGAGGATCCCTCTGGTCTTCTGTGACATGGACATGGTTTTCTTCTTCCTTTGCTTTTGTTATTGCTTTTTCAGGGCGGTGAGCTGATACATCTCATCGTCCGAAATTTTGACGATAGGGGAAAAATCCTGAGAGAGCAGGGACGCGAGCGCGTCAAGCTCCAAAAGGTCGATGGAAACGGCGCTGGCCGCGCCGGAATGATGATGCACGAGCCTTTCGCGGCTCATGCCGTGGGCGACGGTCAGCGTGCCGCCCGGGGCGACGAGCCGCTCGAGCGCCGCGATCGCGCGGGCAGGGTCGGGAAAGTGCGGAAAGGCATTGTAGACCATCACGCAGTCGAACTGCGTGCCAAAGGCATAGCGCTCCACATCGCCGCAGAGGACGGTGATGGGCTGCCCCGCCGCCTTTTCGCCGGCGATGGCCGCCATGGCGGGCGAGAGGTCGATGGCCGTGACGTGGCGCACGTCGCGCGCGAGATAGTCGGGAAACAGAACGCCCGTGCCGCAGGCCACGTCGAGCACGGTCCTGCCCGCGCCAACGCGCGCGCCGTCAAGGATCCTGGCGATGATGCGCTCGCTGCGCACCATATCCGCGTCCCACGTAGGGGCGCAGGCATCAAAAAACGCGCGCACGGTCTCCTTGTCCATCGGCACAGCTCCCTTTCTTTTTTCCTATGAGAGCAGTATACAAAAGAGCGCGCGGCCGCACAAGCCCCCATGGGGGATAAATTTTTCTGTTTTTGTTGTCCCGATTCGTGCAACTTCTGCGGGGCGGGCCGCATATACTGGCTGGGTAGGCATGTTTGGAAAGGAAGGATACGATGAAGGAGAACCACAAGATGTAGTGCCGCCTCGAAGCGCGCGGCACTACATCTACCCCGCCGCAGCGGACACCCCCCGCAGGGGCATACCAATGCCCCCGCCCCCGAATCATAAAACGGGGGGCGGGGGCGGAGGAGCGGCGGCGGCTTCAGCCGCCCGCAAGGGCAAGCAAGCCCCCCCTCCTCTGCTGGCCGCAGCAAGACCGGCGAGGGCGGCGACGGCGGCGGAGGGGGGCGGGAGGAGACGCGAGCCACCAACGCCAC
>ERZ857629.2654-NODE-2654-length-16490-cov-31.415333_pt1 | contig 16490 bp, 9 predicted proteins | sample MGYA00519700_ERZ857629 | MGnify/ENA primary metagenome ERZ857629 (study PRJEB31778, sample SAMEA3449351) | human gut metagenome | biome: human gut; feature: human-associated habitat; material: faeces | place: United Kingdom | collected 2010/2012 ...
TCAGCAGCTTTCAAATTGTAAGTTGGTTAATAATTACAAGTCATAGTTTTGAGAGAAGAAAAACATAGAGTTGCGGAGCAGAAAACATAGAGTTGTGGAAAAGAAACTGTAAATCAGGAGAGTCTGGATATCCTGAAAGATCCCCGATTTGTTATTTCAATTTCAGTTATTTCAGTTATTTCAGTTTTCAGCGCCTTAGTACTTTTCTCTTTATAGTAGTATCTTATATATTTATATATATATAAATATATAAGATATATAATTTACTTACAATCCGTAACCACATATATAGCATATAGGGGCACGCTGAAAACTGAAATAACTGAAATAACTGAAATTGAGATGGGTTTGGATGTAACCTTTCCGTAAGGAGTGCATCATATCCCCACACGCCCCTGTAGGGCAAAAGCTTTAAAACCTCAAGAAGTTGCGCAACGTGGAGAAGTGCGACTTTGAATTTAAGTTCTGATGCACTAATCTTGCGATTTCATTTGTTTGCCAATATGCTACTAAAAAACTTTTTCTGAAACTTTTCTTCTATTTCCTTGCGTGTTTCAAAATATTGTTGTACTTTTGAAGGAGAAAATTAATGAAGTAGAACTAATAAACAACATAACTATATGAATATCAAGCGATTCACCCCCCCTATTCGCTAGGGTTGATGGCTCTTATAGCCTTCATGTTTTCGCTTGTTCTTGCCAGTTGCAGCAAGGATGAAGCCTTTGATACAGATGAGCGTGTCATCTGTATTGAAGCTAATAGTACACGTACTTACTATGCCATTACTGACACACAGGGCATCACATATACTTCTACAGGTATAGCATGCCTTATCAATCAAGATACGAATCATCCCAAATGGACACTTAGCTATGAAGAGATAGCTAAGCAACTCAATATATCTCTATCGAATGTTTCTACGATGCAAATTGCCTTTACCAAAGTCCAGAATAATGGCCTTTGGCGCTTCGCCGTGTAGTTTGTCGGTCAAAAGGAAGGCAGCGAATATTCGATAGACGTAAATCCCGAGATAGGCAATATCGAATGGGTGATGAGTATTGAAGATATGCCTGATGGGGAAGTTACGCTGAAATTTGATTAATAGAATTGATGATTTTAATACTTTTTAATGATTACTCGATATCACGCTAAATACTATGCCCAACTGCTCTCGCAGAAATCTGTAGGCAACAATTTGCAGAATCTTTCGCAGTCTCTGCTTAATTCTGCTGTTGACATCAATCCACACCAGATTGATGCGGCTCTGTTTGCCTTTAAGTCTCCACTGAGTAAAGGTGTCGTCCTTGCTGATGAAGTGGGATTGGGAAAGACGATAGAAGCAGGACTTGTTCTCTGTCAGATGTGGTCCACAGGCAAGCGTAAAATCATCATTGTATGTCCAGCTTCTCTGAGAAAACAATGGAGTTTTGAACTTGCAGAGAAGTTTGGTATAGCTAGCGAAATCCTTGATGCAAAGGTCTTTAATGCGTATGTTGCGGAAGGTAAAAATCCATTCTCTTATAATCGGGTTATTATCTGCTCCTATAACTTTGCTGCCAAGAAGAAGGCAGAGGTATTGCGCCATGGATTCGATTTGGCTATTGTTGATGAGGCTCATAAACTGAGAAATGTTTATAGAAAGTCTGCACGCACTGCCGCTGATGTTCGAGATGCCCTGGCAGGAACCAAGAAACTCCTGCTTACGGCTACTCCATTCCAGAATTCCCTGATGGAACTCTATGGTCTGACCACAGTCATAGACCCGAATTTCTTTGGCAGCGAAAAGACCTTCCGCCTTGATTATGGCAATGGTGAGAATATAGACGAGCTGAGATTCCGTATCAAGCCTCTCTTTACCCGTACACTTCGCAAGAATGTAAAGGAATATATCAATTATACCAAGCGACTCCCTTTGACGCAGAAGTTTACAAGTACCGATGAGGAGTATGAACTGTATGAGGATGTTTCAGAGTTTCTGAGAAGAGAAGATATTTATAGTGTTCCAGCCGGACAGCGTAAGCTGACAACCATGATTATCCGCAAGATTCTGGCATCATCCATATTTGCACTTATCTCCACATTAACGCATATACGTGAACGTTTGGAAAGAATGCTCAAGAAGGAACAGATGGAACGTTTTGATGCCGATGAACTTCTCGGCGATGATGAACCTGATTTTATAGCTGATGTTGAGGAGGATACAGAGGATAGTTACGAAGAGACTGATATGTTTGATGAGGATGATGCTATCAGTATTCCTAAGTTAAAGGCTGAAATTGCTCTTCTCAATTCATTCATAGCGAAGGCTAAGAAGATTCGCAAGGAGTCGAAGGCGGAAGCCCTGCTGGCAGCTTTGAAAGAAAGTTTCAAGATTCAGTCTAAGTCAGGCGCCCAGCGCAAGGCACTCATCTTCACGGAATCTACCAAGACCCAGGCTTTCCTCCGTGATAGCTTGGAAGCTAATGGATATGAAGGCAAGATAGTGCTTTTCAACGGCAAGGCCAGCGAGCCGCAGACCAACGAAATATACAAGAAATGGTGCGATGCCCATCCTGATAAGGTGAGTGGTATCAAGGCTGCCGACAGGCGAGCTGCCATTGTGGATTATTTCAAGAATTCTGCCGAAATCATGATAGCCACCGAAGCCGCTTCTGAGGGATTAAATTTGCAATTTTGCTCCTTAGTCATCAACTATGACCTGCCGTGGAATCCTCAACGAATCGAACAGCGCATAGGTAGATGTCATCGTTATGGACAGAAATATGATGTGGTGGTGGTAAACTTCATCAATACTCGCAACTATGCGGATGTTCGCGTTTTTGATTTGCTTTGTAAAAAGTTTAAACTCTTTGATGATGTCTTCGGAGCCAGTGATGAAGTGCTTGGCAAGGCAGACAGTATAGACTTTGAAAGCCGCATCCTGCAGATTTACCAGCAGTGTCGTTCCAAGGAAGAGATTGATGCCGCATTTGAGAAATTGCAGAATGATATGCAGGAAGAGATTGATACCCGCATGGATGAAGTGCGTAAGCAGGTGATTGAGCATTTTGATATTAACGTGCAGGAACATTTGCGTACCACCAAGGATGCAACAGGTGCCTTTCTGAACCGTTATCAGCATATCTTCTGGGAATTGACCAAGTTTGTTCTCTCCTCTGAAGCTGTTTTCGATGATGCCAAACATACGTTCCGTCTTCAAGTACCGGTAGCTGGTTGTAAGAAGGGTGTTTACTGTATGCTGAATGCATCAGATTCCGAAGGTATTCCTTACCGATTGTCTCATCCGCTGGCACAGCATGTGCTGAATACGGCACTTTCGCTGGAAACGGAAGATGGTGCTGAAATCCATTTCTCAGAGAAGGCCATGCAGATGAATGCCACCTTGCCTGAATATCTCCAGGACCAGGAAGGGTATCTGATTATGGCGCAGCTGAAAGTTGCTTCGGTTGAAGAAGAGCAATATACTATCTTCACGGCCATGACAGAACAGGGCAGAACGCTTTCTCAGGATGATTGCGAAAAGCTGTTTTTGAATGGTGGTCGTGAATCGCCGGTAGAAGCTATTCCTCCTCGCATCCTCGACAGTTTGCAGCAGAACAGTGAACGCCGCTGCGCTGCAAAACTGAAAATGATAGATGAACGCAATCTCGGTTACTTCCAGCAGGAGGAGACTCGTATCTTCAACTGGGAACGTGATATGCTCAATGGATTGGAAGAAGAGTTATCTACTGTAAAAAAGGCTATTCTTCAGGCAGAACGGGATGCCTTGCGGGCTGATAGCATACAGGCCAAGTTAGAGGCCCAGCAGCATGTGGATGAACTGAATCGCAAGAAGCGTCGCCTTCGTAACGAGCTGGATGACAAGGAGGATGATGTCAGTATCATGCGCCGCAACATGATAGCAGAACTGCAGAAACGTATCATATCTCAAGCTGATTCTGCCAAGGTATTTATCATACATTTTTCAACGAGAGTCTAAAAAATAAAAGCATATATGAATGAAAGAATGATAAGGTTCATTGAACTATTGAACCAGATGTTTGAATTGGATAAGTCTGATCTTGACTTCGGTATCTACCGAATCCTCAATATCCGACGTAAGGAAATCCAGAAGTTCTTTACGGAAGGACTCCCAAAGCAAATCAGAGAAACCTTAGAGCCTTTTGCTCAGGGAAATAAGGGTGAATTGCAACAAGGCACAGATTTGAGCGCCTTGGAGAGTGACGTATATAGTGCGCTTTACAACTTCTTTAGCCGCTACTATGATGAGGGAGATTTCATCAGCAAGCGCCGCTATAAGGAGGGTGTTTATGCTATTCCTTACGAGGGTGAGGAAGTAAAGTTGTACTGGGCTAATCAAGACCAGTACTATATCAAGACGTCTGAAAATTTCAAAGATTATACTTTTACCGCTGGCGATTATACGGTTCATTTCCTTTTGGTAGATGCTACAACAGAGCAGAACAACAACAAGGAAGACAAGAATAAAAAGCGCGAATTCATGCTCTTTACAGAAGATGAAGAGAAGTATCCTGGCGTAAAGACATTCGAATATAACGAAGAGGAAAAGACCGTTAATATCCGCTTTTTCTTTGATGTGCCTAAAGAAGCAGAAGTGAAGACGGACGAGGAGGGTAAGAAGAAAAAGAAAGTAGATTATTCAGAAAAGAATAAAGTAGAAATTAAGCAGTGGCTCAGTACGCAACCAACTGCTGTTATGCTGGAATTGTTGCGAATTACGAATCCTGATGCCAAGGCTAAGGATCAGATTAGCTTCTTGGACAAGCACCTGAAGGCGTATGTGGCAAAGAATACTTTTGATTACTTCATTCACAAAGACCTGGGTGGTTTCTTGTCACGAGAGCTTGATTTCTTTATCAAGAACGAGGTGATGCACCTTGATGACCTTGATACAGAAAATGAGGCTCGTGTGGAGACTTATATCGCTAAGGTTCGTGCTATCAAGCAGGTAGGCCGTGTTATTATCAAGTTCTTGGCGCAGATTGAGAACTTCCAGAAGAAACTCTGGTTGAAGAAAAAGTTTGTCGTAGAGACTAACTGGTGTATTACGCTCGACCGTATTCCAGAGGAGTATTATGATGAAATTCGCCAGAACAAGGCGCAAGTACAGGAGTGGATTGATATGTATGCTATTGATGAAATTCAGCCAGATTTGGAGCATACAGAACCTTTCACCCCAGTACCTTCTGTGCTCTTTTTGAAGCAAAATCAGAACCTTATTGTGGATACCAAACACTTTAGTGAGGAGTTTAAGAATAGACTTCTTGCTGAGTATGATGATTTGGATAAGGAGACGGGAGGATTGATGATAAAAAGCGACAACTTCCATGGGTTGAATTTGCTAACAGAAAGATACAATAAAGCTATAAAATGTATTTATACGGATCCTCCATATAATGCAAAAACAAGTGAAATCTTGTATAAGAATACATTTAAGCATTCGTCATGGCTTAGTCTTATGGAAGGAAGACTTTTTCTATCTTCAAAGTTATTAAATACGGATGGAGTAGAAATAATTGCTATTGATGAAATCGAGCAAACACGATTATGCGAATTGTTGAGAATTGTAGAACCGACAAAGCAGATTACTACAGTCACTGTTATACACAATCCTTCAGGTCAGCAGGGTGACAATTTTTCGTTTACCAATGAGTTTGCTGTATTCGTTTTTCCTAATATAAAAAATTTAATAGGATTAGAAGATAGAGAGAAAGAAGAATGGGATGTCCGAACATTTAGAGACAATTCTGGTAATAGCAATTTAAGGGAAGATGCAGCTAATTGCTTTTATCCAATTTTTGTAAAAAATAATCGAATAGTAGGTCATGGAGAGGTCTGTCCTAAAGATTTCCATCCGCAAGGCAGGAATGTTAATTTAGAGGACGGCACTATTGAGGTATATCCAATTGATAATAATGGAGTAGAGAAGAAATGGGTTTTTGAAGTAAAAACAGTTGATGCAATTATTAATTCGGAACTGTGGGTGAAAAAACTTCCGAATAATGAAATCGACATCATGAGAACCAAAAAGAGATTTCGCCATAAAACAACTTGGACAGATAAAAAATATTCTGCTAATAGCTATGGCTCTGCTTTGCTTACAAATATGAAAGTACCGTTCAAGTACCCAAAATCTATTTTTAATGTACTAGAATGTGTTTGTGCAGGTCTTTCTGATAAAAAAGAAGGTGTTGTCTTGGACTTCTTTGGTGGTTCTGGAACAACAGCTCATGCTGTTTTGTTACAAAATAGATTGGATGAGGGACATCGAAAATATATAATGTTAGAAATGGGTAGCTATTTTGATACAGCCACTATACATCGTGTAAAAAAAGCTATCTATGATGTTGATACTAAGGGGTGGAAAAATGGCAAACCTATCAAACGAAATGAAGGGGTGAGCCATATTTTAAAATATTTTTGTCTAGAGTCATACGAAGATGCCCTGAACAACATCCAGTTGAAGAAAGATGAAAGCTTGGCAAGCCTCTTTGGTGATGACTACACCATCAACTATATGTTTGACCTTGAAGCAAAGGGCAGCTTGTTGAATTTGGATGCATTTAAGGCTCCATTTAGCTACGAGATGAACATCACGGAGAAGAATGAGATGAAGCTTCGTAAGGTGGATGTTTGCGAGACCTTCAACTATTTGATAGGTCTTACTGTCAAGCATCAGGGTATCATCAGAACCTATGACAGCCTCCCTGCTGCAAAGCCAATGTACGAAGGTGCTGTAGATTTGGTAAAAGGCACCCAGTTTGCCTTCCGCCAGATAGAAGGAACGCTCCCAGACGGTCGTAAGGCACTGGTCATCTGGCGTACCATCAGCGATGATTTAATGGCCAGCAATGCAGCCCTGGATGCCTATTTCGAGAAGTATCGCATCAATCCGCTCGACCGAGAGTATGATATTATCTATGTAAATGGAGACAACAATCTGGAGAATCTTCGTACATCAGATGAATCATGGAAGGTAGTTCTGACAGAGCAGGAATTTAATAAACGTATGTTTGAAGAAATGTAATTATGGCTAGGACTAAAAAGAATCAGGTGCAGGAATTGCGCTTTGATGAAAAATTGGTGCTCTTCAAATTCATGCAGCGAGAGTTGGGTATCACGGATATGAAGCAGCTGGCGAGACAGATGAACCTGCCGGAAGAGGAAGGTATCAATGAATCTACTGGTAATACCCTGTTCATTGAATACTTCTTCAAACAGCCTGGATGCAGAATACCGGAAACCAAACTGCGAGTGTATGATGAAAACATCAGACGATATACACAGAAAATCGGTGAAAACAGAGGCGGACTGACCTGGAAATATTTCCAGTATCTCAGCCTCCTTTTCACGGAGATTTACCTGGATCGTTGGTTTTCTGATAAGGAAGCCTTCCAGCAGGAGTTGACAGATTTTCTTCATGATGAAGAAGACCGTACTTTGGGGCAGATTGGCTTCCAGGACTTCGATTTGGCAAAGATGAACAAACTTGCCTACATGTCGGCTACAGGTTCAGGTAAAACGCTGATTCTGCATGTCAATATCTTGCAGTTTTCATATTATCTGAAGCGAGCTAAACGCATCAATGCGAGCATAGATATCAATAATGTCATCTTGCTGACTCCGAATGAGGGCATGAGCCGCCAGCATCTGGAGGAACTGAAGATATCGGGGATACCTGCCAAAATCTTTGTCAAGGAAGGTCCGTTAAAATTTGATGGCAATGAAGTACTGATTATTGATATAAATAAGCTTGATGATGTCGGCAAGGACAAGACGGTCAGCGTGGATAGTTTTGAAACCAATAATCTGTTGTTGGTGGATGAAGGCCATCGTGGTTTGGTAGGTGGAGAAAAATGGGTTAGCTACCGTCAGAAAATGGCTGAGGATGGCTTTACCTTTGAGTATTCAGCCACATTCAAGCAGGCTCTAGCAGGCAAGAAAACAAATAAGAAAGACCGGGAAAACGTGGAGGATTATCAGAAAGCAATCCTCTTCGATTACTCCTATAAGCATTTCTATAATGATGGATATGGTAAGGATTATCGTATCTATAACCTGAAGAATGCCGATATCAGCGAAGATTCCCGTCTGCTTTACCTGACCGGTTGTCTTCTCAGCTTCTATCAGCAGAAGAAATGCTTCTTGGAATATGGCAAGGAGCTGGCTCCTTTCAGAATAGAAAATCCGCTGCTGGTGTTTGTGGGTAATAGCGTGAACAAGGCAAACAAGGATGAAAGTCTCACAGATGTTGAAGATGTCATCATGTTCATTGATCAGTTTGTTCGCTACAAGCGTCAAACTGTCCAGCGCATCAACCTGGTGGTGCAGCAGAATACGGGTCTTATCGATGCCAAGGGCATTGATATCTTCTCGCATGATTTCAATCCTCTCTACGAGTTGAATGGGGGTAATACGCCTGATGGACAGGTGCTCTATGAAGACATATTGCATCTGCTTTTCAATACGACAAGTCATGCAGATGAACCACGTCTTCACCTCGATCATCTGAGTAAGGCAGGTGAGATAGGTATGCGTATTGGCGAGGATGGTGATTACTTTGGCGTGATCAGTATCGGAGATACTACAAAGCTGATTAAATCCTGTGAAACCAAGGGTGTTGTTACGAAGAGTGAATCATTCAACAATGATTCGCTTTTTGAATCCATCAATCGCAAGGATTCCAAGATCAACGTCCTGATAGGTTCTAGGAAGTTTACCGAAGGCTGGAACAGTTGGCGAGTGAGCACCATGGGCCTTATCAATTTTGCCAAAGGTGAAGGTTCCCAGGCTATCCAGATGTTTGGTCGTGGTGTGCGTCTGAAAGGCTATAATGGTATGCTGAAGCGTAGCCGTGCTATCAATATTCCTGGTGTTCGGGCTCCAAAATACATTGGTAAATTGGAAACGCTGACTATCTTCGGAGTAAAGGCTAACTACATGGAGGAGTTCAAGGCGTTCCTGGAGTTGGAAGATGTGCCAAGCAACGAACAGATTACGGAGATTACCTTGCCAACGGTATCACGTTATCAGGAAGCCAAAGCAAAAAAACTTCGTGTGATAAGAGTTAAAAGCGGCAAGATATTCAAGAGAGATGCTGAACGCAAGCTGTTGGATAAGCCTAGCGAGAAATTCAAGAGTTATCTTATGAAGAATCCTGTTTTGCTTGATTGCCGCAGCAAGGTACAGGCAATAGAATCCAGTGGCTCTATTGATATGCGCATAGAGGTGAATAACAAGCCTATAGATATGCCGGAAGAAAACATTCCGTTGCTTGATTATTATCGCATATTCGATGAAATCGAAATGTATAAAAATGAGAAGCTCTACTTCAATATCACGATTGACAGAGACAGATTGCCTTCTATTCTTGGTGATAGAGAATGGTATCGCTATATCGTTCCTGCTGACCATCTGAAGATAGACAGCATCAAGCGCCGTGAAGAAGTAACTGACTTTGCGATTATGGCTTTAAAGATTTACATGGATAAATTCTTTAAGGTTGAGAAAGAGGCATGGGAAGACAAATACCTGGAATATGGAGAGCTGGAGGCTACCGACAATAACTTCGTGGATGAATATAGAATCAATCTGACCGAAGAAGTGGGCGGTGATTGTGGTGAAGAACTCAACAGGTTCATTTCTGATGCTGCAACGATATTGGCAACAGATAGAGGTATATCGGAATATGAAAAGAGTACGCTTGCCAAACAGTTCGTGCTGTTCGATTTCCGCCATCATCTCTATGCTCCTCTAGTATGCGTAAAGAAGAACAATCTGAAGATACAGGTCTCTCCTGTTCAGCTGAATGAAGATGAGAAAACCTTCGTAGATCTTCTCGACTGCTATATGAAGAATCATGATGCAGAATGGAAGGATAAATCACTCTTCTTGCTTCGTAACAAGAGTAAGGTAGGTATGGGCTTCTTTGAAGCGGGTAATTTCTATCCAGACTATATACTCTGGATTGATACCGATGATAAGCAGTATATCAACTTTATCGACCCGAAGGGTTTGATGCATATTGTGCCTGAGAATCCAAAGATTAAATTCTATAAGAAAATCAAGGATTTGGAAGTACGTCTTGCGCCAAGTGCAGGCGATAAGCAGATTGTTCTCAATTCGTTCATCATGTCATCAACCCGAGGTGCCAATCTCAGGGAATGGTGGGGAATGAAGAAACCTTCAGAGCATGAAGCAATGAATGTCTATACACTTGACGATGCAAAATGTATTGAGAAGATGATTCAGAAAATCTTTCAGTAGATAATAATCGAGAGAGGAAGCGGAATATCAGAGAGCTTCCTCTCTTGAAAAAGCAATCAAGAAAAGTAATCATGTAAAGTGAACATCAAACCGATTAAGTATTTGGTGGAAGTTAATACAAAAGAACAAATTTAAATAGATAAACAGTTTACGGCTGTATAACTAACAGTAAAGTTGCGAGAGAGGTGGTATTCGCCACCTCTCGTTTTGAACTTTTTGTCGTAATATCGTGTTCAGCCCTCCTCTCTGTTAGGAGTATCTATAAAGACAGAGATCAAAGACTCAACTGGGCAAAGAAGAAACTGGTGATGTACCTGAGAAGTAAAGGAGAAAGAGTACCTACGGGTATAACATTTACCAGGGTGGTAAATCTCATTACAGGAGAAGAATAAGCCAGGGAGAAAGTGATGCACTTAATTGCGCACTTTCTCCTTTTTTTTGTATACTTTTCTGAGAATCATTAAAAAAAATATATACATTGTGAAAATTAAATGTTTTCACGGCTCTTGCAAATATCGAAAAAATTGTGTAACTTTGTATTCAAAATATAATAGACTATGGCAAGAGGTAATAGATATGATAAATCATACGCCGACAGGTATATGAGAAAGAAGCAGATCGAGAGGGTGGGACCACTTCTTGACCAGATGATCATTGATGATATCTCTCCTCTTAAATTGATGAAAATGGAGTTTGATATTGCAAATCCTACTGTCAGAAAACTGAGAAATATGAATCCCTCTGTATCACATAACACACTTAACAAATTCTGCTATATTATAGGTTATTATCTTCATCAGGAAACTGTGGCGGTGGAGAACTACCAGAAGCATGTTAAGGAACGGGAGCTATGGCTGAAAAAGCTCTTTGAGATGAAAGAAAGATACCATAAAATATATGGTGAATCGGCTGATGATGTAGAAGACTTGATTAGGAAGAAGATTGATTTGCGTATGTTCGTAACGCAAGGAATCAAATAAATATAATATGCCGTCTAATACCAGCTATGAGCGGTAAGAGTTTAATAAACATACACTAATCTTTAAAATAATGGAACATTCATTATGTATTTGGGGGCATGTCTGAGCTTTATGCCGTTCTATGTCCCCGATAGCAACGTCACCTTGTGAAAATCGCAGGGGCCAACTCCACTAACTTGTGAGGTAAGTAATGGTCATTTTTTCATGAAATTTTGTATATGAAAAAGATGGTGACAAGGTTCTTTCTCAGAACCTTGATTGCTCTTGCCAAGACGGGGGCAATCAGCCTAAGTGTAGTTATCGTTGTCTCTTTCAACGACAATTCTGCGTTGAAGATGACTACAAGTGCCCATAACCTTTTAAACCTAATGAGCTATGACAATCAAGATTGCAATTAATATAGAAAATGCACATGGTTGGCATATTGGTAATAACATCTTCGGTGGTAATTCTGGGAAGAAATCATCTGGTTCTTCATCAGAAGATAATCTCAATGATGCTGATTTTGAAGTGGTAGATGAGGAGCCTCAAAAAACAGAAGCCCCAATTTCTGGATATGTGGGCCGTTCTGTTACTTTACCTGCACAACTTAAAAGCAAGAAAGCAAAGAAGATTCTTACGGGATTGGTGCGAATTAATGTATTGGATGAGAATTTTCAACCTAACAACCTAACCTGGTATACAAGAGGATATTTAGCTCGTCGAATAGCTGATACATTGGAAATTTCTAATGTGTGGGTCTTCTTTGGTGATTTCTGGCATTTGGATTCTGCTACCTTGAGAACGAAGTATAATGAATCTCTAGGAATGAAAAAAACGTTTGAATTTGAGGATTTAATACATGATATCATTAACAGACGTTAAAAAATAGCCAAAAACCGGTACGACCGTACCTGGTACGTACCAGTTTTGTTTCGGTTGTTTGCCGTATCTTTGCCCCGGAATTCAGAACCAACATGGTCTGGGTTTCGGGGCTTTTCCGTATATGGAAAATTGGTACCGCTTCCGGGGGACGGGATTTGGCGAATGGTCGCAGCTCCAACTTGATAATACATATAAATAAGTATGGTTAAAAATGATATGAAACCGTATGTTTTCAAGCATCCGGATTACGGAACGCTCAGAGTGCTGGTAGTGGACGGGGTTCCTTATTACGGCATTCTCGATGTGAGATTCATCTTTGACAAGGAACCTGAGAAACTCTATAAGGCTATCGCAATCTCTACAGGTGAAGTAAAGAGCTTCAAAATCTTGGTGAAGCCTCATAAGAAGAAGAACCACAATCCTTTCTTTTATGGCGAGGAGATTGGGGTGGCTCGTAAGAGAAAACAGGATGTAACCGTGGATTACAGCTTCTGTGATGAACAGCTGATTGCTGATTTGCTGAATCTGAACAATCCTGACGAGAGATTGGGCTTCAAGTGGATTACTAGATTCGTGAAGAGGGTTCTTGCCCATCCAGAGGTTTGTGTGCTGTATGATGCGCAGGAGATAGAGGTGTTGGCAGACAACTCCATCAACCAGCCCAACAGCATCGTCTTATCCGATAATACACTTAGAATCAACGACCAAGTTCTTCGTTAATAACATATCTTTCTAAAACTTCAATATATATGAGCAAGAAAAGTTTTTCAGCAGCTGCTGAGGCTGCTACACAGGCGCTTTTGAACGCCCAGAGAGTAGATGCCAGTGTGATTACTGACGAGTGTGGTAACGTGGCTATCCGCAAGGCCCCTTGGAACGATACGGAGACCATTGCCGAGGACGCTAAGGTGATTCCGGGCAGAATGGTATGCAGCGGAGGCGAATACGGCGACAAGCTCGACTTCAAACCTTATGCCATCACGGGCGAGAAGAGATATACCGAGATCATCCATACCTCGCATGGCGCCCTGAGAACCTCGCCACAGCGTGTGTTCGCTTCCTTCTCCTTCCCTAAGGACATGAATAAGGCGGACATTATGAAGTATCTTTACAAAGAGGTGCTGGAAATCAAGGGCAAGGCTAAGCATTTCAAGGAGGAAGTGGCATGGGAACAGTACAAGTGATGGCATTGAATCCGGCACGCAAGGGCAATATGGGAAGACTCAACTCTTCCCAGCCTCTGACGGTCTATGACACCCTGATAGCACAGCCGTGGCTGAAGGGTGTGATTGAACAGATACGTGGTGAGAAACCGATAACCGGCATGGATGACGGCGACGGGACGGCGGTGAAGAAGGCTAGAGAGGCGCTGAAGAAGCAGTTGCCTATCCGTGCCATCCACTACTACAGGTTCAGAAACAACCACCGTTCTGCCGAGGATGCGGACCCTGAGAGTTTCCTCTTCCAGACTACCATCGATGTGGACGATATGGATTATGTGGAGCAGGCGTTGGAGAAGGCGCGTGAGCTGAACTGCAGCGACAGCATCTGGAAAGGCAAGCTGCTGCACCTGGAGTATTCTGCAAGAAAGAAGCTGCATATCGACATCCGTATGCCGATGGGGATGACCATCGAGGAGACGCAGAAGGCGTATTGTGAGGCTGCCGGAATCCCGTATGACAAGAGCTGCATCACGCCCGAAAGAATCATCTTCATCACGGATAAAGCCTCTGAAATCTACCGTTCCAAGGACTGGTATGCTGTACTGCCCGCAGAGGAGCTGAAAGCCCGCAGAGAGGCTTTCCTGAAGCGCGGTCTGACGATTGACGGCAGGGGGACGGCTCGCTATAGCTTGCTTGCCGGGGATTGCAAATCCCCGGAACGCCTGGCGGGGGACTTTCAGGGGCAAGTACCTAATGATAGTAATCATAAAGTTCCAAGTTCAAATCTCAAAGTTCAAAGTAATCATAAAGTTCAAAGTTCAAAGTTCAATGTTCAAAGTGAAGACAATAGACTTCCGGGCACTAGTGGCGATAACGCTGTTTCTTCTGGCTCTGCTATTCAGCCTGCCCAACCTGGTGATAGCAATCGTGTTGATGATTCTCATCTCAGCCCTGCTGGAAATGCTCAGAATGCTGGCAGAGTGGCAGCCACAGAAGCAGGTTCTGCCAGTGAGAAGAATCTGATAGCCTTCGACCTCTTCCAGGAATCTGCGGGACTGAAGGGGATGAATATTGATACCGTGGGGTCCAGACATTCCTCCCTGCTTGCCATCATGAGCGCCGGAGCATCACGAGTGATGAGCGAAGAGGAGCTGATGAAGGTGGTGGCAGAGAAAATGCCGAGCTATTATAAGGAACCCGACTGCCACCAGCTTATCCATGATTTCTATGCGAAATATGGTGACAGTTCGAAGCCGTTTTCTAGGGATGTGATTCGGGTGAATGCCTTGGCGGAGCAGGCGGCCAAGAGCTTGCTTGCCGGGGATTGCAAATCCCCGGAACGCCTGGCGGGTAATCATACAGTTCAAAGTTCAAATCTCAATGTTCAAAGTAACGGAGTTCAAAGTAACGAAGACGATGATTATCCTGCTCCTCCACCGATGCCGAAGAAGCTGCCGAAGCTGGTAGAACTGCTCATCTCGAATACTCCGGAGGACTATAAGGCGGCTGTGGCTAATGCTATCTTTCCTCCTCTCGCTACCCATCTCTGGAAGACCCGCTTTAATTATATTGACAACGTAGAGCACGAAGCAACCCTCATGTGCTGCCTGCTGGCAGGTACAGGAGCTGGAAAGAACTGTGTACAGATGCCAATAAATTTAATCATGGAGGATATCCGTAAGCGTGACAAGGACAACCTGAAACGCGAGAAGGAATGGAAGGAAGAAACGACACGCAAAGGTGCCAACAAAGACAAGCGTAAGCGTCCGGAAAACCTAATCATACAGGAGATAGACCCCGATATGACAAACCCAGCCTTCGTGATGCGTACCGCCGAAGCACAGGAGCATTTCCTCTATGCTTCGCTCAACGAGGTGAACCAGTTTGATGCGCTCAAAGGTCAGGGCGGGCAGCAGTTTGTCATCATGTGTCTCGCCTTTGATCCTGGCAATATCTACGGGCAAACTCGTGTAGGAATTTCGAGCGTTACCGAGCGTGTCACCATCCGTTTCAACTGGAATGCCTCCACCACGGTCATCAAGGGGCAGCGCTATTTTGCGAAGGTCTTGACCGACGGTCCGCTGAGCCGTATCAATTTCTGCACGATTCCCGAAAGAGAGATAGGAGCAGAAATGCCGGTATATGGCATATACGACGATGATTTCAGAGCGCAGCTGAAGCCCTACATCGACAATCTATGCATGGCTTCGGGTTTGGTGGATTGTCCTGAGGCCTTCGAACTGGCCAAACAACTGAAAGATGAGAATGCAGATTTCGCAAGAATGTCGCAGGATAGAGTGTATGAAAATCTGAGTTTCCGTGCTAATGTCATCGGCTATCTGAAAGCCTGCGTGCTCTACGTAGCGAATGGCTGCAAATGGGAGCCGGAAATAGCGGATTTCATCCGCTGGAGTGAGCGTTATGACCTCTACTGCAAGATGCGCTTCTTTGGTGAAGCGATTGCCAAGGCTGACTATGACGGAGAAAAATCGAGCAAGAGAGGCCCTTCCAATCTGCTGCAGCTATTGCCCGATACCTTCAATTTTACGCAGGTTGAGGCATTGCGCCTGCAGTATAAGAAGTCGAAGAAAGGAACCAAGCAGATGCTCAGCAACTGGCTCTTCAGAAAGTATATCCGTAAGATAGAACCTGCCGGAGTACAGGACAAGACTGATTTCAATTTCAGTAATTTCAGTTTTGAGAAGCTTTGTTTCAGACAAGACGGTGTGAAAATAAATGTTGAATGATAAATATTTCTTGCGTATGGAAATAGTTGTTAAGCGAATTGCTAAGAAGAATACTTATACCATCGGCCGACTGTATCTGTTGGCTGATGGTGATGTGAAGCGCAAGGCGCTGTCGGGCAGGAATGCCGGCGACAAGCGCAGCTTCAGGAACTGTTTCGACATGGAGAAGCTGTCGAAGGACACTTACTTCTGCGATACCCTGGAACCGATGTGGCGCAACCTGAAGGGGATAGACTTGAAGCCGGAGGAGGTGGATGCCAGGTACAGCCGTCAGAGCGGCAAGGTGGCGAGAAAGATTCCGGGACATACAGCCATCCCCGAAGGTTCCTATCGGGTGCTCATCACCCTGTCGCCCCGGTTCAAGGAGTGGCTGCCGTATGTCCAGGGCGTGCCTGATTTTGAGGGCATCCGCATCCATGCCGGCAACTATCCCGACGATACCCAGGGCT
>ERZ857629.2658-NODE-2658-length-16479-cov-4.783731_pt1 | contig 16479 bp, 10 predicted proteins | sample MGYA00519700_ERZ857629 | MGnify/ENA primary metagenome ERZ857629 (study PRJEB31778, sample SAMEA3449351) | human gut metagenome | biome: human gut; feature: human-associated habitat; material: faeces | place: United Kingdom | collected 2010/2012 ...
GCTGGTCAACATGGAGCCGTTCATGGAGGTGTAAACTTGCACGACACCGTAAAGCTGTTCTTCGCTTTTGTCGGGCCGCCAAGACCGCTTTGAAACGAGGAAGATGGGGCCTTTGGTAATCAGCACCAAGGCCCCATCTCCCTCTTTTTCTAAAGCAAGCCGTATCTAACGATCTCAACCGCTCATAGAGTTATCACCTACGTCCGCACCCAAATCGCATGTGTAGACCCAGCAGATCACATCGCTGTCTTCTACCTGATAGCGGGAACAGCCGTAGTTGGGGAACCAGCCGTTGACCTTGTACATCCAGCCGGACTCGTTGCCCACATCAAACTCATAGAGATTATTGATGCCTTGAATATAAGCGCTGTTATATATGGGGGTAAATTCAGACTCCATGTGGATGCCGTAATCCCGGCATACCTGCTGCAGCACGTCGAATACGCTTTCACCCGGCGAAAAAGTAACCGTTGTCGCCGGAAGTATCACGCCGTCCGACGGCACCAGCGCCAGTTTATTCTTTGCGCACAGATCCATGTTGTCCAGTATCGTGGCACAGGAAATGGAGATCGTACACGTCAGCCTGGTATCCGTGTCTATTTCTGTACTGCCCGGTTCCACCGACTGAGGCCGCCCTTCAGGCACAGGGTCTGTATGATACTGATCCTGCCCGCCGGAATTTCCCGTCGTACTTCCCGTGACCTCTCGGTTGCCATTTTGCTTTGGGCCAACGACATCAGGGTCATCGGGGTCCAGCGTCTGCTCCTGCTGACGGTCAGCATCTGTTTGCTGCATAGCGGAAGACCCCTGATCCGCCGGAGCTGTATGATCAGTGAGCCTCCCTCCCGCCAGCACAAGTGCGACAACGATCACGACTGCCGCAATACCTGCCGCCAACGTCTTTTTCCAAGTTCTTTCCATAGAAACCTCTTTATGTGCTTATTTGGCGCTGCGCTTTTTCTTCTGCGTCAAAACAACGATAGCCGCAGTGGAAACCAACACGCCGCAGGCCCACAGGCCCATCTGGCCGGCATCGCCGGTACGGCTGGCTTTGACCAGCTTGTCGATCACGGAATCAGAGCCGGCTTTCCAACCAATCAGAATGGGAGAAAGTCCCGTGGTCGTCACCTGCAGGCCATCTGTGGTCTTTGTGACGGATGGGCTTTCCATATTACCCACTTTCTTGTCAAAATCATCCGTGGTAAAAACATGAACAACCACAAATTCATAGCCGGACATGCCTGTGCCTTCTGGATAGGGCAACAGCACGGTGATCTTGCCATTTGCAGGGAACGAATCCTTGGCGGCAGGTGACCAAACCGTTTTATTATCCACCACAGAAGGGATCATCAACGTCACATCCAGCATCTGCGTGTTTTCCGCCTTGATGTTCTTGTCGACCTTCTGCATGGCGGTCACCATCTGCGATTTCAGCTTGGTCATGTTGCTGAGCGCCGACACGCTTTGCAGTGCAGCGGGCAGTGTTGTCAGGGGCGTTATCTCAATGCGTCCGCCCACCTTGTGGTAATTGCACACGACACATTGATCGCCGGTATACTTGTGATTGGCCTCTTTCAAATGGGCGCCGCAGAGGGCACAGGGGAACCAGTGCTTTGTATCGCTCATCTCATAGCCGGAGCCGCTCTTATGTCCCAACGCAGAGGTCGTTTCCACAAATTCACTGCGGCCGCACTTGGTGCAGGTATGTGTCTTGGTACCAGCCTCCGTGCAGGTGGCCGCCGTCTCTTTCCAATCACCAAAAGTATGTTCTCCGGCGGCACAGTCCTTCGCCACATCACTCATATCATAGAGGGACGTTTTCCCGTTCATCAGCCGCTGATAGGCCGTCATGGCATAGGCCGCCTGCTCGGTAGCCATGCCGTCAACATCGGTAGGGTTTCCATCCTTGTCCTTCATAGTATGATGAAACGCTCTCTTCTCCGTGTTATAAAAGGTCAGCAGCGCGTCTACGGCAGACTTTCCATTCTTGACAAACCGGCTATCGGTGTGAGGATCAATGCCCAGCGCCGCACAGGCTACGATGACCTGAGAGATGCTCTCGGAATTGACCGCTTCATAGGATGTATAGCTGCCGTCAGAATTCTGCATGGCAGACAGACGGCCTACTGCCGCAGATACAGCTGCCTGCACCTTTTCTTGCTCCCGGTAGTTCGCCAACGCCTGCAGCGACATAGCCGTCATGTCAGGATCGGAAGCCGCAGCATCCTCCTGATAATTCCAGCCGCCGTCAGACAGCTGACGGCCCAGAATGTAGCTGATGCACTGTTGGCGGATGGTGGTGTCCTTTGTCTCATAGCCAACAGTATCCAGTGCGATCAGCGCAAAAACCACACTGTTGAGGCCCTGTCTCTCGATCCAGGAAAACTTTTCGTAGGGCGCTGTCAGATCACATTCGCCGATGCTTCGCGCGTCACGTCCCAGTGCCGAAAGAGCAATGATCAGGCGGGAATTTTCCGTGCATTTCACCAGATGAAGCGCACCCGCCGGGGCGCCCAGCTCCTGCGCGTTCTTTGTTGCCTTGCTCGCATAAGCGGCAACGCGGGTATAGTAATCGTTGAAATACTTGCTGCCCTTTTCCAGATAGCCGCTGCGGGCAAGGCCAAGAATGCCCCACTCGCTGCCAAAATCAGGGCTTGTCAGCGCTGCCTTCTCCTGCGCCAGTGTGCTGCCCAGCGTGGCATCCACGATGGTCGATACAGAAGTAGTCGTCTCGCCGGTGGTTCCGCCGCCGTTGCCCGTTCCGTCAGTGGCAAACACCGGAACGCACAGGCTCAGCGCCGTGATAAGCACCAGCAGCAGTGACAGCAAGCGCTTGCTTGTTGTTGCGTTCATAGGGTCTCTCCCTTTTCGTTAATTTTCAATGATGTACAGATCGCCCGTTTTCGGGTCTTTGAACACCGTGCCCTGATTGACAAGGCCATCGGTGGGCACGCTGCCGGACTCATGGATCACCTCAGATGAGTCGATGTGCTGCATCTTGTCCCGGTCGATGTCCGTTTTGTTCAAGTCCACCTGCCAGAAGGTGATGACCGCCGCCATCAGCCCGCAGGCCAGCACCAGCATCACATCCGTCAGGTTGGCCACATACTGCATGGGCTGCACATCTTCATCCTCACGAAGGTTGCTGCCACGCAGACCGCTTCCCCGGATCATCGCTCCGCCTCCTTCATCTCCTGAAGGCAGCCCTCCATGACGGCCTCCAGATCGGCAACATCCGAGGCGTACCACCGCTTGCGGGCGGTGGAGATCAGGGCGCAGACCGCCGCGGTGATGATACCGGCGATGGTGGTATCAAAGGCAATGCTCATGGACTGGGACAGCGTGACGGTGTCGCCCTGTCCCAGGGCCACCACGCCGGGACCGAGGGGAATCAGCGTGCCCAGCAGGCCGAACATGGGGCCCAGCTTGGCCACCGTGTCGGTGATGCGAACCACCCGGTGATAGTAGTCCTCCTCCCCCTCCAGCATACGCTTGGCGGCGGCGAGGCGGGTCTCCTCCGGCAGGTCGGCGGTGCTCAGCAGCTTGGAGAACACCAGCTTCTGCCGGTTCAGGAACGGTTCATCATCCAGCATGGCACGGATGGCGTCCGGGGTCTTGCTCCGCATGGCGTGCAGCAGCTCCACGGTGTTGACCTTGTCGCTGCCGGCCCGCTGGGCGGCCTCGTAGATCACGAAGCCCACCTCGATCACGGCAACGGCCATCAGGAGCAGCAGCACGATATAGCAGGGGTAGCGAAGCCCCTGACCGATGGCATGTAGTATCTCTGTCATTCGTCTCTTTCTTCCTTCTTTATGTCGCTTGCGGGAATGTCTCCTGTGCCGTCCTTACGGTTATTGGCGGCGCTGCTGCCGCGGCGATAGCCGTTCTTCCGACCCCACAGGATCAGGAAAATCACGATCAGCAGCAGAATCAGCAGGATCAGCCACCACAGGCTGAAATGAGTGGCGGGCGCTTCGGTCGTCCACTTGGCATACAGCGTCATGTTGCCGCTGACGGTGTCCTTGGCGAAGTCCCATTTGTGCTGCAGATCCATGTCGCTGTACCAGCCCTCCAGATGGAAGCCCTCCTTGGTGGGATCGTCAGGCTGCTTGATCTTGCCGCCCAATGCCACGCTCTGGTCGGGCACCTCGCTGCCGCCGTTGGTCTCAAACCGGATGCGGCAGCCGTCGGACACGATAACGGTCACATCCTGCGCCGTGGCGGCGTAGCTGTCCTGACCGTCCTTGGTGGACACCTGATTGGCGCTGTTGCGGATCAAGGAGGACCCGGCGGCGCCGATGACCTTCAGCTGGAAGGTGCCCACCACGGTGGCGGCCTTCCACGTTTCGCCGCCGGACAGGGAAACAAAGTTCATGTAAAAGGCCCGGTCGTCATCGCGGCGGGCCAGATCCGTGGTCTGTACGCCGCTGGTCACCATGGCGCTGTCAGGCACCAGTTCAAAAAACGTACTATCGTACAGGATTTCATCCTGCACGGCGTGCATGGTGTAATCCTCTGCCGCGTCGGTGCGGCGCAGGGTAAACATCACGGTGATAATATCGCCTGTGGCGGCTTTTTTCTCGGCGCTGCCGTCCACAGTCAGGGAAAAATCAAATTGTCGGCTCTCGTCCACGGCGAAGGCCGGGACAGCTATGGCCAACAGCAGCGTCAAAACCGCCAGCAGGCCGCAAAAAATACGTTTCATCTTAAAAACCTCCAAATCCGGGCCGTCCCCTGCCCCATTGCGGGGCAGGGGAACAGTCCGGTGCTGCGGGGGAACGCGCTCACGCGCGTAATAGTATGGAGTTAGTTGCCGTTGCCCACGATCATATTGACAATAGCAGCTGCGTCAGAGGTGTCCAGCGTCTTGTCGCCGTTCATATCGGCAGACAGATACTTCAGGCGGTTGACCGTCTGGAAGTCGGTGTCAGCCTTATACTCTGCGTTGTACATGTTCCAAACCAACTGAGCGTCGTTGATATCGGCCGCGTTGGTCAGGTTCACGTCGCCGTTATAGGCAATGCTGATCTTGTTGCTGTCGGTGGCGTCGATAACCGTGAACTTATCCGTGGTTGCCGCAGCCGTGACCGTTTCCAGACTATCGGCAGCAATCTCCAGCCAAGCATAAGCATTATACTTTTCAGACCAGTACATGGCGTTTCCGTTATAAGCCAACACCTTGCCCTCGGCCAAATCAGTGCAGGAAGCGGTGATCAGGAACATGGTCTTGCCGCTCAGATTCAGATACTCGCTGACATTGACGGTGATGGCGGGCCCTGTCTTCTTGTAGCTGACGTCGATGGTGATCTTACCGGCAACAGCCACTTCATTGGGGACGAAGTCGACACCCCATTCTCCTCTTCTCATGTTTTTGAGCTCCATCGTAGTGCCGTTAATGGTCACCACATAGTCATCCACGGTCTTGTCAGCGGCCGGTTTGAACTTCAACGTATATATGGCACCAGCAGTAGACATGTCGATCGCACCGCCGCCCTTATCCCAAGTGCCGCGGAGGGTCACATCGCTCCAGGCATCACCGGTCTCGATGATGGTGATGGTATCAGTAGAGGACTTGTAGTTGACAACGATATTCAGCTCCGGGCCGGTGACTTTTTTGGCATCGATGTCGTAACGCATAAAGGCCTGCATATTTTTACCTGCGACCACTTCGTCATTTACGGTCACCACCAGCTCCTTACCGTTGGGCGCTGCCGTAAACCAGAGCGCCTTACCTGCGTCTACCTCGGTAGCATCACCCCAACTCTTCGTGGTGATGGTATCCATTGCGTCACCGGAGAGGTTAATGGTGACCTTCTCAGTGGCCTTAATGACCAGCGGGCCAGTGACATTCTCGACGGTGTAGGTGCCGTTGCCGTTGTCGGTGACAGTCACATCGCTGCCGCCCATGGTGGAGCCGGCGAAGTCATACTTCTTGCTGGGGTCCTTTGCGTTGAAGGTGTAGTCCTGGCCGTGGTTGGCAGTGCCCTCGCCGGTAAAGGCTTCATGCAGGGTGACCTGATAGCCGCCCACGGTAATGGTGGCTGCATCGGTGGTAATCGTCGCGGCGGGAGCGTCATTCTTAGCCGCGTTGGCCCTGGCGTCCACCTTGGCGGAGATCACAGTGACCGTGGCTGCGCCGGTGGCCCTGCCGGTAAAGGTCAGCACGATGTTGTCGGTGTCGCAGGTCTTGTCTGCGCCGTAACCGGCGATCTTCAGGGTGCCGTTGTTATCAGTAACAGAGGCGTCGGTGTTAATGCTCACATAGGTCAGCTTCTCCGCGTCATAGCTGACTTCCATGTAGTAGGCGTTGTAAGTAGTAGCGTCCTTGTTGCTGATCTTCAGCGCCACCTGCGCGTCCTCGTTCACAGTGATGGAGGAATTCACAGTGCTGGCGGCTACGGCATAACCCTCCGGCTCAGTGCTGGCCGGGGTGACGGTGACGGGGGTGGACTTTTCTTCACCTTCGCCTACATCCGCGTCCGCCGTTGCACCACCCATAAACTTTCCGATGAACGACGTGGCCGTTTCTTCGGTTATGGTATCATTTGCCGTAAACGACAGCTTTGCAACCACGCCCGCCTCGCTAGTTCCAGCCGCACTCATGTTTGCAATACTGATTTTAACATAGGTTTTACCCGTATCTTTGTCAGTTATCGGGTTCTTTGCGACATTCCAGCCAGCTGCTACATCCGTCGTACCAGCAGAATCAAATGTAAACAGGTTACTGTCGAAGTACATCCGGGTCTCTAACAGAATGATATCCTCGTAGCCCTGATCCACCGTTGCAGTCACTACGATCTTCTGTCCGGGTGCTACCGTATTCTCTTCTGTTAATGGGGTCAAGGTCGCAGCGAATGCTTGCGCTACAAGGCTGCAGCACAGAAGCACCGCCATGAAAAAGGAACAAACTCTTTTCATCAGGCATTCCCTCCGTCTTTCTTTGCCGCTCCAGAATAGTCTGTTGCCAGCTGATTATATACCTTGATCATTTCGATGACATCTTTCATATCTACTGTGCCATCACAATTTACGTCTGCCGCCTTTTCATTAAATACATCTGTTTCTGTCAGCAGCTGATTGTAATACTTGATGATCAATATGACATCACGCATATCGCCCGCTGTTCCATCATTGTTGATGTCGCCCAGCATGACCTCTGGCGCGTCGGAAATCTCCGGCAGGCGCAGATCGGTCAGGACCTTGTTGATACCATCCAGATCGGTGGCCTGCAGCAGATCCCACTTGGCCTGACGGATCTGCTGATACAGGTCACGACCCGTATCGCTCTTGATGTCAATAGCCGCGTGTACGCCGTCGGTCATGTTCATGATGCTCATGTACGCTGCCAGACGGTTATCCCGCTGCTCGTCATCCTTGTTCCACAGGGCCGTCACATCCTGCAGGATGTTCAGCTCTTTCTCTACCAGCGCCGCGCCGGTGATGGGTGCGCCGTAGTAGGTACGGGCGGTATTGACCGCCGCCAGCTTGCTGTCATCCGGCGCGGTGTAGGTGTAGCGGCTGCCATCCACATAGACGGTGCTGGCCAGATTTTCCTGCGCGTTGGTCACCGTTTCGATAGCACTGTTCAGCAGAGCCTTTGCCCCCTCATTTGCAACACTGTCCTTCACAGCGTTCGCCGCGTTGAGGTAGTCACTGGCCGCCGTAGCGGTGGCGCGTGCTTCCATGGGCAGCATGCCGGTCAGCTCCTGTCCCTCATAGGTGAGGCTCACAGGGAACCAGTAGGAGCCGGGGCGGGCAACACTGAGCATCGTCATAAAGCCGCTGGGCGCTGTGGTATACAGACCGTTGCTGGCCGCTGTCAGCGTATCCCAATCCACCTCGGCCAGCGGGGTCAGGGTGTTCTGGTCAACATCGATCTTCGTGCCATTGCTGTATACGCACATGGCATCGTAGATTTGACTCATAGACAGCATCGCCTCGCTCTTCCAGTTGGCAGTAACGGTATATTCGCCGCCGCTATAAGAGAAGCTGTTGGTGGTGGCCGTACCGCCAGGGGTCACTTCGCTGTAGATTGCACCGTCATTATTAAATCCGCCTTCGCCAAGCGCATATTTCGGTACAGCCTGGCAGACAATGTTCAGCTTATAGTAATAAGTCGTATCACCAATATCATAGCTAAAAGCCACACTCCTTGTTCTTTCACTGCTGTTCGGGGTGTTATAAAAGTACAGATCCGCCGTGGTCTTGCCTTTGCCCTCAACCTGCACAAAGGATTCGTTGCCTATAAGTTTGAAATTTCTACCAGCTCTCTTTGCATCTGTGCCTACAGTTACTCCCTCTGGCACATTGATGTAGATGCGCTGGAAGCTGCCGTCATAGCTAGGCAAGGTTACATCCTCAAGATCAGGCGCACTGGTCGTACCACCCTTGTCGGCAGTCAGGATAATATCCTGTGAATAGTTGCCAACCTTTATGGTCACTGTCGCGCCGGTCTCATCTGCCTGGGTGCTGACGCCGCTGTTCACGCTCAGCGTAGCGACGCCGGACGCCTGTGCGGCAGGCACCGCGTAGAAATGATACTGAGAAGTGCTGTGGTCAGGTTCCAGCTTCTCGCCGTCCAGCGTGACGGTATATTCCTCCGCGCTGGGGTCGTCCAGCACATTCAGCCGCACCAGCGTACTGCTGTCAGTGCTGAGACGCTGACCGTTCTTCAGGTCCACCACCTGATCCGCCGCGTCGCCCGTCAGGCGAATCACGGAGGTCCCGGCGGTGTTTCCCGCGAAGGCCGTGACGCACAGGCTCAGCGCCATGACCAACGCGAGAAACAGGGATAACATTTTCTTCATTTAATCTCCTCCTAAAACAAATTTTTGATTATTTATTGAAACAGGAAAACTGTTGATCAATCCATTACAATATTGAATCAGCAATATGACGTCGTGCATATCCACTTCGCCGTCACCGTTAACATCAGAGATGATCATCTGCCGCTCTGTCAACTCTTGCAGACCATTGTAATACCGAATCAGCAGCGCAGCGTCAAACATATTGAGCTCGCCGTCGCCGTTCAGATCGCCGTACAGGACGACCTCCGGCATGGCCAGCAAGGCCATCCGGTCCGTGGCAGACACGTTCACATAGTAGCCGCTGAGCAGCAGCGCCGTTTGCTCCGGTGCGGTCTGTGCTTCCGCCGGGCCGTCTGCCAGAACGGTGAAGGTCACTGTGGCGATCACGTCGCTCTGCGCCGCGCCCTCCAGCGACGCGCCACCGAAGCGCAGGCCGCCCTCAGTCTCCAGCATAGCGGTCTCCATCAGCGGCTCCGTCAACCGGAGAGACTGGAACGCCAGCTTATCAGCATCATAGGTCAGCAGCGTACTGAACGTGTCGAAAGAGGCCTCCGGTGTCCGGATCGTGGCTATGGCTGTGTCGCCCTTCTGGTAGCTCGTCTTATCGAAGTCCACCGCCAGCACCGTTTCCGGCGCGCCGCTGGTATCCAGAACGCTGTCGCCCAGCGTGTTCAGCAGCAGGCGGAAGTCATTCCACGCTACCGTGCCGCTGTCGTCCAGATCGCATATGGCCCGATCCGTCCGTCCGGCGCTGGCCGCCATGCGGGAAATATCCCGCACATCCAGCAGCGCGTCGCCGTTCATGTCGCCGGTGGGCGGTAGAACCGTCACCCGCATCATGGGCAGCTCCGCCGTCAGCGTATGGCGGCTGTATTTTTCCGGCAGGACCGGGAGGAACTGATAGGTACCGGGCGCACCGAATTCGGAATCCAGCGCCCACGTCACGTCGGTGATGATCTTGTTTTCACCGTCAATGGTGGCCAGCAGATAGGTCGGCAGCCCCTGTGATGCCTCCTCCAGTGTGGTGCCATAGGCATAGGAGCGGACGCCGCTTTCGTTGGCCGACAGCTTTACCTCGGTGATCTGGTTGTCGCCCAGCGCCTTTTTCATCGTGTCCAGATACGTCTGCACATCTTTTGCATTCATGGTGATGTCACGGCTCAGCTCCAGCGCCTTGTCATAGGCCGCTTTGACGGTTTCGTCCTCCATCAGGTACTTGTCCGCCCGGACCGCCGCCAGCACGGTGTAAAGCTCGGTGCGGTTCATGTGCTCCACATTGCCCGCCGCCGTAGTACCGCCGCCGCCCAGATCGCCACCAAGGCCGATCAGGGAAAACTGCCAGCGTACCACCAGCCCATCTGCGGCGCTGATGGCCGCCGCGCCTACCGGCGGAAAGCTGTTGTTGACGGAGATCATCCAGCCGGACTGACTGTAATAGTCAAATTCGCCCAAAAAATCAGGGTCACTGGTATCGGTATGGGCAATGGCCTTTATGTTTGGGCTTACGGCCTTTGCCGCTGCCCACATATCCAGTATGTACGAGGGTATCGTTGTGCCGATGGAGGGCCGGTCCGGATCCTCCACCGCAGCCAGGTAGAAGCCGTCCTCCAGACTGCGGGTGTATTCGTACTCCCGGCCGATGCTGGTCAGTGCGCGATCCAGCACCTTGGCCAGATTTTCACCCTTATAATAGGGGACGCGCTGGGGCTCCATGATGAAGCCCTGACCCAACGTCAGCTTTTCCACGGACATGACCACATAGCCGTCCGGCTCGTCCGCCGCGTAGGCGGTGGACACGGTGCCCCACAGGGTCGATACCGTCAGCAGCAGGGCGAGAAGGATCGCGCCAAGTCGCTTTGCATATTTCATTTTGCTCAATCCTCCTCTCTCTTTTTCCCGCGGAAGATGCCTGCCGCCAGCAGCACACTGCACGAGATCAGAATTACCGCCAGTTCCTTGGCAGAGCCGGGTGATTTATCCCCCTTGGACACGGAGATCACGCGGCCTGTGGTGCCGCTGCCAGCGTCATCGCCGCCGGGAACGGCGGCGTCCGTGGTGGTCTCGGACTTCTGACCGGTGGTTTGAGACGTACCGGCCTGGGACCGCCGGGTGCCCTGCGCGGTGTTGGCATTGGACTTGTTCGTGCCGTTGCTGCCCTGCTGGGGCAGAGGATCCGTCAGCAGGTCGCGGTAGTCTCCGCCACCGGACACTGCCTGTCCGCTCAGCGTACCGCCACCGCCACCGCCGGGGTCAGCCGGTGTAACGGTTATGGTGAAGGTGATAGTGGCAGTTTTCGGATTGTCCAGATTGTCCGTTTGAACGGCGGCTGTGATAGTTGTCTCGCCCTCTTTGATTGCGGTAACAACGCCATTTTTGTCGACCGTGGCGATGTTTTTAACGGTGGAAGACCAAGTCGTGCGCTCCTTCACATCATCAGAATACCGGAAGGACAGCTGTGTTTCTGAGCCTACCTGTATGGGCGAGGCATCAATGGTAAGCGTTTCCGGTAGAACGATGATGGTGCAAGGGGCATCACTAGTCACCTCTTCATATTTTGCGTAGATAACCTCTCTACCGGTTTCTTTTCCTGTAATTTGATAGACATTTTTTTCAAGCCAGCGAATATCAACCGCCTGGTGTTTGCCCCAGTTCAAGTCTATCGTCTTGTATACGCTTTCCAGGTGGTTCCCTGGATTGACTTTCAGCTTATTCCATCCGCCGTTATCAATCAAAATCAACTTATCTTTCGATAAGCTTAGTTCCTTGACTTCCGGCTCAGTGTAGGTGATAAAATAGTCACCACCCTTGGAGCTATACTCCGGTTTGCTATAGCCCTCATCTGTTAAATCCGGTGCTACAAATTCATACGTCAGCGGGACCAGCTTTTCGCCGCGGTCTGACAAGACATAGCTCCAGTTGTTGCGCCCCAGCGTGATGGTGTCAATCTGGACGGGATCCTGTGGCTCACCGAACACCGTGTCGGTCTTTGTACCATTGATCGTAACAGGGTATTCGGTGTTTTCCAGTCCCGTTACCGTCAGGGTCGGCGGGTTTACAATCTGTACGATCATCGTGTAGATCTTCTGATTCTCCGGTACATCGTTGCTCCAGTCGTATTCGACCCAATCGTCGCCCTTGCCGGGCTTCAGGGTAAGCTGAAACTCAAAGGTGTCTCCAACGTTCTCACTGCTGAAATTGTCGGGGACTTTCAGCCACTCGGTGGGCAGCCAGGTAGTATACTCGCCCCTCACGCTTGTCTCCAATCCCAAACCGGGAGCGCCCGGCTTGCCGTTGGGATTGTCCGGGTTGTAGATTTCCTCCAACGTTGTACCTTTATAAATATAGAGAGTGGCTGTTGTCGCCTTTCCGCTGGCTCCACACGCACTTGGGAACTTCACTTGATTCTTGCTCAGCTTTACGCTCAGCGGCCGCAGTTCCCTCAAAACAACGAACGTGGGGAACTCCACATCTTCTGCCGGTACATAACCGGGCTCCAGCACAGCCGTAAATGTGTAGTTTTTTTCGTCCCATTCGGTGGAATCCCAGGTGGGTTTGCAGCTCCACGTCACCTTGATCTCGTGTTCCTTGCCGTCCACATCCTTGCCGATCAGCGTTTTTGGTGTAAAGTTCGACGGCTTTTCATTATAAGACACACTCTCCGGAAGATCATAATCCTCCGGCCAGCCGGGGAACTCGACGATCTTTATACCGATCTCCTGATGCTTGAAGGTATCGATGGCCGCACGGAGGTCGTTCGCCGCGTCGTTGATCTCGTCAAACTGTGTCTGATTCATCAGGCGGCGATCCTTGTCCTTATATTTATCGTAGACCGTATTGGCCGCCTGAATTGCGTCCTTCAGGGCGTCTACCGCGCCGTCCTCATACGCGCGCTTGCCGTTTTTCGCGTCCGTCCACAGGTCAGCCGCGTCGGAGCGCGCATCAGCCAGTACATTTATTTTATAATTGACATACAGAATCGTTGTCCCGTCCAGATGAAGCGCACCATCGTCATAGACCAGCTTGATATCGGTTTTTCCCTGCTTCAGCAAGTCTACGGCGATGCTGCCGCTGTTTCTCGCTTCACCATCCCAGCTGACAACTGCGGGATCGGTGATCTGGATCTTGAGTGTCCCGTCCTCCAACGCGCGAGCTGTATTGACCGGCAAGCCCTCCGCATCGGTAATGCTTACCGCATCAAACGGCAGCGGCACATTGCGGATCGGCCGATCAGCCACGATAAGCAGCTCTCTGCTCTGATATATCTTCGGAACGACCAGCGCCGCACGGCCGGATTTATTCACCGTGATGAAGTAAGTATCCTTGTGAATGCCATCCTTTGCCGTGACAGTGATGGTCACAGTGAAGGCGTCTTTTTTCATCATGGTGGGCTTATTTGCACTGCCGAAGGATTCATAATAGTTGGCTATGGGGTAAGTCCCATCCTTCATCAGTGTCCGGGGCTGCGGCGTTTCATTGCCGCCGGTAACAGTGACCTCCTGCCCCTCCTTGAGCGCAATGCGCAGATGCATCATCTGATCGGGGTAGTTTGGGTCAAAATCATCCGGCGACAACTCCACCGTACTCTCCCACCGGGCGGAAGTCGTCTCGGTCTTTTCCTTCCACTGGAACGTAAGCTCCTGCAAAGCCGTTGCCGATGCGCTGTCCTGTACGCCCTTGACAAACAACTCCATTTTCTCCGGTACGGTATCGATCAGGGCCGGGTCATCATTATGGGGGTCAACATAATTGATGACCAGTGCCTTTGTCTTATAGGCCGGCGTTTCCACCGGTTTGCCGTCCTCCCATTTGGACTTATCCACACCCTGATACCGCAGCAGCAGGCAGTTCAATCCCTCTTTCAGCTGGATCACATCAGAAAGGAAGGTCTGGCTCACCGGCTTGTCTCCAGAGGCGGAGATAAAAGATTGGAGCACCCGGCCATTTCCGTCCACCAATTCCACTAAACGCTCCTCATTGGCCGCCGCGCTGCCGTCGAAGCCAATGCGTACCTTGTCAATATTGGAGCTGAACCGCGTAATGGAACCGCTGAGACTGGCCTCCTGAATTTTATCACCGGGTGCGTTGCCTTCCTCGTCATATACCTTGACGTTGCTGAAGCCGCCGCTGACGCCATAGCCGAAGCTATAGAAAGCGTAGGTGGTGCTTAATCCTGTGTTTTCGTCCGTCAGCACCAGCGTATTGCAGTTTTCCAGTGCCTGAAACGGTACGGCAAACGCAAACGTACCGTCCACTGCCACGGAGACTTCATCTCCGTTGAATACGACCGCCACGCCGGATGTCGTCGCCCCCTTGAAGCTCCGCGGAATACCGTTGATGGGGCGGCTGCTGTAGAGAAAATACGCCGTCGCATCCGGTGAGAACGACGGATACATATTGCCGATCGTAGTGCTGTCGTTATTCTCTGCGTCATATAGCGCCGTCAGCTTCGGGAATTCCAGCGTGGTCTCTGCCGCGATCTCCGCCGCCTGCGCCAAAGCCTTGTCCAAAGCCTCCTTTACTGCTTCCTGAGTCGCGGCGCTGTGGATGGCCGCGCGTCCGCTTTGCAGGCACCGCAGCAGCAGCTCCCGCTGGGCCACCGTCACACCGGCCTCCAGCTTGCCGTTGATATCGGTTTCCAGCTGCGCCACCGCGTCGGCCTTGGCTTGACGCAATGCCGCATCCGCTGCTGCGTCAACCGCTACGCCAGCGGTCACATTCAGCGCCTGATAGCCGTTATAGACCACGGCGTTTTTTCGCTCCAGATAAGCGGCACTGCCGCTGGTAAATGTCAGCGTTTTCGCCCCGCCAGTCACAGCGTTAAACGTTACCTTTGCAATAACGGTGCCGCTGCTGGCAGGCTGCTGAACGGAATCGCTTTCCACCATCAGCTCCAGTGCACTTTCCTGTTCCTTGCATACAGGCATGGTGAAACCAGAACCGGCCTGTACGCTCTGATATTTCAGGCTGCTCTGGTCGTACGTCACATGAAAACCCGCCGCGTCAAAATCCGCGCCATATACCATAAAGGTCACGGTGACGGTCTCTCCGGCACTGTAGCTGGTCTTGTCAAATGCGGCGACCATCTCCGCGCCGCGGCCGCCATCCACCGCGGCCGCCGGGACGATCAGGCTGACCGCCAGCACCAGCACCAGCAGCAGGGATATCCCTCGTTTTATCGTTTCTTTGTATCTCACGATCTTCTCTCCTTGGAATATTTGCCGTTATGAGGTCGGCGGGAGGGGCCGGCAAACCCCTCCCGCTCTATGGAAAGACAGCGGCAGTTACTTCCGCTCGACTTGGCCGGGGGATCCTTGGGTTTCTGTATGCTTCTGAACGCGCATTTTATTTTTGATTGCCCTTGTCTTGAGCTTGGCTTCACGTTCCTGCCGGTGCAGTTCAGCCTGAACTTCACGCTCCTTCATGAAGATATAGCGTTTCGTCTGGGCGGGACACGCATGGTCCGCCACAAGCTCCGCTTTCTTCAATACCGCAGGCCATCCGCCGAACCGCTGCGCGATATAGGTCCCGCCGATGATCTCCTTTACGGTCGGGGTATACCCCATTTCATCCGCGCAGCGCCGTACATATTGGATCAGCTCCTGCTCCGAATCCCCAGCATGAAGATCAGAAAAAGACTTCTCTTTCTCCTTCAGCGCCGCAGTCGTGCGGGCGACGATATATTGCTCATACCATGCGTTTCCGTCAAATCTTTTTTCAGCTCTTCTGGGCATTTGGGTATACTCCTCCTGATGAAAAATAAAAAAGCTGGCTCCAAAAAGCCAGCAAACACGCCAAAAGCAAAAAACGCTGATTATCCCATAAAATGGAAAAATCAGCGTACCATTACCTTTGGCTAAAACACGGAGAGAGCGCCCGCTGTTAGGTTCTGAACAGTGTAATTCTCCTGACTCACGCCACAGAGAGAAAACTCTCTACGTTTGCAGTTTACCTTCTCACAGGGGACAACTCCCTGCAATGGCGGACTTTGGTCCAGGCGGCTCTCGCCGCTTCAACTGCATCCTTGCGCTCACAGTGCCGGTCGCGCGGGGCTTTTACCCCATTCCTTTCACACCGCCGCCTGATCTGAAAACCAGATCTTTACAGCAAACGGCTACACCGGATAAGCGAACCCTATTCACTTTTTACCTCTTGATATAGCTTTATGTTTCGCATATGCGAAACATAAAGCACCATGGTGCTTCGCAAAATATATGTTCCGTACAGACTATACGAAAATCCCATGATAACAAGCATAATCATTATAGATAGCCTTTGTCAAGTTGTCAACAAAATTCTCATATTTTACCTGTTGCAGGTATCTGCATCGCGTCCAACTTTGTTCGATCTCTAACACGCCTTTAATACGCACGCAATACGCATTATTTCCGTAATACGCATTTAATACGGAGATAATGCGTATTAGCTATTTTCAACGACCGGGAAAGTACAATATATAAACACTTCCATAAACGCAGGAAGGATCGTATGAAGCCGAAACGGCAGGAAGATTCTTCCTGCGTTTTTGCTTCCTATTTTTGTCGCGGCACTTGCCACCGCCGCGATACCGCAGGAAAAGAAAGAGCGCCGAAATCAATTCGGCGCAGATCAGGAAAAAGGAGCTTTGTAAAAGCCGTCAGGACGATACGGCAGGAAAATCGTCAAGGGAGAGGCA
>ERZ857629.2665-NODE-2665-length-16444-cov-5.933736_pt1 | contig 16444 bp, 15 predicted proteins | sample MGYA00519700_ERZ857629 | MGnify/ENA primary metagenome ERZ857629 (study PRJEB31778, sample SAMEA3449351) | human gut metagenome | biome: human gut; feature: human-associated habitat; material: faeces | place: United Kingdom | collected 2010/2012 ...
AACCGGCGAAGCGCTGCCCGCCGGCGGCACGGTAACGGTCGTCCAGGTTGCCGCGCAGGGCGACCACCACCCGGTGCAGTTCCTCGCCGGTGGCGTCGGAAAGCCGGGCCAGGGTAATGTTGTCCTCCAGCTCCGTCTCGCTGCCCAGGTCCGCCCGCAGCAGCAGGGCGGCGGTCAGCTCCTCCGGCTCGCACCGATCAGAGACCAGGATCGCGGTCCGGCTGCCGCTCTCATCCAGGCTGGAAATCAGCGGATAGGGATAAGCGGCGAGCTTGCTCTGCACGTCCTTCAGCTCATAACCCACCTGCACAAAGGACGCGCCCCGGACGCTGATCCAGTTTGCCCCGGAAAAGTCATCCACGCAGCCGTCGTCGTCATACAGCCGGACATAGCCGGTGATGCCCAGGGAGTTGAAGCCGGTTTTCAATTTCTCCACGGGAAGCGCCACGCGCAGCACCTGGGTGCTGCCGCCGCGGTAATCCATCTGATAGGTGGCCACCGGGTCGTCGTTGAGCAGGACGGTCAGCGACGCCGGTACATCCTGGATCAGCTGGCTCAGCTCCACCTCGATCTGGGTATAGACATACTGGCAGTCCCAGTACTCCGGGATCTGGAAATAGAATTTATGGGTCTTGTAAATGCCGCTGAACAGGATATTCTGCCCATAGGCAAAATCCTTGAAATAGGTCGCCTCCGGGATATCCGGCGCAGGCGCGTCAGCAGCCTCCGCAGCCGCGCCAGGCGTATCTTGGGTCTGTGCCTCCCCGGACGGCTGCGCCGCCAGGGCCATGGGCAGGCTGCCCAGGATCAGCAGCAGCGCCAGGAGCCAGGCCACCGGGCGAGCGGCGTTTTTCCAATTTCGCATTGCATTTACCTTCCTTTCTTATGAAGCAGCTCTTCCGGCAGCTCCGCCTCTTCGTCGGAGAAAGCCGCCGTCTCAACATAGCGAACTGTTTTATCCCATTTTACTTCCCGGTGGAACAGCAGGTCCTCCAGGCTGAGCCACAGTGCCTTGAGCACCACGAACACCCAGAGCTTTGCATAGGTAAACAGCATCAGCAGGCTCAGCAGCGCGGAGCCAAGGGTGAATTCATTTTTCTCCGTGGAAAGGGTCAGCATGATGTTGCACACGAACACCAGTATCGCCATGCCCCACAGCGCGGTGGAGAAGCCGCCCAGGGTGACGTGCACCAGACCCAGGATGCCGCCGATAAAAATGGTATCCGAAATGACCAGCGACGACATCATCAGAATATACACGATCAGATAATAAATCACATCCAGCCGCATGGGCCCGGCGGTGGGGTCGAAAATATAGCGCATGTTCTTGGCCAGCACGTACAGATTGCCCTTTGCCCATCGGGTGCGCTGGCGGAACCACACCCGCAGCAGATGCGGCTCCTGCTCCCAGGTAACGGCCAGGGGCATCTGCTTGATGTAGTAGCCCATGCGATAGAGACGGAAGCTGATCTCCGTGTCCTCGGACAGCGCCTTGGTATCCCAGCCGCCGATCTCCTCGATCAGCGACCGGCGGATCACATAGTTGGTGCCGGGGATGGTGCACAGCCGGAAGAAGCGGTACCGCCCCGCCTGGATCATGCACTGGTAGGCCAGCGTCTCGATGTTCACGAACCGGGTCAGCAGGGAGGCATTGCGGTTGCGGGTACGGAATTTGCCGATCACCGCCCCCAACTTGTCGTCCGCCATCAGGTTCTCCACCAGGATGGCCAGCGCGTCCGGCTCCGGGGTGTTGTCCGCGTCGTAGATGGCGATCACTTCCCCGGTGGAGGCCGCGAAGCCAATGTTCAGCGCGTTGGATTTTCCCTTGCCGCCGTCCTCCGGGCCGGTGGAAATGACGGTCAGGCGGCGCTCCGGGAATTCCCGCTGGATCTTCGCCAGCTGCTCGGCGGTGTCGTCGCTGGAATTGTCGTTGATAACGATAATCTCGCAGCGGTCCTCCGGGTAGCGCAGGCTCAGCAGGGCGCGCACCGTGCGCACGATCACCAGCGCCTCGTTGTGAGCCGGGACCAGGATGCTGACGGTGGGGTATTCCTCCAGGGGCTTTCCCCTGCCCTCCTTCTCCACCTTCATATAGTAGGCGAAGCCGCCGATGGACAGGATGGCGTTCATAAACATCAGCAGCCAGATGGAGAGGATGGCGTAGAGGGATATGGCATCAATGACAGTCATTTTGGTTCCTCCTTGCCGCCTTGTTCGGAAAGAAAGCGCCTGCGCATTCGGTGGCGGGCATAGACGATGGACGACAGGAAGATCACCAGCAGCACCAGCACCCCGGCAAGCAGGACCTGATTCTGATTGTGCAGGTCCACGCTCATCCGATCCAGCGCGCCGCGATGGAAATCGAACTGGGTATCATACACTTTGGGCTGGAAATGGGTGTCGCGCATTACGCCGTCCACATACACCGTTCTGTTCTGATAGGTCAGGCTGCAATCGTTCAGACGCACCTGATGGTCAAGATCCCGCAGATCCCGGAAGTCAGCTCCGGCGGTTCTGGCTGTCCCGGCATAGCGCAGGAATGTCTCCGATTCGCTGCCGCAGTCCGCATAGACCGCTCCCGCCTGGGCGATCCCCTCCTGGTTTGCATCGATCCGGGGGTAAATCAGCCGGTGTCCCTGGCGGGAGATCAGGCTGGTATGGGAATCGATATCAAAGCCGTGGCCGGTCCCGTCCTCGTACACAAACACCGTGCCGAAGCTCTCCAGCGCGGTCAGGTACAGCTCCCGGTTCAGCCAGGAATAGGGGGCCTCAATGCCCACGGGATATACCCCGTTGTCCATATAGACCTTCATCATATCCGTCAGCTTTTCAGAAAGCTCCTGGGCCGACTCTGCCTCCTTGCGGATGATGGGCGCATGGAGGATGATCGCCGCCCCCCGGCTCTGGGCATAGGCAAGCACCTGGCAGAACTGGGTCATGGCGGGATATTCCCGATTGGCGTTCAGCGGCATCACGGAGATCACATAGGGGATGGACATTCCCTCCGCCTGCTCGATGATGTCCAGCAGCTGGTCCGCCGGCATAAAGGGATACACGCTGTCCAGCACCAGGAACCCTGCTTGGTTCACAAGATTCTCCTGGTCAGGCTGTATCCACCGGGTGACCTCCTGCGCCAGGGCCGCCTGTACTGCCGGACTGCTCAGGTCCGTAACAGGCACGAAACGCGCCCCGGCCACTTGGCTGCAAAAGGGATAGCTGCCGCTGCCCGCCTGAATGGCGCCGCTTTCGTAGCCGTCGGTACGCAGGCTGAACAGGCGCTCCCAGCTCACGATGCCGGTCACGCTACGTCCCGTGGAAAGGGTGTAGGTCAGCGTTCCGTTTTTCTGGGGCTCCTCTTCCCGGATCAGTCCCGTCCGGCCAATGGCAGCCAGATACTGCTCCAGGGTGCTGCCGCCAAGGACCATCACCGCCGCGGCCGCCTGCTTCAGGGCGGTGCCAAAGGCTTCGTCCATGGTGTCCAGATCATAAAGGAGCACATGGTCATATTTTCCCACTGCCTCCGCGCACTGGCTCTGTGTGCCGAAATCCGCCACCCTTCCCATGGCGGAGGCCATGGTGACCAGCTGCTCCACCTGTCCTATGGCCTCATCGGTCAGCCGGTCGCCGTGCACCAGCAGCAGGTCGCCGCTGCCGTCGGGAAGGAACGGCTCCGCGGCCGCCGGGGCCGCCAGAAGCAGCGCCAGGCACAGCGCCAGGGCCAGCAGGGAAAAACGCTTACACGTCATACTGCATTTCATTTTCGGCCTTCTTTTTCAGGTCAATGGCATTCTCCACCAGGCCCTCTTTGTACTCAAAAATGCCCACGCGGATCTCCACTCGCAGGGCGCGGCCAAGGATATCACGGAACGCGTCCGTCTTTTCCAGCGCCTCCTCGATGCGGCGCTTCATGATCTGCGCGCCGGGACGGTCGCAGGTGCACATAATGCCCATCTTGCCCTCCTCGTCCAGGGCGTACAGGCGGTCTTCCAGGCGGATGTTGTCCTCCACCAGCTCAGCCAGCGCCACCCGCAGGGAATCGAACTGGGCGGCGGAGAGGATGGAGGTCAGCTCCTCCTTGTAGCGCAGCTCCATGATCATCAGCGATAGGCACAGATTATTGCGCTTGCTGAAGGCGATCTGACGCTCCAGGTCGATGTACAGGCTCTTCAGGTTATACAGGCCCGTCACATGGTCGGTCATCACCTGCTCGTCCAGCTGCTTGTCCAGCAGCTCGGCAATGGCCTCCGCCTGGTAGGTGCTGCGCATGAAAACGGTCATCGCGCTCACCGTCAGCAAAGGCAGCACCAGCCAGCCATAGCAGGAAAGAGCGATGGCCTGCCCGGTCACAAAGCCCACATAAATGCGGTAGGCGGCGTAAAAGCAGGTCTGGATGGCGCACAGAGCCACAGCAAGATAGCGGAACCGATAAGCGGCAAGCACCACCGCGCCGGAGAGCACCAGAAACATCAGCAGGCTTTCTGTACGCATGGTCTCATTGGGAGCAAAAGCGACCAGCAGTGCCGCCGCCAGGATGCCCGCCAGGAACACCAGCAGGCCCAGGTCCTGCAGCAGCAGGCGGCGGTTTTTCGCCCGGATCTTGTCGTTCACATTGGAATCCACGTTACGCTTTTTCATTTTTACCCTCCAGAATATTCAGCTTGTGAAGGATCTCCGCAACCACGAAATAAAGCAGCAGGTCCAGCGTCACGCCGAAGGTCATGCTGCACTGCGCCAGCTGGGCGTCGCCGCTGAGGCAGATCACCGCTGTGATATCCGCCACGCCGATGGCGGTAACGGCAAGCATGGTGGAAAAATATGCATAGTCCCACCGATGCACCGCCTTGCGGTTGAATACCTTTGGGCCGGACATGGCCGCAAAGGCGATGATCAGCAGCACCAGATATCCGATGGTGCTGGGAAGGGACCGTTCCTTGAACATGCTCCAGGCGGAGAAGGACACGCTTCTGGCCATGGCCGGCATTCCGGCGCTGCGCTCGTAATTGCCGCAGTAGTCCCGCCGCAGACGCAGCGCGGAGCTGACGGCATTGTTCAGCATCATCACCAAGTCCCCGGGGTGCCTGCCGTAGTACACGGCCACATCCAGCGCGTCATAGCGGTCCAGGAAGCCATGCTGGAGCACGGGATTGGAAATTTCAGAGGGAGGATAGTAATCGTACAGCGACTGGTCGGTCAGCAGAGAATAGGATGCGTCGATCCCCAGCTCCTCCAGCGTTCGATCCGGGTTCCGGCTTTGCAGCAGCACGCCCCTGGTCACGCTGTGAAGCTTGCTGGTGTCGTCAAACTCCTGCCCGCCCCAATACAGGCTGAATACCGCCGTGCCCAGCATCAGGGCCGCCAGCGCGCCAGCCACGATCCGGCCCGGGCCGCCCATGATCCGCACCTGGGCCACCAGCAGCACGGCAACGAGGATACCCGCCAGGAAGAATCGCTTCTCCAGCAGGCAGAGCACCATGCCCGCCGCTGCCAGCACCAGCTGGAACGCTGTCTGACCCCGTCCCTCCCGCTGTAAGCTCATGGAAGCGCCCGCGATGTACAATAGGCAGATCAGGATGAGCCCGTCGCTGTACAGCGAATTGAACAGCACCAGATAGGAGATATCCGCAAAGATCAGCACCCCCAGCGCTGTCACAGCCACCGCTTCGGAAAAGTAGCGCACCCGCTCCAGCCCTGCTTTCAGCACCAGATACACCGCAGGCAGATACAGCGCCAGGTACACCAGCGCCAGAAAGCGCACATCGAACAGGCCGTCGGAGGTGACCACCGCGTCCAGCGCCATGGCCGCCCGAACAAACAGGTTCTGGGAGGAATGGATCGGCTCGCCGGTGCGGGCCGTCTCATACGACCGGGTGAAATATTCGTTGGAGGAGAACCGCGCCGGATCTTCGCCCCGGTCGGCCTCCCGGTAGGAAAGGCCGTACTCGCTCATTTTCTGATTGCCGATGCTGTCGTTGGCCACTCCCAGGCAGGGGATGACAAGCAGCGCATACACCGCCACGGCCAAGCACACCGCCGTACCGATCAGCGCCAGCATGGCGGACGTATAGCGCCGGGCCATCCACTGGTTGAGCCTTTGCCGCTGCCGCCAAAGGGCCGCAAGGTATCCCGCCAGGCGTGAGAGCAGCTTTCCCATTCCTTTTATGATCTTCATTCCACCCATTCCATCCCCGTTGCGGCATTTTTTGATCTCAGAATATCTGTTTGCTTTGATTATAGCATAGGCTCTTCTGCCCATCAAGAGCGCAGGGCCGCCAAAAGCGGCCGCGCCGTAAAAAACTCGGAAATCTCCGGGCCGATCATCTCCGGCTGCGCGGCGCATCCTGGCTTTTTCAGCGTTTCCACAAAAATATATCACAGCTTTTCTCAAAAAGGAACTGTTCGAAATGGCATTTTTTGCACATTTTCGTTTTCTGATCGTCTCAGCGTTTTTGGAGCAGCGCCTCCTTCTGCGCTCTGGTCAGCTTCTTCACCGCCAGCTCCCGCCGCAGGGCGTCGGAATGGGAGGCGCATTCCTCCAGATAGACCAGCTCCAGCGGGCCGCGGCCCTTGGTATACTTCGCGCCCCGGCCGCTGCGGTGCATGGTCAGGCGCTTTTCGGCATCCACGGCAATGCCGGTGTACAGCGTCCCGTCGGCGCAGCGCAGGATATACAGCTGCCAGGGCTTCTCCATCAGCGCTTCCTCCTGCACAGCGGGTTCCGCAGCAAAAGCCGGTCCAGCAGGAAAAAGGTCACATTGCCCATTGCCAGCATGACGATCAGCATTACCGTATTGAATTCCTCAAATTCCGCCCGGAGCTGCGCCATCCCCAGCAGCCGCAGCAGGAGAAAATACATCACGCCCACGCTGACATTGAACAGCAGCAGCTTCCACAGCCAGGAAAGGCGAAGCGCGTCCAGCTTCGGCTTTACAATGGGGTAATAGCCCAGAAAGACGAACACGGCCGCCGCCTCCTTGTCTGCCGACAGCAGCGACGAGAGGATGGCCACCGCCCCATACCAGGCCCAGGCGAGCCGCACCCCGCACAGCTCCATCACCAGCTGGAGCACCAGCGCGCACAGCATGGGACTGACATAGGTCATAATGGGGATCAGGCCCCCCAGGCTCATGATCACCACCGCCAGCGCCGCCAGTACGCCCCCCAGGGCGATGCGGGAGGCAGGCGTCTTTCTCTTTTCGTTCACGGGAATACCTCCAAAGAATTGGGCATTGTGTACAATTATCTTTTGATTCTCTTCCGCGCCTTATTGACATATTCCAATTTTTCCGCTATATTAAAGCTACGATAAGGAGGAATACTGGCATGGAAGATTACAGTGCAATGATCCGCAGGACCTTTCAGCAGGGCAGCGTTCTGGACGCGCAGACGCTTTTCGAAGCGTTCCTGCGCAACGCTTTCCCCACATTTCATTTCCGCCGGACAGAGGTGATCAGCTTCAGCCGGGGTGAAAACGAGACCATGGAGGGGCGCAGCTGGAACCATGTTTTTGAGATCACCCGCGACACCCTGGCCGGAAGTCCCGTCTGGCGGGTGGAGTGCCGCCGGGTCACCATGGGCAAAAGCCCGGATAAGCAGGTATACCTGGACTATCTCACCCTGGGCTTTGTCAGCTACGTGGAAAAGGAATAACCCAAAAATGCGGCTCCAAGGAGCCGCATTTTTTACGGAAAGGCCTTCGGTTTATCTCTTCTGGTCCGCCTGGATGATCCGCTTCATGGCCTCGATGCCCACGCGGACGGCGCCGGTGGTGTCCTCGGTGAGCTTCATGAACATGCCGGCCTTTTCCCGCTCCTGGTTCCAGATGACATGGAAGCAGCTGCCGCAGCGCACATGCAGCGCCGCCGCTACCACGAAGAGGGCCGCGGACTCCATTTCGCTGGCCTTGACGCCCAGGCGCTTCCAGCTGTCCCACTTTTGCAGCAGGTCATAGTACACCGGGGATTTCTCCGGGCTGTGCTGGCCATAGAAGGAATCCTTGCACTGCACCACGCCCACATGGGTGCGGTAGCCCAGCGCCTCGCTGGCCTCCTTCAGCGCCAGTGTCACGCCGAAATCCGGCACGGCGGGAAACTCGATGGGGGCATATTCCAGCGACGTGTGCTCATAGCGCACCGCGCCGTTGGCCACCACCACGTCGCCGGGCTGCACATCCAGATCGATGCCGCCGCAGGTCCCCACCCGGATAAAGGTGTCCGCGCCGATGGCGGTCAGCTCCTCCATGGCGATGGAGGCCGAGGGGCCGCCGATGCCGGTGGAGCAGACGGAGACCTTCTCGCCGCACAGCGTCCCGGTGTAGATGTTGTATTCCCGGTTCATGCCCACATGGACGGGATTGTCAAAATAGGACGCGATGGACTCGCACCGCCCCGGATCGCCGGGGAGAAACACATAGCGGCCCACGTCCCCCTGAACACAGCGAATGTGAAATTGCTTGCCGATATCCTGCATGATGATTGCTCCTTACCATGAAATTCATGGTCTCATTTTAGCACAATCACCCAAAAATTGCAAGGGCAGCGCCGCACGATTCAGCAAGAAAGCACATTATATTCCGAGTTTTCCTAACCGTGCTCCCGGAAAAATTGACGGACGGCTTTTTCGTAGCCCTCCCGGTCGTAGAAATAACTCATGCCGTGATTGGCCCCGGGGACGATGAGCAGCCGCTTGGGGGCCTTGCAGGCGGCATAATTTTCCAGGGTCATCCCCACGGGAACAAAGGAATCATCCGCCCCATGGATAAAGAGGACGGGAACGCGGCAGCTTTTCATGGCGTCCAGGGTGGAGTAGCCGTCGGATCTCACCTCGATCTTCCGGCGGCACAGGGCGTCCACATGGGCGCGGCGGCGGCGAAAGCCCCTGCGGAGGTTGTTTTCACTCACATGCCGCCATTCCGCCTGGGCAGAGGTAAAGCCGCAGTCGGCGATCACCCCCGCCACATTCTCCGGCAGCTCCCGAAAGCCCGCCGCCATCAGCACCGTGGCAGCGCCCATGGAAATTCCCGCCAGATAGATGGGTAGCGTCTCGAATCCGGCCCCGTTGAGCCACTTTATCCATTCCAGGCAGTCGAACCGCTCGATCATTCCAAAGCCCATGTATTCGCCGCCGCTTCGGCCCTGGCCCCGCTGCTCGGCGTACAGCACCGTGCAGCCGCACTCCTTCAGGAAATCCGCCACCGCGCCAAAGTCCCGCGCCCAGCTGGAGCGCCAGCCATGCATGGCCAGCACCACCCGCTGCGCGTCCTCCGCCCGCAGCAGATGCCCCACCAGCGTTGTCCCATCCTGGCCCTGAATGTGGATCACCTCATGGGGCGTCTGCTCCAGCTTCTTCTGCATCCGGCTGCAATAGGCCATGATCTCCCGGTCCCCCTGGTCGCCGCCCCGGACGTTCCCCTTCCTTTTGCGCAGCAGCTTCGGCTCCGCGCGGTCAAGGGCGGCCCCCACCATCTGCCGGTCGAAGGCGTGGGAAAGCCCACGGGAGATCACCGCCGCAGCCGCCGCGGCACAGCCGCCCCAAACGATCCTTTTCATCTTTCTGTTCATACGCCTTGCCCCTTTCAGAAACAGGATGCCCCGTTTCTGAAAAAACACGCAAAAAGGCGGCGGTTTCGGCATTTTTGTGCTTGACTTCCTGCGACGAGTTGAAAGGCTCTTGCGATTTCCCCAGGTCTGTGCTATATATGGATATAATTCTACAAGCGGAGTATTGCCAATGGAAAAGCAGGACTGTTTTCTGACAAGAAATGAGACCAATTTCATCAAGGCCATCGCCATCATCATGATGCTGATGCACCACTTCTGGGGCTTCCCAGCCTGGCGGGTAGGCGGCGCGGCGCTGGAACCGGCGGTCTATCTGCCCGGCGGAGCCTCGCTGAGCTGGATGGAGGCGCTGCAATTCAAGATCTGCGTCGCCATGTTCGCGGTGATCACCGGCTACGGCTGGGGCAAGGGACAGGTATCCCTGAGAAAGACCGCCAAACGGGTCGGCAAGGTCCTGCTGGCCTACGAATGGTGCCTGGCTGCCGAATACATCCTGAACGGGCTCGCCGCTCCCGAATCCGTTTCTCTCCGGGACCTGCCGGATCAGATCACCCTGTGCTTTTTCCATGGGGAACTGCTGATCCGCTTTGCCTGGTACGTTCGGTTCTTTATCCTGGCTGCTTTCAGCTATCTGGCATTTGTACGGCTGATGCGAGCCTGCCCGAACCGGCTGGTGCAGGGACTTATCGCCGTCGCTCCGTTCTGGGCCGTGTACTACTGTCTTTACAGGTGGGCCGCGCCCTGGCTGCAATACGGGGATGTGCTGGATTACCTCACCTACATGCCCTGCATCATGATCGGGACATGGATCGCGGACAGCCGTTATCCCGTCTGGAAACGCAGACGAGCCAGTGCTGCCGCCTCCCTTTTCTGGGTCGCGGTGTGCGCCGCGCTGCTGTACGCCCGGTACTACGCTTCCAGCCGCGCGTACCTGGATGTGTTCCTCGCGCCCTGCCTGATCTACGCGCTTTCCAACCTGTATGCCGCCTGTGGTCTGGCGCGGCTTCAGAAATGCTTTGATCTGCTGGCTGCCTGCGGCATCTACATGTGGCTGCTCCACTCCCTCTTCTTCCTCACCCCAGGAGCGGAGCAGTTCCAGAGGATTCTTTACTGCTCAAAAAGCCCGCTCCTCGTATTCCTGTGGGGCTTTCTGCTCGTATTTCTTGCCTCCTTTCCTCTGCGCTTCCTCGCCGAAACGGTGTCGGGATGGATATCACGCCTCAAACGCAAAAGTCTGCCCGAATAAAAACGGGCAGGCTCTTTTTTTGCGCTGTGGGCGATCTGACCTTTTCAACTTGCGTGCATCTTGCGTGTTATCTTACGTGCATCTTGCGTGTTTTATTATACCAGCTTCCCGTGTCAGATGCAAAGGAACCTCTGAATAAATCGTCTGCGGCTGTGAGCGGATCTTTTTCGCCCACTCTTCGGTAACGAAAACGGGAAATACATACAGTATTCCGCCGTTTTCGATACCTCGATTGGCCGAAAAATCTCTCGCTCACAGCTCTTGCCGATTTAATCAGAGCTTCCCAAATGCAATTCCGCCGATTTTCCGCGCCGAAGCAAAAAGCATCCCCCGCAGTCCCTTTTCCAGGCTGCGGGGGATAAACCAAATGGCACAGGTCATACCGCTGCGCCGGTCTTCTGCTCTTCGGCGGTGCGGTAGGTGGGTACTGCCACTTTCATGGCCCGGCGTACTGCCTCGTCGTCATCGGTGGCGATGGCCTGCCGCAGGAGCGTCAGCTTTTCCTCCAGCTCCTGCATGGTCACAGGCGTATCCCGTTCGATGAAGATCAGCTCGTTGTCGGTGCGGTCCAGTTCTTCGGTTTTCACCAGAAGCTCCTCATACAGCTTCTCGCCGGGGCGCAGGCCGGTCTCCACGATTTTGATCCCCTGCGCACCGGACAGACGGATCATATTCTCCGCCAGGTCCAGGATGTACACCGGCTTTCCCATGTCCAGCACGAAAAGCTCCCCGTTGCGCGCCATAGCGCCGCTGGTGAGCACCAGCTGGGATGCCTCCGGGATGGTCATAAAATAGCGGGAGATCCGCCGGTCCGTCAGGGTGATGGGGCCGCCGGAGGCGATCTGCCGCTTGAACAGCGGAATCACCGAACCCGCGGAGCCAAGCACATTGCCAAACCGGGTGGCGCTGTACTTGACCCTGCCATCGATGCTGTGCGCCTGGACGATCATTTCACACAGGCGTTTGGTCGCCCCCATCACATTGGTGGGATTCACCGCCTTGTCGGTGCTGACCATCATAAAGCGCTCCGTGCCGAATTCCTCGCAGCACTGCACCACGTTCAGCGTGCCGAACACGTTGTTCTCCACCGCCTCGATGCAGTTGTTTTCCATCAGGGGCACGTGCTTGTGGGCGGCGGCATGGATGACGATCTGCGGGTGGTACTTCTGGAACACCCGTGCCACGCCCACCTTGTTGGTGATGCTGACGATCTCCACCTTCAGATCCAGCTGGGGATAGGCGATCTTCAGCTCCTGCTGGATGTCATAGGCGCAGTTTTCATAAATATCCAGCACGATCAGCTGCCGGGGACCGAGCTTTGCGATCTGGCGGCAGAGTTCACTGCCAATGGAGCCACCGCCGCCGGTGATCAGGACGGTCTTTCCCACATAATAGGCGGCGGTCCGCTGGTCCAGCATATAGATGGGCTTGCGGAACAGCAGATCCTCAATATCAAATTCCCGCAGCTGCTTCCGCTCTCCCGCGGCCTGCATGGTGGGTGTATCATAGATCTTGACCTTGTAGCCCGCGCCGGCGTAGGTCTCAAACAAAGCTTTCTTGGCGGATTCCTCCAGGTTGGGCATGGCAAACACCACTTCCTGGATCTCCAGGTCGCGCATCTGGGCCAGCGCCGCGCTTCCCTCGGCCAGGACGGGGATATCCCGGATGTCCCGGCCCACCTTCTCCCGGTCGATGTCCACGAAGCAGCGGGGCAAATAGGCGGCGTTGGGGTTATTCAGCAGGTCGTCCGCCAGGCTGACGCCCACCCGGCCTGCGCCGATGATGGCGATCTTGATGCGGCTGGAGTGCTCCGTCCGCTCGCCCAACACCCGCTCTCCGGCAAACAGATGCAGCAGCACCAGCAGGAACCGACCGAAGGGCGTGCTGTTGTCGCCGCACTTGTAGGCGTAGCGGTAGATCATGCGGATGGCCAGCGCACCCAGCAGATTGGTGCAGCAGATGGCCGCCAGCCGGGCAAAGGGAATGCGCGCCGGGATCAGCATCTGCTCCAGAAAATAGTTGAACACGAACGCCACGGCATCCGTCGCCAACAGCCGCATGTAGCACTGGATGCCGCCGTATCTCCACACCTGGCTGTAAATCTTTCCCGCAAACCGGGCGGCAAAGACACAGACGCAGGTCATGCCCATATGATACACCACGCTGGGATAGGGGATCGTCTCGCCGGAAAACTCCAGCAGGAGCAGCTCCACTGCCAGTATGATCACCACATCGTAGGCAAACAGCGTCCACTTGATGTTACTATGTCTCTTCAACATTCTCATCCTCACATCGACGGGTTTCATTTTCCGGCGCAGGCAGCCGATCCTGCCGTCAGGCGCTTCCCTCTCGCGCAAAACCCACCAATTACTTGATTTTTCGAACAAAAAAGGCCCTTGCGGGCATATTTCTACATATACGCCCTGATAGTATAGTCCATTTTCATACAAAAATCAATCACCAATGCGTGGGAATTCTCAGGAAAAACGAACGGAGCTCTGCATTGTCCGGCAGCGAGGTTTTTTCAGCCGCAGGCGATTTACCTAAACACGCTTCATCAGCTTCAGTCTGACGGCGTCATTGGCGTCAAATCCCAGCTTTTCATAGAAGGGCGTCTTTTCCGGCGCGGCTGTCAGCTCTATAAAAATATCCGTTCCGCCCACCCCATGGTCGCTGACAAATTTCAAAAGCTCCCGGATCATTCCACGCCCAATGCCCCGGCGCTGGTACTCCGGGCGAACCACCACATCCTTGATGTAGTAATCCAGCCCCATGTCCCCCAGCATCCGGGCCATGGCGACGATTTTATCCCCATCCCACACAGAGATACGGAACAGGGTATGCGCCATGGCCAGCCGGGTCTGCTCCAGCCCCGGGCCGGACCCCCACACTGTCTCCCACAGGGCAATGAATTCCTCAGCAGTCAACTCATTGTATTTTACCGTCAATCCGTCCATTTACTTTTCTCCCCTTCCACACCCGACGCCCGCAGATACCGCCGGGCGCATTCCAGCATGCGCCGCTTGATCTGTTCGTATCGGTCTAACATATATTCTTTTTTTCCTCGTCCATCATTTTTACCGGCTGCACCATATCATCGGCCCCCCCGGCTCTCCTTCAGAGTTTCCCTAAACATTGGCATTGATTTCCTTCACGATCTCAACGACCTCGATCTGCCCATCCACCAGCATTTCACACACGCCGGAGCCGTCATAGGGATTATCCCAGTATTCCCTTGCCAGGCGGCGATTGAGGCCATGATCGGCGCTTCCATCAAAGCAGCGCTCCGCGTCTGCGCAGAAGGAACGGCCGTCTACCCTGATTTTTACAATAGCATAGGTGGGCCGCCCCAGTTCAGCAAAGAACGCCGCCCAGCGCTCCGCCTCCGCCAGCGTCCCGGATGCGTACAGGCAGCGCAGCCTCGAGGGATAGTCGGGGTATTCCTCCCGCCGTACCTCCTCCATCGCCAGCTCCCGCAGGGCAACCGCCAGGTGATGCTCCAATGCTGCGCCCCTATATTGCTCCGGCGAAGCATAGACCGCTGCCACTGCCGCTTCCTTTTCCTGCACCCGGCGGCAGACACCGCTGCAATGGCTCTCATCAAAGCAGAGCCGCTGCCCCAAGGCCATTGGCCGGTCCGTCACAACATGGTAGGCAAGCATTCCGTCACTCCCTCCTTTGGAAAGTTTCCCCCTCGTGAAGCTCACGAGGGGGAAACTATGTTTAATTCATCCGATTACTGCTCGTCCTTGATGGCGGCCTGCGCGGCGGCCAGGCGGGCGATGGGCACGCGGAAGGGGCTGCAGGAAACGTAGTCCAGGCCGATCTTGTGGCAGAACTCCACGGAGCTGGGGTCGCCGCCGTGCTCACCGCAGATGCCGCAGTGCAGGTCGGGGCGGACGGATTTGCCCAGCTTGATGGCGGTCTTCATCAGGGAGCCGACGCCCACCTGATCCAGCTTGGCGAAGGGATCGTTCTCGTAGATCTTGGCATCGTAGTAGGAGCCGAGGAACTTACCGGCGTCGTCGCGGGAGAAGCCGAAGGTCATCTGGGTCAGATCGTTGGTGCCGAAGCAGAAGAATTCAGCCTCCTTGGCGATCTCGTCAGCGGTCAGAGCGGCGCGGGGGATCTCGATCATGGTGCCGACCTCGTAGTGCATCTCGATACCGGCGGCGGCAATCTCCTCATCGGCGACCTTGACCACGGTCTTCTTGACGTAGGCCAGCTCCTTCACCTCGCCCACCAGAGGGATCATGATCTCCGGCACGATGTTCCAATCGGGGTGTGCCTTCTTCACGTTGATGGCGGCGCGGATGATTGCCTTGGTCTGCATGGCGGCGATCTCGGGATAGGTGACGGCCAGACGGCAGCCACGATGGCCCATCATGGGGTTGAACTCATGCAGGGCGGCAATGATGGCCCGGATGCTTGCCACGGACTTATTCTGGGCCTGGGCCAGCATTTCAATTTCGTAATCGCTGGTGGGCACGAACTCATGCAGCGGGGGATCCAGGAAGCGGATGCACACGGGCATTCCCTCCAGGGCCTCGTACAGCTTCTCGAAGTCGCCCTGCTGATAGGGCAGGATCTTCGCCAGGGCGGCCTCCCGCTCCTGCACGGTGTCGGAGCAGATCATCTCGCGGAATGCCGCGATGCGCTCCGGCTCAAAGAACATGTGCTCGGTACGGCACAGGCCGATGCCTTCTGCGCCCAGCTCCTTCGCCTTCTTGGCGTCGGCGGGGGTGTCGGCATTGGTGCGCACGCTCAGCTTGCGATATTTATCGGCCAGCGCCATGATGCGGCCGAACTCACCGGCGATCTCGGCGTCCACGGTGGGGATGATGCCGTCATAGATATTGCCGGTGCTGCCGTCGATGGAGATGCAGTCGCCCTCGTGGAAGGTCTTGCCACCCAGCGTGAACTGCTTGTTCTCCTCGTCCATCACGATATCGCCGCAGCCGGAAACACAGCAGGAACCCATGCCGCGGGCAACCACAGCCGCGTGGGAAGTCATGCCGCCGCGCACGGTCAGAATGCCCTGGGCGACCTTCATGCCGGTGATATCCTCGGGAGAGGTCTCCAGGCGGACCAGGACCACCTTTTCCTTGCGGGCGGCCCAGGTCTCAGCGTCCTCAGCGGTGAAGACAATCTTGCCGCAGGCAGCTCCGGGGGAAGCGCCCAAGCCCTTGCCGATGGGGGTAGAGGCCTTCAGCACCTTGGCGTCAAACTGGGGATGCAGCAGGGTATCCAGGTTCCGGGGATCGATCATGGCCACAGCCTTCTTCTCGTCGATCATGCCCTCGTCCAGCAGGTCGCAGGCGATCTTCAGCGCGGCCTTGGCGGTACGCTTGCCGTTACGGGTCTGGAGCATGTAGAGCTTGCCGTTTTCCACGGTGAACTCCATGTCCTGCATATCCCGGTAGTGATCCTCCAGCAGGGCGCACACCTGGGTGAACTGCGTATAGGCCTCGGGGAATTTCTCGGCCATCTGGGCAATGGGCATGGGGGTACGGACACCGGCCACCACGTCCTCGCCCTGGGCGTTGGTCAGGAATTCGCCCATCAGGTGCTTTTCGCCAGTGGCGGGGTCGCGGGTAAAGGCGACGCCGGTGCCGGAATTGTCGTTCAGGTTGCCGAACACCAT
>ERZ857629.2666-NODE-2666-length-16442-cov-3.251175_pt1 | contig 16442 bp, 10 predicted proteins | sample MGYA00519700_ERZ857629 | MGnify/ENA primary metagenome ERZ857629 (study PRJEB31778, sample SAMEA3449351) | human gut metagenome | biome: human gut; feature: human-associated habitat; material: faeces | place: United Kingdom | collected 2010/2012 ...
TGCTCATAACGAACAAAAATGTTATTAATAAAACGTTAGGATATTTAAACCTGCAAGGAACTTTCAACTGCACGGTAACCCGCGTCCGTCGAAGCGGTATCGACCTTCCTCCCGAACCGGATCTGACACTAAAATTTGGTGACAAACTGATGATCGCCGGAGAAAAAGAGGACTTAAAAGAACTTGGACAAATTCTCGGTAACGATGAGAAAAAACTTTCGGATACCGACTTCTTCCCGATTGCCGCCGGTATCGTACTAGGCGTACTATTCGGAAAACTGAATCTGTCGTTCTCCGATTCATTCTCGTTCTCTCCGGGACTGACCGGAGGTATCCTGATGGTGGCGCTTGTTTTAAGCGCAATCGGAAAAACGGGCCCGATCGTATGGTCCATGTCAGGTTCAGCCAACCAGTTACTGCGTCAGTTAGGGTTGTTGTTATTCCTGGCGGAAGTCGGGACATCAGCCGGCGTTAACCTGGTATCCACTTTTCAGGAAAGCGGATGGACGCTGTTCGGTGTCGGCATGGCAATCACGATGGCCCCGATGCTTTTCGCTTTAGGATTCGGTTACTGGGTCTTTAAAATCAATATCCTTGACCTGATCGGAACCATCGCCGGAGGTATGACCAGCACACCCGGACTTGCCGCAGCCGACTCTATGACAGACAGTTCCGCACCGAGCATTGCATATGCGACTGTTTATCCGATTGCCATGGTTTTCCTGATCCTGTTTATCCAGCTGATCGCAAACCTGATTGTCTGATAAAAAAGGCACAATAAAAAAAATGCGCTTGTCAGCTTGATTTTTAGCTTATAAGCGCATTTTTCACGTTTTTTTATTATATATTTGCAGATACCATAAACAATAGATCTATGATGATGCAAATGAACCAACAATTTGACCTTGCCTTCAACTTCTTACAGAATACAGGTACTCACCTTTTTCTGACAGGTAAAGCCGGAACAGGAAAAACAACGTTTCTGAAAAAACTTAAAGAAGTTTCCCCCAAACGTATGATCGTTGTTGCTCCCACAGGTGTAGCCGCCATCAACGCAGGAGGTGTTACAATCCATTCATTCTTCCAGTTACCGTTTGGCCCTTATCTCCCCTCGGCAAGCAGGGAGGCAGACCAGGCAAAAAATTTCACGAATAAATTCAGCCGGGATAAGATTAATATCATCCGAAGCATGGATTTACTGGTGATAGATGAAGTCAGTATGGTACGAGCCGACCTGCTGGATGCGATCAGTGACGTACTTTGCCGCTATAAAGACCGGACAAAACCTTTCGGCGGCGTACAACTATTACTGATCGGTGACTTGCAACAACTGGCGCCTGTTGCCAAAGATGACGAATGGAACTTATTGAAAGAACATTATCCGTCCACCTTTTTCTTCGACAGCAAAGCGCTTTCGGAAAGCAATTACTACTGCATCGAACTTACCAAGGTGTATCGCCAGAATGACAGTACATTCATCTCCCTGCTGAATAACATCAGGGAAAACAGATTCGATGAAGAAACATTAAACAGTCTTAACCAGCGATATATACCCGATTTCGCCCCGGACGACCAACAAGGATATATCACACTTACAACACATAATTATCAGGCACAGCAACTCAACAACCGGAAGTTAGCCGAATTGCCCGGTAAGTCATATACCTTCAATGCCGAAATAAACAACGACTTCCCTGAATACTCTTATCCAACCGATAATCAACTGGAACTGAAAAACGGAGCCCAGGTTATGTTCGTCAAAAATGACTCTTCCGGCGAACACCGGTACTACAACGGTAAAATCGGTAAAATCGTTTTTATCAACCCGAACAAAATAACGGTTGTCGGAGAAGACGGCAATGAAATACAGGTAGAAAGAGAAACCTGGACGAATGTCAAATATACGATCAATCCGGACACCAAAGAAATAACAGAGACGGTTGCCGGAACTTTTAGCCAGTATCCGTTGAAAACAGCCTGGGCGATCACGATCCATAAAAGCCAGGGCCTGACTTTCGAACATGCCATCATCGATGCCTCGGCAGCCTTTTCACACGGCCAGGTCTATGTGGCACTCAGTCGCTGCAAAACCCTGGAGGGATTGGTTTTAAGCAGTCCGATCACCCGCAACGCAATGATCAAGGATATGAGGATACAGGAATTTACCAGTTCCGTCACCGACAAACAACCGGGGAAAGAACAGTTGGAACAGGCGCAACAGCAATATTACCTGGAACTGGTTATCGAACTTTTCAATTTCACCTCCATCCAGCAACGCCTGCAATATGCCGCTTATACGGTATATACTCATTTACAGAAATTATATCCGGAACTCAACACGCAATATGCCAACACCCGTGATGCCTTCCGTTCCGTAATAACAGAAGTAGGCGGACGCTTCCAACAGCAACTGACGCGCATGATCTCCGGAAACCCCGATTACCAACAGGACGAAACCATCCAGGAACGTGTGCGGAAAGGAGTAGCCTATTTCATCGAGCGTATCGACAGCCTGTGTACATCTCTCGAGGAAAATTCCGCTGTCGAAATAGATAACAAGGAAAGCCGGAAAGCGGTGAACAATGCGATCAGCAAATTTACGGAAGAACTCCATTTAAAGCAGGAGACGCTGAAAGCATGCGTAGACGGCTTTTCTGTCGTCCGCTATCTATCCGCCAAAGCAAAAGCGTCCATTGAACCGCCCGCATCCGCTAAAAAACGTTCTGAACGTTCTTCGCAGCCGGCCAAAGTGACTGTTTCGAGCGACGTTCTCCATCCCGAACTCTATAACAGCATTAAGCGGTGGCGCTATGAGCTGGCAACAGAAAAAGGATTGCCTCCTTATACGATCCTTCAACAGAAAGCATTGCTGGGTATTGTCAATACACTACCTTCCAATTCACGCGAATTGCTTGCAATCCCCGGAATAGGAAAAAAAGTAATCGAAAACTATGGTAGCGTACTGCTGGAACTTGTTGAAGAATATAAGAAGCAATAGAACAGAATCACTATTTTGCGCCGACTATCATAATGGCTATTTTTTGAGCTTATTTTATCACTTTAGATACAAATAAGCTCAAAATAGAAACAGACACATCTCACAGGAAAGAGCTTCCAGATAGATCGATATTACATTTTTTAACACAAAGTAAAGGTTTATCATTTTGATAACTTCATCTAAAACAAATTTCTATCTCGTTTAAAACGAGTTTTTTCTCGTTTTAAACGGATCCCTGGTTTATTTAAGATGAGTTTTTCTGTTAATAAAGCACAAAAACACACTGAAAAACAGTTCAGAAACAATACTTTTTTATGCTAAACAGCATATTTTACACTCTAAAAGATAACGTCATACGAACAAAATAAAATTATCAAAAACATCAGCATAACAGAAAATAAAAAGACAAATATTTACAACCGCGAGGTTTCAACATCTGTTTAACACAAAACCTCGACTTATAATAGCTATTTTCCCAACCTAACCCATCCAGGAATCGTCTACACAAAGGCCAGGCTGACCCAGGATTCAAATAGTGCCTCCATTCCCCCGTTAAATTATCATTTTGATAATAATTTATTCACCATAACATCCGGTTTTGAAAAATAAATCGGATATTTGCATATCTTTTTCTAACTATCAAAAAGAAAGAGATCAGACAAATAGAGATTTGATATGGATATAAAAGAACTATTAAAAAAGTATTCAGTATTTATTTTAGGATTATATTTTTTAGCTGTAGGCATTGTATTGATCGTTCGCTCTGCATTAGGAACCACTCCTATCTCCAGTGTAAATTACGTGTTAAGCCTTAATACTCCTTTATCATTAGGAACATGGACATTCATTGTAAACGTACTGCTGATCCTGGGACAGTTCTGGTTGATCCGGAAAGACAGAAGTCGTCAGGACACGATAGAAATACTTCTTCAGATACCTTTTTCCTGCATATTCTCCGCTTTCATTGATTTCAACATGGCTTTAACAAGCAATCTGCACCCGTCCGGTTACGGCATGTCAATGGCCTTATTGCTCACAGGATGCCTCATACAATCCATCGGCGTAGTGCTCGAAATCAAACCGAAGGTAGCTATGATGAGTGCAGAAGCATTTGTAAAATATGCATCCCGATGTTATAATAAGGAATTCGGAAAGTTCAAGGTGTATTTCGATGTTACCCTGGTCACTTTAGCCGTACTCATCTCCCTCATGTTCACCCAAGGCATTGAAGGGATACGCGAAGGTTCACTTATTGCCGCCTGTATAACAGGCTATATTGTAAGTTTCCTGAACCAGAAGATCATGACCAGAAAAACACTCTACAAAATATTGCCGGGACTGAAATAAAAATGGATAGTCCGAAAAGACCACCCACTTTCAAAATATACTACTTTCTTCTATTTCTTCAATTCAAATCCCAGCATCATCCCGTCATACTCGCTGGCCAGTTTATTGACCAGTTTCAACGTGGAATTGTCAGATATCGATGATAATTTGGTCAGAAAATCCAGTAACTTATCCGCATTGAACAGCAAAGACAACTCATCTCCGGAAATCACGACGTGGGCTGTTAAAGTTGTCACTTTCAGTTTTCCGCCCAATGCATATTTCAGTTCAACCGTTTTTTCATCCGGATTAACAGAGAAAGTACCTTTCAATGTCTTTTTCTTTAATGCATTGGTAAACGTACTGTCACTATTGAACACATAGTTGAACATACCTTCCACAATACCGACCTTGGCACAATACGTTTTCAGCTTTTTCTCCAATTCACCAGCAGCCACGCTCCCGGCTACATTCTTTAACGCATTATCGCCTTCCAGCTGAACGGCAGGATTGGTATACGTCCACGTTCCCAGCAAGTTCTCTACTGTCAGTTTCTTTCCGCCAGTTACAGAAGTAACCGCATCCTTTACTGTAGATGAATTCAATAAGTCTTTCAACGATTGTCCGTAAGCCTGGCCGGATACGGACAGCAGGATGCATATAGCAGCCATTAATCCCCACACTTTTTTCATATCTCTTATTTTACTCTTTTTAAAAAACATACAAAGATACAATTATTATCCCTACATTTGCTTCACGTTTTTATTTACACAGCAAAAGATCTTGAACTTAACAACATAAGTCTTATGAGAAATCTAACTAAACGCATTTGTATTATGCTTATTTGCTCATTAGCGTATCTGAACGGACAAGCATCCATCGATCCGTCCGTCATACAATCGACCATCAGTACGTTAACCTCCAGGAACAACAGTAACAAACAGAGTATAGAAAAAGGAGTCAGCCAGGTTGCACGTCTTTGGCTGGAAACAGACGGCGACGAAAAAGCCTTCCGCTCTTTTTGTGAAGACAATTATATTGCCGATCCGGACGAAAAGTATCAGGTATTCCTCAAGATCAGCGACTATCTCGAAGGTATCAGCGGTCATTTCAATGAGATGTCGCTGCACTTACAGAAAAATTTGCAGCTGGATAACGGTCCGTTGCACCCCATCGATGAGAAGTTCGGTTCATACAGTCCTTCGAGCCATTTGAGCGATGACTTATACAATAATAAAATAGCTTTTATCATCGCGCTAAACTTCCCCCACCTTACCCTGGAAGAAAAAGAAGCATTGGGCACCGACCGCAAAGCCTGGGCCTATGCACGTCTGGGCGACATGTTCACGGAACGGATCCCTGCCGCATTGTTGCAGGCCGCTTCCAATGCAGAAAGCGATGCCGACATTTATATCTCCCAGTATAACATTTACATGGGCCATGTAATGAACAAAAAAGGCCAGCACCTGTTCCCTAAAGACATGATCCTGCTGTCACACTGGAACCTGCGTGATGAAATCAAGGCAAACTACAACAAGGGGAAAGAGGGGCTCGACAAGCAACGCACCGTTTACGAAGTGATGAAACGGATCATTTCACAGGATATTCCTGTCGAAGTAATCAACTCAGGGACGTATGAATGGAACCCATATACAAACATGGTACAACAGGACAACAAGGAAGTAAAAACGACTCCCGAATCGACTGTCCGTTATCAGAAGATGCTGAACAATTTTAAGGCCATGCAAGGCATTGACAAATACACAGGTAATACCTATATCGACCGTAAATTCAACGACGATATGGAAGTCGCCTTGCAGGATGTTGAAAAACTGTTCGATGAATTTCTGTCCGCTCCCGAATTGAAAGAAGTCGGCAAAATGATCTCCAAACGTCTGGGACGCAAACTGGAAGCCTACGATATCTGGTACGACGGTTTCAAAGCCCGCAGTAATCTCGACGAGACCAAGCTGGATGCACAAACGCAAGCCCTTTACCCGGATGCGGCAGCTTTGGACAAGAAGTTACCGGACATTCTTATGAAGTTGGGATTCAGTGCCGAACGGGCCAACTATCTGGCCGACAAGATCACAGTCGATGCCGCCCGTGGTTCAGGGCATGCCTGGGGAGCATCCATGAAAGGACAGCAGTCACGTCTCCGCACACGTATTCCGGCAGCAGGAATGAATTATAAGGGATACAACATAGCCATCCATGAATTCGGTCACAATGTAGAGCAGACTTTATCGCTTTATGATGTAGACTATTATATGTTGAGCGGCGTACCCAACACTGCATTTACTGAAGCGCTGGCTTTCGTTTTCCAGAAACGTGATCTCGAAATATTGGGTATCACCGATCCGAATCCGGAAAAACAGGCGATGGAAATATTGGATAAAGTATGGAGCATGTATGAAATTTGCGGTGTTTCCATGCTGGATATTTCCGTATGGAAATGGATGTATGCCCATCCGGATGCAACGGCCGAACAGCTGAAAGAAGCAACGATCGCATTATCGAAAGAGATATGGAACAAATATTATGCGCCTGTTTTCGGAGTAAAGGACGAGACGGTACTGGCTGTTTATTCGCACATGATCAGCTATCCATTATATTTGTCGGCTTATGCTTTCGGACAAATCATAGAATTCCAGCTTGACCAGTATCTGGAAGGCAAGGACTTCGCAAACGAAGTAGAACGTATTTTCCGCCAGGGACGTCTAACCCCTAACCAATGGATGATACTGGCTACAGGAAGTCCGCTGACCGTCGAACCTATGCTGGAAGCCGTAAGACAAGTTATTAAGTAAACAGGATATAAATGATATTACAAAATCGCGCCATAACTGTAAATGAGAACGACGGACTACCGTTACCTAAACGTTACTGGGCTATACTGGCCACAGCTTTAGGTGTCGGAATGTCCGTCATAGACGGAACAATTGCAAATGTCGCTTTGCCGACAATAGCCCGCGACCTGGGCACTTCACCGTCTGTCACGATCTGGGTAGTCAACGCTTACCAGCTGGCAATCACCATTTCGCTTCTCTCCTTCGCTTCATTGGGAGACATTTACGGTTACCGGAGGATTTACTTATCAGGAATTTTACTGTTCAGCATCACGTCAGCCATCTGCGCCCTTGCCGATTCGTTCTGGATGTTGACAACCGCACGTATCTTACAAGGATTCGGAGCTGCCGCCATCACTAGTGTTAACACGGCATTGCTCCGAATCATTTATCCCAAACGTTTCCTGGGCCGCGGCATGGGGATCAATGCCCTGGTCGTCGCTGTCTCGATTGCCGCCGGACCGACCATTGCATCCGTCATCCTGTCTTTAGGTTCGTGGCACTGGCTGTTTGCCATCAATATCCCGATCGGCATTGCAGCCTTGGTGATCGGTCTGATGCATTTGCCAGCCAATCCGGTTAAAGTCACCGGCCGCCGTTTCGACAAACTCAGTTGCCTGATGAACGCTCTTACATTCGGATTACTGATTTTCTCGCTGGAGGGTATTGCCCATAAGGAGAATACAACTTTGATCATAGCAGGTATAGCCGTATTGTTTATGATCGGTTATTTCTTTGTACGCCGTCAACTACGCCAACAGTTCCCGTTACTTCCGGTCGACCTGATGCGCATCCCGATCTTCTCCATGTCGATCGGCACGTCGATATGTTCTTTCACCGGACAAATGCTGGCAATGATCTCCCTCCCCTTTTTCCTTCAGGGAGCATTGGGACGAAGCGACGTAACAACCGGCCTGCTTCTCACTCCCTGGCCGTTGGCAACGATGATCATGGCCCCGCTTGCCGGACGATTAGTCGAACGGATTCATGCCGGTATACTGGGAGGTATCGGTATGACGATATTTGCTGCCGGTCTTTTCCTTCTGGCCGTTTTACCCGACAACCCGACAAATACGGATATTATATGGCGCCTGTTTATCTGCGGAGCCGGATTCGGTTTATTCCAGACACCCAATAACAGCACGATCATCTCCTCTGCCCCTTCCAACCGAAGCGGAGGCGCAAGCGGTATGCTGGGAACAGCCCGTTTATTAGGACAGACACTGGGAGCAACATTAGTCGCTATGATATTCAATCTGGTTCCGAACAACAGCACGCAAGCATGTTTGTATCTGGCAACAGGATTTGCCGTGGTAGCCGCAATAATCAGTAGTTTAAGGATTTCACAGCCGAGGCCGTTGAAAGGATTTAAATAAAAATTCAGTTATATAACACAAATCTTTTCATCTCACAGAACGAATTATTAACTAATATTTTTATTGGGAAACAGCATGAATACAATAAAATAGGGGAAAACGGTCCTCCAAACAGGAGCTTTATTTTTCAAGACATAAGACTCTTTATTATCAATTTGAAAAATGAACTTAGTTCTAGACGAACTAAGTCAGAATAAAAAAATACATACTCACTATTTTTTTCTACAGACGCAAAAACATCACTGATAGCCACATTTGATAAATCGAGTGACAAACGTGTAGATTGTGCATAGGACAATTCAGCCCAAAGAGATGAATTTACTGTAAAAAGCAAACACAACACTACACAAACTGCATGTATTTTTCTTTTAATTTTTAGATATTCCATAATAATATAATAAGTTTTCCTTGATATTAATATTTTACTTGTTAACAACACAATGGTCTATTGTTTTATACAATACTAGGTTACGGCATGTTTTATCTATTCATAGGCATTCATTTTTTATTATTGATACTATTTACTTCAATCAAATTCCCCTTACGATGAAATGAAACTGATAACGTTTTCTGGAGTGTTTGAAGAACTTGGTCCATATTATCAAACAACACCAGCTTACCAGAGCATTTCACTTGTTCTATATCCGGTGGATAGCTAAATTGAACACGGTAATAACGTGAGATACTACGTAGTACCTCACCTAAATTTTTCTCCCGGAACTGGAGAACACCATCTATCCATGAGATATAATCGTATACATTCACCTGGCTAACAGACATCTGCCCATTTTCCAAGATTAAGAGATCATTAGGTTTGATAATTTGTTTTCCGCTTTTATATCCTTCAACCGCAACACTTCCTTCTTTCAGTACAACAGATTGGAAATTTTCATCCTTATACGCAACTATGCCAAAAGATGTTCCTAAAACTCTGATTTTCATCTGGTTCGTTTTTACATAAAATGGACACGATGCATCTTTGGTCACTTCAAGATAAACTTCCCCTTCCACATAAATCATTCTTTTTTCTTTTTCAAATATTTCAGGGAATTGAAGCACTGTGCCTGAATTTACCCATACTTTCGTACCATCAGGCAAAATCAATGAAGAATGACGTCCTTTCGGTACGCTTAACACATTCATATGATTACCTTTTTCCTTTGCTTCACCAATACACTTCCTCTCTGTAGCCTCTAGATTATTAAAGTCTTTATCCGTCACCTTGATTTTCCCTTGTTGATCGACTAAAATTGTCGCATTATCAGAAACCTTCATTTTTTCCTGTGCCAAATGAAGTTCTACTTCTGTCTGATTAACATCTAACTGGATATCATCCACCAAAGACAGAATATCTCTTTCCTGAAATAAATTTTCTTTAGTAATCAAAAATAATGAGCCCAATGTACATATAATAAGAATACAAGCTGCTGCATATTGCCATGTCAGACGCATTCGCTTTGGTTTTCTGAATTTTCTTAAATCATTTATAATATTTTCTTTAAGAGATTCTTTTTCAATTGGTGACAGTTTTCTATTATTCAATTTCAACGAACGAACCATTTGCCTGGCCTTCTCTATATTTTCTTTCTCTTCCGGATACAGTGTCAGATAATCATCAATCCACACCTGTTCCGACTCTTCCGTAGGAAACAGACACCAGAGAATAAAGGAATCGTCATGTATTAACTGGTCAACAGTTTTTATATGTTGTATTTTATTCATTTTGCATTTTCATTTTAAACAAGACATTAATTTCCCCAATTTGGCCCCATTTTATATGTTAAATTCATTTAACACCAATATGCATCTATTGAATTAGTTCGTCTAGAACTACGTAAAAATGTAAGTATTAACATCCAATCTCAAACGATAGATCAAATTTTATCTGAAATTCTGAAAAACACCGGTCTTACCTACGTTCTCAATGACAGACAGGTAATGATTATGCGAAAAGGAGAAACAGAACAACAGCAAAAAAGTATCTCTATCAACGGAACAATCAGAGATGCACAGCAAGTTCCGTTACCAGGTGTCAATGTTATTATTAAAGGTACAACAAAGGGTACAACTACCGATATTAACGGTAATTACTTCATTGAAGTTCCTCATAAAAACACGGTACTTGTTTTCAGCTATATCGGTTTCGAATCACAAGAAATTAAAGTCGGAGACCAGATCAATATAAACGTAAATATGTCTGAAGAATCGAACAACCTGGATGAAGTTGTAGTAGTTGGTTACGGTTCCCAGAAAAAAGTATCCGTAGTAGGCTCTATCACGACCATCGAACCTGCTCAATTGCAACAAGGAACAACCCGTGCCGTTTCCAATAATCTGGCAGGACAACTGGCCGGAGTGATCGCCGTTCAACGTAGTGGCGAACCTGGTTCTGACGGTTCCGACTTCTGGATTCGCGGTATATCTTCATTCAAAGGGACAGGTATCAAACCATTGGTTTTGGTAGATGGTATAGAACGTACGCTCGATGATCTTTCCGCTGCAGAAATCGAATCATTCTCTGTATTGAAAGATGCTGCTGCCAGTGCTGTCTATGGTGTACGAGGAGCAAATGGAGTTATCATCGTAAAGACCAAAAGAGGGCAACTGGGCAAACCCAAAGTAAATTTTCACTTCGAACAGGGTTTCACACAACCTACCCAGCTCCCGGAATATATCGGATCGGCTGATTATCTTTCATTAATGGATGAACTATATATGGACGCAGGGAATCCTAATCCTCTTTACGGAGAAGAAAAAATCAACAACTACCGTAATAATGTAGATCCGGAGCTTTATCCAAATGTAAACTGGTTGGATGCCGTTTCAAAAGACATGGCATCCAATACACGAGGTGATCTGACTATTACAGGTGGTAGCGATATTCTTCGTTATGCATTAGTTGCGTCCTACTATGGGGAACGTGGTATTTTTGTCACCGATAAAAGTAAAGACTGGGATTCGTCGACCCGCCTGAACAAATACAATATCCGTTCAAATGTTGATATTAACGTTACGAAAACAACCGTTGTCGGCATAAGTATAGGGGGATATTTACAGGAACAAAACGGAATGGCAGTCAGTGGACAGGACATTTGGAATTATGCATTTGATACACCTCCTTTCTACCATCCGATCCAGTATTCCGGTGGACGCGATGTCCGTGTAACAGAGCGCCATAACCCTTGGGCGGAAGCCACACAGCATGGTTATCAGACAACAACCAACTCAAAAGTCGAATCCTTATTTTCTATCGAACAGGACCTGAAATTTATTACTCCCGGTTTGAAAATAAAAGGACTCTTTTCTTTCGACCGTTACTCCAGTTCATGGGTGAAACGCTCCAAAACTCCGACTTACTATAATCCGGCAACAGGCAGAGATCCGGAAACAGGAGAACTGATCCTGACAGTCAGTACGGACGGACAAGAATTTCTGGATACAAAAAGCGAGTCTGCATGGGGAAATAAAGCCACTTATCTGGAAGGAAATATCGCTTACGACCGCACATTCAATAAGAAACACGCAGTCAGTGCCATGTTCCTCTATAATCAACGGGATTATCAGGATGGTAACATTGTGCCGTTCCGCCGCATGGGTATAGCAGGACGTGCCTCCTATACTTTTGACAACCGTTACATCGCCGAATTCAATTTCGGTTATAATGGTTCGGAGAATTTCACAAAAGGACATCGTTACGGATTCTTCCCTTCTGTCGCCGTCGGCTATATGCTTTCGGAAGAAAAATTCATGGAACAATTCAAAGAGACTTTCTCTAAAATCAAATTCCGCGCATCATGGGGGTTGACCGGTAACGACCAATTGGACGGACGCCGCTTCGCTTTCCTACCAACAATAGACACGGATGGATCATATAAATGGGGTGTAAACAACGATTACAACCGTTCCTCCCGCTTTGAGGGAGAATTTGGTGTGACAGATTTGAAATGGGAAACCGTAGAAAAACTAAATGTCGGTATAGAATTAGGTCTTTGGAACGCTCTGGAATTACAGGCAGACTGGTTCAAGGAACAGCGCCGTGATATTTTCATGCAACGTAATAATATCCCGACATCTGCAGGTTTCCGTAAAACACCATGGGCTAACTACGGTAAAGTGAACAACACAGGTATAGATCTTTCATTAACTTACAATAAACAGTTCAATAAAGACCTGCACGTGGGTTTTCGCGGAACTTTCACTTATGCACACAACGAAATTATTGAAATGGATGAAGCGATGGGAGTTATCGGAACAAATCGTCAACGCACCGGAAGAGCTGTCAATGAATTATTTGGCCTCGTTGCCGAAAGATTATTCACAGAAGATGATTTCACTACAAATGAAAAAGGGGACCTGGTTTTAAAAGAAGGTATACCGGCACAAACTTTCAGCGCTATCCGTCCGGGAGATATTAAATATATGGACATCGACGGTGATGGCGTTATCACTAATAAGGATGAGAAGGCAATGGGCGGAACCGTCAATCCAGAAATTGTCTATGGCTTCGGAGCAACAGCTCGTTATAAAAATATAGACTTCAATATCTTCTTTCAGGGGAACGGACAGACTTATCGTTTTATCGGAGGCGTTGTTTCCAATTTCTTACCAGGAGCTTCCCAGGGATCTATGGGTAACATCCTGACCAACTACAACGATCGTTGGACCCAGGAAAACCCGAAACAGGATGCCTTCTACCCGCGTTTAAGTTATGGAACAAACGCCAACAACAGCCAAAATTCGACCTGGTGGTTGCGTAACATGAGCATGCTCCGGATGAAAGATATAGAAATCGGTTACACATTTCCCAAACACTGGATTAATTCGGTCGGCCTTGCCAATATCCGCCTCTATGCCAAAGGTTCCAACCTCTTCACTTTCTCCTCCTTCGATCTTTGGGACCCGGAGTTGGACACGGCAAACGGAGCTAAATACCCGATCATGAAATCTTTCTCTTTCGGACTGGATATTAATTTCTAACAGAGTAATAAATATAAAACATATAGAAAATGAAACTACTCAAATATATTGGCTTATCATTTTTAGGCTTATCCCTCAATAGTTGTACGGATTATCTGGATAATGCACCGGATGATACACTAACAATGGAAATGGTATTTAACGATAAAACCAGAACCGAAGACTGGCTCTCCGGGGTTTATAACAGGGTTCCTGACCCTTACTGGAGTCTGTTGAGAGATTATGGTTATGACAGTATGGGAGATGACCTCGATCCTTCCCAACGTTGGTATCAGTGGTGGGGTAATACACTGAATTTCGTAATTGGACAATGGTTTACAAGTTCCTCCTGGGACGGAGCGGTATGGAGTCAATGCCCTGTACGTATCCGTTCTGCCTACCAATTTATTGAAAATGCTCATGCACTTCCGGATCAGGGAGTTACAGAAGAAAAGATAGAAAGAATGAAAGATGAATGCCGCTTTCTGATTGCCTATTATTACTGGATGATGATTGAAGCATACGGCAGTGTTCCTTTCTTCGACGGATTGGCAGATGTCAATGATCCCAATTTAATGCGTGGGCAGATACCTTTCGACGAAATGGTTGACTGGATTGACGGACAATTAGTCAGCCTATCAAAAAAACTGCCGACTTCCTGGCTAAGCGAATCGACACAGTTCTATGGACGTGCCACATCCATTATGTGCCTCGCAGTCCGTGCCCGTATGTTATTGTTTGCAGCCAGCCCGCTGGTCAACGGCAATGAATGGTATAATGGATTTAAAAACTATGACGGTAAAGATCGTTTTAGCCAGACTTATGACGCCAGCAAATGGAACCGCGCGGCAGATGCCTGCAAGGAATTGATAGAGGCAGCCCATGCTGCCGGTCACGACTTGGTACGCGAATATAATGCAGACGGGAGCATCGATCCTTTCATGTCCTGCTATAACATGCTATTCCTGCGTGGAGATGTGAATCCGGAAGCATTATTCGTTCGTTCAGACAGCAACTTCAGTGAATTTGAAAAACATGCTACTCCACGCGGAGCATCCGGTAACGGAGGATTAGGTATTTATCAGACATTAGTCGATGCCTTCTCCATGAAAGACGGTTCATTACCCATTACCGGTTATAAAAGTAACTACGGTTCGCCGGTTATCAATGAAAAGTCAGGTTATACAGAGCGTGGTTTCTCCGACCAGCCAGATATCCGCAAAACCAAATACAACCTGTATCGCAATTGCCCGGGAGCAACAGTCGATTCTGTCGGTACAGACGGCAATACTTACAATCAGGTTGCAGCTACTGGCACATATAATATGTATATCAACCGGGAACCTCGTTTCTATCTGACCGTTATGTGGAACCGGCAATGGTACCATCAAGCCAACCGCGAAGTACAAATGATGTCTAACGAACAAGACGGTGGCCCCACACACGATGCTCCTCAAAATGGTTATCTGAATCGTAAAAAAGTTTCTTTGGAACAAAACCAGCGTGATAATATACATCCATATCGCCCGGGAATACTTTATCGTTTAGGGGAAGCTTACCTGAATTATGCCGAAGCATTGAATGAATGTGATCCAGGTAACGCGGACATTTTAAAATACCTGAACCTGATTCGTGAACGTGCAGGCGTTCCGCAATATGGAACCGGAATTGACAGCAATGGTTTCAACAAGATTCCTTTAAACGGCCAGGAAGAAGTCAGACAGGCTATTTATCATGAACGCCGTGTAGAATTGTGTTGTGAAAATGGTATCCGCTATTTTGATCTGCGCCGATGGAAAAAAGCGGAAGAAGTCTTGGACCAGCCAATGTATGGCATGAATTTCAGCGGAACAGAATTGTCTGATGACCCGAATAACCCCAAAGCATTCTTCGTCCGTACACAATACATCAAACGGGTTTATGAACGTAAATTCTATTGGTATCCAATTTATCAGGAAGAGATAGATAAGGACCCGACGCTTGTTCAGGCACCATTCTGGGACAAATAAAGACCAATAAATAGATTAATACTACAGATGAGTTTTTAATTCGGGAGGGTAATTCCATATGGGGTTACCCTTTTCCTTTTTTACGATTCAGCCAGAAAAATAAAGACTAGCCATAAAGGAGCTACTCCTCCTTGCATACGTTCCAACGCACGATAAATAATTTTACGTACACTTTTAGGCGTTATATGAAGAATTTCCGCTACTTCCTGATAACTCAGTTCCTGCATAAAATGCAAGTAAACAACCTCACGTTGTTTATTGGTCAATAAACGGAATAAATTATCCAGTTGTTCTTCATAAGCCAACCGTTCCTCCTCATCTTCCAGTAATGCAAGTGCATCAACCTTAATCTGGAACTCATATTCCATATTGTCATCAATACTTAATAAATTGAAATTCTTTTGTTTAGAGGATATAATTCTGTTTTTAAGAGAACGGAGTAAATAAAACTTGGGATTATCCGGCATTTCTATTTTATTTACCGATTCGTATAAATGTAAAAAAACATCATGTATGACATCCAGCACATATTCTTTCTCCATACCGAATGCCATTCCATACGAAAACAATTCATCAACATATTGTTCATACCACTTATCGAACTCTCTTATTTTCTGCTCCATTTATACTTTGCCAGTTATCATGAGAAAGCTTAAAATTCAATTACAAACTTACAAATAATAAAATATTTAATTTTATATTTATACAATAAAAAAGGAGAAAAAACAAAAAGCCACCCCGCAAACACGGGATGGCTTCCTAATATATTTAATCCGTTATCTGATTAAAGTTTGTTGTCTGAACCAAGTACATTAAGAATTTTGTGCTTGTACAGTTTTTCCATGTTGTCGCGAGCCGGACCCAGATATTTACGTGGGTCGAATTCAGCCGGTTTTTCAGCGAAAGTCTTACGGATAGCAGCAGTCAT
>ERZ857629.2667-NODE-2667-length-16439-cov-10.764404_pt1 | contig 16439 bp, 27 predicted proteins | sample MGYA00519700_ERZ857629 | MGnify/ENA primary metagenome ERZ857629 (study PRJEB31778, sample SAMEA3449351) | human gut metagenome | biome: human gut; feature: human-associated habitat; material: faeces | place: United Kingdom | collected 2010/2012 ...
TTGGCAGCTCATTTTCAGTTGTTTTTCTCTGTGTGCCCTTGTCAAGCGATGTTTGCAACACAAAAAACAGAGGTGATGATATGTCATGGCTTGAAGCGATCCGGATTGAGAGAGGCCTTAGTCAGCGCAGTGTTGCTGAAGCTGCGAAAATAGCGCAAGCGACGTATAGCAATATTGAAAAAGGGAAGCGGGGCATTTCCGTCAAGGTTGCGAAGCGAATCGCAGCGGTGCTGGGATTCGAGTGGACAAAGTTCTTCGAGGATCAATCGAGGAGCGCGTAAGAAAGGAGTGAAATCCACGAACACGCAGGAACGCACACCGGCGCAGCGCTGGTGTGACAGATTGGAAGATAAGCACGAAGCCATGAGCGCGGCAGAACGCGAACGCTGGTACGAGACCGGCGAGGGAGAAACATATCTCGGACTGCTTCAAGATTCGTGGCGCGAGGAATGGGACGAGCTTGTCCGAGCGGCCTATGAAGAAGCGCAGCGCCGGTGATCGCAGAAAGGAGCATGTTCCATGGAATGTTGGAAATTTGATTGTTTAGAGCTGCCAGCTGTGCCGGGTGGACTCCGCGCAGCGCTGACGAGCGGCATTGCGGGGTATTTGGGCATTGCTTTTGACCGAGCCGGAAATGCACGAGAGCGGGCAATGCAGCGGCACCCGCAAGCGTTTTGTCGGCTGGTGCGAGCGTGCGCCAATGAAGCCCGCGCTATGATGCGCGAGGGCATAGCACCGTTCGACGAAGCGAAGGACGAGCACGAAATGAAAAATCCGCAACTTTGGGCGCATGCGACGGTCCTAATCGATACGAGCAGAGACATTGAAGCGCATTGCTTTCAGCTCTCGAAAACGGAGGCGCAGAAGCTGATCGCGCAGCTATCAAAAAAGCGCGGCGGTCAGGAGGAAGCCGATGCAAAGCGATAAAAACATCCCGCTAAGAAAGGAGCGTGAAGGGAATGAACGATCTTCTGCTCACGACCATTGTGAGGGCACAGCCGAATGCAAAACCCCTCGCCATGACGCTGGTGGAAGCAGCGGCAAAGCAAGGGGTGAGCATGGAGGAGCTGAGCACGGCGTGCGTGCTGGCCCAAAAAGCGTACCAGAAAGCGATGGACAGATCACGCATCGCCGTGACGGAGTTCGAGAGCGATGCCAAGGCCGCCCTCGAGCGCATCTAAAAAGACCTGCTTCCGCTCGTCGGCGGGAGCATTCGGGTTCCTGCGCATGAAGTCGGACAAATGAGCCTGCGCCCAGGCACAAGCAAGCGTTTGCTCAAAGTGAGAATAGAGCTTGTCGGCTTCGCTGGGAACGAAATTCTGAACAGACGACATATTATCGCCTCCTTTTGCCATCAGTATAGCACGGCGGCGGGACGGGGGCAAGGGGACAGGCCGCGGCGGCATACATTGAAGAGAAAGGAGCGTGCAGGAATGGGAAAGCGGAAACAGGAGCCGATCATCGTGAAAGCCTACGTCAAGACGGCGGACGGCGGCGAGGTGGACGTGGACACGCTCAGTGACGAGCAGCGCGAGAAGCTGGGCACATGGCTGCGCGTGACCTACCTCAACGAGCTGATGCGCGGCAAGGCAAAATTCTACATCAAGCAATAAGGGGCAAGGAAAAGCCCTTTGCAGAAAGGAGACATTACCAATGAGAAGAAATCGGACAAGCGAGGAGCAGCGGCGGCTGGCGATCGTACTGCTGCGCGCGGCGGTGCTGCTGTGGGTGGCGGTCCTGCTGCTGTGCCTGCTGTCACCGGAGTGTCTGGCGTGCGAAACGACAGTATGCACAGATGCCGAACAGGTAAACGGCTTTACAGTGCTGGGCGCGGTCACGGCGGCCTACGGGATCAGCTGGGTGCTGTTCCGGCTGGACAAGCCCCGCGCGGGCAGGAGGTGCGGCAGGTGAGCAATTTATCGGCGCAGGCCCAGCTGATGGGCAATCTGGAGCACACGGCGGCGGAGCTGCTGGAGGGCACCATAAACGAGCGCGAGCGCGGCTTTGCCAGCGACAACGAATCGTGGGCGGAGCTGAAGGTGCATCTGGAGCGCGGCAAAAAGATGGAGACCGACATCACGAAGATCCACAAGGAGATGTGGGACGCGATCATGGACCGGAACGAGGACGCCTTCCGCGCACTGGCGCAGGAGCTGCAGCGCGCGAGCGCGATGCTGGCGGCGGAATGGGTCACGGCCTCGGTCATGGCAAAGATCGCCGTTGAAATGACGGAGGAATGAACAAGAGCTGCAAGGCGGCGGCAACGCTGTGCTGGAGCTGCCGGAGGGCGACGGGTCTGTGCCCATGGAGCGGGCGGGACGAGAATACGCACGAGGTGCTGTTCCGGCCCGTGCGGGGCTGGGTGGCGGAAAAGAGCGTGATCCTCAACCGCGGCGGGACGAAGGGGCACATCCACACGCACCGGACGGAGAGCTACCGCGTAGTCAGCTGTCCGCTTTACATTCGGGAGGAAAGGAGAAAGCGCGCATGAGCAGAAATCTACGGCAGCAGACGAACCTCCGGAGCACGGGCCGCGGGCGCGACTTCTACCACGAGCTGGGACCGTGTCCGAAGTGCGGCATGACCGCGGGCGAGCGCAAGGAAAGCGTGAACACCGTGGGCCGCTATTACATCCGCTGCGCAAGCTGCGGGTATCTCGTGGGTGCGGCGAGCGACTACCGCGTGGCCACGCGGCGCTGGAACGAGCAGAGCAGGGAACGCTGGCAATAAAAAAGCGGCTGACCGATGGAGCCGGTCAGCCGCAGCGAAGAACCACATGAAAGGAGAATTCTTCCCCGCCATTATAGCACACGGCGGGGAGGGAGAGCAAGAAAAAATGAGCGTGATTCAAGACGCTATCGCCGCCATCGAGGGCCAGCAGCCCAAGGAGCGCTCGGCGGTGTGGATGGTGGGCGAGCAGCTGAAGGACATGATCCGCGGTGACGAGGCCGCGGCGGCGCTGCTGCTGACGGACCTGACGCAGAATGAGGACATGACGCTTGCGGCGGCGGAAAAGAAGATCGCCGAGCGAGCCAAAAAGAACAAGGTCGGCAGCTGCGGGTGCGTGACGCCCGCGGAGGCGGAGGACATCCTGCGCGAGTTCTTCGGCCTACCGGCGCGCGGTGCGGTTGCAGCGCCGCAGACGGAGAGGCGCAAGGTCGTCGACCTTGCGGACTTCCTGTGAGCCGCCGCGTAGATGCGCACTGGCAGGAGCTGGCGGACAAGCTGCCGCTCCAGCCATGCGAGGATCTGCAGCAGGATGTGCTGAGCGCAGTCTATGACGAAGACGAGCTGGGCGAGGGGCTGATGCTCTACCACCGCGAGAGCGTAGAGACCGCGGACGGCATCATGCAGACGATGTGCCCCGAGGACTGGGCGCACTGGGAAAAGTCGCGGAAGCGGCACTGGGGCGCGCGCTGCACCTGCTCAAACTGCGGAGACGATTTTTTTGCAGGCTATGTCAGCGACAGCGGCACGAGCGGCATCGTCCTGCGGCAAGGCGAGGACGGACAGATCTACGAGGGCTACGTCGACAAGGGCGATGACGATGCGCAGATCTTCTTCGACGACGAGACGGTCTGCTGTCCGCACTGCTGTCAGAGCGTGGTCGTGACGCGGCGGAGCAAGCTGCGGAAGGGTCGCACGCATCAGGTGCTGCAGGCCGAGACGCTGAACGTCGAGGGCTATCTTGTGGTGTTCTATTGGATGGTGGCGCGGTATCAGGATGATACCGGCATGGACGCTACGACATTCTCGCCGCACGCGGCGCTGATCGTGGATCGCTGCGGCGTACTGCGGCACTTTCGCGCGGTGCATCATAGCGGAGACGTGCGCGACGTGACATGGGAGCCGTGTAAGCAGAGCTGCGACCCGATGCAGCGGCCCTATTACTGCTACGGCGCTGTGAATGGGCGGCAGGTCGGCGGCTGGACCTCCGCCTACGGCCCCGAGCTTGGCGGAACGACGGGCGAGAAGACGGCGCTGGACAAATACATCGGCCTCGGCGGCCACTGGCCCGGGGCATACCTGCACGTCTGGCACAAGCACCCGCAGGTGGAGAACCTAATGCGCAGCGGCTTTGATGTGGCGGTGACGCAGAGCATCGACGACTATCTGGACACGTGCGGCAACTATTCTATGCTGCGCGACGCGCCGGAGATCCCGTGGGTCGATTGGAGCGAGACGAAGCCGCACCGGATGCTCGGCATGAGCAAGGAGGCATTCCGTGTGGTGCGCGGGAAGAAGTGGGGCGAGAGCACCGTGCGGTGCTGGGCGAACTACCGGAAGCTGGTGAAGGGCGCGGACGCGCTGCGATTTGTGCAGGAGGTCGGAAAGCTCGGTCTGCATGATATGGAGAAGCTGCTGGGCGCTTATCAGGCCGTCGAAACCGATCTGCACCCCGCGCATGTGGTGAAATACCTTGAAAAGCAGAAGCGCCTGAAGGGCGGCGTGCAGCTGCTGCTGGACTACCGGCGCGTGCTGCGGGCGCTGTGGCTGGCGGACCAGAATGAAACGCTGTGGCCGCGCGACCTGCAGGCGGCGCATGACCGCGTGATGGAGATGTATGCGACGCACGAGGGCGTCAAGTACCGCTCGGCGGATTTTACGCCGGTCTACATCCGGCTCAAGGCGCTGGAGTGGACGGACGGCGAGCTTTGCATCCGCATTCCGCAGGAGGAGCAGGAGCTGATCGACGAGGGAAAGACCCTGCGCCACTGCGTAGGCAGTTACGGCAAAACGCACTGCAGCGGAAAGCCGATCTTCTTCGTGCGGCACTACCGCAGGCCCGAGCGCAGCTATTACACGCTGAACATCGACCTGACAACACCGCTACCGAAGGAGATCCAGCTGCACGGCTACGGCAACGAGCGCCACGGCGAGCGCAAGCAGTATGAGCACGGCATCCCTCAGAAGGTACGCGACTTCTGCGATAAGTGGGAGCGCGAGGTGCTGACGCCGTGGTTTATGGAGGAACAACGCAAAAAGTTCGCGGAAGCGAACAATGAGACAAAGAAAGCGAGGAAAGGCGCATGAGTATGTACGACATGGTAGACGTGGTGCCGGAGGGGGCCGACGAGGGCGCGGCGCTGAGCGCCGCGTTTGACGAGAGCACGCCGGCCATCGGAACGGAGCGCGGGATCGAGACGATCACGGAGGAGATCATCTTCTATAAGACCGTCGGCGGGCAGGCGGTCATTGAGATCGGCAGGCGGTTGATGGAGGCAAAAGCGCAGCTCAGACACGGGGAATGGCTGCCGTGGCTGCGCGAAAAAGTAGAGTTCTCGGAAACCTCCGCACAGAACTTCATGCGCATTGCGCGGGAGTACGGAAATACCCATCTGGTTGGGGATTTGGGAGCCAGCAAAGCCTTGGCATTACTGGCTTTGCCGGCATCTGAGCGAGAGAATTTTGCGGCGGAAAAGCACATCGTAAACGGCGAGGAAAAGTCTGTTTCCGAAATGAGCAGGCGCGAGCTGGAGGAGGCCATCCGGCAGAAAAAAATTGCCGAAGGGGAGCGCGACAGGGCGCGGCGCGAGCTGAACGAGCAGCGCAGGGCCAACGAGGAAGCCGCGGCGAAAATTCAGGAAGCGCAGGATGCGGCGGACGCCGCCCGCGCCGAGGTCGAGACCGCGCAGGGCACGGCGCTGGCCGCGCAGGAGCGCACGGCGGCGCTGGAGCGCGAACTGAAGGCGCTGCGCGAAAAGCCGGTAGACGTGGCCGTGCAGACGGTGGACGCGAGCGCGGAGCAGATCGCCGCGGCGGTGAAGGAGGCGGAGCTTTCCGCAAAGGAGAAGATCGGCAAGAAGGCCGAGGAGCTGAAAAAGGCCAAGGATGACCTGGCGCGGGCGAAGGCGGACATGCAGACCGCAGCGGAGGAGCTGAAAAAGGCAGAGAGTGAGGCGGCGGCGCTGCGCGCGGAGCTGGACAAGGCCAGAAAAAGCGCCGCGGCGATGGACAACAAGGCCCTCGCGGAGTTCAGTGTCCTGTTCCGGCAGACGCAGGAGACGGTGAACCGCATGACGGAGATCGTGGACGAGCTGGACGAGGAGAGCCGCCCGAAGATCTATCGCGCGCTCTCCGCGCTGGGCCGAATGATCGCTGAAAAGGCGGGGGAGGCGACGGCATGAAGCGGAGCGAATTTTTGCAGCTGTGCCGCACGGCGGCGATGTTTTCACGCGGGAAGCCGACGGTCATTTACAAAGGGATCGAATACTGGCCGGAGGGCTATGAAATGAGCTTTTTGAAGGACGGGAAGACGCGGCACACCGCCATCCTGCGCGACCGGCAGAAGCACAACTGCCTGATGTACTGCGACCTGAAACGGGTACAGAGCGCCGGCGGGGAGGAGGAAACGTCATGTACATAGGCGAGCCGTACAGCTGGGCGCCGAGCGCGTTCTTCGCCGAGGGCTGGCGCGACGCGGAGATGGCGCACCGCAAGCTTATGGTACACGGGCGCATCGTCTATATCAACGAGGCGCACCGCTACTTCACGGCGGAGGCGGCGGTGGGCGGCGTCGCCATCCGCGAAAGCTTCAAGTATTAAGGAGGAACAGACCATGATGAAATATCGAATCGAAAAAGAGCAGATCCGCGAGCTGGAGACAAACAGCACCCTTCCGGAAATGGCCGCGGAGTGCAGCCTGCTGCTCAACGCCATTTACAGCATGCTGGCAAGGCAGGGAAAGGCGGCGGATATGTTCAAGCAGATGATGCAGATGACCGTGCAGGACGACAGCCCCGTGTGGGAGCCGACGCCGTTCGGCGGGATCTCCATGGCCGTGTTGAAGAAAAACGCAGGGAGGGCCGAGCCATGACAGAGCAGAGCATCAATGTGCTGGTGATCCGGACGCCGCGCGTTATCGAGGACATCGAGGCGTGCATGGAGCACATCCGGCAGGGACTGCGCGAGGGCGTGCTGATCCTCGGCGCGGATATCAAGTACAGCGTGGAGCAGTTCCCGCCGCTGGGCTATGCGGCGGTGGAGGATGCGTGCGGGGAGATCGTATTCGACCTGCGCCGCGGCGAGCTCAGAGAGCCGGAGGACAAAGCGGAAGCGGCGGAAGATCCGCCGAGGGGAGGCGATGCGAAGAATGCGCCGCTGCCCGCCGAAGCGACGACCGCGCCCAGCGTGCCGATGGACAAGCCGGAGATCGTTCCGCCTGCCGCGCCCGTCAGCATCCGGAACATGAAGCCGGTCACGGTCACGCCGCCGCTGAAGGTGCGCGGCGAGGGCGCGGCGGAGAAGAAAGAGATCTTCGCGCGGCTGATGGCGTTCAAGCAGGAACACCTGACGGACTGGGCGCAGACGCTGGCGAAGGCCGGCAGCGAGAGCGTGACGACCGAGGTGCTGCGCAGCATCGTCTACAGCCGCATGGCGGTGAAGCTGGACGTATGGCGCGAGATCGGGAAAGCGCTGGATAAGGCGGAGGGGAAAGGAGAAGCGGAATGAAGATCTGCAGGCACAACTTCGACGGGCTTGGACATTGCGGCATTGGCGGTGGGGCCGATTACTGCATTGAGGGACCATGCGTTCATGAGGATATGGTCGAGTTTGCGCCAGTGCAGCCCGACCGCTGGGAAGGGCACGCAGATCCGATCGGGGCGCTCGGGCCATTTGCCGGGTGTCCTGTCTGCGGAGCGGTAGATGTGGACTGGGACCCCGAAACGGATATCACCACTTGCAGGTGCTGCGGATACCGGAACACGGAGGAGGCCAGCGAGAATCTTGCCAAGCGGGTGAGAAACGGAGAGGTTACACGGGAGAAAATGATGATTTCAGACAAAGCATTGAAAAAGCTGCAGGAGCAGATCGCGGCGTGGCCGATGACGCAGCGGTTTACGGTGCAGCAGCTTATCGAAAGCTACCTGAACGACCGGCAGGAGCTGCGCGCTTATCAAAGCACGGGACTGACGCCGGAAAAGGTTCTTCCGAAAGAAAAGGCGGACGAGATCGCGCTGAAGCTTATGCGTCTTGCGGAGTTGGAGGGCTTTACGCCATATAACCGTCTCCGCGAGCTGGCCGAGGCGGATAAGGCTGGGCGCGTGGCCGTGCTGCCGTGCAAGGTGGGCGATACGGTGTATCTGATTGTGACAAAACGTGCGAGAACTTACACGCCGGAATTCAGATTCATCAAAAAGAGCCGTCTCACATTCCTCAACATGGAGCGCGTTTTGCAGGAATTCGGGGAAACCGCATTTCTCACCCGCGAGGAAGCGGAGAAAGCATTGGAGGTGCGGATGAATGGCAATCAGTAAAAAGATGCGCGAGATTGTATATCAAAAATACGGCGGTCGCTGCGCGTACTGTGGTAGAGAGATTGCCTACAAAGATATGCAGGTCGATCACTTCCTCCCGCTGAGAGCATGGGGCGTTGAAGATGCTGGAACGGACGATATTTCAAACCTTATGCCGTCCTGTCGAATGTGCAACCATTATAAGCGGGCAAATTCGCTCGAGACCTTCCGCCGCTATATCGCAGAAATTCCGCGAAAGCTGCGCGAGAACTACATCTACAAGATTGGCGTGGTTTACGGAAATATCGTCGAGGAAGAAAAACCGATTGAGTTTTACTTTGAGACGAAGGACGGTGCCCTGTGATGCTGCGGGTGACGATGGAGATCAGGGCGGTGGCCGGGGCCGATGCACAGGGCCTGAAGGAAAAGATCGCAATGGATTTTGAGCGCTACGGCGATGTGCGCGTCATAAAGGTCGAGCGCGTCGGCGGAGCCGAGCAGTACGAGCAGCAAAGAATCGAATAACGCCTGCGGGCGAAAAAAGAAAGGAAAGTTTACCATGAAACAGTACATCGGAACGAAAATCATTGAGGCGCAGCCGGCGCTTCGCAACGCGCGCGGCGAGATTATCCCCGCCAATGTGCCGGTCAGTCTGGACGAGCTTGTCGAGGAGGGCTACAAGGTCCGCTATGCGGACGGGTACGAGAGCTTCAGCCCGAAGGCGGTGTTCGAGCGCGCGTATCTGCCGCTCGAGGTAAACGGCGGACTTAAAACCTACGCGCCGAGCATCAGCGCGGGGATGGTCGAGCGGTTCATCGACCACCACGAGACCATGACGATGGGAGGCAAGACGACCGTCGTGCGCGCGGTGCTGAAAAACGGCTTTGAGATCGTGGAAAGCTCCAGCTGCGTGAGCGCGGAGAACTATGATGAAAAGATGGGAGAGAATATCTGCATGAAAAAGATCAGGGACAAGATCTGGATGCTGCTGGGCTTCCTGCTGCAGACGGCGGTCGGCGGCGTGAACGGCGAGGCCGCGGCGTGGGATCGCTGCTGCGGCAAGGACTGCGAACGTTCCTGTTGTGACAAGGACAGCGCGGCGGAGGAGCCGCCGAGCGGGATGAACTTCGGCCTCGCCCTTGAGGCTGCAAAGAAGGGCGCGAGAATCGCCCGTGCGGGCTGGAACGGCAAGGGGCAGTATGTCGAACTCGCCTGCTGCATCAGCTATTTGACGACGGGCGGCCTCCACGTCAACGCGGATCACGATGCCATCGGCAACAAGGCCCTTGCTTTCGTCGGTACGTCTGGCGTGCAGCTTGGCTGGCTGGCCTCTCAGGCGGACATGCTGGCCGACGACTGGATGATCGTCGGCGAGGCGGCTGAGAGATACAACGGCGAGGCCGTGACGGAGGGCTGAACAATGCAGAAGATCAACATCAAGAAAATGACGAAGGAGCAGATGGCAAAGCTGCTCGAGGAGGCACAGGTCAACCAGCAGGCGGCGGAAAAAGCGCGCGAGGAGGCGCTCGCCGCGCTGAGCGCGAAAGCGTCGGAGCTGAGCCGGCAGGGCGCGGAGCTGGACGCGCTGCGGGCAGGGCTTGAGGCAGGCGAAAAGGCGCTCGACGAGGCGCGGCGTAGGGCGCAGGACATGACCATAAACCTTGAGATGCTGGACGAGGCCAGAAAGAAGGCCGAGGCGGAAAAGCGCGAGCTGGCCGAGCAGCTGGGCAAGCGCACGGTGGAGCTCGGGAGCGTGAAAGGAGACCTGCGCAAGACCGCGGTGGAGCTGAACGACGTCAGGGTACAGCTGGCCGCGGCGGAGAGCGCGAACGCAAAGAAGGAGCTGCTGCTGGGCGGCCTGTGTGAAAAGCTGGCGGCGCAGCGGACGGTGGCCGAGTGGTGCATCGAGCACCCATGGCGCAACCTGTGGCGCGCGTTCCTGTGGTGGCTCAAGGGCGAGCCGGTAAATACGGCAAATACGAAGTAAGTCCGCACAGCATCGGCGGGCGGGAAAGGAGGGGATGCGCATTGTTCCGCTATAAAAAAAGCGTGCCGGTGAGCTACGAGCGGCAGGGGTACATCTACTTTTCGTCGCTGCTGTACCGCGAGATGCCGGAGCGGGTGCAGAGAAAGATCCTGAATCTGTGCATGGAGTGCGGCGGCGGGGAGTACTATCAGGCGCTCTTTGAGTTTGTGACGACCGACGCCAGCGCAACGCGCATCTGCATGCGCTACGCCCTTTCCCGCTCGACGCTGGAAAGACTGGTGCGGCGCTACTACGAAAGTTTTCCACAGCGGCTATGAGCCGCGGCAGAGCCGTTCCGGCTCTGTATGCACTGCCGCGAAAGCAGCGGCGGCGCATAGAAAGCCGGAAGAGAATAAGGACAAGTCTAATTGATATCACGCGCGCGCACGCGCGCGTGATATCGGGCTCGTTAGGACGTTAAGTTTAGAACCATCCACCATTAGGAGAGCAAAAAACGGGAGGGGCATAAGCATGGCGACGGGATACTGGGTCATTCGGACGTACACGGCGGGGGCCGTGGGCGAAAAGATCAAATACTGGGTGCCGGAGGAGCGGCCGCCGAAGTCGAAGCAAAAGATCAAAAGCGACGTAAAGCAGCGCCAGCGCAACGAGGCGAATGCGGAGAAGCGGCTGGCCCGTCTCCTGAACGAGAATTACGACTGCCGGCACTTTCTGCTCGGGCTGGGCTATGCCGACGCAGCCTTTGCCGCTCTCGGCGGAACGGAGGAGGACCCCGAGACGGTATGGAAGAACGCGAGCCATCAGCTGGAGCTCTGGATCAAGCGGGTGCGGCGGGCCTGCCATGCGGCGGGGGTGCCGCTGCGCTACGTCGCCGTCACGAGCGACATGGACGGCAAGACGGGAGAGCTGGTGCGCGTGCATCATCACGTCGTCATCAACGCCGAGGCGGCGGAGATCGCACTGGGCAAGTGGACGGCAGGCGGAACGCACCGCGAGCACCTTTACGACGAGGTGGACTATTCCGAGCTGGCGCACTATCTGCTCGCGCAGGTGCGGTGGGTGCCGGACGAGAAGAAATACAAGCCGAGCCGCAGCCTGAGTGTGCCGCAGCCGAAAGACCGCATTGCGCTCTCCGGCGCGGAACTGAATGTGCCGCGCGGTGGCCAGCTGCTGCACAGGGCGGGCTGGACGCCTGGCATGCCGCAGTACATACGCTACATTCTGCCCGAGGTGGGCAGGCTTCGCCGCGAGCGGGCGCAGCAGCAGAGGGAATAGCGAAATGCAACGCGGCAAGGCGCGCAGGGGGCTGGGCGCGCATATACGCATACGCACACGCGGGAGACGGACGGGGATCACCTCGCCCGATGCTCCGGCGTGCAAACGGCATGTCTTCGAAAAACTCCGCTTCGCGCGCGTGCGCGCGAGGAAAAGCCAAAAGCCTTAGAGCCGCAAGGGTTTGCGGCTCTTTTTTGCTGCCAAAAAGTTGACGGTTCGTGACGCGGCAAGTTTGTTATCATGTCTATAACAGGAGGACAGGCGGACGCGAAAGGGAGGTGCGGGCGCATGCCGCAGCAGAAAAAATACACCGCGAGGACGCTGTGCAAGGCCTGTGAGCGCTACTTCGCGTCCATCACCCGCCGCGTAAAGGTGACGGAGCTGATCGACTCCGGCAGGCGGGACGACAAGGGGCACGCCATCATGACGCCGGTGCCCGTAGTCAACAGTCTCGGCGAGGAGCTTTTCACGACGGAATATCTGCTGCCGCCGAGCATGGCGGGCCTCTTTGAGTATCTGCGCATCGACAAATCGACGTGGAGCCGGTACATGCAGCGCGAGGACTACGAGCCTATCGGCGCGTGGGTCTACGAGCGGATGAAGCAGTGGAACGAGCACGAGCTGCTGACGCGCAGCGGAAAGGACCTCAAGGGCATTATCTTCAACCTGCAGAACAACTACGGCTACAGCGAGAAGCGCGAGGTGGAGCTGGGCGGCAGGGCCGCGAAGACCGTGACGGCGGCGAGCGTACCGCTGGGCGAGCGCGAGCAGCTGCTGCGCGAGCTGATGCAGGAGTTCAGGGACGATGACGGCGGAACAGACGCTTGAGCGGAAGCTCGATACGGCGCTGTGGTGGAAGCAGCTCAGAGAGACGAACAACGAGAGCTTCCTGCCGCTCTTTTTCGATCAGCACCGCTATCTTGTGCTCAAGGGCGGCGGCGGCAGCGGCAAGTCCATCTTCGCGGGGCGCAAGATCTTAGAGCGCGTGACGACCGAGCCGGGGCACCGGTGGCTCGTGGTGCGCAAGGTCGCCAGAACGCTGCGCGAGAGCTGCTTCGAGCAGCTGAAGGAGCAGGCCGAGCAATACTACGCCGACAAGGTCGCGTTCATCCCAAGGGGCAAGGGCAGCGACATGTACATCCGGTTCACCAACGGAAGCGAGATCCTGTTCGCGGGGCTGGACGACCCCGAAAAGCTCAAGTCCATCTTCGATATCACGGGTATCTGGATCGAGGAAGCGAGCGAGCTGGACATGAAAGACTTCAACCAGCTCGACATCCGTCTGCGCACGGCGTTCGCCTACTATCTGCAGATCATCATTACGTTCAACCCCATCGCCATCACGCACTGGCTCAAGGGCCGGTTCTTTGACAAACAGGACCCCGACGCGACGGTGCACGAGAGCACCTACCATGACAACCGCTTTCTCACGCCGGAGGCCGTGGCGGTGCTCGAGGGCTTCAAGGAGACGGACGAGTACTACTACATGGTCTACTGCCTCGGCCAGTGGGGCGTGACGGGCAAGACGGTATTCGACGGCAGGAAGGTGAGCGCGCGGCTGGCGCTTGTGGAAAAGCAGACGCCGGCGCGCGTGGGCTATTTCGAAAACATTCTTGCCCCCGACGGCGTGCACATCGAGCGCTGGGACTGGGTGGACGACAGGAACGGGCCGGTCACGGTCTATGCCGAGCCGGTCAAGGGGCGGCCCTACGTCATCGGCGGCGACACGGCGGGCGACGGCAGCGATTATTTCGTCGGGCAGGTGCTCGACAACATCACGGGCAAGCAGGTCTGCACGGTGCGCCACCAGTACGACGAGGACACCTACGCGCGGCAGATGTATTGTCTTGGCAAGTACTATAACGACGCGCTGCTGGCGATCGAGGCGAACTTCTCGACCTACCCCGTGAAGCTGCTGGACAAGATGGGCTATCGCAGGCTCTACGTCCGCGAGGTGGAGGACGACTACACGGGGAAGACGAAGACGGCGTTCGGCTTCCGCACCGACCGGCTGACGCGGCCGGTGATCCTTTCGGAGCTGATCCGCATTCTGCGCGAGAGCATGAGCACGATCAACGACCGCGAGACGCTTTTGGAGATGCTGACCTTCGTGCGGCGGGAGAAGGACCTGCAGGGCGAGGCCGAGAGCGGCGCGCACGACGACTGTGTGATGGCGCTTGCCATTGCGCACTATGCGCGCCCACAGCAGACGATGGAGGTCAGAACGGAGCGCAGGAAGAGCGGCAGCGCCGCGTGGACGAAGGACATGTGGGAGGACTATATGGGGGCGAGCGACGCAGAGCGCGCCGAAATGCGGCGGCTGTGGGGCGAGCCCCGATAACGGAAGGAGAGAGCCATGGAAGAGACAAAACGGACGGCGAACGGCACAAAGCTCGCACTCTGGCAGACGAGGCTGAGCGAGAGCAGGAACGGATGGGACGACGAGGCGCAGAAGATGGACACGCGCGAGGATATCTACAACGGCCAGCGCGTGCTCAGGCCCCTTGTGCCAGGCGACACGCAGAGAAACGGCGAGCGCAGAAGCGCGAGCCATGTGCGCAACATCACGTTTGAGAACATCGAAAGCCAGGTATCGAGCGCCATCCCGCAGCCGAAGGTGACGCCGCGGCGCAAGAAGGACGAGCACCTTGCCGGCGTGATCGAGCACTTTCTGCGCAACGAGCTGGACCGGCTGCCATTCGAGGCCATCAACGACCTGGCCGAGCGGACGGTGCCCATTCAGGGCGGCGCGGGCTTCCTCGTTGAATGGGACAACACGAAGCGCACGGGCACGACCGTGGGCGAGATCAACGTGACACTGCTGCATCCCAAGCAGTTCTCGCCGCAGCCAGGCGTCTATACGGGCATTGACGATATGGACTACTTCATCGTGAAGATCCCGACGACGAAGGGCGCGGTGGAGCGGCGCTACGGCGTGAGGCTGGAGACCGAGGGCGAGAGCGAGAGCGACGTGCGCGGCGGCGACGGCGGCACGGTGCAGGACGCGCTGACGCTCTACATCGGCTTCGCGCGCAACGAGCGCGGCGGCGTCGATCGCTACACATGGGTGAACGACGTGGAGCTGGAGGATCTTGAGGACTATCAGGCGCGGCGGCAGCCGGTGTGCGCCGGGTGCGGCAAGGTGCAGCCGCTGCCGGGGCAGGAGGCGAACGGGAGCCGCTACCGCGGCGGCGCGTGCCCGTGGTGCGGCGGGGCGAAATGGACAAAGCGCGTGCAGGAATTTGAAGATCTGGCCGCGCCGGTGATGCGCAGCGACGGCACGTTCCTCGGCGGGATGGAGGAGAGCGTGGACGAGCTGGGCGCGGCGACGCTCACGCCGGCACGCATCCCGTGCTACCGGCCGGACTGCTATCCGGTGATCCTGCAGCGCAGCGTGAGCGTATACGGGCAGCTGCTCGGCAACTCGGACGTTGACATGATCGCCGACCAGCAGAACACGATCAACCGCATCGAACAGAAGATCATCGACCGGCTCATCAAGGCGGGCACGCGCGTGACGCTGCCCGACCGCGCGGACCTGCGCATGGACCCCGAGGACGGGGAGAAGTGGTACATCGGGAATCCCGCGGACAAGAGCCTGATCGACATATACGAATTCTCCGGCAATCTGCAGTATGAGCTGGCGTATCTCGCGCAGGTATACGAGGAGGCGCGGCAGATCATCGGCATCACGGACAGCTTTCAGGGCCGGCAGGACACGACCGCCACGAGCGGCAAGGCCAAGGAGTTCTCAGCCGCACAGGCGGCGGGACGGCTGGAGAGCAAGCGCGTGATGAAAAACGCGGCCTACGCCGCGCTCTTTGAGGCAATGTTCAAGTTCGCGCTGGCGTATTCCGACGAGCCGCGCAGCGTGACCTACAAGGACAGCACGGGCGAGACGGTCTATGAGGAATTCAACCGCTACGACTTCCTTGAGCGCGGCGAGGACGGCGAGCTGTACTGGAACGACCAGTTCCTGTTCTCGTGCGACACGAGCGCGCCGCTGGCGAGCAACCGCGAGGCCATGTGGCAGGAGACGCGGCAGAACCTGCAGACCGGAGCCTTCGGCGACCCGACACAGACGGAGACGCTTATTCTCTTCTGGGCGAAGATGGAGGAGCTGCACTACCCTGGGGCGGGGCAGACGAAAAAGCACCTTGAGGAAAAAGCGCAGCGCGAGCAGGAGATGGCGGCGCAGCAGGCGGCACAGGTACAGGCCACGCAGCTGAGCCAGCAGAGAGCTGCGCAGGGCACGCAGGATGTGCCGGAGGATATCATGGCGGCCATCGACGCGCAGGCACAAGCCGACGCCATGAACGCCATTCAGAGCGGCGGGCAAGGCGAAACGCTTGACACAGTGCAGCAGTAAAGGGCTAAAGGCGCGAAAGAAGACGCGCAGAGCATAAACAGCATGGCAATAGCGGGAAAATGCCGAATACACGCGAAAGGAGGACGCGGGCATGAGCGAGAAGAGCGGCTACGCCGGCAGGATCAAGAACACCGGCGCGCAGGTCGTGAAGGCGCCGAATCAGCAGACCGACGCGAAGAAGGGCGTCGTCCATAAGGGCAACGACCTTCGTTCGAAGTGAGGCTGACGCCTCGCTTCAAGCGAGTTTTGCGGCCCTCGGCAGCGCACTCACTGCGCTCGCACGTTTGAGGGCCGAGAGGTGTGATTTGTCACGCGCGTGTCGCGACAAATCACGGATTAAGCGGGTTCGCTGCCAAGGCAGCGAATTCTACGAAGTTTTTTAGCGCATGGCAAGAGCGGGAAAATGCCGGAAAGGAAAAGAAAATGGGATTCACCGAAAAAGAGGTCTATGCAGCGATGGGCGTAGAGGCGCCGGAGGAAGCGCCGGCGGCGGAGCACACAGGCGGGAACGGGCAGGGCGTCGCCGCCCCTGCCGCTGAGCAGACCACGGGCACGCCTGAGGGCGCGGCGG
>ERZ857629.2670-NODE-2670-length-16421-cov-12.439753_pt1 | contig 16421 bp, 15 predicted proteins | sample MGYA00519700_ERZ857629 | MGnify/ENA primary metagenome ERZ857629 (study PRJEB31778, sample SAMEA3449351) | human gut metagenome | biome: human gut; feature: human-associated habitat; material: faeces | place: United Kingdom | collected 2010/2012 ...
GATTTGCTATCATGCGATCTGCTGGCTGTTTGCCGCCATCGCCTATTATCCTGCGACGCACAGCGTGCGGAGGATGGTCGAGGATGAAAATTTTGCGCAGACCTGGTATGTGTTCTGGGTGCTGCCGCTGGTGTTCATTGCGCTGAATCTGTTTATGATCCCCAAGTATGCGGACACGCTCTATACCGGGCGTGTTTTGCAGGGGTATTTTGTGATCAGCATCGCACTTTTGTTTTTGATGCTTTTCTTCAACGCAATCTTCCTTCTGATGGCGATCAGCATCAACCGGAATGTGAGATTGCAGCAGGAGAACCAGCTGCTTTCCATGCAGCAGCAGCGCTACGAAAGCCTGAAAGCTGCCATTGAGGAAGCCCGACAGGCGCGGCACGATCTGCGCCACCAGCTATGTCAGCTCGCTGCCCTTGCAGAAGAAGGGGATCTTGAAAAGATCAAAGCCTATCTCTCCGGTGCGGTTTCCAGAATTCCAAGTCTTGAAATGCATTTCTGCGAAAACCGGGCGGCAGACGGCGTGGTCGGGTATTACTGCGCACTTGCGAAGCGGGAGCAGATCCCATTTTCCGTGCAGCTCGATCTGCCGGAACGTCTTCCTGTAGACGAGATCAATCTGTGCCTGGTCCTCTCTAATCTGCTGGAGAATGCGCTGGAAGCCAGCCTGCGTACTGCGCCTGCCCGACGCAGGATCAAACTGACAGCCTATCTGCATGGCAACAGTCTGGCACTGATTCAGGTTGAAAACACCTATGACGGAGTTATCCGGGAAAAAGACGGGGTATTCCAGTCCTCCAAGCGAAAAGGAGACGGCGTCGGACTTCAGTCCGTCCGTCACATCGCAGAAAAATCCGGCGGGGTGAGTACGGTTACCTATCAGGACGGCCTGTTCTGTGTAAAGGTCATGCTCTGCGGGTAAGTATACCCTGCCTTTCTAAAACGGCACGACCACAGATTTCAACATTCTCGCCTCCGGCAATCTCTGAACAAACTGTATCGCCGTTTTTGCAAAGATGTTTGACTTCACCGTGTCCCAAACTGCCAGTTTTACGATCTCCGCTGTGCCGCTTTCAAAATCAAACCGAATCTCACCCCATTCGCCGTCGTTGTCCACCAGATATTGTATGATACCTTCGTAGCATACGGATTGCAGTACCTTCTCCACAAATGGCGGATGAAGTTCTACCGCAAAACGTATGCTACGGCACTTCTATGTGAGTTTTTGCAGCATATTGGCAGGATATTAAACGCATATTTTCCGGAGGACAAGCCAGCAGAGATATTCTTGACAGCCGTTCAGTACGAGATGCCGCACAGGGAGAGTGTGCGTCGGCTTCTGTACGATTTTGATTTCAACCATGGATCATTGCGCTTCCGTAGTTGGGATAACTCCATATTTTCTCAAGGCACTTTCGCGGGTTATGATATCCGTGAAAGTGCCTTTTGCTTTGCCATATCAGGCAACCGACAGATTCGCTGCCGTTCTCCGCCTGCAGCACTCATGGCAATCAAAAATCTATAACAGAAAGGAAAGCGCTATGAGTAAGTACGTTTTGAAGCTGTTGGAGAGCTATAACGAGCGTGAACGCAAGATTGCGGTGCTTCGGTATAATTTGGAGCACCCGACCACAGTCAGCCGTGCAGAACAGATTGAAGCCATGAATTTCAGACATGACGATAGTCTTGGGCATAGTGCGGGACATATTTCCAATAAGACCCTTTACATTGCGCTCAATTACGAAGAACAGGCGGAACGCATGAATGCAGAGTCGGCACACGAAATTGCAAAGGAACTGTTTGCTTTGGAATGTGAGCAGAGACGCCTGACATACTTTATTGGCCTATTGGATAAGCGGCAGGCGGAGGTGATTCGTCTGGTGTTTGTGGACGGAATTCCCACGAAGGAAGTGGCTGCCAGCTTTGGCTTGACCTACCGCACCATCGACCGGATCAAGCGTACTGCCATCGAAAATCTTGCGGAGATGTATGCCTATTCCGATCAGTTTCGCGTTTGATTTTTAAAAATGTCCTAAAAATGTCCGAGCCGATGTACTTGAAGTGTCATATGACACTATGGTATGATTAGGCTGATAAAAAGGAGATGCCCCCAGTGAATGGCGGCATCTCCTTTTGCAATTTGTACGGAATAGGCCACGCATAAAAGTGCGATCCGGATCTGGAATAATTTTGCTTCTGGTTGGGGAAAATGGCTGTATCAGGGAGGTGCAGATGATGGACGGTGGAGAGAACTTTGACGTCAGAAAAGCGGACAGAGCAGCGCTTTGTGATATTCGCAATGTTGTGATCGATACCACGCTGCCGTGCAAGGAACGCATCAAAAGCTATATCGACCAGATCGGCAACCCGTATTGCTATGTAGATGACGGCGTTGTGGTTGCGATCGGATATGCGGATACGCAGGTCAGCCTGCAAGACCGATTAAAGTCCTATGTGAGCAGTTTGGGATAAGGGACAGGAAAGTGATGGCAATTCTTCAGATCTGTTGACAAAGAACAGGATTTCCGTCATAATAGCATTGTCAATGAAGAACGGCGGAAACCGCCAAATAGGATAACAGCCAGAAACGACTTTCCTGAAGCTTTTGAAGGAGGTTTGTTTTATGGCTGATTTTTTGTGCCAAAATGAAGGAACGGTATATGAAGCCGTTGCATATTATCGACTTTCCAAATACGCCAAGAGCAATGACAGCGAGAGCATTGCCAATCAGCGTAAGCTAGTTCGGGAGTATTTATCCCGCCACCCTGAGATCCTTCTGGTGGATGAACAAGAGGATGACGGCTTTACCGGAACAAATTATGAGCGGCCCGGTTTTCAGGCAGTTATGCGGGCGATCAGGGAAAAGAGGGCCAACTGCGTCATTGTCAAAGACCTTTCCCGTCTGGGACGCGAGTATATCGAAACGGGCAAGTATTTGGAGCGGGTATTCCCGGCGATGGGCGTAAGATTCATTTCCATCAATGATGACGTTGACAGTGAGCGTGAGCGGGCCGGAGACGATATTATTATCCCGGTCAAGAATATCATGAACGAGGCGTATTGCCGTGAACTATCCCGTAAGCTGCGCAGACAATTTGAGGTACAGCGGAGCAGGGGAGAATATGTCGGTTCCTTTGTGAGCTATGGGTACTTGAAAGATCCCCAAGACAAACACAAGCTGATCCCCGATGAATATGCTGCGGAAGTGGTTCGGGGGATTTTCCAACTGAAGATCAAGGGGTATAGTGCGCAGACGATCGCGGATCACCTGAATGAAAACGGAGTGCTGTCTCCATCGCAGTACAAAAAGCAGATGGGCAGCCGCTACAAAAGCGGGTTTCAAAATGGGAGCATAAGCGAATGGGGACCGATGACGATCCGTCGGATTTTAACCAATGAGATTTATATGGGGACGCTGATCCAGGGAAAGCGTGGAACACCAAATTATAAAATCAAGCAGATGCGGCTGCGCGATGAAAGCAAGTGGTCTGTGGTCCCCCATAATCATGAGCCGATCGTTGATGAGATGATGTTTGAATTGGTTCAGCGGATGCTGCAGCGTGATACCAGAAAGTCACCCGAGGAGGAAACGGTCCAGCCGCTCAGCGGGATCGTGTTCTGCGCGGATTGTATGCGGGCGATGTGCCGTCGCGTGGTGAAAAGAGGAGAGCACGCATTTTACTATTATGTGTGTTCCTCAAATAAGCGGACAAAGGAGTGCAGTAGTCACAGCTTTTCTCAGAGCGCTCTGGAGCGGATCGTGTGCCATGCCATTCAAAAGCAAATTGAAATAGTTGTTGAAATGGACAAGCTGCTTACTGAGACCGAACACGGGAATCTTATGGCGATAAAACTGAAAAGGCTGGACACGATGGTTGCGGAAAAGGAGAGGGAGATCGAAAATTATCAGGATTTTCGTATGAAGCTTCTGGAAGCATTCCATGAGAAACTGATCGATCGTGATGAATATGATGGGATGCGAAAAAAATACACGGGAATGATCGAGAAGACAAAGGCATCGCTTGAAAAAATCATGGAGGAGCGGGCCGGAGTTGCCGATGAGCGTCCCGGAAACCGCACATGGGTCGAACAGTTCGCGCAATATCGAGCGGAAAAATCGTTGACAAGGGAAATGGCGGTTACACTTGTCGATAAGATATATGTCTATGAAGATAAACGGCTCAAAATCGAATTCAACTACCGGGATGAGATCGCATACGATCAGGAGCTTTTGAAGCAGTTGGAACAGGCGGTGGGCTGAGATGGCAAGAAAGAGCAGATATACGGATCCTGTGCAGGCGGATGTGCCGGAGCAGGCAGCCTATCAAGCCGCACAGTATGGCCGCCTTTCGGTGGAAGACGGCGATGATATCGAGCGCAATTCCATTGGAAATCAGAGAAAGATCGCTGCGCATTATGCGATGGGCCGTGATGACATTGTAATTGTGGAGCACTATTTTGATAACGGCTACTCGGGTATGAATTATGACCGGCCGGATTTTCAGCGCATGATGGAGGATGTGGAACGGGGAAAGATCAACTGTATTATCGTGAAGGATATTTCCCGCTTTGGGAGAGAATTTGTGAGCACCAGCGAGTATGTAGAACGCATTTTGCCCAATATGGGTGTCCGCCTGATCTGCATCAATGATGGCTATGACAGCATCAGGGAAGAGGCAGACACCGACCTTCTGATGTTGCCGCTGAAAATGGTGATGAATGACAGTTATGTCAGAGACATCTCACGAAAGATCAGGAGCGGAATTTCGGCAAAAATGAACAGCGGAGAATTCCTGCCGGCCGCAGGCAGTATCCCATACGGCTATTTGAGGAATGTGAAAGAAAACACCTATGATATTGACTCAGAAGCCGCTGATGTTGTGAAACGCATTTTTACCATGCGGGCTGATGGGCGTGCTTTCAACGAAATAGCCCGAACGCTCAATGCGGACGGCGTGCCGAGTCCCGGGAAATTGCGCTATGAGCGCGGACTTACAAAATCCGAAAAGTATCGGGATGCGCTGTGGCTTCCCAAAACAATAAGAAAAATTGCGACCGATAGGGTGTATCTGGGATACCGGATCCACGGAAAAATCAAGCGGGATAAAATCGGACGGAATAAGACGCAAAGGCCGGAGGAAAGTTGGCAGATCATTGAAAATGCACATCCGGCCATTGTGGAACGGGAACTTTTTGAGAAGATTCAGCGCATCAATCAGGAGGAATTGGCAAAAAGAGAGCGCTATGGGACGTGCAATGAGGTGACAGTGGATCACAGAAGTCTGTTTCGAGGAAAGGTTGTGTGCGGAGAATGCGGGCATCTGCTCACTGCGGCCAAGGGCTGCGCCCGACCCGGAGCAAAAAGCGGGAGCAGAGTGTTTTTTGATTGCAGTACCTATAAGAAGTCAAATCATACCCAATGCAGCAGTCACTATATCCGACAGGAGACCCTGTTTCATGCGATTCAGCACACCCTCGATCAGCAGGTTAGGATCGCTGTTGATTTTGGGAAAATGCTTGCAGATGTACAGAAAATGCCGACAATCAAGGCCGCTAAGAGTACACAGACAAAAAAGCAGGTGAGTCTGCGCGTCAAACGGCAAAATATCGAAAACAAACTGGAGCAGCTTCTGCACGACCTGACGACCGGATTGATTACCAGGGATGAGTATGAGTATATAAAACGGCGCTACAATGAACAGTATGCGCAGATTCAGTCAGAAGAAATTGCACTTCGGGAAACTATGAAGGTAGCGGAAATGCAGCTTCGTAGTGCGGAGCGGTGGCTTGCGGAGGTGAAACGCTATCAGAAGATCCCTGTGATCGACCGCCCTATGATCGATCTGTTGATTCGAGAAATCAAGGTTTTTCAGGACAGGAGCGTGAAGATCGAACTGAATTATGCAGATCCGTGCCAGCCTCTATACGCTTATATGGACCTGTATACGGAGGAACGCCATGCCGTTTGAGATGCAAAAGGATATCATGTACTTCAGATTATCTGAGGAAGATGAGGAGGATAAGCGCGAGAGCAACAGTATTTCGTCACAAAGAGCCTGTGTGGAGCAATACCTGCACGATAGGCCGGAGTTAGGCAGCAACTTCGAAGAAATCGTAGATGACGGCTACTCCGGAACGAGCCTTGACCGTCCCGGGATGAGGCGTTTGCTGGCGATGATAAAAAGAGACCAGGTAAGAACGGTCATCGTTCGCGACTTATCACGTTTTGCAAGAAACTATCTGGAAGCCGGCTATTATCTTGAGATCGAGTTTCCGTCCAGAGGAGTACGCTTCATTTCTGTTAACGACGGCTTCGACAGCGAGGAACTGGGGGAAGACACCGGCGGACTCGATCTTGCGATCCGCAACCTTGTCAACCAAATGTACAGCCATGATATTTCCCGCAAGATCAAAAGCGTTGTGGACATGAAGAAATACAACGGCGAATATGCGTTTGGGGCGGTTCCCTATGGCTATAAAAAGGGGGAGCGGCATAATACCATTGTGATAGATGAGCCGGCGGCTGAGATCGTTCGCCATATCTTTTCGCTGGCGACTTCGGGAAAGTCTGTTTCGCAAATTGCGTTGACCTTGAATGAGGATCATGTGCAGACACCTTCCGTCTATCTGGCGGATATGCGGGGGAGATACAAGACAAGAGCCTTTTGGACCTATGACTCGGTACGGAATATTCTCGGAAATCGCATTTACACCGGCGATACGGAGGTGTTCAAATCCCACGTGATGAGAGTAGGGAGCAAGAGAGTTCGCGTGATCCCGGAAGAGCTGCGGCAGGTCATTCCGGAAACGCATGATGCCATCATTTCCCGCTCGGACTACTATTTGGCGCATAAGGTGATCAAAGGCGTGGCGCCGAGAAAGCCGACAAATGGCAGGAGAAATCCGCTGTCTTCCTATCTGGTGTGCGGCTGTTGCGGAAACCGGCTGGCAAAAGGGAAAGAGGCCAACAAAACATGGCTTTGTTCCTCTGCAAGGTATACGAGAGATACCTCCTGCGAACAGGTGCGCATGGATGACCGGAAATTGCAGGAAGTCCTGCTGCGAGCCATTCGGACGCAATGCGAATTGTTTGATGCCAAAGTAAAAAGATTAGATGAACAGAAACGAAAGGCCGGAAAGGACAAAGTGTTTTTTCTGCAGGAAATCGAACGCTGCCGGAAACTTATGGAACAGGCGGAACGTGAAAAGCTGAAGCTGTACGAACAGTATGCTGAAGGGGAATTGTCGAAAGAGATGTTTCTGTCGCAAAAAGAGGAAGTGAGCCTGAATCAAAATGACATTGCGCTACAGATCAGCCTTTTGCAGACGCGGCTGGAGGAACTGAAAAGCCTTGACGGCGCTGCGCAAAATGAAATACACTTGCTTAGAGAGCAGACGCAATATCGCGGAATAGCGGAGCTTACACCGGCGGTGATGAAGGAACTGATCCGGCAAATCGTGATTTTCCCTGAAAACAGGATGCGGATCGAGTGGAACTTTCGGGATGAGATCGCAGAGCAAAAAAGCACTGAAATTTCAATGCCATCAGAAAGTGCCTGAATTTGACCTGCTTTGCGTGATTTCGATAATTTTTTGAGAAAGTTTAGTTGTCCCATATTGACATCAACCATGAGCGGCAGCGCCGTTCTGCAGAACGGGAAGCTTGTGGGCGCGGTCACGCATGTACTTGTGGACGACCCGACGAAAGGTTATGGCATTTTCATCGAAAATATGCTGGACGCGGCAGGATTGACGCTGGCCGAGGCTGCGAGCGCGTAAGCGAAGCGGCGCGAAAGTAAAAACTTTATGTCCGCACTAAAAAAATTCTGTTTGCAGAATGGAGAGACGGTAAAATAGCAAAAATTGCCGGAAAAGCTCTGAACCAAGCTAAAATGCACAGAAAAAGGCGAAAAATGTAGAAAGATTTTGTAAAGTTCGACAGATTTCTATTGAAAAACCTGTCCAAATATGGTACCGTAGTCTCATGTCGAAACAAGATATGGGAAAGCGATGAAAACGGGACGGATGGCGGAACACCAAAAATTTTAGTGTATGGAAAAGGACGGGAGAATCATGGAGAAGAGAACAACGATCGTGTTAGCAGATGCGAATGAAGAATTTCGCAGGGCACTGCACCAGACGCTTGAGGAGAGCGGAGAGTTCCTTGTAGTGGGGAGCACGGGAGACGGCGCGGCGGCATTCCAGCTCGTTTCCGAGCTGAAGCCCAAGCTGCTGGTCATGGATCTGCTGCTGCCGTCGCTCGACGGCTTCGGCGTGCTGGAAAAACTGGAGAGCGCACAGGTGCAGGTGAAAACGGTCGTTGCCTCCGCGCTTTACCGCGACCAGATCGTTCTGCAGGCAATGGGAAAGGGCGTCGCGTTCTTTATGCCAAAGCCCTGCGAGCTGCCCTCGCTGCTCGAACGGCTGCGGCAGGCGGCGGCTGAGGACGCGGCCGTGCCGGAGGATGGCTCTCAGGCGCTTGAGCGCGAGGTGACGGCGGTCATTCACGAGGTGGGCGTACCGGCGCACATCAAGGGTTATCAATATGTGCGCGAGGCGATCGTCATTGCCGTGCAGGACATGGACGTGATCAACGCCGTGACGAAGGTGCTCTATCCCGAGGTCGCGCGCCGCTACAACACGACGCCCTCGCGCGTGGAGCGCGCGGTGCGCCACGCGATCGAGGTGGCATGGGACCGCGGCGACCTGGAAACGCTCCAGCGCTACTTTGGCTACACCGTCTCCAACACCAAGGGCAAGCCCACCAACAGCGAATTCATCGCCATGATCGCCGACCGCATCCGTTTACAACGCAAGATCCGGAAAGCGTAAACGGGGCCTTGCCGGATCGGAAAAACGACGCGCCGGAGGAATATGCCGGAGCGACAAGCTTCCCCGAAGGGACCATGGAAGAGCGATAGACAGAGCCGTCCCGCTGAGATATCTCAGCGGGACGGCTTTCTTTTTATTTTTTCTGTGCGTCCTTTTTCTTTTTCATGCGCTTTTCGATGCGCCGCAGTCCCTGCAGGCAGGCCCATGAGACCACGCCGAGCAGCAGAGAGCCGAGCGCATAGCCGTTTTTCTTTTTCATGTGTGCCTCCTTTATTCGTCCAGCGCGCGCAGCACGACCTCGGCGGTGAAGCGCGTACCGCCGCGTTCGACCACGAGCGTGAGCGTTTCGCCGAGATGGTGGCGGCGGCGGATGCGGATCAGATCGTGCGAGGACGCGAGCGCCTCGCCGTCCGCTGTGACGAGCAGATCGTCCGCACGGATGCCGGCCTCGTCGCCGGGACCGTCCGGCGTGACCTCAAGCACGCTCAGCGCCGTTTCGCCGGAGTCCAGCGTGACGGGAGCGACCAGCACAGTAATGCCGAGGACGGCCTCCTCGCCGATCGTGCCGTAGGCGATCAGGTCGTTGACCATATACGCCGCTGACGAGATGGGGATGGCAAAGCCAAGCCCCTCGACGCTCTTGGTGCTCGACGAGCCCATTTTCATCGTGTTGATGCCGACGACCTGTCCGTACTGGTTGATGAGCGGGCCGCCGGAGTTGCCGTTGTTGAGCGCGGCGTTCGTCTGGATGAGCGTCATCGTCACGCCGTCGACGTCCATGGTGCGGTTGATGGCCGAGACAATGCCGTCGGTCAGCGTGCCGCGCAGCTCAACGCCCAGCGGGTTGCCGATGGCGTAGACCGGATCGCCGACAGTCAGCGCGTCGGAGTCGCCGAACTCGGCGGCGGGAAGTCCGGTCACGTCGACCTTGATGACGGCGAGATCCTTATCCTCGTCCAGCCCCAGCAGACGCGCGGGGAAGCTGTCGCCCGTATCAAGGATGGCATAGCATTCCGAGCCGCCCGCAATGACGTGGGCGTTGGTGAGGATGTAGCCGTCCTCGGTGATGATGACGCCGGTGCCGACCATGGCGCTGCCGTCATCCATGCCGGTGAGCACCGTGACGGTGGAGGGGTTGACCTTCTGGTACACCTCCTGTACGCTCAGCGGCGTGTCCCCGCTCTTATTGTAGGTCAGGCGGACGTCCTTTGTGTGCGGCGCGCGGGGGATCGTCGTCTTTCCGCGTGCGGCGTCGCTGTAGTAACCGTCCTCGCCGCGGTATTCAAAGCGCCCGTCCCAGTAGGAGCCGAAGTTGTTGTCGATGTAGTAGTCCCCGCCGTCGTCGGAGAGGAACCACCATGCCGTGACGCCGCCGCCGGTCAGCACCAGCGCGAGCATACAGAGCAGGAAGATGCGCGGCCCGCGCCTTCTGCGGCGCGGCGCGGCGGGAGCAGCGCGCCTTCTGGACGCTGGCAGAGGAGTGGGCTGCACGTAGCGCTCCACGATGGGGGTCACACGCGCTTCGTAGTGCAGCACGACCTCCTGCGGCTCATCGCCGCGCGGGGCCGCAAGGTTATCGGTGGACTGATCCATAGCAATGCTCCTATGCGCTTACTGCGGGGCGAGCCCGCCGGCAAGCGTGATGGTAAAGGTGAAGGTCGTCAGGCCGTTTTCACTCGTGACGGCGATGTGCTCCTTGTGCTGCTCGAGGATGGTCTTGACCACGTAAAGCCCCAGCCCCACGCCGTCTTTATCCTCGGAGCGGGATTTGTCGCTCTTGTGGAAGCGCTCGAACAGCAGCGGGATCTCTTCGGCGGGGATGGTGTCGCCCTCGTTGCGCACGGAGACGAGCGCCTTGCCGTTGGAAACGCATACGCCAAGATAGAGCGAGGAGCCGGCGCGGGCGAACTTTGCGGCGTTTTCCAGCAGATTGTAGATGACCTGCGTGATAAGATCGTTGTCGCCGAGCACCATGACGCCGCTGTCGGGGATATCGGCCTCAACGTCGAGCCCGCGGTCGGTGATCTTCTTTTCCATGGAAATGAGCACGCGTCGCATACTCTCGCACACGTCGAACGGCGCCTTGGTGCGGTTGAGATCGCGCGACTGGAGCTGCGACACGTCGAGCATCCGGCGCACGAGACGCGAAAGCCTGCGCGCCTCGTCGGAGATGATGCGCAGATACTGCTTTTCCTGCTCGGGCGGGATGGTGCCGTCGAGAATGCCGTCGGTGTAGCCGGCGATGGTCGTCATCGGCGTCTTCAGCTCGTGGGAGACGTTGGCGATGAACTCGCGGCGCTGGCGCTCCGTTTCCTGCAGGGAGTCGGCCATGTTGTTGAACGACTCGGCCAGCTCCGCGATCTCGGTGATGTCCTCGTAGTTGTGCATCCGCACGTCGAAATTGCCGTCGGCAAAGCGGCGCGTCGCCTCGGCCATCTCGCGGATGGGGCGAGACTGGCGCATACTGACCCACGCGCTTACGACGAACGAGAGCAGCAGCACCGTCACGGCGGTCATGAAGAACATGCCGATGAACGCGCGCCACATCGTCGTCAGCGCCTGCGCGCCGGTCACGGCGAGCACGAAGCCGACGGTCGTCCCGCTCGTCTGGATGGGGACGCCGACGACAAAGTGCGTTTCCTTGTAGATGTCGCCGAGCGTTGTGCGCACGGTGTAGGCGTCGCTGCTCATCGCGCCGGCCGCTACCTCCTGCGGGATGGTCAGCACCAGCCCCTCAAGCGTCGGGTCGGTGGTCAGCAGAACGCTGCCGTCGATGCTGCAGATGAGAAACTGCGCGTCGGTAACGTTGGAGGCGAAATCCGCCAGCTGCCGCAGCCCCGTGAGCGAGCCGCTCTCCATATACGACGAGACCATGTGCGAGACGATGTTCGCCTTGCTCTGCATCTGCTCGCTGCGGTCGTCGATGGCGTAGGAATACGTCAGCGCGAAAAACGCGCTTCCCAGCAGCGCGAGCGTCAGCATCACGACGCTCGCGGTGAGCATGAAGTTCTGCCAGTAGATCGTGCGCCAGCGGTCGGGGAAGTGCAGGCGCCTTTTCGCCTTTTTCTTCTGCGGAGCCTGCGCGCTCTGCTCCCTTGCTTCTTCTGCCATGATCCCTTTTACTTCACCTCAAACTTGTAGCCGACGCCCCAGACGGTCTTGAGCGCCCATTGATCGCTGACGTTCTCGACCTTTTCGCGCAGCCGCTTGACGTGCACGTCCACCGTGCGCGAATCGCCGAAGTAGTCGAAGCCCCACACCTCGTCGAGCAGCTGGTTGCGCGTGTAGACGCGGTTGGGCGTGGAGGCGAGGTGATATAAAAGCTCCAGCTCCTTGGGCGGCGTGTCGATCTTTTTGCCGTCCACGATCAGCTCGTAGGAATCGAGGTCGATGACGAGCTTGTCAAAGACGAGGCGCTTGCGCGTGTCCTCGGGGATCTCGGTGCGGCGCAGCACGGCGTTGATGCGCGCGAGCAGCTCCTTCATCTCAAAGGGCTTGACGACATAGTCATCCGCGCCCATCTCAAGGCCGTGGATGCGGTCGTTGACCTCGCCCTTGGCGGTGAGCATGATGATGGGGCACTTGGAGGTCTCGCGGATGCGGGCGCACACGCCCCAGCCGTCGAGCACGGGGAGCATCACGTCCAGCAGCACAAGATCGGGCTCCTGCGCCTTGAACTCCTCGACCGCCTTGCCGCCGTCGGGCGCGATGCGGACGTCGAAGCCCTCCTTGTCAAGATACATCTTGATAAGATTGGAGATATTATTGTCGTCCTCTACGACGAGAATATTGCGTGCCATGCCGTTTTCCCTTTCGCACGAGCGTGCGCCTTTCTGCTGTGATGGTGTTCTGATATGCCTATTATACGCGATAATGCGCGCTTTTCCTGAACTTTTTGTTAAAGGATGGCGCTTTTGTCAGCCCTCGCGCCGCGCGGAAAGCTCACTGAGCTGCGAGATCGGGCAGCTCGAGCCGCGCAGCCGGGTCAAAAGCTGGCTCCAGCTCTCCGCCGCAGCGCTGTCCGCGCCGAGATAGGCGGCGCAGCCGCCGTTTCGCGCCTTGGCGGCGATGCTCGCCGCCGTGCGGGAGACGGAGGGCAGCTCGGCGGAGTAGTCAAGGTCGAAGACCACGGGGCAGTAGCCCGCCTCCTGTACGGCGCGGACGGTCTCGTCCGCCGCGCGGGAGAGATAGACAAGGCGCGTTTTCGCGTTGCACGCCGTCCACAGCGCGCGATTGGCGCGCTCGATGGCGGCAAGCGTCCGCGCGCTGCCGGAGGAGGCGTCGACGCTCAGCACGACCGCGCTGCCGCTGACGCTCAGCCGCCGCAGCAGGTCGCCGGAATCGGCGAGCTGCTTTTCCGTAAGGAGAAAGCTCGCCCTTCCGCCCGCGTCCGCGAGCGCGTCGAGCAGCGTGCCGCAGACGTCCGCGTCCGTGACGCGCACGACAAGGTAGGCGCGGTCCACGCTGTCATCCGAGCTGACGTCTGGCCTGTCGTCCGCACCGCTGCCGCCGTTGTGATTTTTCATGTATTCCGTATAGCGCTGATCCATCGACGAGGCGGCGGCCTCGATGAACTTTGCGTCCGAGAGCACGACCGTGTCGCTCTTGAGGCGCACGAGGTAGCCGTAGTTGACGCGCGTATAGCTGTAATCGAGCGAGAAAAACTGCGTGAGCAGATCCACGGGGAGAAACACCACGTCGCCGCGCAGCACGGCGGGCGAGCCGTACTGCTTTCCGGTCTGGTCGGTCACAGCACCGGAGGAGAGGTCAAAGGTCAGCGCGCTGCCCTGCCGGTAGACCACGGCGGTCTTTGTGTCACGGCTGCGGGCATAGAAAATGCCGAGATCCGAGCCGGAGATGGCCATGTCCGGCACATACAGCCGCCCGCCGGACCAGAACGGCATCGTATCGTCGCTCAGCTCAGGCAGCAGCTGGTCGTTGACGGAGGTGAAGTAGACGATCGGGTCCGCGCGGCCTACGTCGGGCGCGAGCGCGCAGAGCAGCAGCACTGCCAGCAGCAGACTGAAGAAGTGCCGGTATTTCATGCTTGCCACCTCCCATGGATGTTATCCTATAAGTATAGCAGGTTTGCGCGCGGTTTGCAATATCCGCGCCTCACGCGCCGCCGTCAAGCCCGACGGTGGTGCCGGAGAAATAGTGCTGCACGATCTCCTCGGCGGTATAGCCCTCCCGCGCCATGGCGTTTGCCCCGTACTGGCTCATGCCGACGCCGTGTCCGTAGCCGGTGACGTGGAAGGTGAACGTATCGTCCCGGCGGTCCACGGTAAAGGACGGCGAGCGCAGCGAGAGCAGCATACGCAGGTCGTTCCCGCGCAGCTTCACGCCGCCGACCGTCAGCGAGGCGACGTAGCCGGACTCGTTGCGGACAAGGTCAGTGATCCACCCGTCCGGACTGCCGGAAAGGTCGGCGTCCGGATAGGCCGCGAGAAAGCGCTCCTTGAACTCTGCGGCGGAAAACGCGGCGACAGAGTAGTAGTTCGGCACGAGATCTTCCGTTTCGGGGCTTGAGACCCTTTGCAGGTACGGCAGGTCGTTCAGCCACACGTCGCCCGCGCCCTGCGTGCTGCCGTCGGCGGACGAGAAAAACACCGCGAGGATGGGCGCGCCGTCGTAAAGGATGACCTCGCCGTCGGTCTCGCTCACGGCGCGCGCGAGCTTTTCCTCATAATAGATCGCCATGCCGCCCCAGTCGGCGGCGGCCTGCTCCGCGCTCTTGTACGCCTTGCAGCAGTTGATGTCGTCGCAGGCGTCGGCGTCGGGATGGTTCGCATTTTCGCCGCCGCGCATCCGGTAGAGCGTATAGGTGCGCGCGGCGATGGCCTGCGCCTTGAGCGCTTCTTCTTCAAACGAGGCGGGCATTTCCGCGCGCAGCACGCCGAGAAGATAGGTCCCCATGTCCATTTCCGTTACCTCGCCGCCGTGCAGCACGCGCAGAGAGCGCGCGCTGTCGCGCTCGCCCGCGGGGACGCTTTCTCCGGCGGGCGGCGGCGTTTCCTGCGGAGCCTCCTGCGCGGGCGGCGCATCGGAAAAGCGGCCCGCCGCCGCCCAGGCAAGGAGCCAGATCAGACCCAGCAGCAATATGATGATGCGCAGATAGTGCTTCAACGTGTGTACCTCCCTGCGGCGGTGAACGCCGGTCGTGTCGGTGGATGGGGACGCGGGACCGCCCGCGTCGTACCAGTGTATGAGCGCGCGCCGCGCAAAATGATGCATGGACAAACGCGGGCGCGTGTGGTATGATATACTATACGTATGCTGACCGGCGCGCCGCGCCGGATCTTGTGATAAAAGGGGTCGTGTCCTGTGAAAATTCTTCAGTGGCTTCTGCTCGCGCTCTTTTCCGCGGCAGCGGCGTTCCTCCGTCTGCGCCTGCTGGCTGTCGGCTTCGACGCGGCGGGGCTTCCGACGGCGATGAGTCTTGATACGCTGGCGCTGCCGGCGCTGCTGGCCGTGGCCGCGCTCGTATTCTTCCTGCTTGCGCGAAAGCTGCCCGCCCAGCGCGAGCTGTGCGCGGATATGGGCAGCTACTTTTCCTTCCAGCGCAGCACCGTTTCGGTGATGCTGCTCGTGGCAGGCTGCTTTGCGCTCATGGCCTCGGCGGCGGCTTCGCTCATCTTCTCGCAGCGGACGGCGGCGGAGCTCCTGCTGGCGGCGTTTCTTGCCGCGGGCGCGGGCTGCCTTCTTGCCTCGCTCTTTGCGCTGCGGCGGGGGACGGACTTTTCCGGCATTCTGCTGCTCGTGCCGGTGTGCGCGCTGGTGCTGCGCCTGATCTTCTTCTACCGCGAGCACACGGCGGATCCCGTCCTGCGCCACTTCTACGTCGAAACGCTTGCGCTCGCCGCGCTGACGGTGCTGCTGCTTGAATTTGCGGCCTTTGCGTTCCGCGGCGGCGCGCCGCGGCTGCTGATGCCGCTGTGCTTTGTGAGCGTGATCCTCTGCGCGGCGTCGCTTGCGGCGCGTCCGGCGCTCGGGGAGCTGCTGTTCTACGCGGGCGGCGCCGCGATCGCCGCGGGCATCGCGGCGGCGGCGGACTTTGATCCGTGACGCCATCCTATATCAGAATATAAGAAAAAGGACGCCGAAGGCGTCCTTTTTCTTATAAGATGGAAGATTGGATGAAAAGAAGCTATTGTCTCTTGCAAGAATAAAGATAAAGGACGGTTGTTAACAAAGTTCGGGGGAATGTGTTACAAAAGTGTTAAATAAATCGGTTATTATGTCAATCATCTGAGGCTGCGGAAGAAATCGGCCAGCACCGCGCGGCATTCGCCGGCCAGAATGCCGCCGACGAGCGCGGGGCGGGAGGGGAAGCGCTCCATAAAAAGGTTCACCACGCCGCCGCAGGCGCCCATGGCCTCGTCGCGCGCGCCGTAGTAGACGCGCGGGATGCGCGCGTTGATGATCGCGCCGGCGCACATGGGACAGGGCTCGAGCGTCACATAGAGCGTGCAGTCGTCCAGCCGCCACGAGCCGAGCGCTTCGTTCGCCTGCGCGATGGCCTCCATCTCTGCGTGGGACGAGGTGCGCCGCAGTTCCTCGCGCCGGTTGCGCCCGCGCCCGAC
>ERZ857629.2671-NODE-2671-length-16410-cov-3.139896_pt1 | contig 16410 bp, 9 predicted proteins | sample MGYA00519700_ERZ857629 | MGnify/ENA primary metagenome ERZ857629 (study PRJEB31778, sample SAMEA3449351) | human gut metagenome | biome: human gut; feature: human-associated habitat; material: faeces | place: United Kingdom | collected 2010/2012 ...
AGATCTCCCTCGCTTCTAAGCACACCGGGCGGCAAAAGAAGCCTGCCCTTTAAATCCTGCCCCTTAAGCTGATTTATTATGTCCCGTCCCGTGAGCAGACCGGCAACGGTTATGCGCTCGCCGAAAAAGTCGTTGCGGATGGTATATATTTTATAATCAAGCCCCGGGAATTTCTCGGCGGTTTTTTTCATCAAAAATTCCATAAGCGGCGCGGCTAAAGAGGCGGTGGCAATTGAAAAGCTGCGTTTTTTGCCGTCGGCCTCGGCGTCATCTAAAGCGGCAAGATAATCGTCCCGCAGCGACGCCCACATTCCGACACCGTTTTCGATCTGCAAAAAATCCTCGTAAAATGAGCTGTCGGGAATTTCACGTCCTGCGGTCAGATAAAACTCGTCGGAAGGGAAGCACAGCCGCGTGCCGTGCTTTTTAAGAAACTCATCGCCGAACCTCTCCATTGTGTCCACAACGGCACCCGCCGTTTCACTGTTAAAAGGCACGAGAGGCTCAAGCCCCTCACGGTATTTTGTCAGTCCCACCGGAACGGCGCATATGCTTTGAACGGCAGGGTACAGTGCTCCTAAATCCTCAAGGGTCTTTTCAAGCTCCTTGCCGTCATTATATCCCGGGCAAAGCACAAGCTGGGTGTTGAGTTTTATTCCCGCCTCTGCGAAGCGATAGAGCGCCGACAGCGCCTCCCCCGCAAAGCGGTTTTTCATCATTTTGCACCGAAGCTCGGGATTGGTGGTATGCACCGAGATATTAACGGGGCTGATATGCATTTTAATGACCCGCTCGATCTCGTGCTCGGTGAGATTGGTAAGGGTGATGTAATTGCCGAAAAGAAAGGAAAGGCGGGAATCGTCGTCCTTAAAATAAAGCGACGGACGAAGGCCTTTGGGCAGCTGATCGATGAAGCAGAAAATGCACTTGTTTTTGCAGGAATGCTGCTTGTCCATAAGGTAGGTGTCGAATTCCATACCCGTTTCGTCGTATTCGTCACGTTTTTTAAGCAGGGCCGTTAAAGGCTTTCCGTCGCGTTCGAGCACGATATTAAGCCGCTTTTCGGTCATATAAAAGCGAAAATCAAGCACATCTTCGATCTCGTTTCCGTTGATGGAAATAAGCATATCGCCGCTTTTTATTCCGCATTTTTCGGCAGGGGAATGTTTATCCACCGAAGAAATTTTAACCGGCACGGGAGGCCCTCCTTAAAGAGAAAATTCACCGACTCAAAAACAGAGCACCTGTCTGACAGAAATTCTGCACAGAAGCAGAAGCAAACAAATTTTGAGCATATCTTTTTAAATAAAAAAATTTTAAAAGAATAAAGGCGGTTTCGGTTTGCCCGCCGAAAGCCGCTTTTGCCTTAGGCTCGGCCGTCAAACAATACCGCCGACGGTGAGAACCAGCATAAATTTTTGCACAGCAAAGCGGGCGTATAAAATACACCCGCACAACTGCATTTTTTCTTCAGACGCAATCAGTCGTTCTTGAGAACCTGACGGCCGTTGTACTGGCCGCAGGAAAGGCATACTCTGTGGGGACGCTTGTATTCGCCGCACTGAGGGCACTTTACGAGAGTAGGAGCGTCAAGCTTCCATACATTGGAGCGTCTCTTGTCGCGTCTTGTTTTGGAAATTCTTCTTGCCGGTACTGCCATTTCCGGCACCTCCCTTTATAAAAATAATCTTTTAAAACTTAGTCAAAAAAGGCTTTGAGAGCGTCGAGTCTCGGATCGGTCTGTTCCTTTGCGCAATCGCAATCCCCTTCGTTAAGGTTTTTACCGCAATTTGGGCAAAGGCCTTTGCAATCGGGACTGCAAAGCAGCTTTGAAGGGTACCGAATGACGATATCGTCCCTTACAAGGGGGTCGAGATCGACCTTTTGATCCTCGGCAACAACAAAATCCTCGGTGTCCTCTCCCTCTGTTTCCTGAACCACGACATAGGTGAGTGGGAGCGATTCCTTGCGCTCGATGTCGGCGGCACAGCGGTCGCAGGGGGCAGAGATTGTGTATTCGGCGGTAAGCTCGATAAAAACAACGCCGGCACGGTTTTTAGCCGCACCCTTTATCTTAACCGGCTTTTTTAAGGACGAGCATCCCGAGAACTCAAGATCCGACAGATCCATTTCGTACTCGAATGGTAGAGACTCGCTCCCGGCAAAAACACCGGAAAGATTAAGAAGCATCGCATTTTCTCCCTTCGCATTTTTCAAAATCGCAGCTCAAAAAGCCCGATTTCACCGAATAGGCAAAGGTTATTATATAATCTCTGTTCCTTTTTGTCAAGAGTTTTTTAATTTTCCGCAGGCTCAAAAAAGAAAATTATTCCCGTGCGGGGAGAAAGGGCAACTTCAAGTCCTTCTGACAGCTGCTTTCCGCTTATAATGCGGGTTTCTCCCGTGGCCGAATTTTCCACCTTATAGTCTATGCCGTCGTCGAGGGTCAGCCCGGCCGTAAATGAGGGCTCCTTGACCTTGATATTTGAAACCACCTGGAAAAATCCGCTCTTGGTTTTGGGTTCGTAAAATTCCATGGCATAAAAATCTTCAAGGTTAAAGCGGGGCTCGGTCAGGGGATAATAATCTGCTTTTGTCATAAACTTTGCCGCTCTGCGCCATATGGGATGATTTCTTCTTGCAATTTCAAAGCTCTTGTCGTCGGCGTCGTATACGATTATATCGGTGAGGGCGGGAGCGCAGGCAAGCTGATAGCAGAAATCGTCCACGTGGAAGTTGTAAAAGGGATCGTCGGAAAACCATACCATCTCTCCGTTAACGTCCCAGCTGCGGTTGTGGGCGCGGAAATAGGGAATCCATTCAAACATATATCTGTGCTGCTTTTGCTTTATGGCGTGGTCGCCGTATCCAACGTCGGTATAATGGAGGGGTACGCCGCGGCGCATGGTCTCGGGGTCGTTTCTCCTCCCTCCCGAGGCGCAGGAGTCCATCCAAAGACCGGGATTGCGGTTGATAAGCTCGTCCCAGTAACGGTAATATCCTTGAATATGGAAGTTTTCAAGAGCCCCCAGCCGATCCTCGGTTTCGTTGTTTTCCCAGCAGGGCATGGGATCGAAGTTGAAATCCTGACGGTAAATTTTGACCTTGAATTTCTTTATAAGGCCGTCGATGTGGTTAATAAGCCAGTTGAGAGCCTCCTTGTTTGAATAGTCGAGCAGGCGGTTGGCGTCGTCGGGATTGCCGTTTTTAAGCAGCCATTCGGGATGGTGTTCGTCAAGCCACGAGCCTGCCCTGACCCTTTCCGGCTCAAACCACAGCAGAAAATCGATGCCCTGTTTTTCGCATTCTTCTCCCAGCACCTCGATGCCGTTCGGCCAATTGACGGGATTTGCCTCCCATGTGCCGGTGTGATCCCAGTGATAGTCGCAAGGATACCATCCGGCGTCCAGCCACCATATATCGGGTTTAAGACCCTTTTCGAGATAGGTGTGCAGAGCCTTGAGCTGTCCCTGTTCGGTTGCGCCGGAAAATTCAGGCTTACCGCCCTCGCCGAAAAGGTGGAGGCAGAGCTTTGGATGAAGCACGCTGCCGTCGCGGTCCTTCGGGAGAATGTGTTTCATATAAAATCTTCTCCACATATTGCGGGCGTGATGCTCGTCTCCCGCATAGCTTTCGATATTTACCCTTGGGGTGCGGAAGATTTCGCCCGGCTTTAAAAACAGGTTGCATCTTTTTTGACCGAAGGCAACATTAACGCCGTCATCGGTTTTTTCAAAATCGGCCGTCCACCGACCGCTCCAGCCGACGGCAATGTTATATCCGCCCTCCCTGCCGTGCAGTCTCATGTATGGAGCCGCACCGGCGCAGGGAGTGCCGCTTGCGTTGGGGCACAGCTCAAATTTTTCCGAAAGATCATGCTCAAAAAAGCTGTAGCCCTGAACACTCAGGTCGTCGCCGTTTGAATAGGTCAGCGAAAGGTCGTCGCCGCAAAGGACTCCGCTTGCAATGCGTATATCCGAAAGGATTTTTGAGCTTTCGTTCGATACGTTTTCAAAATAGGCTACCCATTCGGTCATAGGAAAGTCTTTGTATTCCTTATATTCTACCCGTATCTCAAGGCTGTCGAGGCGGGCAGATACGCAGGTCAGGGTAAAATTTGAATCTATTCTGCGGAAGGTCTCTTTCGGGCTCATATCCTCGGAAAATCCGCGGTAATTTTTGCCTCCGTAGCAAAAGCTTAACGGAATGTCGTAAATTCCCTTATAGATCAGATTGCCGCAAAGAGCGGCCATATCGGCGGCGGTGGTTTTGTGATCTGTAATTTTCATTTTTTCTCCTTTTAAAAACTGCCCCAACCGGGGCAGTGCGTTCAAAGAGCAGTATTGGTTTCTCGCATAAAAATTCCTCATGCTTTTGTCAAAAGCCTTGCAAGGCAGGAGCCTTGCTTCATTTTTTGCCTTCTGCATTAAAAATTTTTAAAGCTGTGAAACTGCAAAACTGCCCTTTTAACACTCTGCCGAAGGGTTAAGGCAGTGTAAAAAAATCAGTCTTTGATTGCTTCGAAGAAAACGACGGCGGCCGAGCGCTTGTCGAGGGTGATCTCGATGCCCTTTGCAAGCTCTTTGCCCGAAATGACCTTGGTTTCGCCGGTCTTGGTGTTTTCAACCTTGTAGTCCTTGGTCTCGTCAAGGGTGAGCTTTGCGGTGAAGGAAGGCTCCTTTACCTGGGTGTTGCGAAGCACCTGGAAGAACCCGCTGCACTCATCGGGATTATAGAATTCCATTGCATAATAATCCTCGGGATTCTTGCGGCAGACGGTGAGGGGATAATAATCGGCCTTGGTCATAATCGCGGCCGCTCTGCGCCAGATGGGATGCATATGGCGGGCAAGGTCGAACGCCTCCTCGGGGGCGTTCCACTCGATCATATCGGTGAGAGCGGGAGCCATAGCTGCCTGATACGCGAATTCGTCCACCGGACGGCCTGCATTGGGCTGATAATAAAGTCCCTCGGGGTTGTCCCAGCTCATATTATGGGCACGGAAATAGGGAATCCACTCGAACATATAGCGGTGCTGTTTCTGCTTAACGGGATGTACGCCGTATTCCACGTCGGTATAGTGCAGCGGAACGGCGCGGCGAAGTGTCTCGGGGTCGTTTCTGCGGCCGCCCGAAGCGCAGGAGTCTATCCAAAGGCCGGGGTTGCGGAGAATAATCTCGTCCCAAAGCTTGTAATATCCCTGAATGTGGAGGTTTTCGATTGCACCGATTCTGTCCTCGGTCTCGTGGAATTCCCAGGAGGGACGGGGGTCATAGTTGAAGTCCTGACGGTAGATGTTAACGCCCGACTCCTTGATTATCTTGTTGATGCGCTCGGTCATCCATTCGAGAGCCTCGGGATTGGCATAGTTGAAGAGAATGTTAGGATCATTGGGATCGGCGCGGCGGAGCAGCCACTCGGGATGGTTCTGATCGAGCCATGTGCCTGCCACAACGCGCTCGGGCTCAAACCAAAGCAGCAGCTGAATGTCGTTCTTTTTGCATTCCTCGCCGATGGGGGCAAGGCCGTTGGGGAAGTTTGCCTTGTTGACTTCCCATGTGCCGATGAGCGGCCACTCGTGGTTTCCGCAGACATACCAGCCTGCATCAATCCACCAAATGTCGGGTTTAACGCCCTCTTTAATGTAGGAACGGATACCTCTGAGCTGGTTTTCCTCGGTGGCTCCGGTAAACTCGGGGAAGCCGTCGGCGTTGAAAACGTGCATACAAAGCTTGGGAGGAAGGGTGTGTCCGTCGGGATCCTTAACGCAGATGTGTTTCATAAAGAAACGTCTCCACATATTTCTTCCGTGAGCCTCGTCTCCCACATAGCCTTCAAAGTTGACGCGGGGAGTTCTCATAACCTCGCCGGGATTGAGCACCATATGGCAGCGCTTTTGACCGAAGGCTACTTTTACGCCGCCTTCAACCTTCTCAAATTCTGCGATCCAGGTACCGGTCCAGCCTACGGCAATGTTGATGCCGCCGGTGCTGCCGTGCAGTCTCATAAAGGGGGATGCGCCGGCGCAGGAACAGCCGGTGTCGTTTGGATGAAGCACAAAGGGAGCCTTCAGGTCGTTTTCAAAATATTCGTAACCCATATTGCTTCCGTCGTCGCCGTTGGAATAGGTCAGGGCAACATCGTCGTCGGTTTTGACAACGCCTGTGCCGATGCGGAAGTCGGAAAGAATTTTTGATTTTTCCTTTGAGGTGTTCTCAAAGAATGCCACCCACTCGGTTACGGGGAAATCCTTGTATTCAATGTATTCGACGCGGATTTCGAGGCAGTCGAGATTTGCGGTGACGGTGGTGAGGGTGAGGTTGCTGTCTAAACGGCGGAAGCATCTTCTCGGATTCATATCATCGGTAAATCCTTCATACTTTTTGCCGTCGTAGATAAAGGAAACGGGGATATCCTTACGTGTGCGGTAAGGAAGAATGCCCATACGGGTTTCCATATCCTCTTTTGTTGTTTTGTGATTTAATGCCATTGGTTACACATCCTTTAACAGACTTATATAAAGTCGTTTATCGTTTACCTTATATCACATTTGGTTAAAAAAATCAATGGTAAAGTTGTTTTTTTATGATATTTTTTGCGTTTGACGCCCGATAAAGGCCGCTTTTTCAAAAAACGTCCGAAAGTTGAAACACATTCACGCGATTTGCCGCTTCTCTCTGTATTTGCTGTTCTTATTATATATAAACCGTGGCAATGTAAGGAAAAACGGCAAAATCCCTTGACTTTCGTCAAAACAGCGTTTAAAATGTATGGGTAACATTATTGTAACCAACGGGATTGAGATGTATTGATAAGCCACAGGCGTCATCCTGTCATCCCGTGTTATTGCAATGTCATCCGTGTCATTACGGTCAAAGGAGGGACGGAGTTGAAAAAAAGAATCATAGCCTTTTTAACGGCGCTTGTTATTATGACTGTCGGCCTTTCAACCGCCGCCCTTGCAAGTGATGATAACTATAAAACCTGGCTTCAGACCGATTCCCGCTGGGGTTCCATAGGTTTCGGATACAACGACAGCTACACGGTGGCGAGGGTGGGATGCGCTCTGACATCGGTGGCTAAGGTTATGGCATACTCGGGCGCGGTGTCGCAGGATACCTCGGTTTTCAATCCCGGTGTGCTGTGTAATTACCTTAAAGCCAACGGGGGATTCACCTCATCGGGAGATATATATTGGGCCAAGCCATGCGAATATGCTTCAGGATTTACGCTGGAAAAGTGGACAAATGTTTCGGGCAGCAGGGAAGAAAAAATTTCTCAGATAAAATCCTTTCTCGACAGCGGCTGTATGGTGGTTTGTTCGGTTAAATATTACGGCCATTACGTGGCAGTCGAAAAGGTGGAAAACGGCAAGGTCTATATAATGGATCCTGCGTCAAACGACATTACCGACCTCTTTTATTACGACGAGGCAGGAGTGGGCGCCAACGTTATTGTATATAAAGGCCCTCACGGTGCCGGAAACGGCGGGAACAACGGGGGCGGCGGATATACTGCCGGCCGGTATTCCATAAAATCCTCCGACGGAGTAAATCTGCGAAGCGGTCCTTCCACCGATTACGAAAGGATCGGATGGATAGCAAACGGTGCGGAGGTTGAAGTCAGCGTGGTTTCGGGAGAATGGGGAAAAATTTCCTATAACGGGGCCGACGGATGGATATGCCTGAAATATACCAATAAAATAGCCGACAGGGTTTATACCCTGAGTATGGAGATCATCTCTCTGCCCTATAAGACCGAATACATGCAGGACGAAAGCTTTGACGGCAGCGGCCTTGTTATAAGAATGAACTATTCCGACGGAACCAGTGAGCTTTTCTCATCGGGCTTTGATCTGTCGGGGTACAGCTCCTCTCCCGGCGTCCACACCATAACCGTTTCCATGTGGGGATTCTCGGTGACCTTTGAAGTGAGGGTCAAAAGCTCGCAGGTGTGCAGACTCGGGATCTATTCGGTGCGTTCGAGCAACGGCATAAACGTGCGGTCTCAGCCTTCGACAGATTCAGAGGTCATCGGCGGTCTTTCAAACGGTGTCGAGGCGTTGGTTTATGAGGTGGCCGGCAACTGGGGAAAAATCGATTATAACGGGCAGCAGGGATACATATGCCTTGATTATGCCGATCGCCGGGACGACAGCCGTCCTTTGGGAGATGCCGACGGGGACGGGTATATTTCGGTAAACGATGCCCTTATGCTGCTTCAGTATGCCGTCAGGGCCAGAGCCGCTTCCGACCTTAACATATCCTGCGCCGATGTTGACGGCGACGGTGCGGTTACGCCAAGCGATGCGCTGATCACCCTTCAGATTGCCGTGGGCGTGCGCTGAAAACGGTGGCCGACTGCTGTGAAAACGACTGCCTATTGCAGTGGGTTTGTAACCGGCGTACGTTATGCTTAAAAGTGAATTGTCTTGAATTTTAAAAACTGCTGTTTTAATTTTCAAATATAAAAGGATCGAGTGGAAATAATCTGCTCGATCTTTTTTGCATAGCACATACACACCAACGGCAAAAAAAGAAAAGATAAAATGAACAAGATAACCAAAAGAGCATTATCAGGTGTACCGGCGGTTTTTGTGGCTGCCATAGGGTTCACCTCTTCGGTAGCATTCCGATGCTTTAAAAGCCTTAAAAAAAGCGGAAAATTAAAAGAGGAACGGGTTCGGATTGCGTCGGATCCGTTCCGCTTTTGTGAATGTTAGCTAAAAAAATCGTGATTTTTATTCGCAATAAGAAATATAGCCGTCAAAACGTAGAAACTTGAAATTTTTCTCAAAAATCATTGACAATAATAGGATGCGATGCTACAATATAGTCACAGAGATAAAAAAGAACATTTATTTCTTACATATTATTGTGCAATAAGTCACAACTTGCTGCATATTTAATATTATATGAGTGAAAGCGAGATAAACGAATTGCAGGATCTCAGACAACTTTACTTTAAGGAGGAAGAAAATATGAAAAAAATTATTTGTTGTCTGATCGCGTTGGTTTTGTGCCTGGGTGTTTTGCCTGTATCGGCTGAGGAAACAGCAGAGCCCAAGACTAAATATTTGAACAGTATAGTTTTAAGTGTCACCTCCGATACACTGAGAAACTTCACACCCGAGGAATTCTCCGAAGTCGGATGTGTTAGGGTAGGAATTAATTCGGTAAAACAAAACGAAGAGGGCAAATATGACTATAAACTTATTTTGACCCTTGATAAAACGGGAAAAGAAGCCGTTGAGGAAGCTAAAAAACATTTTAACGGCAAGGCGGGCGCAAATACCTTCGCCGAGGATTACGGTGTCTATGCCAATACAATTGACAACGGCGGTAAAACCATTTATATTCCTGTGGGCGAGACTGTTCGCATAGATTCAATGGGTGGATATATCGATCCTATGGAGGCGGCACCTCTTTTCTATGACCCACGCGGCGTGGATATTATTGTTGATCCCGAAAAATTTGATGAGGACGCCCTTATTGGAGGAACCCTTTCCCAGTTTGAAGGTCTGGATGTTTACACAAGGGCAGAAGACGACGGTTGCGAGAATTTCTTGGCCGGATTTGCCATCAACGGAATTTTCTTTAAAAAGTTCCCTGAAGTAAAGAATCAGAAAAGCGAGATACACAGATACTTTATAAACCAGCCCGATGTTTTGTTCCAACCTCAAAAGAAAAACTACGATGATGTTATGCAAAAGCTTATGACCTTTGAGGGCATAAAGGCCGCAGAGGTTGTATATTCGGATATGGGATATATGTATATTCCCGAGCCGTCAGTCAGAGCGCAATCCGAAAATGAAGAAATTGCAGAGGCGAAACGAGCAGCTTGTGGGTTATTTGATTTTTTGGTGGAAATCACCGGCAAATCAGTGGGCGATACCGTTGTTAAATTAGGCTATCAATACCAAAATTCCGGTCGCTTCGGCGAGCTTAATGTGCATGTGTATCTGAAAGGCGATGTTAACATCGACAAGAAGGTTACCGCTGTTGACTCTCTTATGACTCTTCAGGCATCAGTAAAGACCAGAACCCTTAGCGAAGATCAGCACAGAGCGGCAAAATATGATAATCAGCCCGAAGTATCTCCCACCGATGCCCTCAGAATACTCCAGACATCGGTTGGACTGTTATCTGCAAGTTAAATTCTCTTATGTAGAAATCGGGGAGAATTTAAAGAAAGATTATTTTAAAGTGAATAGTTTTAAAATTTTAAAATCATTGATTTTGATTTAAAACAAAAGAGAAAAAATCGAGTGGAAATGAATCCACTCGATTTTTTTGCATAATTTTACTGGGAACACTTGACAAATGGTATCGCATTATGTATAATAATGTCAATAACTTAAATATGGTAATTATACATATATTGCAAGTTATTAAAAACAAAAGAAGAAGGTGAAATGATGACGATGCAGCCGCCCTTTGTTTCTTAAGCAATCGATGATTGAACACCGGTTGACTAAACAGCACATACCACAGCAACGGAATAAAATAAAAAAGGAGAGTTAATATGAACAAGATAGCGAAAAGAGCGTTGTCCGGCATTATGGCGGTTTTTGTGGCCGCCATAGGGTATACCTCATCGTTACCTGCATCGGCACTTGAAATCGAGAAAAAGCGCGACTTCAACATTTTTCTTGATGCCGGCGGATTTGATGATGAATTTGTTTCTCAAATGCATTCCATCTCGGATAAGAATTCTGACGGTTCATACTTTTCCACCATGGTAATGGTCCCGGGAGAAAACGAAATGACAATTGACGGTAAAAAGGTCAATTTGTCCGTTGCCGCCGATATGGGCGTCGGAGGGGAAATAATTCTCCCCGCCGAAGAAATTGCCGAAGCGATCGGTGCAACCGCGCAGGTCGACAGGGCGAGCGGCGAGCTTAACATTGTTCGCGGAGAAGAAAAAATAAAAATGGGAAGCTCGGTAGCCGAGCTTCAAAGCAACCTTGACATATCCGACGAATACGAAAAAGCAATGTCGTCGGAGGAGGAAGCGATTCTGCTCGACAACGCCACGGTTTCCGAACAGGATGCCGAAGATCAGCTTTGCCTTGACGTTAAGGCGGTAGACGGAAAGATAGTTGTCACAAGTCCCTATCAGTCGAAGCAGATCATACTTTATGTTAAGGGCGGAAGAAATCTTTCTCAAAACTACGGTGCAACCGATTTCGCCACCAACGGCAAGGGACTTTATTTTTTACAGTACGAGACCGAGAAGCAGACAAAGGCGGCTTTTGAAGCCTTTGAAGCAAGCAACGCGATCGAGTATGTTACCGTTAACGGCATAATGACCCTTGATTCGACTGCTTCGACCGAAAGCAGCAGCATAAATCTCGGAAGCTGGGGAACCGACGGCGACGGGGTGAATTCTATGGGCATCCAGGCCGGCAGAATGAAAAATATCCTGTCGGGAAATCAGAACGAGATACTGGTCGGCGTTGTTGACAGCGGCGTTGACGCTAAGTATCTTAATGTCCGCGAGGGCCATGAGTTTTTGCAGGGCCGCACCACCGAGCCCGCTTCGGCTACAGATGATACCAAGGGATATGATGTTGCAAACGGTACCAACAATACCATGGATACCAATGGTCATGGAACCCATGTTTCGGGCACAATTGTCGATTGCACACCCGATAATGTAAAAATACTTCCTGTTAAAATAGAAAGGCAGTCGGACGATGGTGGTCTACCGGAACTGGAAATTGCATTGGGAATGCAATATGCAGCCGAGCATGGTGCCAAGGTCATTAATCTCAGTGTCGGCGGACCGTGTGGCGGCGACAATTGCTTGGAAAAGAAAGCTATAGAAAGCGCCAATGCACAGGCGGCCGAAAGGGGAGAAAATCCTCCTATATTTGTGGTTGCGGCCGGAAATGACGGGACCGATGTAGGCAACCATTGTCCTGCAAGACACAGCTTAGACTTTGACAATGTTATTACGGTCGGCGCGGTGGATAAATATGATCTGCCTGCGTCCTTTTCAAATTACGGTCAGGCCGTTGATGTTTGTGCCCCCGGAGTTTCCATAAGAAGCTGTGTCCCCGGTAATGCATATGCGTTGAAAAGCGGAACATCCATGGCTACTCCTCATGTGAGTGCGGCGGTTGCCATGTTGATACTTCGCCATCCCGATTACACCCCGGCTCAGATAAAAGCCCTTCTCAAGTCCATGACGGTGGATCTTAATACAGCAGGCTGGGACGGCGCAACAGGAAGCGGACGCATAGATTTCAGAATGCTCGATGATTCCCGGTACCCGAAGATATCTCCTATAGCCGCTACCGGATTTACTCTTAAAAACACAAGTGATCACCAAAGTCCTACCAATTTTACACAAGGAACGATCGATACCAGCTTTGGTAATATTCCCATAGGAGTAGTTGTTTCACCGAAAGAGGCGACCGATAAAACCGTTACATATTCTTCGGCAAACGATAATGTGGTTAAGGTTGAAAATTCGAGAGCGTTTGCCACCGGAGCCGGAACGGTCACCATAACCGTTTCAAAGGGAAGCTTGCCCGTAAAACAAGGCTCAGTTACCGTAAATGATTTTTGGGCATATCACCCGGCCGAATCCTTTGCCGGTGGAACGGGAAGCGCGTCATCTCCTTATCTTATAGCGACAGCCGAACAGCTTTCCAAAATTACATACGATAAGAAATTCAAAAATATAACATATCTCGGAAAGCATTTTAAATTAGTTTCGGATATAGACCTGTCTTTGAAAAAATGGGATTCGATTCCGTTTGTTATGAATGTAACTTTTGATGGAAACGGATATGCCATAAAAAATATGGATTCTAAGTCCATAGTTTCATATGACGACGGAGCATGTTATGTTTATAATGGCTTGTTTAAAAATGCAATGGTGTTAAAACTGTCCAACATATCTCTTGTCAATGCGAATGTTAACAGCTCAAACATCTCTAATAAGTATTGCAATATTGGTTTGTTGTGCGGATATGCAAGTAAATCAACATTTTCAAACTGCTCTACAGAGGGCAAGGCACCGGACGGTGGCGGAATAGTTGGAAAAGCCACTACTGGAACAGTAATTTCCGATTGCTATAGCAAAGTGACCGATTCGGAGGCCGGAATTGCATATTCTTTGATCGGGTCAACTATCAAAAATTGTTACGCTTCCGGCACTCTCAGCAGCACCGGCTCCGGTATTTGCACAAAGATGGGAAACAGCGGTTCGGGAGAAAGTTTGAGAGAAGCATCGATCATCAATTCCTTCTCGGCTATCGACAGCACTTCGGAGATCGGATTTGTGGGCAATAAAAATTCGGGTAAAATAATCGATTCCTATTATCACAGCGGTAATACCTACGGTGTAAAAACCGATTTGAACTCTTCCGACACCGACCTTACCGCCAGAACGATCGGCACATTCAAGAACAAGTCCTTTTATACCACGGCAGGCAACTGGGATTCGACCTCTCCGTGGGATTTCAATACCGTTTGGGATATCGATTCGAACTATAATAACGGTCTTCCTTTCCAGCGTCAATTCCACAGAAAGGTTTACGGCATAAAGCTCAATAAAACAGCCATATCTCTTTGCAAGGGTGAAACCGAGCAGCTGACCGCGACAGTCCTGCCTACCTATGCCGTAAACAGAAATGTTGTATGGTCGTCCAGCAATCCGAGTGCGGCCACGGTCGATCAGACCGGTAAGGTCACCGGAAAGCTGTCTACCGGAACAGCTACCATAACCGCCACTGCGGCCGACGGAAGCGGCGTTTCGGCGAGCTGCACCTTTGTAGGCGATACCGATCACTGGGCAACACCCGAAAAGGCTACAACCATTGCTCTGCATGATCAAAAGGCCGGCAAAATTTCCGGAGCGGGAGATATCGATTGCTTTAAATATGTTGCCGATAAAACCGGCGATGTAATTTTCTATACGACCGGATCTCTCGACACAAAAGGTTATCTTTTGGACGAAAACAAAAATCAAATTGCACAAAACGACGACGCAAGTATTTCGGGTAGAAATTTTGCAATCAAATATAATGTCCAAAGCGGAAAAACCTACTACATAAAGGTTGGCGCATATTCCACAAATACCGGCTCCTATACCCTCAATGTGGCCAGAGGCATTTACTCCAAAACCATTCCCAAAAATCCCGATGCGCGGAGTGCCAGGATGACCTTGCAGGCTGCTTCGATACTTACAAATCTTAAAATACAGCTTGGAGGCAAAACCTATACCATCACAAGACCGGAATCCGAGAAAATTTTCTATGTTACCGTGAACGGTGCCCGCTTTAAAGTTTCTCTTCTGGATGCAAGCAACGGATTCTCAACAACGTGGGTCATAAGAGCAAAGCTTCCTGCAAGTACCGCAGCCCAAAATCTTTCGATTTCGTTTTACAAGGGAAAGATTACGGCCACGATTCCGACCGTAACCGATTATTTGCCTTACAAATCGTCCATAAAGACAAATATAAATCCTTCTTCCGGTCTTCAGACGGTTATAAACGGGATGTCATCATCGGGATACAGCTTTACGGTCAAGGACTGGAACAACAACACCGTTACGGTCAGCAGCACCGCAAAAGCCGCAACCGGAATGAAGATCATCAAGACCAACACCTCCACCGGAAAGATAACCGAGATCTTCTATGTGCTTGTCTACGGCGACGTTAAGGGCGGAACAAATTGCGGCGACGGTATAATCGAAAACAGCGACGCCCTCTCTGTCCTGCAGTATGCCACCGGAAAGGCTACACCTCCGAGTGAACTTGTGAAGCTTGCGGCCGACGTTAACCACGACGGAGCCATAGATTCCGACGATGCATTGCTCCTTCAGCAGCATGCCGTCGGATCGGCGACCATAAACCAGAATGTTTCGGTGACAAATGTACCCGACGATTGCTATTATACTTCTTCGGTAGCATTCTGATTTTATAAAAGTCCTAAAAAGGGACTTTAAATTAAAAAACGGAACGGATTTGAACTTGTTTTAGGTCCGCTCCGTTTTTGTTTTTTGCGGGAATTTTCGCATCGGTGAAAAAGACCGAAAAGGCAATGAATGAAAAAAGCGGGCAGTACCCGACCGATGCGGCAAAAGCAAAGGAGCGACACAGGAAGGGGATGATGTCTGCCCGGCCGGAAAGATAGGATCAGATGGTGAAAAGCAGCGGCAGTGCAGCAGGAAAACCGGGGTAAAGCAGCAAAAAAGCAACGGCAATACAGCAACAAAACCGGCCGGCAACAAAAAGGGCAATGCTTTTTGCCGAGAAGAAAGAAAAACGGCAGAATAAAAACATAGAAGAAAGGCGCAAAATCGGCAGTGCACAAAGAACAATGAAAACAGCAAAGCAAAAGACAAAAAATCCTTATCAATCCGGACAAAGAAAGCAAAAGGCCTATTTGACCGATTCGGTCTGCCGAACAGGGCCTTTGTACCGCCTTTTTTCTGCATTTTGCCGCAAAAAAATCGCCTAAAACTATTTACAATCGGACAGAAAAATGGTATTATATCATTTGGTCTTATACTATTTATAACCGATTATTATAGAGAGGAAGATAAACATGTCCAGAAAAACAAAAACTATGGACGGTAACAGCGCCGCCGCGTATGTATCATACGCATTTACCGATGTTGCTGCTATTTACCCCATAACCCCCTCGTCCAACATGGCCGAAGAAACCGATAAAATGTCGGCAGCAGGCCAGAAAAACCTTTTCGGTCAAGAGGTTAAGGTTTCGGAAATGCAGTCCGAAGCAGGCGCTTCCGGTGCTGTGCACGGCTCTCTTGCGGCCGGTGCTCTGACCACCACATACACTGCGTCTCAGGGACTCCTTCTGATGATCCCAAATATGTACAAAATGGCGGGTGAGCTTCTTCCCGGCGTAATTCACGTTTCGGCCCGTGCTCTTGCAAGCCATGCACTTTCCATATTCGGCGATCATTCGGATATTTATGCCTGCCGTCAGACCGGTTATGCAATGCTATGTTCCAATAATCCTCAGGAGGTTATGGATCTCGGCGCTGTGGCTCATCTCGCAGCCATTAAGGGCAGAGTACCTTTCCTCCATTTCTTTGACGGTTTCCGTACCTCCCACGAAATTCAGAAAATCTCGGTTTGGGACTATAAGGATCTCGACGAGCTGCTCGACCACGAGGCTGTAAATGCCTTCCGCCGCCGCGCTCTCAATCCTGAGCATCCCGTACAGCGCGGAACCGCTCAGAACCCGGATATTTTCTTCCAGGCAAGAGAAGCCTCCAACGTATACTACGACAAGGCTGTCGGCGTTGTTGAGGATTATATGAAGGCCGTTAACGAAAAGCTCGGCACTAAATATAAGCTCTTTAACTACTATGGCGCAAGAGATGCCGAAAAGGTCATTATCGCCATGGGTTCGGTATGTAATACCA
>ERZ857629.2680-NODE-2680-length-16345-cov-2.931921_pt1 | contig 16345 bp, 10 predicted proteins | sample MGYA00519700_ERZ857629 | MGnify/ENA primary metagenome ERZ857629 (study PRJEB31778, sample SAMEA3449351) | human gut metagenome | biome: human gut; feature: human-associated habitat; material: faeces | place: United Kingdom | collected 2010/2012 ...
CGCACGAAGATCATCCATAATGCTCTGCATCTTTTTCATTCCCGCAGCGCCCTCAAAGGTAAAGCTGTTCTGTGAAGAATAGACCATTCCGTGCTCTGCATAAAGGCCGTTTATAACATCAAGCAGGGTCTTGCCTTCATTTTTATAAAATGCGGCCATTTCGCAGATGAGCATAGATGCCACAACCGCATCCTTATCTCTTACATATGCTCCGGCAAGATAACCGTAGCTTTCTTCAAATCCGAAAACAAAGCGCTCCTGTTCGCCTTTTGCTTCGAGTATTCCGGCTTGTTCGCCGATGTATTTAAAGCCGGTCAGCACGCTTATGAGCTTGCAGCCGTATTTTGCGGCGATCTTGTCGGCCAAGGGGGTGGAAACGATGGTTTTTACGGCCACAGGGTCTTTGGGCAGAGTGCCGTTTGCTTTTCTTCTTGAAAGAATGTAATCAAGCAGGCAGGCACCCACCTCGTTGCCCGACATAAGGGTGAAATCGTCTCCGTCCTTAACGGCTATTCCAACCCTGTCGCAATCGGGGTCGGTGGCGAGAAGCAGGTCGGCGGGAACGGTTTTGGAAAGACTTAATGCGCACTCAAAGGCCTGACGAATCTCGGGATTGGGGAAGGGAGCGGTGGGGAAGCTGCCGTCGGGGAATTCCTGCTCGGGAACCACCGTGACATTCTCTATTCCGATGCGCTTAAGTATCTCTCTGACAGGCTTGTTGCCGGTTCCGTTAAGGGGTGTGTAAATCACCTTTAAATCGCCCTTGACTCTTTCGATTGAGCGGCTCTTGACCGTTTCGAGGTACTTATCGATAAGCTCGTCGCCGATGTATTCGATGGTGCCCTCTCTGACCGCCTCATCGAAATCGCAAAGCCTGACCGATGAGAACATATTAACCTCATTGACCAGATCAAGCACCTTTTGGCTGTTCTCAACGCTAAGCTGAGCGCCGTCGGCGCCGTATGCCTTGTATCCGTTGTATTTTGCGGGATTGTGGCTGGCGGTTACGACGATGCCCGAGGTGCAGCCAAGCTCTCTTACTGCGTAGGAAAGCATGGGGGTTGGCATAAGCTCCTTGTAAATGTATACCTTAATGCCGTTTGCCGCAAGAACACGGGCGGCCTCGCGGGCGAAAAGGGTGGATTTTATACGGCTGTCGTAGGCGATGGCAACCTTGCTGCCGCCTTCGCCGAGAACATACTGCGCAAGGCCCTGTGTGGCTCTTCTGACCGTGTAGATGTTCATACGGTTGGTTCCCGCGCCGATAACTCCGCGCAGTCCCGCTGTTCCAAATTCCAGTTCACGGTAAAAACGGTCGTATATTTCCTCGTCTTTGCCGTCGATACTTTTAAGTTCTTCGATGATGTCGGGATCATCGGTTGCATTTTTTAACCAAAGGGAATAAAGCTCGGAAGTGCTCACAAAAAAACATCCTTTCACTTTAAAATTTTAAGGCTTTATTATATACTATCACAATCTCGTTTAAATATCAATAACCACTTGCAATCAAATGACGAATGGGATATAATATGTTGGGTGCATTGAACGGTATCTTTGCCGAAAAGATCGACAGGTGTCACCCGAGAAACACTTGCAACACGGTTGTTCGTTACAACATAAATGCGAAAGAGGGCGAGAGCTTGGAAAAGGAACAAAATGCAAAAGCCGCAAATAACGCCAAGGCAGAAAAGGAAGAAAAAGTCCGTTCGACCGACTTTTTTGTTGTTCTGACCGTTGTGGGATTTGTTTTGGGGGTTATTCTCGGTTTTATTTTAAAAAATATTCCCCTTTTTATCGTTGCCGGAACGGTGATCGGAGCGGCTGTCGGTCTTGTCCTCGACGATAGCAAGGATAAAAAAGACAAAGAAAACAAACAGGAAAAGGAAGAAAGAAATGTCTAAATATTTATTTACATCCGAATCGGTAACCGAGGGACACCCCGACAAGGTCTGCGACCAGATTTCCGACGCGGTACTTGACGAAATCATTAAGGTAGATCCCAACGCCCGCGTGGCCTGCGAGTGCTTCTGCACCACCGGCGCTATCGTCGTTATGGGCGAAATAACAACCGAGGGCTACGCCGATATCCCTTCCATCGCAAGAAAGGTGGTCAACGAAATCGGATACGACAACCCCTCTGCCGGATTCGACGGGCACACCTGCGGCGTGCTGACCGCTATCGACGAGCAGTCCCCCGATATTGCGCTGGGCGTTGACAAGTCCTTTGAGCTTAAATCCGGCGATGAGGATGAGCTTAACCTCCACGGAGCGGGAGATCAGGGTATTATGTTTGGCTTTGCCACAAACGAGACCGAGGAATATATGCCTCTGACCCTTGTGCTTTCACACAAGCTTTGCAAGCGCCTTGCCGATGTGCGAAAGGACGGAACCCTGACCTGGCTTCGTCCCGACGGAAAATCCCAGGTGACGGTGGAATACGACGACGGAAAGCCGGTAAGGGTGGATACGGTGGTCGTTTCGACCCAACACAGCGAGGATATTTCTCTCGAAGAAATAAGAAAATCGGTGACCGACCTTGTTATTAAAGAGGTCATTCCCGCCGGGCTTATGGACGAGAATACCAAGATATACATCAACCCCACCGGCAGATTTACTGTGGGCGGTCCATGCGGAGATACCGGCCTTACCGGACGCAAGATAATCGTCGACACCTACGGCGGCGCTGCTCATCACGGCGGCGGCTGCTTCTCCGGCAAGGACCCCACAAAGGTCGACCGCTCGGCAACCTATGCGGCCAGATGGGCGGCGAAAAATGTTGTTGCGGCGGGATTTGCCGATAAATGCGAGCTTCAGCTTGCCTATGCCATCGGTGTTGCAAAGCCGGTTTCCATAATGGTCGACACCTTCGGAACCGGGAAATACAGCGACGAGCAGATCGTTTTGGCGGTCGAAAAGGTTTTTGATATGCGCCCCGAGGCCATAATCCGAGCCCTTGACCTCCGCCGTCCCATATACCGTCAGACCGCCAGCTACGGCCATTTCGGACGCACCGATATCGACCTTCCCTGGGAAAGACTCGATAGGGTAGAGCAGCTCAAAAAAGCCATAGAATAACCTTTGGGCGAGTTAACCGCCGACCGCATAATGCTATTTATAAAACACAGCTGATAAACGGCCGAAACCGCAGTGCTAACCCCAAATGTACATAGCGTGTGCATAAATTCAAATAGCGTGCACAATTTAAGCAAAATATTAAAACCGTTTTTTATAATCAAAGCCGCCAATTTTATCGGCGGCTTTTCTGCGCCTTACTACGGCAAAAGCACAGTGACTAATTCGCATTTACTGACAAAATTCTCGGAAGAATAAGGCTATATTGACAAAAATTATTGTATATGATATAATAGCCTTGGATAAGGTGTATAATGTTCTTTTGAAAAATTTTTTTACGGTCGAACCGCTGAAATAAAATTCTAAAAACGAAAAAAGAAAAATCCGAAAAAGAAAAAATATAATTCAAATATAGAATTATAAAACAAACAAACAAACGGAGGTATAAATTATGTTTGCTAAAAAGACAAGAATAATAAGCCTGCTGCTGACTGTCGTGCTGCTTTTGTGCCCCCTGCAGGCAGCATCGGCCGAAACGCAGATGACCCCTGAAGAGAAAATCAAACGGTTACTCCCGGTAATTGAACGTAATCCCGATGGCAGATTCGGAATATTTGTGGCTTTGGATATTGATGAGGATGAAATAAAACGTCAAGCCGAAAAGGCATGGGGAAAGGAAATTGACACTACTGCCAATCGCTTTACCGATGAAGGCAGCAAATTTCATTACTTTTTTAAGAAGAGCGTTTTTGAAAAAACACAGTCTGACTTTATGGCTAAAGTAGGCTTGACCGAACAGGATCGGATAATAAAGCTCTGGTGGGCAGAGGGCGTATTTGTTATGGTGAATAAAGAACAGATATACCGAATGGCCCAAATGGATGAGGTGCAATATTTCGAGTATTACTGGCCTGATCCCATAAAGACAAGGGTTGAAAAATTCACCTGTGAGCACGCTCTGAAAATTTTGCAGCTTGCAGTAGGAGTAAGTAATTCAATAGATCTGGGTTATGTATATGATTTGGATTTAGACGGTACAATTGATGTGCCTGATGCATTGAAGGCGCTTCAATCGGCAGTAGGCCTGAGAACGGTATATGTGCCCGATCCGTTGCCATTCGGTTGGGATTATTTCGAATAATACAAAAGCAGAATTATTATTTATGCGCAAATATATTTACAAACAAACGGAGGTATAAATTATGTTTGCTAAAAAGACAAGAATAATAAGCCTGCTGCTGGCTGTCGTGCTGCTTTTGTGCCCCCTGCAGGCAGCATCGGCCGAAACGCAGACGGTTAGTGAAAAAATCACTGAGAAACTGATTGCGGGAATGGAAGAAAATCCCGATGGCAAATTCGGCGTTTTTGTAGTTTTGAATATTGACGACGACGAAATAAGACGTCAAGCCAAGGAACTTTGGGAAAAAGATATCGATCAGAACACATATAATAATTTTGAGCATTTTCATGCATTGTTTCAAAAAGACGCTTACATCAAATATCAAAATGATTTTATGGCTAAAGCCGGATTGACTGCCGATGACAGAATAGTAGAACTGTGGTGGTCACATGGCGAGTATGTTGTGCTTGATAAAGAACAGATATATCGTATAGCCGAAATGGACGAAGTGTCTAAAATGGAATATAAATGGGATTATCCCATAAAAAGAAATGTTGTTAATTATACCTGTGAGAACGCGCTGAATATTTTGCAGGTCTATGTGGGACTGAGAGATGTTCCTGTGGATGCGTATGCAAGTGTAGAGTATGATGTTAATCAGGATTGGTGCGTAGATTTGCATGATGCTTTGCTGGCGCTGCAGTCGGCGGTGGGTCTTAGAACCTTCTCTTGGCCTGATCCGCTTCCTTGGGGAATGGGCTGGCGCGATTAACCGAAATCGAAAATTCTAAAAAAGAATAATTAAAACTTAAAGGCGATGCGGAAAATGCATCGCCTTTTTGATGTTGTGGTAGGTTTATGGTTGGTGCTGCGGAAAAGTGGTGCGAACGTACAACGGGGAAACGGCGTGTACCAAGGCCGGGCAGCAGACGCTGATTGCGGGCAGCCACCGTGAAGCTTGACTGCAGGGAGGATGAGCGCTGAGGCTATCTCGGCAATGCCGAGATCTGAGGGAATGGTAAATTACAAGCTTATCGGGAAGGTAAAGCTGATTTTTAAAACACATCTGCTTTTTGGGGGAAGCCTCCCTCCGGTCAGCTTATGCTGACTTACCTCAGCGCGGCGGGGTATGCAGCGGCTGCCGATAGGTGTGCGATAAAATGGTAAGACGACAGGGATGCGAAAAATATAGTCAGCTTTCAAGCTGCCCGCCTAAGAAAGATGCGGCAATTCCGGCAATTTTGACATCGGCGGTGTCAGGGGCTTGGTTCTTTTTGCCGTTCATAAGACAAACGGCTCCGATGACGTCTCCCGACGATATGATGGGCATAACAACGGCGGCCGTTTTATCGACCCCCTCAAGGGGAAAAAATCCCATTCCCGCACCTGAGTAAACATAGGGCTTGCGGTGTTCCATAAGATCCTCAAGCTCGGTCGACAGCCGCCTTTCGAGCACCTCTCTTTTGGAAAGACCGGCCGCCGCAACGCAGTTATCCTTGTCGCAAATAATTACCGGAAGTTCGGTTCCGTCGGCCATTGATTCGGCATAGTCGCCTGCAAGCTGCGAAAGCTCTCCGATAGGTGAATATTTTTTAAAAATAACATCCCCGTCGCCGCCTGTATATATCTCCAGCGGGTCGCCCTCGCGGATACGCATTGTGCGTCGGATCTCCTTTGGAATTACAACCCTTCCAAGATCGTCTATTCTTCTTACGATTCCTGTTGCTTTCATATATAAAACTCCCTTTGTTTCGATATTTTGCCTTAATATTGTGGCTTTAAATGATGCTTTTATTCAAAGGAAAAATATTATGAAAACGGATTTTATCGAGACGATGCGGTGCTTTTTTCTCGCATCGAGACGATAACTTTTTGTTGTGTTGATATAGCTGTCTTTGTCTCGTCCGGCGGCGGCTTTTTGTCGTGTCGGGCAATGGTTATTTATCGTGCCGAGTAGTGGGTATTTTCGCGTTAAAATGGTGTTTTTGCGGGTTGATGCAGTGAATTTTTGTCTTTAGCGTCGGATGTCGAGGCGGCGGTGCTTGTCAGATCGGCCTAATTGCCGTCACCGCAGCTGCAAAGGGTCGATGCCAGCATGAGCACTGCAAGGATGATTGTCAAAACTTTTTTCATAAAAATCGCTCCTATAATTCTTGTTTGTATATATAAGACTTGAAAAATTTATTGGCAGGATTTTATTGCCTTTATTATACATTGCACTTTTCTTTTTTGAAAGCATTTGAAACAAATCATTGATATTTTATGCCTGCTTTTTGAGCAAAAAGCTGTTTCTCACTTGATTTTATGTTGGTATTACGATAAAATAAAGAAAAACTATGGATGTGAAACAGTGAAAAAAGCAGTTTGTTTACTTATTTGCGCGGTAATAGCGCTTGTGAGCCTTTCGGGGTGTTCTCAAAGCGCGGTTAAAACCGGAGCAAAAACCAAGGATGGGGATATTATGATCGAGAGTTTTGACAATGTTGATTTTACAGCCGAAAGCTATACATCTGCCGAGGTTACTTCCAAAAACGCAAAGAGCGGTAAGGCGCTGAGGGTTAAATCCAACCGACCTTTCGGAAACGACGGCAACGTGGGCGCAAAGGTTATTATAAAGCTTGCTGAGCCAATAAATGCCGATGAATACAGATATTTCAAGCTTTGCCTTTATTCCGAGACCGAGCTGACCACCGGCCACCTTGACATCGGGCTTCTTAAATCAGCCGATAACGAGGACGGATACAATTACCGCCGCCATTGCAATTTAAAGCAGGGGTATAATGAAATCTATTTTTCAAAAACCGAGCTTGTGTGTGCTTTTCGTCTCAATGCCGATCTTGCAGATATCAATGCAATTTGTCTTAAATGGATAAACGACGACGGGGTAAACGACGGCTGCGATTTATACTTTGATTCGCTGCTTGGCGTTAAGGACGAAAATATGACGGCCGAAAACTACGACTGCACGCTGACTTTAGAGGAAGGCAAGCAGTATAAGGTCAAGGAATATCGCAGAATTATGAGCCTTCAGACCCCGGATGAGAGATACGGCAATCTTCAGGGAGGATATTACGATGGATCCCAGTTTGTCGTTTGCATAACAAAGGGAAGTATGCGACAAGGCAACGAAAGCGGGATAATCGCCAAATACGACAATTCCGGAAAGCTGCTTCAGATGAGCGATGATTTGAGAATTGAGCACGGAAACAACATTTCCTTTGTGCCTAAACTTAATTCATACATCGTTTCCCACTGCCAGCCCGGATGGAACCTTTATTCCTTTGTCAACGCCGATACCTTAAAGGAAACCACCAACGGCGGCCTTGACAGAAATGCTTTTTCAATTGCATATTCTCCTGCGGCAGATAAATATGCCTCGGGATTTTCGGCAGGGGAGATGGTGCACACATGGAACGGCGATCTTGAGCTTGTTGATGAATTCAACGTGGAAAAGCCCGCATCCCTTTCACAGGGCGCTTTCTGCGACAGCAAGTATATCTACTTTGTCCGTTCCTTTAACGGACCCGGCACCTGGTCGGAAATCCGCATTTACAGATGGGACGGCACTCTTGCCTTTCAGATTGATCTTGATGAGTGGGATTCCTGGGATATGGAGCCGGAGTCGATAAATATTGTCGACGGACACATATACATAATGGGCGAGGACGAGGAATTCGCCGTTTATGAAATAATTTTGGAGGAAAAAGGCTGATGAAAAAATTTGTATGCATTGTTCTTGCGGTTTGCCTATCGCTGTCGGGCGTGATTCTTTGCAGCGCGGATGACGGTACGCAGCGCACCGATTCATTCGGCAATTTGATGATAGAAAGCTTTGATAATCCAAGCTGTGAACGGATCGGCATCTGCCTTATCGCCCAAAACACAGATGAAAAATATGTTTCTCAAGGATCGTCGTCCACAAAAATGTCTCCCGTCTTAGCCACCAACCGCGACGATAAAATCGCCGCCGGAATGAAGGTGAATGTGGGGAAGATAGATCTTTCGTTATTCGAGTATTTTAACATAGACGTCTTTTCTCAAAACAGCTTTGATAACGGCAGCCTTCTCATCTCCTTTTTGCCCGATAAATCGGCCGACAGCGGTTTTGACTATGTTATACCCGGCAAAATGTCGGAGGGACTTAACAAGATCGTTTTCAAAAAGACACAGGTGGCGGTTAAGGATAAAACTGCAAGCTGGAGCAGCATCAAGGCCGTTAAGCTGGCTTTTATAGATAATCTTAAAGAGAACGTTAAGCCGATCCTTTATTTCGACAATTTCTTTGCGGTCAGCGATAATTACATCGACATTTTGGACGGAAAGCTGTCGGAATACGCCTTCGGAGACGTAAACAAAAGCGGCGAGATCGATGTCAGCGACGCCCTTTTGGGCCTTCAGACGGCGGTCAGAATAGTGCAGCTTGACGATGGTCAAAAGCAGCTTTGCGATGTGGATGCGAGCGGTGAGATCACGGCAAAGGACGCACTTCTCATACTGCAGTATTATGTCGGAACGGTCAAAAGCTTCGCAGTAGGGGAGAGGCCCCGTATCGGCGAAAAATCCAAATATTTTTCCTCGACCCTTACCCTCGAGGAGGGCAAAAGCTACGCCGTCGGCGAGTATAAGCAGATTCTCAATTTTAAAACTCCCGATGCAAATTATACAAACATTCAGGGCGGATATTTCGACGGAACCAAGTTTGTCTGCGCGCTGACAAGAGGCTCCATGCGCCAGAACAACGAGGACGGAATAATTGCCGAATACGACAAAAACGGCAGCATAATCAAGTGGAGCGAGCAGCTCAACATTGAGCACGGAAACAATGTCACCTTTGTGCCAAAGATGAATGCCTATCTCGTTTCCCATTGCCAGCCCGGCTGGAATGTATATTCCTTTATCGACGCCGATACATTGAAAGAGATTTCAAGCGGCACCTGCGAGCGGAATTTTTTCTCTATGGCATACAGCCCGGTGCTTGATAAGTATGCGTCGGGATTTTCGGCAGGTCAGAAGGTACACACCTGGAACGGCGATCTGACGCTGCTCAACGAATTTGACGTGACGCAGCCCTCATCCCTTTCCCAGGGCGTTTTCTGCGATTCGGAATATATCTATTTCGTTCGTTCTCATGCGGGAGGTGCCACCTTCTCGGAGCTGAGAATATATGATTGGAACGGTCAGCTTAAATTCCAGGTAGATATGCCCGAGTGGAATTCCTGGTCGCCCGAGCCGGAAGGCATCAATGTTATCGACGGAAAAATTTACGTCATCGCCCGTCAGAACGGAATTACGGTTTATGAAATCGTTCTCAAAGAGAAGGAAGCATAAGCAACAGACAACGGTGCTCGACCATCTATTGTTTAAGACGATAGACGAGCTTTAGTCAAAGGACACAGGCTTGATTTAAAGACAGCCGATAGAACGGACAGAAAGCCCCTCGGCGCCGTAAGTGTTGAATTACGGCCAAAATATAATATCGGATTAGAAAATAAAGACTTCCCAAAGGTCACGCTGATGTGCGCCCATGGGAAGTCTTTTGTTATGGATTTTTTGTAAGGAAACGATGTCACGAGGCCCTGTGTACGCGCTCAAATGCTGCGTTGACGGTATCGCGGGCACTGTGTAACGGTAAAATTAAATGCTCATATCCTTTCAAGCTTTATGGCGAAATACTCTAATTCATCGCCTATTATTCGAATTTTACAACTCTTTGTGAATATGTCGATCTCCCGGGGAAGGTCGTATGACTTTGCGGCTACTTCAAGCTTGGCGGTATCTGCGCCGTCGATCAAAAATGCCGGGCAATTGGTGGCGATCACCTTTATGTCCTCCACCGTTTGATTGGTAAATTCAAGGGTGGTGTCGTGATTTTCGATGTCGAAAAAGCAGCCGTGCAGCTTGTCGGAATCTTTCGGCGGCAGACCTTTGACCTTGTTAATAACGACCGATTCAATGGAAACAAAACTATATTTAAACAATCCTTCGGCGTGTATTATAAGATACAGTATTTCATTTTCAAATGCGACAATGCATCCGCCGTTTTCAAAGGACAGATCCACTCGATTTGTATCGTGATGGGAGGAACCAAGATACCCTTCAAGATCGACATATACCGATCGGATGATATTTCCCGAGAAATGACCTTTAAGCTGATTTTCAAGTTCATTTGCCGAGTAACACCATCTAAATTTTTTGTCGTATTTCTTGGAAATGTCGATTGTCGAATACTCGATTTCTCCCGATGGGTTATGAATCATTGTATCACCTGTTTTTTGTATTGGATTTTTACTGCTGCCCACGGTAATTGCTGCTGTGCGTTTTTCATTACCCGGTACGGTATTTATTGCTGCAAAAAGCGGCCGAAAATTCATTGACTGTTTTTCCGGCCGCCCGATTTGTATGTGTTCTATCTGACTGTTATTCAGTCGGATGTTATTTAGTCGGATGTAATTCTGTCGGATATTACTCTGTCAGATGTCACCATGTCGGAGGTTATTCTATCGGCTGTGCATAAGGATCATAGTTTTCCAGATCCTCTTTTGTCAGCATACCGACCGAAGTTTGGAGAATGAGCAGAGCATCGGTGATGGTAACCTGACCCTTGTTTCCGATGTCGGCGGTGTAAAATGCCTTTTGAGTGAGGGTGCGGCTGCCTACCACCGTCTGAAGGGCCAGCAGCGCATCACTTACGGTGATTTCTCCGTCCAAGTCCACGTCGCCCTTTGCGGCCGATGTAAGATCCTCGTATTCGGCAATTGCATCGTCAAGAGACTTGCTGAATGCTTCGAATTTTGCGGTGCGAAAATTGACAAACTGCGATACGGTAATTCTGCAAGCCTTTGCATACTCGATTATGTCATAGGAGCGTCCGTTAACTCCGCCAATAGCCTCAACGGCTTCAAAGAAAGCCTGCTCGGCAGCGCTTCGCTCGTTTGCGTATTCCTCGGTTACAAGCACCATATTCTTTATTTGCAGGACGCCCTTTTCGGCTTGGGCAAAATGGAGCAGGTTTACGTTGTCAAGACCGTATTTGCAGTCTCCCAGAAGAGCGTTGGTGCCGATGTCGGACATCTTGATCTCGGCTCTTTGCCATTTGCCGGCCGTCACATTGACCGAGCTCGGGAACTGCCATTCCATATTGTTCTTCTCGTTCCCGTGGGATACGAAAATGGTGTTTTCCTTTTCCGAAAGAACCATCATCTCAAACTGAGAATAATATTTTGTGTAGTTGAAGCTTCTGGTATAATCGGTGTCACCGTAATTTTTTCCGACCCTTGCATAGAAGGAGTTTATAACGCTGTCCTTGCCGGGATAGGAATCGGTGACCGTCTGCCCGTTTACGGTCAGAATGTCGTTTTCGGCGCTGTGCTCGTTGCCGCAGAAGTCAAAAACATCTTCGGTGTCCCTTTTGCAGGAGCAAAGAGATTTGACGTCGTCGGCGTAATAGCATCTTACGTTGTCGATTTTAAATTCAACATTGTCGCCATTGGAATTGTTGAACCAGGAAAAACGGAGACGGTGGATCTTTGTTTTGTCGGCCGTGTTGACCACCTTGTAACCTTCGTCAAGAGTGATTACGAAATCATTCCAGCCCTTTTGAATGTATGCGCCGAGAATGGGAATGTTATAGCCGTCCTGCTCGATTCCGTGACCGTCCTCGGTGCGGGTGACGAGGTTTACCTGGAAAACGTCGAGATAGCGGCGATCGATGTCGTTTGCATAGTCGATGCTGCTCCAGAGGTAAAAACGCAGCTTGTTATACTTTGAGAGGTCTGCCTGATAACCGTGGTCAAAGTCAAGGAAGGCCATTGCTCCCACTGCGGCGGGATGATCTTTATACGAGGTGGGATTCTTCATATGGATGACATTGCCGTCGCCGATGTCGCTTGGCTCAAGGTTTATTTCGGTATCGGGGGCGGTCCACCATCCGGTGAGAGAATCACAATCGGTGAGATAGAGCTCGCCGTTCTTTTCATAGGGCTTAATGGCATCGGAAATTTCCTGTCCGCCGGCAGTTTCGGAAATTGCCGTTGCAAGACCGGTGACCATCTCGTCGAATTTTTCGTCGTAAATCGCATTGTCGGAATCGTTGCTGATAAATCCAAGCTCGATAAGAGCTCCGGCAATGCCGTTTTCCCACGAGTTTCTTGTTATGCGAAGGCCGGTATCTCCGGCACTGGGATCGCCGTCGGCCTTGGTGCCGCGGTTTGCCCATCCGATTATGGCCTGAATATTTATCTGAAGGGTGTTTGCAAGCTTATATGCCGTCGAATCGGTGGTTTCTTTAAAATGATAGTAGGTTTCAAGGCCGGTGGCGGCGGGGTTGTCGGCAGAATTTCTGTGAAAGCTGATGACGAAATCGGCGCCATACCGCTTTGCCATAGGCACGCGGTCGCCCAAATCAACATACACGTCGGTAGTTCTTGAATACCCCACGTCAAAGCCGGCTGCTTCAAGTTTTGCGCCTACGGCGAGGGTTACCCGCAGGTTGTCATCGGCCTCGTGACGGTCGCCGTTCATGGCACCGGGATCGCTTCCGCCGTGACCTGCGTCAAGCCAGATCTTCGGCAGAGCGGCGGTGTCGTCGGCCGACGCGACAAGACAGGATAGCGGCAGCGACGTAAAAGCAACGCCGATTGCCAAAAACAAGACCAATAGTTTTTTTTGTAAAGCGGTTTTTTTCATAAGTCTTCATCCTGTGGTTTGGCCGTTTACGGCCTGTGAGATGATGCGTTGTTCGGTTGCTGCCTTGCTCGGATTTGTCCGTAACGTGGTTAATTTCGGCCAACTTGTCCGTTGCGCGGCTGGGCTTAGGTCAAATCGTCCGTTGCGCGGCTGGGCTTAGGTCAAATCGTCCGTTGCGTGCTGGGCTGTTGCCGGCTTTACTGCCGCCGATTTTACCGCGGATAGGGAACCCGGGGATTTTGCTTTTTGAATGTGCTGCTGATATTTGCTGAGAATGTGCCGATGATGTGCACCGATGGCTTGCGCTGATGATTTGCCGTGGTATACGCCATGGTTATGCTGCGGTATATGCTTGTGGTGCTGCAACGCAGGTGCGGTGCTGCCGCGGTAATGCCGCAGATCGCGCCGGGAAATACCGTCCGTTGCTTATGCTGCTCAAAACACATTCCGTCATATGCGCTGCCGGTCGGGCTTTCAACATCCTTTTGGCGGCCGACGGCCGATGCACTTGCTGTGAGACGTATTCTCAACTTTGTCTAAGTATATCACGCATAAAGAAAAAAATCAATAAAAATTTGTATTTTTTTGTGAGGTATCAACAAAAACCTTTCCTTATTTCGGAAAAAGAAAAAACGGATATGATTTTTCATATCCGTTAGTTGTTTTTAATTTCTTTTAAGAAATTTACCTTTTTAGATTTGCTTAAATTACTGCGACGGGCTTATATCTCGTCGGGAAGGTTCTCGGGGGGCAGTTCAAGAAGCTCGGGATGCTTTATGTACCGACGGAATTTCTTGATCGATGCGGCGTAATAATATCCGTCGCAAATGCGTTCGTCGAGTACAAAGCGGAAGTTTATAATCTTTCGCTGTCCGAGGGTTCCGTCGGGACGGACGAATGGAACAAACTGCTTTTTGCCCATTGCAATAAAGCAGGATGTGGTTCCGAATTCGTAAAGATGATGATAGATCGAGTCGATACCAAGGCTGCCTACATCGGTGATGAAAACGCTGGAATGGAAGGGACTTGCGTGGTATATCATCTTGGGCATAAGACCGATCTTGTCGAGATTGCGGATGGCAAAAACCACAAAACTTTTGAGCCAGGTGGGAATGTGGCTTAAAGCGCCGGCCACCTTGTCTGTGTTGTTGTTTTGTTTGGTTGCTTCCTCAATGCTTTCGGAAAGGGCGTCCTCGAATTTTCTGACAACGTCATAAAGCGTGTCGGTCGGTTCAAATACCGGAAGAATCTCGGTCTCCTCGCCGTCGTCGGTCATCGACCGCTTGATGGACATTGACAGGCGGATGTTGTTATGGGCAAAAATCTTTTTTCCTGCGATAAAACGGTTAAGTCTCGGGCGTTCGGCAAAAAGGCGGATGGTGGCGGCAATGATAACGTGTATCATACGAAGATTGGGAATTTCACCTTCACGCTTTTTGTGAATATAGCGGTCGAGCTCTCCGACCCCTATGACCTCGTTAAAAAAGACCTGACTGTCGGTTCTGGTTCTCATAATATTTGGAACGATCCAGAACTGGGTGTCCAGCTTTTTAACGCGATAACCGTCGTATCGGTCGCCGAAGCGGCGTTTGCGCTTTGGCTTTTCTGCAAGTGAAACCTTCGGAGCGTCAGTCGATATTTCTTCGGTTTTTGTCTCCTCAAAACTGTCGATTGTTTTGTTCACGATTACAGACCTCCTTTACGGCACATAATTCGACAAAATAAATTATACAATAACCGTAAAAGAATTACAAGTGTTTTTTGTCGGAAGAAAAAGGTAAGCGTTTCAAAGCGGAAAAAGGTTTTAGAAACAAAAAAGTTTAGGAAATGAAAAGAGGTTTCAAAAACAGGTAGACGGTTATAAAGGGAAAAAGTGGGATAAAAAGAAGCGCAGCAAATATAAAAAACCAACCGGCAAAGGTAATCGGCAGACCCGCAAAAGAAAAGCGGCCGAGAAATTTTACGACCGCATAATCTTTTATTGAATTTATGAAGCGCCTTTAAATACCCGGTTACTTTTTAATTATTTTAAGGGCGCCTGTGGGACAGCCTTCGGCGCACTTTTTGCAGGAAGCGCAGATGGCTATGGTTTCGGGTTTGTTGAACTCGGGCTTAATAACGGTTGTAAATCCGCGTCCGACAAGTCCGAGAATGCCCTGCTTTGCAACCTCATCACATATTCTCACGCAAAGTCCGCAAAGAATGCATTTTCCCTGATTGCGCTCGATAACATTAAGGCGGTGTTCGACAAAACAGGGATGCTTCTCTTCACCCAGTCTTGCGGGACTTACGGGATAATCGTTTGCATATTTAATTAGCTTGCAGTGACCGTAATCGTGGCAGCCGCATTCGAGACAGCGCTTTGCTTCCTCTCTTGCCTGTTCGTCCGAAAAGCCCAGTGCCACTTCGCCGAAATCCTTTTTGCGTTCGTTTGCGGGTCTTGTGGGCATTTTGGCGCGGGGAGCCTTTTTATATTCCGAAAAATCGATGTCCTCGACCCTGCGCTCGGAAACAAAAGGTTTTTTGTAATAAACATCAACACCGTGAAGGAAGGCATCGCAGATTCCGGCGCACCGTCCTGCCTCGCCGATGGCGTCGATAGCGATAAATGCACCCTTGTTTGTGGCGTCGCCCACGGCAAAAACGCCGTCGAGATTGGTCTTATATGTGCCTTCGTCGGCGGCAATGTTGCCTCTGGCGTTCTTTTCGATTTCGTCAAAGCCTTCGGCGCTTATGCGCTGGCCGAGAGCCGAGATGACCGAGTCGACGCTTATCTGTTCGAACTTGCCTTCAACCGCAACAGGGGAGCGGCGTCCGCTTTCGTCGGGCTCGCCAAGCTCCATAACCTGAAGCTTGATACCGGTAACACGGCCGTTTTCGCCTAAAATGGTATCGGGATTTGTGAGAAATTTAAATTCCACGCCCTCTTCCATTGCTTCCTCGATTTCAATGTCCTCGGCAGGCATTTCGGCGCGGGTGCGGCGGTATACAACGTATACCTTTTCTGCGCCCAGTCGTACCGCCGTGCGGCAGGCGTCCATTGCGGTGTTTCCTCCGCCGATCACAGCCACGCTTTTGCCGATTTCGGGAGCCTTTTTAAGGGCTACCGCTTCAAGGAAATCAATTCCTCCGTAAACTCCCGAAAGGTCTGCTCCGCCGCATCTGAGCCCCATGCTCTTCCAGGCGCCGATGGCGACAATAACGGCGTCGTGCTGCGATTTTATATCGTCAAAGCTTGCGTCTTTTCCGATTTTAAAGTTGTTTTTAAATTCCACTCCGAGAGAGGCAATGTCGGCGATCTCCTCGTCTAAAACGGCCTTGGGCAGACGGTATTCGGGAATTCCGTAACGGAGCATTCCGCCCATTCTTGGCATCATATCGTAAACGGTTACCTTATGGCCTTTCAGCGCAAGGAAATATGCGGCGGTAAGTCCTCCGGGGCCTCCTCCGATAATTCCCACCGTCTTT
>ERZ857629.2684-NODE-2684-length-16321-cov-3.045678_pt1 | contig 16321 bp, 13 predicted proteins | sample MGYA00519700_ERZ857629 | MGnify/ENA primary metagenome ERZ857629 (study PRJEB31778, sample SAMEA3449351) | human gut metagenome | biome: human gut; feature: human-associated habitat; material: faeces | place: United Kingdom | collected 2010/2012 ...
TGCCGACGCCGGCTTTGAAGTGGATATCGTCGAAAAGACGCCCACCATCGGCGGCCGCATGGCGCAGCTGGACAAGACCTTTCCCACCCTCGACTGCGCGGCCTGTATCCTCACCCCCAAGATGGTGGACGCGGCGCAGAACGAGAAGATCGACCTGCTCACCTATTCCGAGGTTGAGTCGGTCAGCGGCTTCGTTGGCAACTTCACGGTGAAGATTCGCAAAAAGGCGCGCTATGTCAACGAGGACGTCTGCACCGGCTGCGGCGCCTGCACCGAAAAGTGCCCCTCCCGCAAGGGTCTGAACGAATTCAACATGGGTCTCAACACCCGCGGCGCGATTTATATCCCCTTCGCGCAGGCCATCCCGAACGTAGCCACGATCGATCCCACCCAGTGCCTGAAGCTGAAGAGCGGCAAGTGCGGCCTGTGCGAGAAGATCTGCTCCGCGAAGGCGATCGACTACACGCAGAAGGACGAGATCATCGAGCGTCAGTACGGCGCGATCGTCGCCGCCACCGGCTTTAAGCCCATCGACGCTTCCAAGTACGACGAGTACGGCTACTCGGACAATCCCGACGTCGTCACGTCGCTGGAATTCGAGCGCCTGATGAACGCGGCCGGCCCCAACAAGGGCGTTCTGCTGCGTCCCTCCGACAAGCAGCATCCGCACGACATCGTGTTCATCCAGTGCGTCGGCTCCCGCTGCAGCGACCAGCGCGGCAAGAGCTACTGCTCCAAGATCTGCTGCATGTACACCGCCAAGCACGCGATGCTGGTGCGCGAGAAGTATCCCGACACCAACGTGCACGTGTTCTACATCGACGTGCGTACGCCGGGCAAGAACTTCGACGAGTTCTACCGCCGCGCCGTCGAGCAGTATGGCGTCGAGTACATCAAGGGCATGGTCGGCAAGGTCTGGAAGAACGGCGACAAGCTGATGGTGCAGGGCAGCGACCTTCTGAACGGCGAGCAGCTTCTGCTCGAAACCGACATGGTCGTGCTCGCCACCGCGATCGAGCCGGATCCCTCCGCCCGTTCCGTGGCCACGATGCTCACCGCCAGTATGGACACCAACGACTTCTTCACCGAAGCGCACGCGAAGCTGCGCCCCGTGGAAAGCCCGACCGCCGGCGTGTTCCTCTCCGGCACCTGCCAGGGCCCGAAGGACGTTCCGGAAACCGTCGCGCAGGCCAGCGCGGCCGCCTCGAAGGTCATCGGCCTTCTGAGCAAGGACAAGATGATCACCAACCCGTGCGTCGCCCAGTCCAACGAGCTTCTGTGCAACGGCTGCTCGACGTGCGAGCGCGTGTGCCCCTACGGCGCCATCACCTACGTGGACAAGGAAGTCCGCGGCCCCGAGGTTCGCGGCGTGAAGCGCGTGGCGCAGGTCAACCCGGCCGTATGCCAGGGCTGCGGCGCGTGCACGGTCGCCTGTCCGTCCGGCGCGATGGATCTGAAGGGCTTCACCAATCGAGAAATCATGGCGGAGGTTGACGCGATATGCAAGTAACGGAAAACAAGGCGTTCAAGCCCCTGATCGTCGCCTTCTGCTGCAACTGGTGCAGCTACGCGGGCGCGGATCTGGCGGGCACCAGCCGTCTGACCTATCCGGCGGATGTGAAGATCATCCGCGTGCCCTGCTCCTGCCGCGTGAATCCGCTGTTCATCCTGCGCGCGTTCCAGCGCGGCGCGGACGGTGTGATCATCTGCGGCTGCCATCCGGGCGACTGCCACTACACCACCGGCAACTACTATGCCCGCCGCCGCATGACGACGCTGTTCAGCATGCTGGACTATCTGGGCATTGAGCGCGCGCGCACCCGCGTAGAGTGGGTTTCCGCCGCCGAGGGCGTGAAGTTCGCTTCCGTCATGAACGACTTCGTCAAGACCGTAACCGAGCTTGGCGAGAATGTGAAGTTGGGGGATCTGAGATGCAAGGAATCGCTGTAAGAATGTTGAATGTTGCGCGCGAAAAGCTCGCCTCCGGCGAAGTGAAGCGCGTGCTCGGCTGGGAAAAAGGCGAATTCTGGTATGATCTCACGCCCGCCTTTTTCGAAACGGAAGAGAGTCTGAACGGCTTCGTATACAACGGCTTCTCCGGCGCGAACCTGAGCAAATACCTGATCAAGGCGCGCGACTGGGAAGGCAAGACGCTCGTGTTCCTGAAGCCCTGCGACACGCTGAGCTTCAACCAGCTTCTGACCGAGCACCGCATCGACCGCGAAAAGGTCTACGTCGTGGGCGCGGGCTGCAAGGGCATGCTGGACTATAATAAGATGAAGAAACTCGGCATCCGCAAGGAAGCCGACGTAACCGACCGTCAGGCCGTGCTGCTTGGCAAGTGCCTCGCCTGCAAGGGCAAGACCTTCTACGCCTTCGATGAGGTGATCGACGATGAAGAAGCTCAGAAGCCCATCGAGGTCGAGGATCGCTTTAACGAGGTAAAGAAGATCGAAGCTCTCTCCCCCGAGGAGCGCTTCGCCTTCTGGCGCTCGCAGCTGTCCAAGTGCATCCGCTGCAACGCCTGCCGCAACGTATGCCCGGCGTGCTCCTGCGTGAAGTGCGTGTTTGACAACCCGAACTCCGGCGTCGCCTCCAAGGCCAACCCGGACGACTTCGAGGAGAACCTGTTCCACATCATCCGCGCGTTCCACGTGGCCGGTCGCTGCACCGACTGCGGCGAATGCAGCCGCGTGTGCCCGCAGGGCATCCCGCTGCACCTTCTGAACCGCAAGTTCATCAAGGACATCGACGAGCTCTACGGCGACTATCAGGCCGGTCTCGAACCCGGCTCCCGCGCGCCGCTTGTCAACTTTGACAAGAACGATCCCGACCCGAAAATCGTAATGGAAAGGGGCGAAAACGCGTGAAGAAGCTTTCCATGACGCGCCTGACCGAGGCCTTCGATCGCATCTCTGCCGCGCAGAAGCTGTACCTGCCCATCGAGAAGGCCGAGCAGGTCAATTTTGACGAGTACGCGCCCGGCGCAAACGTGCGTCTGGACGTAACCAAGACCGTGAAGTCCGCCAAGGACGCGTTCTTCCCGCAGTGCGAGGATTTCGCGCACTTCCACATGGACGGCAAGTCCATCAATGTGAAGCCCGTCGCGCCCGAAAGCGAGCCCTTCACCGTGTTCGGCGTTCGCGCCTGCGACGCGCGCAGCTTCAAGGGCGTGCTCGATCTGGTCTTCCTGTCCGATCCGCTCGATCCCTACTACGCCGCGCGCCGTGAGCACGGCACGCTCGTGGTGCTGGCCTGCGGCAACCCCGAGGAAAGCTGCTTCTGCCAGACCTTCGGCGTAAATCCCGCTGAAAGCGCCGACGGCGACGCCAACGCGTGGATCGTGGGCGACACCATGTATCTGAAGGCCGTCACCGAAAAGGGCGAAAAGCTGCTGGCTCTGTTGGGCGACCTGCTTTCCGACGCGGACGACCAGCCCGTGGAAGCGGAAAAGGCGCGCATCCATGAGGAAATGGCGAAGCTGCCGCTGGCCGATCTTTCCGTGGAATCCCTGAAGGACGGCGCCATGATGGAAGAGTTCAACTCTCCCCGCTGGAAGGATCTCTCCGCCGCCTGCCTGGGCTGCGGCTCCTGCACGTTCGTCTGCCCCACCTGCCAGTGCTACGACATCCGCGATTTCAACACCGGTCACGGCGTGCAGCGCTACCGCTGCTGGGACAGCTGCATGTATTCCGACTTCACGCTGATGGCGCACGGCAGCAACCGTCCGACCCAGCTGGAGCGCTTCCGTCAGCGCTTCATGCACAAGCTGGTCTACTTCCCCATGAACAACAACGGCGTTTTCTCCTGCGTCGGCTGCGGCCGCTGCGTGGAAAAGTGCCCGATTCACATGAATATCGTCAAGGTCATCAAGGCGCTGGGAGGAAAGAAACATGTCGATTGAGAATCTGGTTCCCCAGCTCGGCGTGGTCACGGCCATCCGCACCGACACGCCCGACATCAAAACCTTCCGCGTGAACGCGCTCGGCGGCGGCAAGGTGTTTGAGCACAAGCCCGGCCAGTGCGCCATGCTCTCCATCCCCGGCGTGGGCGAGGCGATGTTCTCCATCACCTCCTCCCCCACTGAAAAGGATTTCATGGAATTCTCCATCAAAAAGTGCGGCTGCCTGACCTCTTGGCTGCATCAGATGGACGTGGGGCAGGAAATTCTGATCCGCGGCCCCTACGGCAACGGTTTCCCGGTGGACACCGCGCTCAAGGGACAGAACCTTCTGTTCATCGCCGGCGGCGTCGGCCTTGCGCCTCTGCACAGCGTGATCAACTACGTTCGCGCGAACCGCGCCGATTACGGCACCGTGGACATCGTGTACGGCTCCCGTTCGATGGAAGACCTGCTCGATCTGGACGAGATTCAGAACGAATGGGCGAAGGAAGAGGGCATCAACGTGCACCTGACCATCGACCGCGCGCAGGACACGTGGCCGGGACATGTCGGCTTCGTTCCCAGCTATGTGAAGGAGCTGGGCTTTGACCCGGACAAGAACGTGCTCGTCTGCGGCCCGCCGATCATGATCAAGTTCACGCTCGGCTCGCTGACCGAGCTGGGCTTCGTGAATACGCAGATTTACACCACGATGGAGCTGCGCATGAAGTGCGGCGTCGGCAAGTGCGGCCGCTGCAACATCGGCAACAAGTACGTCTGCAAGGACGGACCGGTGTTCCGGTTTGACGAACTGGGCGAGCTGCCCAGCGAGTATTGATGGAGGGTTCACCATGGCAAATATGGTCAATGTATACCTGTACGGCAAGAAATACGAGGTTCCGGACGACCTGACGATCATGGAAGCGTTCGAATACGCCGGCTACAAGCTGGTGCGCGGCGTCGGCTGCCGCAACGGCTTCTGCGGCGCGTGCGCGACGGTGTACCGCGTGAAGGGCGACAAGGAGCTCAAGGCCTGCCTCGCCTGCTCCACCAAGGTGGAGGACAACATGTACGTGGCGACGCTGCCCTTCTTCCCGCTGGTGAAGGAAGGCTACGACATCGAAAAGGCGAAGCCCGATCAGCAGATCATGATGCAGCTGTACCCGGAAATCTACGCCTGCGTCGGCTGCAACGCGTGCACCAAGAGCTGCTCGCAGGGGCTGAACGTCATGCAGTACATCGCCTACGCGCAGCGCGGCGATTTCAAAAAGTGCGCCGAGCTGTCCTTTGACTGCGTGATGTGCGGCATCTGCTCCTCCCGCTGCCCCGCCGGCATCTCCCATCCGCAGGTCGCCATGCTGGCTCGCCGCCTGAACGGCAAGTACATCGCCCCGGAAAGCGAGCACCTGAACACCCGCGTGAAGGAAATTCAGGATGGCCTGTGCACCGAAGCGATCGAAGCCATCATGGCCAAGCCGCTGGAGGAGCTTAAGGAACTCTACGACCATCGCGACATCGAAAAGTAAGGGGGCCGCACAATGTTTACGCAGGAAATGCTTGATTCCATGAAAAAGGTGGAAGCGGCGCGCGAAGCGAACGTTGCGCTGGAGCCCCGCCGCATGACGGCCGCGGAGAAGGACGCGCTGCTCGCGCAGTACCATCCGGATTACCGCCCCGAAGGCTTCACCACCATCAAAATCGGCCCCAACAAGGGCGAAAAAGCGCCCGTTGAGCTGAATGAGATGCTGGAAGGCCACAGCCGCGTGCTCGATCTGAATGTAAACCTGAACAAAATTGACTACGACGTGGACGTGCTGGTCATCGGCGGCGGCGGCGCGGGCTCTTCCGCGGCCATCGAAGCCAATGAAGCCGGCGCGAACGTGATGATCGTCACCAAGCTGCGCATCGGCGATGCCAACACCATGATGGCCGAGGGCGGCATTCAGGCGGCCGACAAGCCCGGCGACTCCCCCGCCCAGCACTATCTGGACGTGATGGGCGGCGGCCACTACGCCAACCGTCCCGAGCTGGTTCGCAAGCTGGTCATGGAGGGCCCCGAGGCCATTCAGTGGCTCAACCGTCTGGGCGTTGAGTTCGACAAGGCGCCCGACGGCACGATGATCACCACCCACGGCGGCGGCACCTCCCGCAAGCGCATGCACGCCGCGGCCGACTATTCCGGCGCGGAAATCATGCGCACGCTGCGCGACGAGGTTCTGAACCGCGGCATTCCGGTTGTGGACTTCACCGCGGCGATCGAGCTGATCAAGGACGACGAGGGCAAGGCAGCCGGCGCGGTTCTTCTGAACATGGAAACCGGTGAGATTCGCGTGGCGCGCGCCAAGTGCGTCGTCATTGCCACCGGCGGCGCGGGACGCATGCACTATCAGGGCTTCCCCACCTCCAACCACTACCTGATTCTCGGCTACCGCGCGGGCGCGAAGCTGCTGTATCAGGACACGCTTCAGTACCATCCCACCGGCGTCGCCTTCCCGCAGCAGATTTATGGCGCGCTGGTCACCGAAAAGGTGCGTTCGATGGGCGCGAAGCTCATCAACAGCGAAGGTGAATGCTTCATGCATCCGCTGGAAACCCGCGACGTTGCCGCCGCGTCCATCATTCGCGAGTGCTCCACCCATGAAAAGGGCGTTCCCACGCCCGCCGGTAAGGCCGTGTGGCTGGACACCCCGATGATCGACATGATCCACGGCAAGGGCACGCTGGAAAAGCGCCTGCCGGCCATGCTCAGAATGTATCTGAAGTTCGGCATCGACATGCGCGAAACCCCGATTCTCGTCTATCCGACGCTGCACTACCAGAACGGCGGTCTGGAAATCAACGCCGAAGGCATGACCTCCGTTGAAAACCTGTTCGTCGCGGGCGAGGCCGTCGGCGGCATTCACGGCCGCAACCGTCTGATGGGCAACAGCCTGCTGGACGTCATCGTGTTCGGCCGCAACGCCGGTCAGCAGACGGGCAGGAAATTCCGCTCCGTCACCGTCGGCAAGCTCACGCTTGATCACGTGAAGGCCTATAACGACGAGCTGAAGGCCGCCGGAATCGACAGCGATACGCCGTCACCCAAGCTGCTCCCCGACTACACGCGCAAGTTCAACTAATAAACAGAAAGTAGGCTTCCATCATGTCTGACCTTCTCGAAGCATTGATGATCATCTGCTTCGGCCTGTCGTGGCCGATTTCCATCCGCAAGTCCTACACCGCCCGCACGGCCAAGGGCAAGAGCCTCTTCTTTGAGATCTTCCTGCTCGTCGGCTACATCTTCGGCGTCGTCCGCAAGGCCGCTTTCCCGCCGGAGACCAGGAACTGGCTGTACTGGCTGGCGCTGTGCGCGTACTGCTTCAACTTCCTCGCCATCTCCATCGACGTTGGTCTGTACTTCCGCAACACCAAGCTGGACAAGATTGCCGCTCAGACCAAGAACTGATCCCCCTGCTTCCGCGCGCCGTCATCCTCGGGTGACGGCGCCATATTTTTGTCCATTTTTTTCACATTTTCATTGACAATTCGCCTGTACATGCTATAATCACTATGGACACACAAAAATGAAATCGGGAGGAATCCTCATGTTCAACAACATCGGCCGCAAAATCAAGACGCTCGCAAAGGTTCTGTGCTGGCTCGGTATCATCGCGTCCGTGATTTCCGGAATTGCCATGGTGCTCACCGGCGTTGCTTTCAATAGTGCGTCCGTCGTGCGCGGATACAGCGCGACGGTCGACGCTGAACTCGGCGGCGCAGCCGCCGTCGTTGGCGGCATCGTGATGATGGTCGTCGGTTCGCTCGTCTCGTGGATCGGCTCCTTCTGCATGTATGGCTTCGGCCAGCTGGTTGAGAATTCCGACATCCGCACCCGCGTCGCCCTCCAGCAGAGCAAGAAAGAACTCTCCGAAGGCGAAAATTGATCCTGTCCAAAAACGCGCGACCGCCGCTTCCATGTGAATCGGAAGCGGCGGTCGTTTCGGTTTTGAATTCGTCAGTCGGCGTACACCAGTCCGTCGAATACCTCGGTCTCATCCACCCAGCTTTCGCCGATCTGAATCGTGGCCGTGTATTCGCCCTGCATCTTCACCCAGCCGCCCTCGTCCAGCTCGGCGTCCACGACGTACAGCCAGCGGCAGTCGTCGGTCGCGCTGATGATCGCCTTTTCGCCGGCCGTCAGGGTCCGAACCGGCTCCGTGTCGTAGCGGGACGCGAGCACCGGCAGGTTCTTCTTCAGCGTGACAATCTGTCCCATCGGATACACATCGCGCGGAACCTCCGTCACAAGGTGCTCCTCCGTGGCCTGATCCGTGGTCTCATCCCAGTGATACGCGCTGGCGATTACGTAATCCGCCGGGCGATACCACGTGCCGAGCAGACGCGCGCGGATGGTCGTGGTGAAATCGCCGTTCTCGTCAAACACGATGGTTTCCGGCACCGCGGGCACCGAGCTGAGGTTGTACAGCACGCCGTCCATGTACATGAACATGTACGTGACCGGGTCGTCGCTGGGGCCGTACTCGTAGGGCATGATCAGCGTATAGAAGCCGTCCTCCTGATAAGGAATCTGCACGGTCGCGTACTTCTCCGCGACGCTGCAGCAGCTTTCCACGGTGAAGCTCTGGTCGTTCACGATCACGGTAATGTCGCCGTCGCCGTATTCGTCCAGCGCCGTCTGAATTTCCACGGTGGACTTCCTGTCGCCGCCGTCCAGATCGTCCGTGTACTTGTCGTCGATCGCGTGCAGCTTGATCTGCGGCGCTTCCGCAATGGAAACCGTGCACATGCCAAGAACCATCATGGCAATCAGGGTCAGAACGCAAATTTTCTTCATGTGTACCCTCCCTTTCTCCATGAAATTTAGACGCATGGCGATTCCAGAACGTTCCATATTTCTTCGGATATTTTTCTTGACAAGCCCTGTTTTTCCGAGTACGATATTCTTGAAGTTTGCAATTCGGAGGCTTTGAATGCACCCGTATCTTCACATCGGTTCGATTTCCCTGCCCGCCTACGGCGTGTTCTGCGCGCTGGGCATCGTCGTTTCCTGCGTGATGACGCTTTTTCGCGCGCGCCGGTTCGGCATCCGCGCCGACAGGATGCTGTTTGTGTACACGGCGGCGCTCGTCTGCGGTCTGCTCGGCGCGGCGTTCACATATATGCTGATCACCTATTCCCCGCAGGAGCTTTTTTCCATGCTTCGCCGCGGCGCGTTTCGTCGCGAATATCAGCCCGGCTACGTGTTCTACGGCGGCTTCCTGTTCGGCGCGGCTGCCGCCCTGCTCGCGGCGCGCGTCGTGAAAACGCCTGTTCGCGCCCTTTCGCGCGCGCTGCTTCCCTGCCTTCCGTTCGCGCACGCGCTGGGACGCGTGGGCTGCTTCTTCGCCGGATGCTGCTATGGACGCGAGGCGCGCTGGCTGCCCGGCGTGGTGTATCCCGAGAACACCGAGTGGATCGGCGCGCCCGCGGGCATTCCGCTTGTGCCCGCGCAACTGATCGAAGCCGCGCTTCTGCTGGCAATCGGCGCAATCCTGCTTCGGCGCGCCCGCAATCCGCGCGCAAACCTGCTTCGCGACTATATCCGTCTGTACGCGCCGGTGCGCTTTTTCATGGAATTTCTGCGCGGAGACGCCATTCGCGGCGCGTTCCTGTTTCTTTCCACGTCGCAGTGGATCGGTCTCGCGCTGCTCGCGCTCACCTTTCTGCCGGCGTCCCGCAGACGCGCCCGCGAGTGATCACAGGAGGATTCTTTTATGTGCGCCACGCTGCTGACCGGCGAAACTGCCTGTCCATTCACCGAGGAAGCCTACACGAGCTCGATTCCACCCACGGAACGCGAGGGCTATTGCTACTCCCTCCTGCGCCGCTGCTTCACCTGCCCGATGCACAACCACTCGCATTACGAAATTGCGCTCGTCACCTCCGGCCGAATCACGCATTTCGTCGGCGGCCAGGCCGTTCTGCTGTCGCCGGGCGACCTGTTCTTCGCGCGCCCGCAGGATACCCACGCGCTCGACGCGCGGGACGGCGCGACGCTGGTGAACATCGCCTTCTCCAAAGCGCATTTTGAACGCTTTCTGCAATACGCCGCGGATCTCCCGCTCCCGTTCGAACGCCTGCACGACGCGCTTCCGCTCACGGTGTCCGTCGACCCCGCCCGGGCATTGGACGCTTACGAGCGCTTCAACGCGCGGCGCGACGCGGTCGGCGCGCCTGTTCAGCTGGCGCTGCGCGAGCTGCTGTGCGAGCTGTTCGGCATGCTTCTGTGCGAACCAACCGCCGCGGCCGCCTGTCCGGAATGGCTGGACGCGCTGTGCCGGAAAATGCGCCAATATGAAAATTTCACCGCGCCCGCCGACACGATGGTGCGCCTGAGCGGCTACAGCCGGGAGCACCTTTCCCGCAGCATGAAGCGCTACCTCGGCGTCACGCCGAGCGAATTTCTCTGCGGACTGCGGCTGGATCACGCCGCCGGACTGCTCCGGCTCACCTCCATGCCCGTGCTCGACGTGTGCATGGCCAGCGGCTTCGAAAATCCCGCCTATTTTCACCGCAGATTCCGCGAAAAATTCGGCATGACGCCCGGCCGCTTTCGCGCGGCGGTCAACGGGAAATCACAATAGTACATGTTTCCGTCATCCCGCGGCAGGACGAATCTTCGCGCGAATGCTATACTTTTTATCGAAAGCATTCCCAAAGGAGCGATGAAAGATGGAAAAAATCCGTTATGGCGTCATTGGTCTGAGCATGGGCGCGTATCACGCGAAGGGCGTCGCCGCGCAGGTAGAGAGCGAGCTCGCAGCTGTTTATGATCCGAATCCCGAGGCCGTGGCCGCCGTCGTTCGCGACAGTCATCCCCTGCGCGTCGCGGAATCGTGGCAGGAAATTGCGCTGGCCGACGATATCGACGTGGTGGTCGTGTGCACGCCCGACCAGCTTCACGAAGAAATGACGATTTCGGCGCTGGAACACGGCAAGCACGTACTGTGCGAAAAACCGATGGCGCTGACCCGCGAAGCCTGCGCGCACATGATCGCCGCAGCGGAAGCCACCGGCAAAAAGCTGATGGTCGGCCAGGTCTGCCGCTACGCTCCGGCGTTCGCCAAGGCGAAGGAACTGATCGACGCGGGCGAAATCGGCGAATTGTACTATGTGGAAAGCGAATACGCGCACGACTACCTGAAGGTTCGCGGCGCGAACGACTGGCGCGTCGACCCGATGCGCTACGGTCTGCTGGGCGGCGGCTGCCACGCGATGGATCTGCTCAGCTGGATCGCCGGCCGCCCGAATGAGGTGTTCGCCTATTCCAACCACAAGATGTTGAAGGACTGGCCCACCGACGATACCACGATCGCCGTGCTGAAATACCCGGGCGACGTGATCGGCAAGGTGTTTTGCAGCATCTCCTGCAAGCGCGACTACACGATGCGCAGCCTGTTCTACGGCTCGAAGGGCACGATCATCTGCGACAACACCAGTCCGGAGATGACGATCTTCGATGAGAACCATGCGCCCCGCAAGCTGCCCATCGACATCAACAACCACAACGTTTTCGCCGAGATCAGCGAAATGCCCGCCGCCATCCGCGAAAACCGCCAGCCCTCCACCACCGGCTACGACGGCGCGGACACCGTGTCCATCTGCCTGAGCGCGGTGGAATCCACCAAGTCCGGCCTGCCGGTAAAAATTTCCTATCTCAAGTCAAGCGAAAAAAAGATTAGCTTCTAACCTCCCACTGCACCATGTGTATCGTCCGTACATACATACAAACAAATTGAAAGTCCAAAACCTCATACGCCGTAAGGAGTAGAAAGAATGCTATGCGTATGAGGTTTCCATTTCACATTTCCCGTATTCACTGCAATCAATAATCCGCATGATTATTTTATTATCTCCTTACGTGGTAAACTCTTTATATATCTATGTACAACAAACGATAGAGTGACTACATCTATTTGTATAATTACAAAGTCGATTACATCATTCTTTCCAAGTAAATTTCTATGTTTCATCATCTTTTCGAGTCCAATAATATCCTCCAGCAGTTTTTTGACGGCCGCTTATGGCATCTCGAATACTTGTCCTATTTATACCAGTTTTCCTTTCTGCAGATCTTATAGAATCAAATTTTTTGAGAACTTTCCCTGTTTGGTCTAACTGATATATGGCTTTTGAAGTATTTTCCTCTTCACTTTTCTTTGTATCTTTGAGAGCCCAACAATAGCCTCCTGCAGTCTTCAGTCTGCCGTTCAAAGCATCGCGAATATTTTTTCTATTTATTCCAGTTTTCCTTTCTGCAGATTTTATAGAATCAAATTCCGAGAGTATTTCTCCTGTCAAACTAACTTTGTATATAGATTTCGGAGCATTATCTACTTCGTTTTTCGTTATGGGTTTCTCTATGGGCAGGATATTACAGACAGGCGCCGTAATGTCTGTCCGTTTCCACATAAATCCTCCAGAAGAAGACGATCTTCCATTAAGTGCATTATATATTTGCTGCATAGATATAGATTCATCTTTAGCTGCATCGGCAACGGATGAATATGAACAAATATATTCACCATCAAGTCTATATTTTCGTATTTCTTGTATTGGCTCCGACTTCTTTGATTTTTTCTTTTCACCTACTTTTAGTTGCATAAATGTGGCCGGCAAAAATAAATCAGAAATAGGAAACGGTATTCCCTGAGCAAGATAATTCTCAACGTATCTGCTATCAACAGGCACAGGAAATACATTTTTGTTCAAGTAATTCAAAACATTTGAAAATGATAATTTATCTTTATACGTCCATTCTAACAGTTTTACACCCTTTCTCTTGCATTTTTTTATTTTTTCACAATCATTCTCTTTCAGTTCAGTAAGGCCGACAGTTCCGCCAAAGTAGTTGATAGGATCATAATGTTGACGTCCTTGGTACTCAATTGCACACTTATACTTAGGTATATAGACATCCAAAGATTGCCTGCCCAACCATTCAGAATGGTATTGATAAATAGCATCCGGGCATAAGAGTCTTATGTATTGATACATCCGGTATTCGGATTTCCACAACGACGGGCGCATGTTCTCACTATAACAAATAGCTTCTTTTGTCCGTTGTTCAATCCAGTCACTTAACTTTTTGATGAGCGCGGAATAGCGCATTCCAACGGATGATTTACGTATAATCGGAATCCGAGTACTCATAAGTTGATGTGCTTGTATTTTATCAATCATAGAAAGTATAGTACTACAGTTTGCCGCTTTTGCATGTATATCGGCACATTTGTCATCACCAATAGATTCACACCAATCTAAAATCTCCACAGGTTCGATCCAATGCGAGCCATACAAAAATAAAAGCAATGGTTCGTTGGTGGCTGAAATGGGTATTTGATACTGAATCATATCAAACGAAGAAATTATACGTCCTAAAACAGAATGCTCTCGCGCCATATATAACCGCGCAAAAAATTTTTGATTGTATGTACATTCAAGTGGTACAAACAATAAGTCTTTGCCCATATCAGGAGCAGAAGTATCTATTTTTTCTATAGAATCCGGCAACTCATTAATTAGAGCATCCAAGCAATCGCACTTAACGCTTAATTCTCCCAAGAAGTCAACAGCATCTGGATAAGCTCTCCATGCATCTGGAAGAAATGATTCTTTATACGGTAGTTTCTTGCAACAATTTCGTTTTAAAGTTGCATTATCCGACGAGAAATCAGTATATAATTGTCGCTGCTTATCTATAATAGAAAATCCCTTCTTAATGCTGCGTGTAATGCATTGGGGTTTTGAGTATAGATAATCCACCTCATTTCCTTCTTCATAACAAGCAGCAAGAAGATGCAATTCCACCTCTTTGGATATAATATATAAATTAGCAGGTATACATAGATGTATACAATCGGAGTCATCATAGGAAACAACCTGGTAGATTTCGGCTTTCCGCAAATTTGAATTACCCCCATCAATAGTGAACGCGATTCCTCGATAATCTTTTATACCGTAGTCCTTAAGACGGAAAAGCACATATTCTCCATAAAGACCAGTCACAGAAAAAGCTTCCTTTAAACATAGCCTATACTCGTCATACCAGCACTCTTTCATATGTATTTTTTTTACAGTGTAACCACTTTCGATTTTGCTTATCGGAGCATAACCATATTTAAAGAATGTTGAAGTTTCCATATCAAAAATCGTGTACCGCATTTGAGGTTCAATGTTAAACATGCTTATACCCTCCTAAAGCGTCAAACGCAACATTGCATTTTAACATTTTGCAAATATCAACTCACGTGATTATAATTATGCCAACATACATGTCTTATGTCGACCACTTCTTGTTTCGCAAGTTTTGAATTTTATGCCTTTTTGATAGCAAGATCGACGAACATTATTGTCACTTTGCACTTCATTTCTGCCTTCATCCTATCTTTGTAGAACATCACTATACTCTTTATTTATTATATCAGTTTTATCATCAATGTCAAGCAATAAACCACTTTTTCTACAAGCAGTAATCTTTTTTTCTAAAATAGCCTCTTCTTAAGTTTTAAAATTTTAGAATATCTCTGAATTTTCCAAAGCATGTGCCCGTCGGATACACTCCGGCGGGCACGTTTTTTACATGCGTTTGCGTTTTTTCATGCTGCTCAGCAGCTGATCTGTGGCTTCGCCCGCGGCGGGCGCGGCCTTTTTCTCCGGCTTCTTCGCCTTTTCCGGCTTCGTTTTCGCCGGTTTTTCCTCCTTGGGCGGCTTTTCGCGATGCAGATATCGTTCCAGCGCGCGTTCCCAGCCCAGTCTTTGAAGCGCTGCGCCGAGCACAAACACAATCAGCGCGGCAATCAGCAGCGCGTCGGTAATGTCCTTTCGCGTGCGCACAGGCCGGTTCGATTCGGACAGCGTGATTGCGCCTTCAAACACCTGCCCGCCCCCTTGCACGACGCTTTGCGCAAACGCCTCGCGCTTTTCCGCCGACGGCAGATCGTATTCACTGGAATAGTTCTTCACGAAGCCGCCCTCAAGCAGCGTCGCGTCGCCATCCGCGATTGTCACGGCATACGCGCCGTCCTCGTCCGCCGACCATTTCGCCTCGTACACGCCCGGCGCGATCTGCGAAAGCGCGAGCGCGGTCGTCTCGCCATCCGGCGTCAGCACGTTCGCAATCGGGTTTTCCGGCCGCTCGGCGTTTTCATCGGCCTTATAGGTGATCGTGTTCGCGGTCGCCGTCATCTCGCCGGTCTGCCCGCGCTGCGGAAGCACATAGTTCACCATTCCTGCGAAGAACCGCGCGCCGTCGTCCCATGCGAGATAATCCGCCGTCCACGCGCCGCTGGTGTCGCTCGTCCACGCGAGCACGCGCCCCGCGCCGTACTGCCACCATGCCAGCACCGGCTCATCCTTGTCGCTCACCAGCGCCACGTTCGCCAGACTCTTTTCCGTCGTCGCCAGATAGCCCGTCAGCTGCGGAAGCCCCGCGTAATCGGTCAGCGTGCTGTTTTCGGCAATCAGCGGTGTGAACACGCGGTTCTGCACATAGCTGCCCGACACGAGATAGGTTTCCTTGGTAAAAATCTTCGGGATGTTGTCAAACTCGTTGGTCACATAGCAGCGTCCCTTTCCAATTCTCGCCAGCTTGCGCAGTCCGCTCGCATCCGCGCCGCTTCCGACGGCCACGGTCGTCAGCGTGATGCCTTCCCCCGCCATTTGCTCCACGACGGACTCATATCCGCCGTCGCCCGATTCGCCGTCGGTCAGAAAGATCACGTGCTTCTGCTGCGCGTCGCATTCAGCCAGCGCCTTGTAGGAATTATACAGCGCCGTATAAAACTCCGTGCCGCCGCCGGGACGGATCGTGCCGATCGCGCTTTGTACGGCCGCCACGTCCGTCACATTCTGAAGCTCAACGACCCACTTGGCCGCGTCGTCAAACGCGATTACGCCCACCTTGTCGTTCTCGGTCAGAAGCTCCGCGGCGCGCATGGCCGCCTCCTTGGCGAGCTCCAGACGCGTGGTTCCGTACTGTCCGTCCGTCATCGAGCCGGATTTGTCGATCACCAGCATCAGCGCCAGCGACGGCATGTCCAGCTTGTTCTTCACGTCGATCGTCACCGGAAGCAGCTCTTCCAGCTTGCTTCCCCGGTACGCGCCCAGCGCGTAGCTGCTGTCGCCGCCAAACACGCACAGGCCGCGCCCGAGCGAGCGCACCGCCGCGGTCAGCGCGTCCATCTGCGCGTCGGTCATCGCGTCCGCGTCCACATTGCACATCAGAATCGCGTCGTACCGGCGATAGCTTTCCGACGCGGCGGGCATCCGTTCGGGCGTTACGCGCTCGTAGCCGATTCCCGAGGCATCCAGCATCGCGGCCAGCTCGTCGCCCTCGCCGCCGCGCCCCTCCACCAGCAAAACGCCCGGCGCGCCGCTGACCACCATGAAGCACGCGCG
>ERZ857629.2696-NODE-2696-length-16252-cov-11.513922_pt1 | contig 16252 bp, 14 predicted proteins | sample MGYA00519700_ERZ857629 | MGnify/ENA primary metagenome ERZ857629 (study PRJEB31778, sample SAMEA3449351) | human gut metagenome | biome: human gut; feature: human-associated habitat; material: faeces | place: United Kingdom | collected 2010/2012 ...
AGGATGACCATCGCCGCCACGCAGAAGCTCAAGAAATTCATGTACTACATTTCCAGGAGCGTCCCTGTCAAGATTAATTTCTCGGATATGGCAAGAGACTTGGAATTAAATCGCGACGAACTTCCCAAATATCTGGAATATCTGGAAAAAGCCGAACTTGTTTCCGTCCTGCGTATGAAAGCGAACGGGGACGCAATTCTCCGCAAAATGGACAAGCTTTATCTCCAGAATTCCAATATGTCCTATGTCCTTTCGGGTGAAAATCCAGACACGGGGAATGCCAGAGAGACTATCTTTTATTGCTGGACCAAGCAGAAGTACGATACGGTAGAATCTCCTGTTTCGGATTTTGAGATTGACGGAAAGACTTTCGAAGTGGGCGGGCGCAACAAAGGAAAGAAACAAATATCCAATTTAAAAAACGCCTATGTGGTCAAGGATACAATAGAATATGTCTTTGACAATCAAGTACCACTATGGATGTTCGGATTCCTGTATTGAAAAAATCCCGATTTTACTCGTGGAGCGTTCCCATCCGGCCAAACCCGACTTTCACCGGATGGGAAGTCATTCAGAGCCGTTTCGTCCGGCCAAACAGGCTTTTCACCGGACAAAACCCTTTTTGAGTCAACCATTTTCAGGTTAATGTAGACACGGTGGACAGTGGTGGACAGCGGTGGACACTTCAAATCCTATCGGCTGCAAATTAGTCGAACGTACAGGTCATCGCCAAGGTTGGGGTCAGTGGCAAAATGCACGTGGTATTCCGGCTTGTGCGGTGTCGAGTGGCCAACAGGATGTCCTTCCTCGTCCAGAATCAGGCCTGTACGCGGGTAAATGGCGGTGCAAAGAGAATGCATTTCAAGGAACGTCACTCCGTTCTTTTCTCCGGAGGAGATCACCATATCCGTGCGTTTATATTGGGTTAGGTCTTCGTTGAAGTATTTGACGAAATTATCGACAATGTACTGCGCCCGGGCCTCTTTGCTTGTTGTCATGGAGTAGAATTCGAACACATAGAATTCCTTTGTGTCAAAGAGGTATTTGTAGTCCGCGTAGTCTGAATCCCAGCTGGTGGCCACAATGCTGTCTATCAGCCTTTGGATTTTCCCCAGGCGTTTATACTTGGCAATCTGGCGGTCCTGACGGGCGTCCCGCATCCGCTTTGCCCTGTTGCGATGTGCTTCGCGGGCGTGATATATATCCCAGTCGTCAAGCGACAGGGAGCAACGGAGTTCCCAGTCGGTGGGATTCTTCTTGGGCTTGATGCGGGCATAGTTGCAGAACTGATGATACCCCAGCAAAGAAGCCTTGCGCTCGTACTTGTTTTTGATCTGATGGCTTCTATACCCTTCGTGGTTAGGCGTGAAGCCAAAGAAGGTGATATGCCAAAGGATTTGCGCCAGGGCTCGAATCTCGGTAATATCGGCCTCGATGACCACTTCTTTCGCCAGGGATGAATCCCAGAGGTCACCTTCGCAGTTTGATGCGTGCAGGTATCGTTCTACCTCGGTGTCGTCTTCCTCGGTCTCCACCTCTAAACTGACAACAATCTGCTCGTCACCGGCATCTCCCGGGGCCATACGGCGGAGTGTATCGTATGCCTCTTTGAAGGCGCAAAGGTTGTCCTTGATGGGCTCGTCAACGGTAAGGAGGTCCGGCACTACGGTGTCGAACTCATATTTGAGAATCAGGTCTTTGAGTGTCATTCTTGGTAAGGCTTATCGATTTTGTGTTTCAGGGATTCCAGATAGCGGTCAACGTCTGAGATGCCGACTTTGGCAAGGACTTCATCGGCATTGTCCTCGAAGTAGTCCCGGCAGCGCTGCAGGAGCGATGTTTCCAGCGGAAGGCCTTCCGGGCGTGCCGCCGCTTCCTTCAATAGCACTTCCTTGAAGCGTGGGAGGTCATACTTATCCCACCACCAGAGCCGATTCTTTTCATGGTCGGAGAACTGCTGGACGGTAAGCTTGACTTCTATGGAGAAATCGTTGATGCGCAGAACGTCCGGAATGGACCAGTTCATGTGGGTGCATAACGCATGGAGAGCGTAGCAGACCTTGATATGAACCAATTTGGGATGCCGTAGCGGACCTTCGGCCCAGGAATCCTCGTCATCCATTATATTTGCGCACTCCAGCTCCTCGTCCGTGGCCGACGGAGTTTTGTCCTTCAAGCGCCACCAATCACAAGACACATCTGCCAAAAGGGGCTTGTACTTCTCCGTTTCCTGAAGGATGGCCGCCATCCGGATGAAGTCGGAGCCGTAATAGTCGTCATCCTCCAGACGCAGCACCGAATACGGGATGTCGAACCGCGGAGCGAGCTTACCCTCCAGTTCATAGTCATCGTCCAGATCATCCTTCTTCATCACCATCAGCGCACGCATCATGTCGGCCGTGCGGTGATAGGTCCGGTTAGTCATCTCCAGCAACATGCCGTTGATTTTCTCCAGCCTTGCTACCTCGGCCGGCGTGCAGTGTATTTCGAATAGGAGATTCAGGATGTAGCTGCGGTCCAGCATTATTTCCTCGACCGCCTCGACCTTCGCATCGTCCCAGCACCAGTCCAGGAACGGGCTATAGTGCTTGTAATCGATGGGATCGCCGATAATGTCGAGAATCTTCTTCTCGAGCTTGATGAGTTCATATTTGAGCTGGACCTCGTTCATCGAACGATAGTCGGGCTCTTCTGTGTTCTGTTTCATGCCGCGAAGTTACGGCATGGAGTTGTCAAAGAGTGGCAGTCGGGATAGATGTTATGTTGGTTATAATTTATAAAAAGCGTCTAAAAAATCAAGAATGACTGGCTTCAGTTAGTTTTTTTATTAGTTCGTCGAGATGAATCAAGAAGAAAAATGAATCTTGCTGTTCATCCATTATGAAGTAAACATATTGCTTCGAACCACTCTCATCTTCAACTTGAAAAAACTGGCTTGCTTCATCAACAATATAAATACAGTTGTATCTATCCCACAGAAAAGTATGGTTATTATAACGGAACCATATATCCCATCCCCAAAAATAATTACAATTGCTAATCTTATGTCCTGACTCAATTACTTTATTTATTATCAGTTGAGACAGAAAGTTGTTTCGAAAATGACCAATTACAAATTTTTTCTGTTCCGATTTAGCGTTATAAGGGAGAAGAGCGGTCAAACCATATAAGTCATCGCGAAAATGACAGTCATCGACATGAGAACCCCAGTATGACATCTCTGATAGCAAGTCTGAATCCACGATGTCCTTCACGGCTGACGATAACTTGGAATTGAGAATGCTATCCTTTAGACTCCAGCATTGAGGATTATCCTCTGGCATCACGTTAAGGAATTCAGATACTGGTAGCATTAAATCCTCATTCATTAAGTTCGCCATCCATGTAAACGAGCGGATATCATATATTATAGAGCGAATCTCCTGATCTGATTCGCATCTTCCAATAAAGTATCTTAGATCTGAGTAAGTGCATAGCCTATTGTCATTAAAATAGGTTTTGGCATTCTTAAACTTAGCGTCAAAGCTGGGCCAATCCACATTTCCATTCTTGTCCTGGTATAAGAACCTGATTGCGCCTTTGAAGAAAGCGGTATTTTCAGCGTTAGTGATGATACTTTCCCAAGTTTCGCTATCATGTCTTGTTCCATCCAGAATCTGAATGGCCTTTATAACTTCTTCATGGCAACGCTTGTCAAAATCTGACGTGCCCCATTTTGACCCTTCAAGATTCTTCAAACTTTCATAAACGTTGTGACTGTCCAGTTTATCGATGAACTCAATGGCTGTCCTGACAGCTTGAGTGCTTCTGATTTGCGGTCGTCCGTCTGTTCCTTCACCAGAAATTAGATTCCATACCACACGGAGCCATTTCTCAAATGACATTGTTTCCCCTTCACCTTCTTCAAAATACTTTACAATTGAATGAAAAACAATCCTTTGAGTTTGAGTAAGCGACGTGCATTTCAAATAGCTATCTGTAAAAGCATTAAAACCTTCTAAATTATAACCATTGTTATCTAATACATATTCGGGAATAAACCTGAATTCTTTATCCCACTTGCAGGAAGGCCATTGTCCAGAATACGATGCAACTCGATCAAGGACAATCGACAATTTTTCAAACAATTCAAGAGGGATGTCCTTTTTCGCTGTGTATTTGTACGGCTCTAAATCTGAATAAAGATCGTATCTGTCTTCATTCAGGTATTTATATGATGGGTTGCTTGCTTCGATAGTATAAGATTTAGAACCATCTGGGAGGGTTCCTTCTCCTAAGGGTAAAAGATACTTGCCGGTAGAATCCTTCTCCATAAATAGTGAATCCCAAAAGAATCGGTTAATGAATGCCAGAAAGATTCCGTCCATCTGATTTGACATTACTAATGTACTATCTTCTTTTAGGACTCCTTTGGATCTATTGTTCCAGAAAATGTCCGTCCAGACTGTGTCCAATTTAAGCGGCAGTCCATTTTTTACATCGAGCAGGGCTTCCCACTTTGTCTTATCAATACCTCCCTGTTCTTTTGCATCAGAACACCTATCTTTTAAATATCCGATTAGGTCTGCTTTAAAATTCTCAAAAGCAGTTAGTTGTTTTCCTCGGGCATTCATCTTTATATAAAGATCATCTGAGAGGCCAAAATCTTCCAGGTCAAGATGATAGAATACAATAGGAGCGCCGGTTTCGGAAGTTAGTTTGTTCCAATACTGTTGAAATTCCTCTGTTGTTGTTAACTCGAACAGTTCCTCAATTCCATCAATAATATCGACACCTTTCTTGTTCGTTGTTTTCGCCCCTTTGAGCATTGTCAGCATAGATTTGACGGTAGGGTCTTGTTTCCATGCTGAATAGAACCATGTTTGTTTTGTAATGTAGTCTGTAATACTCTGCTTTGTCTGGTCGAATCTTTCAAACAATGAAGGTTCACACAATTTTGCGCAGAAATCGCGGGATGAAATACGGGTTTTATAAGAGAACCTAAGAAGAAAGTCACAAGCTTCTTTAAAGTTACCTGACCTCAAGGCAACGTACCAGTGAAGCAGCCATAACGTTGTCAAACGCTGCTGCCCATCAAGGGGCAACATATGACCTTTTTCAGTTGCGCCATAGACGAAATCAAGCTTCAATACCGTTTCATCGTGAGGCAGTTTGCCATCCAGGGCCTGCTTTAAACTGGAAAGAAAGATTTCGCGTAGTTTTTCCTTCCCAGTTCTACCCTGAGCATAATCGCGCTGTATTATAGGAATTTCAATCTGATATTTTTTGATAAAGTTCCAAAAAGAAATGCTTTCCATAATTGTACTCCTTATGCGTTTAAAACGGCGATGCAATCTTCGATATCTTTGACATACGAGGCGGCGTCTTCCTTTGTCCAATAGTTGTTATTCCCCGTTGCTGCAGAATAGTACTTGAGAAACACCTGTTTTGTGCAAGGAGGGACAAATGAAGAATCAGCGTCTTTGTCGACATCCGTTATCAGTAAGCGATCTTTGGAGAATTTCGGAACAGAAATAAGCTGACCTTTATCCTTCCCGATTATTATCCTGCGTTTACCGGAGAATATCGCATTACCATAGCTTCTATTTGTGGAAGAGTCCAGTAATGCATAATTTCCAATCCTGTTTTTTTCTTCAACTGTCCAGTCATTTTGAAACGGGAACAGCAATTTGACCTCTGCATAGCATTCGCTTATGTCTTCATTCTTTTTCGTTTCGCACGCAGCTCGTATCTTTTCCTGAATGTCAGGGTCAGCACTAATATACACATTCAGGAGCCACTCCCTCTGGGTGTCCACATCAGATTCCGGATTACTGGTGTTTGAATTGATATGCTCAACATCCCATCCCTCTAACTTATAAAGATGAAACGGGAATCTATAAAAAGCGGCACCATGATATTTTTCGTTCCTTAACTGACTATGGTTTTGATTGACCACGGTCTGGATATTATGAAATAGGAGAATACGTTTGCATTTCTTTTTATCTCCGCCATCATCTTTGTATTGATAATCCAGAGCCGGACATGAGTTAATTATCGCCTTAATCTTATTCTTGAGCACTTGAACGAACTCAGATTTCTCCGTCTGTTTTTCCCATTCCCCCAAGAGTTCTGAAATCGACATGCGACACTCCACCAGGTACCCTACATAATGGAACAACTCGGAGTCGTTGAACCATTCCAGAAATGTACGGAATGGTTTTTTGACTTCTTCCCAGCAGTCCTTGATACTTGCCTTTCCCGAAGAAAAATACTCGTAAAAGTATCGGAAAGTATTATAAGCATCAGACCCAAATGAACGAATCAATTTGGAGTCCAATTTCAAAGAATTATGCTCAAGGATCAAATCAAACAGAAAATCTATTCTGGTAGGACGGTCATAGTTTCTTTCGTTAAGGAAAAGCCATAGTTCATCATTCTGAAGCGCATATTCCATATTATCCCAATCATTAGCTATCTCCATCTGCTTCAGTTCCAATTATTCATCATTCTCGCTATTGAAATTGGTTCGATTCAAAAATAACGCTTTAATGAGTTCAGCATTTGTCAGAGAAATCTTGCCGATATTTAAACGAGTAAAAACCTTTATCGGGTCTTCACCGACTGATTCATACCAGATAAAACGGACATTTTTTGCTTTATCACGAGGTTTCTTAGGGTCATCATCAAGTTGATACTTAAGTAACGCATTACAAAATTTTCTAACGTTCACAGGCTTTCTACAGTCATCAGATTTACTATCCTCCAGCCATTTCATAATGGTTGAGTAAGCTGTGCTCATATGGTAGTAATCAATATGACTATTCTCTATGCCGTTTAATTGTCCAATATCCTGTAAAAACTTCGTCCCATTAAAAGTATCTGTCTTTCTTTGATACCTTAATTCAAACAAAGCCGTGGGCAACCTTAAAGCCTTGATGGTTGGTTTTAAGGCGGTTAGTATCATATATAGAGTCGTGAGGCGTTGTTGGCCATCGATAACCTCATACCACGTTTCATTCAGATCCAGGTCGTTAAGCATCTTGTCTTTCTCGGCCATCGTCCTGACTACAAGCGGCTGAAGACAATAATACTCGTAGTCTTTACGCTTGATATAAGAAAAGTCCCTTATATCATTCAACAAGTCCAAAACCTGCTGTTCTGTCCACCGATAACCTCGCTGATAGTTGGGTATAAAGAACTTCATCCCAAGAAGTTCGCGTACCGATTTTAATTCGATTTTATTTTCAGCCATAATTATTGTTTTGTACAAAGATAGTAAACAATCCTGCTAAATGTTAGCAGTTTTAGTGCAATCATACAAAGATAGCGTTTTTTGCTGGGCTTTCGACAATTAACGTAATAACCGAAGGAGAGTTGCCAAGGTTTGGCAGGAAAAATGCTTAAATTTGTAATCGTAAACAATTGAACCCATGGAACAGAATCATAAACCCGCAAAAGATCAGTTTGATGACAATAGCATCAAGACACTTGAATGGAACGAGCATATACAAAGGCGGTCTGAGATGTACATTGGCCAGCTGGGCGATGGCTCCGACCCGAAGGACGGAATCTACACCTTGTTGAAGGGGGTTCTGGTCATGGCGATGGATGAGTTCCAAATGGGATTCGGCAAAGGCTTTTCTGTCGAGGTTAAGAATGACTATGCCGTTGTCAGAGATTATAGCAGAGGGATTCCGCTTGAGTCCGTTGTATCTGCCACAAGCGGCATATCCGTAGGAATGGGGGCAAATCCCAAAGGAGTTACCATTCATCCCGTCAAAGTGACGAACGCTCTCTCCATTGACTTTTATGTAGCATCCTTCCGTGATGGGGAATGTTCCTGGGCTAAGTATTCCAAGGGGAATCTTCTCGAGAAAGGAATTGAGAAAACGGCCGAGGACAACGGTACCTACATCAAGTTTGTGCCAGATCCGGAAGTGTTTACCGGGTATGCTTTCCAAGAAGCGATAGTAAAAGATATTCTCCAAGGTACTGCTCGTCAAAACAAAGGATTGTCGATCTCGTTAAACGGGGCTATCGTTCCAGATTCCTTCTGAATTCCTCGAAATAAGATACGTTGAGAAAGGTGGTGCCGCCAAGCATCGCCTTTCTTTGTAGGCCTTCTTCGTGGACGTGGCCGAAGATGTGGTACTTCGGACGGGCACTGGCAACGGAGAGGAAGAGCTGATTGCAGCCAAGGTCCCGGTCCAGATAGGAATACGCTGGACCGTGGGTGATGAGGAAGTCAACATCAGAAGGGATAGTGACCGGAGTCTTCAGATAAGGCCTTGCAGGGACGCTGTAGAATTTGATGCCGTCGAACTCTATCCCTTCATTCTCCAGATAGACAACTCCGCCGGGAATCAGATTCCGCGCTCGTGCCGGCTCCTGGTTGAAGATGCGGTTGTGGTTGCCGGGAACGAAGATTCGGAGCTTAGCGGGAATAGATGTGTACCAGTCGGAGAAGTCCTCCAGGTCTGCCGGGTTGAAGCCTTCGCAGGCATCTCCGGCACTGATGAGGATGTCCGCATCGGCAGGTATTGAGAGCCGCCGATACATCCCGTGTGTGTCGGAGAATGCGAAGATATTATCTCCCCTGAGATTGATTATCATCGTCCTTCTACTGGATCAGAGCAATACTGTTTGCGACCGCAGGTTTTGCATTTGAAGCCGGCCCAGACCGAATCAAACTGGTTCATGGCAGCCTCTACCAGGACTGGATCATCTGCCAGGATGCCCGCCTCAAAGTTGCGGTTTCGGGTGCTTTTCATCCCCAGGCCGGCGCCGGTGAGGTTTGCCGAGCCGATGTAGGCAAGCTTGAGGTCGAAGATAATAAGTTTGAAATGCACGCGCGGGCATAGTACACGTTCCAGCCCGGAAAACAGTACGGGATAATGGTCGAAATCCTCACGGAAGTTTGGACCGGGTTCCTTGGCGTGAATCAGCCGGACTTCCCGCCCTTTGCTGATGAGGTCGGCAATGGCCCCGAGGAAGGGACGCTCGCCGACATAAAGGTCTTTTATATCGGCGGTCTCAATCCAGAGGTGTTTCTTCACGTTGGCAGCGCGAGCAATGACCTCCGTGAAATGTGCTTCATCTGCAATGTATTGGATCATAGCGAGAATTCACGAACTTTTGAAAATACATCCGAATAGTTTTTGACGTCCCTCTCCCGCATTAGGAATCTGAGTGCTTCTCCCTGAAGCATTCCCCGTCGGTTATCATCCTTATCCCATACGGAGTTGTTTGACGCATAGTCGGTCACGGCATTGTATAGTTCCCATACAGACATGCTCGCTTTCATCTGATTGAGATGATCCGGCGCTCCGTCATATCCGGCATTTAGGTACATTTGTAACTCTTTGCCGTAAGGTGCAATGGCCATGGCATCATGGTTGTCAATCAAGAAATGGTCGAGTTTGTCCGAAACCAGTTTCAGCTCGGCGATCGACGCTCTGACTTCCATTGCTTCAAGGGCTTTCCAGCGGAACCTTTCGAAGGAGTCGTTCAATAAACCGTTATTCCGAGGAATGTCCATTATCCCGCTAATCCGGTCTTCTCGAACGGTCGAGATGCGAGCTTCCTTATGCCTTACGGTTTCTGTTTGGCCATTTGAGCAGATCAGCCGCTCGTAGTATCTACCCAGTTCAATCTGGCCAAGATTCCATTTCAAGTAGTAGGAATTGACCAGGAAGTCTTCTCCATGGGCTATCTGCCGCACATCCGGATTGTTACTGTCAAGGAAAAGAGTGAATCCGGCTGCGATGTCATAGGCCATCTGGTAGCGGACGGGATAGAGGTCATTCTTGTCCAAAAATAGCTCAAGAAAATCAAAAAAGGCATCGGACGTGATCGGCTCTTCCTTGATGGCTACCAGCCCACTTACGGTGCGGCTCGAAGGATTGGCAATAAGCGCGACCGAGACGGGTTTCATCATGGAGCCCGCCGTTGCCAAGTAATTACGAAAATCCCGGACACCGATTTCTCCCGATGCATTCCTGACAATCTTCGCCTGCGTGGGGGTGAGCCCGATAATTCCGTCCAACTGTTTGGACACCAAATCATTTACCAATAGTTCCGTTCCCTCTACGCGATAGACATTCTTGCCGTAACCTTCATAGGGGGCAGACACCTCCGTGCCGTCATCGAGTCGGCCGATATATTCGATTGCGTCCCTGCGGACGACTTTAAACGGATTTGCAGAACTGTCAACTTTCTGCCGCAGTTCTGCCAGACTTACTTCACTCATGCTCTGGTTGTATTTGTGTTTGATTGCTAAATATCTTATCGAACTGGTCTGCGAACTTACGGAGGCTACTGGCTGCGGTGGATTGCAGTTTCCGTAGTTTGCGATCCTGATCGAATTTCTCCTCGTTATAGTAGACGTCACCGGTTACGGACAGGTCATAGTACAGGCGGACGCCTACATCACCCCTTCGGTGCTTGCTGAATACAGCATAGCGATCAGAGTAGATGTTTTTAGGGTTTTCCAAGCGGAGTTCCAGCATCGCCGTAATGGAGTGCTTGAGGCGGTTGGAGCCTATGAAGTGTCCGGCCTTTGTTACCTGCTGAATCGTCAGGAACGTGGTATTGACACCCCGGGCGTTGGAAGCCTTGTTTTGCTGCTTTATGAGCGAAAGCAGCACGCTCTCCGCCTTCTTCAATGTGTAGTTCTCCTCATCCTTTATAATGCCTTGCAGATCATAGAATGAGTCAATGGCAACGATGTCCCAACCTTGCTCCAGCGTGGTCCTGACAATCTCAAGGTTGTGCGTATCGTCTTCTTCATCGAAGTTGGCCTCGATGAAAAGGATGTCCAGGTCCTTGAACTTTGGGAAGCGTTGGACGTAGATGGTCAGGTCAATCTCGTTCATTTCGGCGCTTATGAACAACACACGGGCGCCTGGGTTACAGTTGCGGATATTGGACAGCAGATCGAGGATGATGGTGGTCTTTCCCACTCTCGGATCACCGATGATCATATAATTGACGCCTTTAGGAAGGCCCTTGTAACTGCATAATAGCTCGTCCAGCACCGTTCCGCTCATATAGTTGCGGAATAGCTCCGGATCGAACTGCATATCGCGCATTCTTACTACTTTTCGTACCATAGCCACAAAGATGGAGTATTGTGATGCCAAAGCTCGGCAGAATTATATGAAGCGGTTTCAGTTGTGTTAAAAAGCGATTAAGTCTTTGGCATCGTATTATTCCCTCAAAAAGGTGAGGCGTTTGTATCCCTGCCGTGGTTTGGCATTCCGGGAGCTTACCTTAGCGCCATCAATACGAACAAGTTATATGGATGGAAAAAAGGTTCACAACATTTTTGACGCCTTTGAAAAAGCGCCGCTTGAAGATTTCTTGAAAGCTATATTCAAAGGAATTACACCAGAACAACGTAAGTCATTACTCATTGAGGACGTGTCTTACCATCGGTTGAACCCGGATATCGTTACATTAGAGGCATGGTTATGTATGGATCCTATGGAGTCAAACCAATGGATCTGGGCAAGAGTGGAAAAGGACAATGCTTCTGGAAGAGTCCAGGAGCAGTACTTCACTAAGGATTCTTATCGGAAACAGGCCCTATCTTCGTTGCAAGAGTGCCTCGACTATTATAAAGAAAAGGGTTGACCATAGCGGCCAACCCTTCACATTAACCGAGGACTTCGAAAGTGAAATCCGCCTGCTGGCAACAGGCTTTCTGGTAATCGAAGCCGTAGATGCGCATATAGACTTCCTTTAGTTCTTTTGCGCCGTTGCTGAAAGGAGAAGTCATGTGCTGCTGGGTAGTAACAATCACGGACATATCCGGAGTCAGCACAAGGCCATTGGACCTCTTGATACGCTTGGGAGTAACTTTGAATACTTTTGCCATTGCTGTTATGATTTGGTTGTGGCCACAAAAATACTGAATCAAAACGCCAGAGTCTGGCAGTGTTGGGAAACCATAATATTCCCAAGACAAAAATACTAAAAATCCAACTTTTTGCATACTGCCACTTTTGGGCAAGGGTAGTGTATACCTTTGCAAGCGAAACCAAAAGGAAACGATTATGGCAACAAAGAGTAAAAGAACTGTTCTATCGGCACTTACGAATATCATAGATGTCGCCCGCCACGAGGATGAACACAGGTGGGACAGCGCGTACTATTCTTATGACGATGCGTTAATGAAGAAGGTGCAGAGAGATGCCAAATTCTTGGCGGAACAGTTGGAAATCACGCCAAAACAGGCCGTGCTTTTCGCAATAGTTCTGGATATGTCAAAAGGTGACGAGTTCTCAAAGAGTGATCTTTCCCGTGCGCTGAAAACGAACTTTGTCCAATTGCTGTCTTATGAAGAGGATCTGAAAGCACTGGAGAGAGCCTTTTTGATTCAGCGTTGCCGCTGGGGCAAAATCCAAATCGGGGAGGAATTGCAAAAATGTTTGGAACGCAATGTCGCTTTCCACAAGCCTTCCAATGAAAACCTGACCACTTATGCTATACTTTCTCGGATAAGCAATCTATTTAAGGCGATAGACAACGAAACTCAGGATACCATGCTGGCCCTCCTAAGGATAGATGATATGCTCCAGAGGAATCCTGACACCAGCATTGCTAAAACGGCGAGCAAATATGGCATACTAACCAAAGGAGACGCCCTGTTTGATTTCTATGAAAGAGACGATTTTGACAAGTGGCAATGTAATGACTATGAGAATAGCATGGTCCCTCAAGAAAGGTTTCTCTTCTACGCAATGTGCTTCCGTTTTTTTTCCTGTAATGACGATGATTGTTGGTGGTGGGATTTCAGGAATTTCTTCGCAGAGCGGGATATGGAAGAGATTCAGCAATGCTATAGGGAGGAGGAACTTGACCTCCAGAAGAAACATGTTGTCGTTTACGTCAGCCGGGATGGCCTCTTTGTGAAGGACCACTTCAAAATTGATGACCCCGTAAAGGAAGAAATCTGGGCTGACCTGGGTGGACTGCCTGAGCAGACACCGATGGCCGGCACACTCAAGCACGAAGACCTTGCTGAAAAGAAACTGTTTTATGACGATGCCTTGGGGCGTGAAGTGGGCACACTCTCCAGTCTCTTGTCAGAAGAAAGATATGGACATATCCGTACTGCCTTGAAGGAAAAGGGTATGCGCAGCGGCTTTACCTGCTTGTTCTACGGAAGCCCGGGAACCGGCAAGACCGAAACCGTTTACCAGCTTGCCAGGCAGACTGGACGGGATATAATAATGGCAGATGTTACTAAGTTGAAAAGTATGTGGGTGGGAGAGAGTGAAAAGAATCTCAAGAGCCTATTCTCAAAGTACAGGAGGCTGGTGAGGGATTCCAAAGTAACACCAATCCTGCTTTTCAACGAAGCCGACGCAGTATTTGGCGTCAGAAAATCTGGAGCCGAAGATGCCGTGGACAAGATGGAAAACAGCCTGCAGAACATCATCCTCCAGGAAATGGAAGATCTGCAGGGAATCCTGATTGCCACCACCAACCTGTCAGAGAATTTTGACAAAGCGTTTGAACGGCGCTTCCTCTATAAGGTGCATTTTGACAAGCCTTCAGCAGCGGTAAAGAGCCAGATTTGGAAAGAAATGATACCCGAGCTATCAGATACCGACGCCAATTACCTGGCGAGCAAGTTTGAACTCAGCGGAGGACAGATTGAGAACATTGTGAGGAAAAAGACTATACAAAGTATACTCTCTGGCGCTGAACCAGAAATCGAAGAATTGCTCCGGTATTGCTGCGAGGAAGAGAGAGGCTCGGGCCAAGAAAGACGGCGAATCGGCTTCTGATGTATAGAAAAAACAACATCCTGCCATTTTTGGGCAATAAAATCCGTTATCTTTGCAACACAGAAACCAACAAAACGCTAATATATGGCTAAGAACTATTTTGACCGGTACGTTTGGTTGATAGATGTCATCAACCGACACGGGCATATCGCTTTCAAGGACATCAGCTACCTTTGGTCGCGCAGTCCGCTGAACACGGTCGGGGAGAATTACCTGCCCGAAAGGACATTCCACAACCACAGGGAGGCCATTCTGGACACCTTCGGCATTGAGATTAAGTGCGACCGCTCGCTGGGATATTACATCGCAAACAGCGATGACCTGGAAGCAGACGGTATCCGCCAATGGCTTCTGGAGTCCCTGTCCATGAACAACCTGCTCAACGAGACGAAGGATATGCGAGACCGCATTCTCTTCGAGAAGATTCCGTCTTCGCATAAATGGCTCCCGGTTATAGTGAATGCCATGCGTGACGGCAAGGTCATCGAGATGACATACCAGAGCTTCTGGAAGGATGAGCCATGTACGTTTAAGGCAAATCCTTATTGTCTGAAACTGTTCAAGCAGCGCTGGTATATGCTGGCCAAGAGCGAGGGGAAGGATGAGCCTCGAATCTATTCCCTCGATGAGAGGATGATCAACGTGGTCCAGACCGACCAGGATTACAAACTGCCGGCGAAGTTCAATGCAGAGAAGTTCTTTGCTGAATTCTTTGGCATAATTGTGGGCACCGACTGTAAGTCGCAAACTGTCAAGATTCGCGTGGACAAGGATCAGGAAAAGTACTTCGATACGTTGCCTTTACACGATTCGCAAAGGAAGCTGGAAGAAGAGTCGGACGAATCCTATTCCATCTATCGCTATCACATAGTACCCACATTCGACTTCAAACAAGAACTTCTTAGCCGAGGTCCTGCAGTAGAGGTCCTTGAACCGAATGAATTCCGGGAAGAAATCATGGATGACATCGCCAAGATGGCATCTCTTTATATGATTCCATGACGAACGGGAATGGCATCCCGTATGTCGATGAGGAAGATGAGCGGAAATATCTGTAGTGTATGAAAGATTTTGCAGCAATAGATTTTGAGACGGCCAATGAGCAGCCGTCGAGCGTGTGCAGCGTAGGCGTGGTGATTGTCCGTGGAGGAGAGGTGGTGGATTCCTTCTATTCACTAATCCATCCGGAGCCTGAATATTACCAGTGGTTCTGCAGCAATGTGCATGGTCTCACTGAAGCAGATACCGAGGATGCCCCGGTATTCTCAAAGGTGTGGGCTCAGATTGCCCCGAAGATTGAGGGCCTGCCGCTGGTTGCCCATAATGCCTGCTTCGATGAAGGATGTCTCAAGGCTGCATTCAAGGTGTATCAGATGGATTATCCCGACTACACATTCTATGATACACTGACGGCCTCGCGAAGGCATTTTGGAAAGTCACTTCCAAACCACCAGCTTCATACTGTTTCGACTGCATGCGGATACAACCTTGAGAACCACCACCACGCACTTGCAGATGCTGAGGCATGCGCCGCTATAGCTATAAAAATTTTGAACTTCTAAGAATCGGAATCAAGACAAACGTCTTGTTCCGGAATCTCTATTTCACCGGATTGGATCAAGGCATTTCTTTTTGATTTCCCCGGCGGCCATTGACTTTGGATTAATGAGCTTGTAGGGACAATGCGAACTAATTGAATGAAAAAATGTTTGATGACTTTTTGGGGAGAAATATTAAATTTATAAGGCTAACCTCGAAGGTGAGCGAAAACCAATAGAAATAATTAAAACAACACATAGTGCTGCGGTAATAGCTTATCGCAAGACTTACAATAGTAATAAAATGGAAAAAGTAATTGAACCTTGTTCTTCTTCAATCATACCTACGAACTTTTCGGCTCGTAACAACGTTCATGGTGTTCTGACATTTTGAAATACTTGGAAAAGTTGCAAAAATAGCATATATTCGCCTTGGAAAAGTTGTAAAAACCGTGGTAAAACACATTGCGTAAATTGTGCAATATATGCTTAATAGAAAGATTGATAATAAGATAGGTGCGCATTTCTCTAACTCGAAGAAAGCGTTGTTCCTTACCGGTGCCAGACAGGTAGGTAAAACCTATTCTATCCGGAAATATGCTAAAATGCATGGCTTGAATCTCGTTGAGCTTAATTTCTTGCTTCAGCCGGAGACGATGGACATAATCAATGGGGCAGGAGATGTAAATGAACTGCTGCTTAGAATTTCGGCATATTCGCAAGTTTCTTTGGTGCGAAGCAAAACATTGATTTTTTTTGATGAAGTGCAAGAATGTCCGGATGTGATGACCTGGGTCAAAGCGTTGGTGGACGAAGGAAGCTATATATATGCATTGAGTGGTTCCTTGCTGGGTGTTGAATTGAAAGACATTCGTTCAGTCCCTGTTGGTTATATGTCAGAGATGCAGGTCTATCCCATGGATTTTGAGGAATTTG
>ERZ857629.2699-NODE-2699-length-16235-cov-2.623980_pt1 | contig 16235 bp, 14 predicted proteins | sample MGYA00519700_ERZ857629 | MGnify/ENA primary metagenome ERZ857629 (study PRJEB31778, sample SAMEA3449351) | human gut metagenome | biome: human gut; feature: human-associated habitat; material: faeces | place: United Kingdom | collected 2010/2012 ...
CGTCGAGAATTTCAAGGGCGGTTTCGGAAATTTTGGCCTGATGACGGCGATAATCGGAAAAAAGAATCTCTCCCTGCTCGTTTGTCAGCACGCATTTCATGGTGGTTGAGCCTATGTCAAATCCAAGCTTTTTCATTTTGCTCCGCCCACCTTTACCTTTTGCTTTTGCTTTTCTTTTTCGTTTTTGTTTTGTTTGCCTGCCCAATCGGTTGAATCGGTTGAATTATCCGTTGATTCGGCAGGGCTTTCGACTTTGCTTTCTTCCTGATTTTTCGTAATGTATTTCTGCTTTTTTGAATTTTCATTTGCCATTGAAAGCATAAGCTTTATACGGTTCTCCTGGTTGACCTTGGAGGCACCTGCATCGTAATCAATGGGAAAAATGTTGGCATCCTTATAAAGCTCTCTAAGGCGCCTTATGGTGCCTTTTCCGACAATGTGGTTGGGCAGGCATCCAAAGGGCTGAGCACAGATTATGTTGCCGTAACCCTTTTCTATAAGCTCGGCAGCCTCCCCGGGAAGCAGCCATCCTTCGCCCATTTTTACACCTCGGTCGATGATCTTGTCGGCCAGGGATTTTATGTGGGAAAATGATGATGGCGGGGTAAACTGCGGATAGTCCTTAAGTGTCTTTATAAGCAGGTTTTCCCACGAATCGGCCATTTTTTCGGCCGCCTTTCCCACAAGCAGGGTAAAGGGGCTTGAACCGTAATATTTATGGTCGGTCGCAATGTTTGAAAAGCAATATTGGAAAAAACCCAGCACGCCAGGAACCATAAATTCGCAGTTTTGACTAAGTAAAAACTCCTCGAGATCGTTGTTTCCGAAGGAGGAATATTTAACATATATTTCGCCGACGATTCCCACCTTTGTGACCTGCTTTTCCACCCGCTCGATTTTAGAAAAATCTTCGGCAATATTTCTTAAATTGCGTTTCATGGCGGGAGTGGAAAGGCCTTTTTTCTTCCTGAACTGATTTGTCAGTTCATCGACCCACTTTTTAACCACCCTTCTGGTGTCGCCCTTGTGCTTTTCGTAGGGAAGGGTCTGATTTTTAAGCAGCATGAGCATATCGCCGTATACAAGCGAGCGAATGCCCGAAAGCAGCATAAGCGGGGTGATCTTAAAGCCGCTGTATTTCTCGATTCCCGTAAAGCTCAGGGAAATTATGGGGACATACTCCATATTCATATTTTTAAGGGCTTTTCTCAAAAGACAAATGTAGTTAGAAGCACGGCAACCCCCACCGGTCTGGAACTGAATAAGTGCAGACTTGTGAGGGTCGAAATCGCCGCAGGTAAGTGCATAAAGTTGCTGCCCCGCCATACAAACGGCGGGATAACACATATCGTTATGTATGAAGGACAGGCCCATATCGAGCACATCCTTGCCCTGATAATGCACCACCTCTAATTTGTATCCGTACATTCTGAAAAGCTCGGAAAGAAGCTCCATATGTGTGGGGAATATATCCGGGGCGATGATTGTGTATTCTTTTTTCATCTCTTTGGTAAAGTCAAGGGACATTGCTTCACCTTCTCTTGTTGTGATGTTTGTATTATTTTGTTGACTTTATTGCTGATTGTTATATATTGATTTTGTTTTTTTGATTGTCGGTGCTTTAGTTGCAGGCATAATTTCCGGCGGTATGTTTGTTTTGTTGCTGCTGTTGATGATTCTGCTATTGTTGTTACCGCTGCTATTACTGCCGATACTGCCGGCCTTGTGTCTTGCAAACTGTATATGCCGGAAGAATACGGAAAACGTTCTGCATGGCGATTTGTTTTTTCCGAAAAAGTCCTTATTCCAAAATGAGAATAAAGTCGTAAACATCCTGTCCGCCGTCGATTTCAAAAAGCTCGGTGGAAGGGAAGGAGGCCAGTATCATACGGCGGAAATCGGTCTTTTGTTGCTCGGTCATGTCGTTTCCGTATATGGCAATGAGAATTTCGTGCTCACTGGCCTCGAGATTTTCAAGGCATTTCTTGGCAGCTTCAATCTTTTCCTTTGATGAGGAAAGCATTGTTTTTCCCGAAAAGCCGATGTAATCGTCCTTTTCGATGTCTATACCGCCGAGAGATGTGTTTTTAACCGATTTTGTTATCATTCCGGTGACCACGCCGTACATTGAGCTGTTAAGCTCGGTTAAAATGGTGTCGGCGTCGTCGCTGTCGTAGGAAAGCATGGTTAAAGCGGCATATCCTTCTCCGATATTTTCGCTTCCCGCAACGTAAATCTTAGCCTTTTTATAAAGCTCGGCTGCCTGTTTTGCCGCCAGAATAATGTTGCCGTTGTTGGGAAGAACAAAGATGTTGTCGGCGTTTGCCTTGTCGAAGGCGGCGATGAAATCCTCGGCCGAAGGATTTTTGCATTGACCGCCCGATATGACCACATCTGCGCCCAGCTCTTCAAAGGTCTTTTTGATGCCTTCTCCCGATGCAACGGTCACAACGGCGTATTTCTTTCTTCTTTCTTGTTTTTCGGCTTTCATAGAAAGGGCAGCCTCGTGGCCGCTGTGCTGAAGGTTCATATTCTCGATCTTAACGGTCAGAAACTCGCCGTATTTCTGAAAATGTTCAAGCACCTTGCCCGGTGTGAAGGTGTGGACGTGCACCTTTAATATCGATCCGTTTTTAAAGGCTACCACCGATTGCCCGACGCTGTTGAGGTAACCGATCGCATCCTTTGCGGAAAAACCTTCTATGTCGGTTTTGGCGTTTTGCAGTCTGAGCAAAAACTCGGTACAGTATCCGTATGTAAGAGCGCTGTTTTCGTCAAAAAGGGAAAAGTCGACCGAATGCTCTTTGTCGGACGATGCGTTTACCGTGTCGGCCGAGGGCTGATTGCCGTTTATTGTTTTCATAATGCCGTCGGCTATGTAGAAAAGTCCCGCTCCGCCGCTGTCGATAACGCCGGCCTCTTTGAGCACCGCCAAAAGCTCCGGAGTTCTCTTGAGAGATGCACTCAGTTCATTATAAAAGTCTTTTGCAAAAGTTTCAAGTGTTGATTTTTCGTTTGTTCTCGAAACGGCATAGTCGGTGGCCTCTCGAGCAACGGTCAGAATGGTGCCCTCGGTGGGATTGGAAACGGCAGAATATGCGCTTTCGACCCCTTTTTTCATTGCAAAACCGATTTCATCAACCGTCGCCTCGTTTTTTCCTTCGAGGCCTACGGCGATTCCGTAAAACAGCCTTGAAAGAATAACGCCCGAATTTCCTCGGGCGCTGAGCAGCATTCCGTCGGCTAAAATAGAGGCGGCTTCATAAAGAGAATTTCCGCCGTATCCTTCAAGATCCGATATTCCGCCCCTTATGGTGCGGCTCATATTTTCTCCGGTGTCGCCGTCGGGAATAGGGAAAACGTTAAGGTCGTCTACCGTCTTGGAATTAAGACTGAGATTGGCGGCACCGCCGTTTAAAAGCTTTTTAAATGTCTGTCCGTCAAGAACATTTCTTTTTATTTCACTCATCCCTCAAATTCTACTTCCTTTCCGAAACCGAAAAGGGCAAGGGCATCAGGCCCGATGGAGGCGCCGATGATCGGTCCGATATAGAGGGTATAGACCTCCTTGCAGGGAATGTTTTCAAGTACGAGTTCTTTTAAACGGGCAGCCTCGGTCTCGCAATCGGCGTGAGCTATGTAGATGCACTGCTGCTCGGAATCGACGATGCTTTCCTTTAAAAGATTTACGATCTCCTCCATGGAGGTTTTTCTGCCCTTAACCTTTTTAATGGGGGTCTGATTGCCGTTTTTATCCGAAATGATTATGGGTTTAACGCCGAAAAGGTTGCCGAAAAATGCCGACGAAGCCTTTACACGGCCGGCTCTTTTAAGGCAGTCGAGGGTGTGCACCGTGCAGTATTCGTTGACAAAATTGCGCTTTTGGCTGATTTTTTCGGCAATATCTTTTGCACTGAGCCCCTCGTCTCTGAGCTTTGCGGCTTCAATTGCCAGCATTCCTTCGCCGACGCAGGCATTGAGAGAATCAATGCAGTATATTTCTGCGCCTTCATAATCTTTTAAAAGCTCGCTCGCAACCGCTTTTCCGGTGTTTACCGAGCTCGACTGCTTGAGCGAACAGCCTATGTAAACAATGTCATATCCTTCATTGAGATAGGCCGTAAAACCTCTTTTGAACTCCTCGGGAGGAACCTGGGAGGTCAGCACACGTCCGCCCTCGCGCATTATGTCGTAAAGCTCGGAAGGGGAGTAATATTCCCAATCAAGGGAAGCCGGATGTTCGTTTTCGCCGTACAAGGTTTTCATTCTAAGATAATCGATGCCGTATTTTTCCCTGAGGGTGGCATCGAGATCACAACAGGAATCGGAAAGAATTTTCACCTTTTTCATTTTTATTTATTTTCCTTTCTTTTCGGCTTAAGCGTGGTTCTGTATCGATGTTATCGTATATGTCTATGTCGCGGCCGCAGCGTCCGAATTTGAGGCTTTTTGTGTGGAAGTATATTGTTTATATATTCTTTATTTGCTGCTGTCGTCATTGCCGTCGTTAAAAATATAATCCTCTTCAACATAAATGTCCGGATGTTGATTTTTAACTATCTTGACCGATGTTAAAACGGTGCAGATGTTGACGGCGCTTTCAAACAGCAGGGTAATGCCCAGAAGTATGGCCATAACATCGGCGGCCTCGGAAGGACGGAAAACAAGAATAAGTCCCCACACTGCCGAAACGACCGAAAGGGCAAATATCAGCCACCACTGATTTATGCCGAATTTCTTTGCATCAAAGGCGGTCTGAATGTTGAAAAGGCTGCTAACAAGTACCGATAGTCCAAACACCACGCAAATGAAACTGGCGAGATTTCCCGGGCGTACAAGCATTATTATGCCGAGCACAATGAGAAGTATGCCGAATGGCATATCATACTGGAAGGCAAGGCGGTAAAGGTCTTTTGAAAAATAGCCCACAAGCTTGACTCCGCCGAAAACAATGAGCAGAATACCGCATATGACCCCTAATGCATTGACCGAAAAGGTGGGCCAGACGACGAGTATTATGCCAAGTACGGCAAGAAGTGCCGAAACGGCAATGTAACCTGCTTTGGCAACCCTCATCGGAGCCACTGATCTCATTTTGAATTCACGCATATTTTTATGCTCCCTTCGAAATTATGCTGAGTTATTTATGCGGGAATCACGTCCTGAAAACGACAACATATAAAAATGTTGCGGTTATGGAATGTCCCGTTTATCAACTGTAACTATTATATGCTTTTTGAGGTTTTTTAAAATTGTCAATAACATTGACTTTGTCACATTTTTGTGCATTTAGTCGATTTTGTTAAAAAAGTTACTTGCGGAAGCGAAAAAACGAAAGAAAGCTTTCCTGTTAAGAAGGACATAAATATAAACCGGACATAAAACAAAAATCCGAAACCGCATAATAAAGCGATTTCGGAAGATTAAATTATGGTGAGTTGATAAAATTATAATTTGTTTTATGGATTCAGAAGGTGTATTTTATGAATTTGAATGGGCGGGTTATCCCTTCTTTTTGTGCTGGTTTGCAAATTCATCCACAAAGCCCTTGCACATTCTTGAAAAGAGGTGGTAATCTTCAATATAATCATCCTTCATTCCGCCGCTTATCCAGTCTATGCACACTCCGATAAGGGAGCATTTGACGAATTTTATGACTGCATTTTTCTGTTCCTCGGTGGTGTCGAGGTCGGTGAAAAGAGCATTTATATATTCTGTAACGGCATATTCACAGGCTTTTGTGAGAAAGCCGTCATATATTTCACGGCCGAGAGAACGGTATATGTGCAGCACGGCCCGTTTGTTCTGTAACGCAAAGTTAAATATAGCGTCAATGCATTGCTCGAGCGCATCGAAGGTAGGACGTTTTTTAATAAAGTCATCGGCAAGTCCGACAATTATGTCCTCGAGCAGGGCGGTGATGTCCTCGTAATAATAATAAAATGTGTTTCTGCTGACGCCGCATCCGTCGACAATGTCTTTAACGCTGATTTTGTTAAGGGGCTTTTGGTTTAAAAGCTTTATAAAGGTGTTTTTGATTTCCTTTTTTGTAAAGTTAGCCATCATCAATCCCCCTGAAAAACCAATGGTGTCTTTGCTTTGCGCCGCCAAAAACAAAATGAGTAATCGTCTGTAAATAACGTTTTTACGACGATGCAGCCTACTTTATGTATCATTTAAATTATATAATATGAAAAAATAAAATTCAACCGTAAAAAAATGTAAACGGCATTTGGTCAAAAAAGGTCAAGAAGTTCACAGATTATTAACAAATAATTCACGGAATGGTATTGACAACAGGTGACTGCGGTGGTAAATTATACTTACGTTAGCACTCAGGTGTAACGAGTGCTAAATTAAAAAAATGAACCGACGGAATTTAAATCCACAGATTTAAACCGACGGTTTAAAGATCTCAAAACACGATCCTATAAAGTCACAAAGCAAAACCATATACAGTTACGGAGGTGAACAGGATGGAACTGAGCGAAAGAAAAAAGATGGTGCTTTCGAGCATCGTGGATCAATACATTGCCACAGGCGCTCCGGTGGGCTCAAAGGCCGTGTGCGGTGCTCTTGATTCGACCTGTTCTTCCGCAACGGTCAGAAACGAAATGGGAGAGCTTATCGAGCTTGGATTTCTTCTCCAGCCTCATACCTCGGCCGGCAGGATTCCTTCAAACAAAGGACTCCGTTTCTATGTGAACAGCCTTATGAAGAAATATAAGCTGTCCGAGCAGGATAAAAGCCTTATCGATAATGCACTTCCGAAATATGTCGACAATCCCGATGATTTTATGGTCAAGGCAGGAACGGTTCTTGCAAACATAACCCGCTGCGCCGCCGTAACCACCGTCCCTATAGACAGCGAGGCTTCTCTTGCACGCGCAGAGGTAATACCGATGGGTGCGGGAACGGCGCTGCTTGCGGTGCTTACCTCCTCGGGAATGATAAAAAACAGAGTTTGTCACTGCGATTTGTCGCTTAGTGCCGAGGATGCCGAGCTTTTTGCCAAGGTCATTAACAAGGCTTTTACAGGCGCCCGTATTTCGACCATCACCCTTGCAAAGGTGCAATCCCTTGCGGCAGCTTTCGGAGACAGAATGCTTGTGCTTTCTCCGATTTTAAACGGCTTTTATCTTATCGTTGAGGATTTCATTGATATGAAATATCGCTTTGAAGGGGAGACAAACCTTTTATTCAGAAACGATATGACCGAAGAAAATCTGCTTAAAATTTTAGGCTTTTTAAATAGGCGCGGATCGCTGTCGGATATTTTAAAACGGACGGGGGACCGCATCGAGGTGCTTATCGGAGAAGAAACCGATGAAGAGGCTCTTTCCTCGGCGACCATTATTTCGGCAGGATATGCCGGCAGGTCGCACATCATCGGAAAAATTGCCATAATCGGTCCCACAAAGCTTGATTATTTCCATATTATCCCCGGTATAGAATATTTTGCTTCGGCAATAGAAAAAATACTTTTAAGAAGCATTTAAACGGTTATCAGACGGCCATAATATGCTTTTATTATTAAACAATATTTAAGAGGTGTGAATTTTGAAAGAAAAAAAGCAACATACCGAAAATACCAACCCTGCAGAGCAGGAGACCGAAATCCCCGTTAACGCCGAAGGGGAGGAACAGGCCGAAAACAAAAAGCAGGGCAAGAAGAATTGCGAAAAGCCGCAAAAGAGCGACGAGAAAAAATGCCAAGGCGGCAAAACCGAAAGCAAAAAAGCCGACGGAGAAAAGCTTGAGGCTCTTGAAAAACAGCTTGCCGAGCAAAAGGATATGTATTTGAGGCTTGCGGCCGAATTCGACAACTACAAAAAGCGCACAAAAAGGGAAGCCGAGGCTCTCGGAGCATTTTCCCGCGCCGAGGTTGTAAAAGGTCTTTTGCCCGCCCTTGATAACTTTATGCGGGTCAAGTCGGCCGACGAAAATTCAGACGAGTTCAAAAAAGGCGTTGAGCTTAGCATAAAGTCCTTTACCGACGCTCTCGAAAAGCTGGGAGTTGAGGAAATTGATTGTGAAAACGCTGTTTTCGATCCCGAGATGCACTACGCAGTGGCTCAGATCGAGGACGAAAATTTAGGCGAAAACACCGTGGCGCAGGTTATGCAAAAGGGCTATAAAATAGGAGATAAGGTCATCCGGCACGCTATGGTGTCGGTTGCAAACTGCAAATAGATCGCTTTTAATGCCTGCGTTTAAAAATGCGGGAATTATTAAATAAAAAACCATAAATATCACAAACTACAAAACAACCATTCAAAAGTCAACAAAACAAATTTCAACAAAGTAATCAATTCAATCAGATTCGGAGGAAATAAAAATGGCAAAAATCATTGGTATCGATCTTGGTACAACAAACTCTTGCGTAGCGGTTATCGAAGGCGGCGAGCCCGTGGTCATCGCAAACGCCGAAGGTGCAAGAACAACTCCTTCTGTCGTCGCTTTCTCCAAGGACGGCGAAAGAATGGTGGGACAGGTGGCAAAAAGGCAGGCCATCACCAACCCCGACCGCACTATTTCATCTATTAAGAGAGATATGGGTACTGCCAGAAAGGTCAATATCGACGGCAAGAACTTTACCCCTCAGGAAATTTCTGCAATCATTCTTCAAAAGCTTAAAACCGACGCAGAAAGCTATCTTGGCGACAAGGTGACCGAGGCGGTCATCACCGTTCCCGCATACTTCACCGATTCTCAGCGTCAGGCCACAAAGGATGCAGGCAAGATTGCAGGCCTTGAGGTCAAACGTATTATCAACGAGCCTACCGCAGCCGCTCTTGCATATGGCATCGACAAGGAAACCGACCAAAAAGTTATGGTTTACGATCTTGGCGGCGGTACATTCGATGTGTCCATAATCGAAATGGGCGACGGCGTTCAGGAGGTCCTTGCAACGGCCGGTAACAACCGTCTGGGCGGTGACGACTTCGACAAGCGCATTATGGACTGGATGGTCGACACCTTTAAACAGCAGAACGGTATCGATCTTACCGGCGATAAAATGGCTATGCAGCGCATTAAAGAGGCCGCCGAGAAGGCAAAGATCGACCTTTCGGGTATGACCTCCACCGACATTAACCTGCCCTTCATCACTGCCGACGCCAACGGTCCCAAGCATTTTGAGGCCACCCTTACCCGTGCAAAATTCAACGAACTGACAGCAGACCTTGTGGAATCCACCATGGGACCCGTAAAACAGGCACTTTCCGACTCGGGACTTTCTGCTTCTAACCTCGACAAGGTACTTCTTGTGGGCGGCTCCACCCGTATTCCTGCCGTTCAGGAGGCAATCAAAAACTTTACCGGCAAAGAGCCTTTCAAGGGCATAAACCCAGATGAGTGTGTTGCCGTGGGCGCCGCTCTCCAGGCCGGCGTGCTCGGCGGAGACGTTAAGGGACTGCTCTTGCTTGACGTTACTCCTCTGTCTCTCGGCATCGAGACCATGGGCGGAATAAACACCAAGGTTATCGAGAGAAACTCCACCATTCCTACAAAGAAGAGTCAGATATTCTCCACCGCCGCCGACGGACAGACCTCGGTTGAGGTACACGTGCTCCAGGGCGAGCGTGAATTTGCAAAGGATAACAAGACCCTCGGTGTATTTCATCTCGACGGAATCGCTCCGGCACCCAGAGGAATTCCTCAGATCGAGGTAACCTTCGACATTGATGCCAACGGTATTGTTAATGTTTCGGCTACCGATAAGGGCACCGGCAAAGAGCAGCACATCACCATCACCTCCAGCACCAATATGTCCAAGGACGACATCGATAAGGCTGTTAAAGAGGCCGAGCAGTATGCTGCCGAGGATAAAAAGCGTCGCGAGGATGTGGACATCCGCAACAATGCCGACCAGATGGTTTATCAGTGCGAAAAGACCCTGACAGATATGGGCGACAAGATTGACGAAAACGAAAAAGCCGCCGTTCAGGCCAAGATCGACGAGACCAAGGAAGCTTTAAAGGGCGACGACATTGAGAAAATCAAAACCGCTTCCGAGGCTTTGCAGCAGGAGATATACAAGATTTCCGAAAAGGTGTATAAGGCCGCTCAGGAAGCCGCAGTAGCGCAGCAGGGTGCAAATCCTGCCGACGGAGCAGCGGGTGCGGGCGCAAACGGCGCAGCCGACGGTTCTAATGTTTATGAGGCCGATTACAAAGACGCCGACGACGACAAAAAGAACTGATAAAAGAATTGATAAATCGATTTGACGATCGGAACCTTCACCGATTGGTCTGTCACGATTGAAATCTTCAATCAAACAGGAAAACGGCGATCGGATGCTGATTGCTTAACCGTAAAATAATCAGCCATATCGGCCGAGTCGAAAAAGCTCGGCCGATTGGTCGGATTACAGAAACTAAACCGATATTACCAATCAACATACTAATCAACCGATTTTGGAGTGAATAAACTTGGCGGATAAACGGGATTATTACGAGGTGCTGGGAGTCGATAAAAGCGCCACGGAGGATCAGATAAAAAAAGCATACCGTCAGCAGGCAAAAAAATATCATCCCGACCTTAACCCGGGTGACAAGGCCGCTGAGGAAAAATTTAAAGAGGTCAACGAGGCCTATGAGGTGCTGTCGGACAGCGAGAAAAAGGCTAAATACGACCAGTTCGGCCACGCGGGAGTTGATCCCAACTTTGGCGCGGGCGGATACGGCGGAGGCGCTTATAATGTTGATTTCGGCGATCTCGGCGACATTTTCAGCAGCTTTTTCGGCGGAGGCGGCCGCACCCGCAATCCTAACGCCCCCAGAAGGGGAGAGGACGCAGGCGCGACGGTGGTCATATCCTTCGAGGAAGCGGCCTTTGGCTGTAAAAAGAACATAACCGTCACCCGCATCGAAAAATGCGACACCTGCGGAGGCTCGGGCGCTCAGGCAGGCTCGCAGCCCAAAACCTGTCCCACCTGTCACGGCACCGGTCAGATAAATGTCAGCCAGCGCACACCTTTCGGAGTAATGCAGTCTCAGCGTGTTTGCGACCAATGCCGGGGAACGGGTAAGATAATCGAAAAGCCCTGCCGTTCCTGCGGAGGAAAGGGCAAGGTGCGCCGCACCAAAAACGAGGAAATCAAGATTCCCGCCGGAATTGACGACGGTCAGACCTTTGTACTTCGCGGAGGCGGCCATGCAGGCGACAACGGCGGTCCTTCGGGCGATCTGAGAATCACCGTTGCGGTAAGGCCCCATCCTATTTTTGAGCGCAGAGGCTTTGACGTGTGGTGCGAATTTCCCATAACCTTTACTCAGGCTGCTCTGGGAGACGAGCTGACCGTCCCCACCCTCGACGGAAATGTTAAATACAACATTCCCGAGGGAACTCAGCCCGGCGATGTCTTTAAACTGAGAGGCAAGGGCATTACCCGCATAAATTCCTCCATTAGGGGCGATCAGTATGTCAAGGTAGTGCTTGAGGTACCTAAGAATCTTAACTCAAAGCAAAAATCCCTTCTTAAGGATTTCAGCGCCACATTAAGCGATGACAACTATAAAAAGCGCAAATCCTTTTTCGGGAAATTTAAAAAATAATGAACATCCGGTACTTTAACCGGGGTTGCTTATGCTGCGGAAGGCTTTTCATTAAGGCTTTCCGCTTTTTATTTTTTGTGCGACAGATTTGCCGAAAGCCTTTTTGTCCGATATATTTGCCGAAATGTTTTTTAATACCTGCTTTTCCGCGTTTAACGGCGCATTTTATTATTGTCTGAAAATGCGATGCTTGCAGAAAGTAACGCTTTCGAAAAAAACGGCTTTTTCAGAATTTTCGGGATTTTTGTCCCGATTTTAGGACATAGCTTTTTCGCGCTGTTTACAAAAACGACAGACTGTGGTAAAATAGCAACAATGAAAATCGAATAATGCATAAATGAAAAACATCATAAAATCTAAAGGAGAGCGGAAAATGGAGCTATACATTTTAATGGGACTTGCGGCCGTTATAATTATTCTTGAGGCGGTTATATTGCTTAAAGCCAAAAAAGACGACGGCAGGGAACAGGACAGTCAGAAAAACGAGCAGAATTTCCGCCGCATGGAGGGCTATGTGGCCGACGAGTTTCAGCGCAACAGAAGGGAAACGGCCGAAAGCCTGAAAGAAATGAATGTCCTCATTCGCGACATTCAGGAAATGAATACAAAGCAAAGTGACAAGCTTAATGTTACCCTCACCGAAAGCGTTCAGCGGCTTCAGCAGAGCAACGAAAAGAAGCTTGACGAAATGAGACAGACGGTTGATGAAAAGCTGACCGACACCCTTTCCAAAAGGCTTGACAGCAGCTTTAAGGTGGTTTCCGAACAGCTAAAAAGCGTTCACGAATCCCTTGGCGAAATGCACAAGCTTGCCGGAAGCGTTGGTGATCTTCAGCGGGTGCTGACAAATGTCAAATCCCGCGGAACCTGGGCAGAGGTGCAGCTTGGAAACATTCTCGAACAGACCCTTACAAAAGAGCAGTACGAATGCAATGTTTCTACCAAAAACGACACAAAGCGGGTGGAGTTTGCTATAAAAATACCCTCCCGCACCGACGAGGGGAAATTTGTGTGGCTGCCGATTGACTCAAAATTTCCCCAGGAGGACTACATAAGAATATGCGACGCAGCCGAAAATGCCGACAAAGCGGCAATGGAGGCTGCCACAAAGGCACTTGAACAGACGGTCAAAAACCAGGCAAAAACCATAGCCGAGCTTTATATCGACGTGCCGAAAACCACCGATTTTGCCATAATGTTTCTCGCCACCGAGGGGCTTTATGCCGAGGTGCTGCGCCGTCCCGGCCTTTGCGAGGAAATACAGACAAAATACCGCGTTATGATATGCGGTCCCACCACCATAACCGCTTTTTTAAATACTCTTAGGGTGGGATTTCGCACCATTGCTCTTGATAAAAAAGCCTCTGAGGTGTGGAAGGTGCTCGGCGCCGTCAGGACCCAGTATGACAAGTTTGAAGGGTTGCTTTTAAAGGTCAAAAAGAAGATCGATGAGGCAGGCTCCACAATCGAGGATGCTCAAAAGCGCAACAGCATCATTCAGAAAAACCTTAAATCGGTGGAGCTTATCGATTCAAACGAAGCGGACAGCATTCTCGGCATTTCATCGGGCGACCATTTTAATGGCGATTTGTAAGTTTAATAATTTTCACTAATAACGAAAACGGACGGTAACAAGCAGGTTACCGTCCGTTTTTTGACAGACAATTTTTTGTATGTTTATAAATCAGTTGCCCGATTCTATGCTTATTTCGTTGAAAAGCTTTAAAATGTCGTCGACGCAGGCTTTTTGTTTATCCTCGCCCTTAATATCGAGGACACAGTGACCTTCGTGCATCATTATAAGCCTTGTACCGTATTCGATGGCAAAGCGGAGATTGTGGGTGACCATCATTGTTGTGATGCCGGATTTTTTAACGAATTTATCGGTCAGCTTCATTATAATTTCGGAGGATTTAGGATCAAGTGCCGCCGTGTGTTCGTCGAGAATGAGCATATCGATTTTTGTCATATTTGCAATAACGAGAGCAAGCGCCTGACGCTGGCCGCCGCTGAGGTTTCCCACGGGGACGTTCATACGGTTTTCAAGGCCAAGCTCACATTCCTCAAGCAAAGAACGGTAATAGTCGAAACGCTTGCGGTTAAGGGCAGGGAAGAGGTTGTATGCCCGATTTTTGTTGTCTGCAAGGGACATATTTTCGAGAATGGTCAGTCCTTCGCAGGTGCCGAGCTTTGGATCCTGAAAAACGCGGCCCAAGAACTTCGCACGTTTATATTCGGGAATTTTCGTGATGTTTCTGCCTTCAAACTCCACGCTGCCGCTGTCGGGGAAAAGGGAACCGCAGATGAGATTAAGCATTGTTGTTTTTCCGCTTCCGTTTGAGCCGATGACCGACACAAATTCTCCCTTGTCAACCGTAAGATTAAAGCCGTCAAAAAGGGTGGTTTCGTCCACCGTGCCTTTGTTAAAGACGGTGGTCACATTATTTAACTTCAACACGGGCGTTACCTCCTTTTTTGCTGAATTTTCCGCTGAGTACAAGGGCAACGGTGAATATTGCGGCCATAATGAGCTTGTTGTAAGCGCTGGGTACGCCAAGCTTTTGTGCGGCGGTCAGACAGGCCTGATATATAATGGCGCCGAGAATGACCTTTGTGGTGGGTTTTAAGAACTTAACGCCCTTAAAGAGCGAAAGTCCGATTATAAGGGATGCAAGGCCGATGACTATTGTCCCGATGCCCATACTTTGGCTGACATTTCCGCTGATGTGGGTGTAAAGTGCGCCCGATACCGCCGCAAGGCCGTTACCCACCGCAAGACCGATGATCTTGCTTCTGCCGGGATCCTTTGCCAGCATTTTAACATATTGCTGATTGTTGCCGGATGCCCTGAGCAGCAGTCCGTTTTTGGTTTTAAGGTAGAAATCCAAAAGCAGCTTGCAGGCCACGACGATTATAAGGAAAATCACAAGATCTCTAACGGCGATACCGTTAACTTTGGAGGGAATTAGATTTCCGAAAAAGTGGTCGTGGAGGGTCTTTACCGACCGTCCGAAGGAGATGGAGGAGCTTTCCTGACCGGTGAAATCTTTAACCATTCCGGCCGACGTGGCGATGAGGTTAATGGTAATAAGGCTTGTGGAAACCAAAATTCCGCAAAGAAGAGCGCGGATTTTAAGCTTGACATTGAGTATTCCGGTAATAAAACCGAAGAAACATCCGACAAAAAAGGCAAATATAAGACCGATCCAGGGATTTATACCGTGATAACAGCAAAGTCCGAAGACCACCGCTCCCGAAAGGAAGGTTCCTTCCACTGTCAGATCGGGGAAATCGAGAATGTGATAGGTTATGTAATATCCCATGGCGATGAGCGAAAATACCAATCCACCCGAGATAAAAACCTCTGCCGAGCTTAAAAATGATAACATTATGTGCTCTCCTTAAAAGTTGTTTTCGTGTTGTTTGCGGTCGTATCAAGATTGTGTTAGAGGACTTATTGTATTATACTTAAAAAAAGTGAACATCTTAATCGACCATACATTTAATGCACAGGCCGATCGGCTTATAAATTCAATTTGGCTGATTGACGGTCGATTAACTTATCAGTTGGTTTTAACGGTCTGAGCGGACGTATAATCTGCGGGAAGGGTCATTCCAAGAGCTTCGAGAACGTCGGTGTTGACGATGGGGGTGGCATCGGTAATGGTTTTAACTGCCATTTTGGTGATGTCGGCACCGCCGAGCACATCAACGCCCATCTGGCCGGTGACCTTTCCGAGTGCTACATAGTCGATGGAGACCGATGCAAGGCAGCCGTTTTTAACCTGCTCTTCTTCCGAACCGTATACGGGAATCTTGTATTTGTCGGCGGCGGAAAGCACTACCGAAAGGTTGTTAACAACATTATTGTCGGTGAAGTTGTTGATGCAGTCGACCTTGGAGGCAAGCTCATCGGCTGCGGAGGGAATGTCGGAAGCGTTCTGAACGGCCGAGGGAACCACTTCAACGCCCTTCTGCTCGCAAACTTCCTTGAATCTTGCAAGGTTGGCGATAGAGTTGTCTTCAGAGGAGGTGTAGAGAATACCGATCTTCTTAACGGAGGGCTGCATGGCCATGATCATGTTTACCTGAGCCTCGAGATCGAGAACATCGGAGGTACCTGTGCATTTGTCGCCGGGGACTTCAGAGGACTGTACCAGCTTTGCGGCAACGGGATCGTTGACGGCGCAGAAAATAACCGGAATGTCGGTGTCGTCGGTGGCGTTGTATGCGGCTTTGGCGGCGGGAGTTGCAATGGCGAAAATCATATCAACATTTGCGGCGACCATATTCTTGGCGAAGCTTGCGCAATCGGAATCGGCCGATGCGCTGGAGCCGGTCTGATAATCTATTTCAAATTTAAGGCCGGAAGCGTCGAGAGCTTCTTTGATTCCTTGATAGCAGTTGTCGAGAGAGGGGTGGCTCATATATTGGATAATTCCGATCTTAAGGGTTTTGTCGGTGTTTTTTGCGTCGGTGGAAGTTTCATCTTTGTTGTCGTTTCCCGAGCAGGAAGCGAATGCGGCCATCATCATTACTACCGAAAGAACAAGTGCGATTACTTTAAATGCTTTTTTCATTTTTAATTACCTCTTTTAATTATTTTTTAGTTGATGTTGATTTTTTTTAAAAGAGACCGCACCATCGTTTTGATAAAAGTTTCATTAAAACCACTCC